>Ga0209382_10001328_pt1 | contig 39084 bp, 36 predicted proteins | sample SoiMetdeltSBSDD5_FD_187599 | JGI IMG/M metagenome (GOLD analysis project Ga0209382, IMG submission 187599) | Bulk soil microbial communities from a Populus tree surrounding site in Tennessee, USA - Soil MetaG P. deltoides SBSDD5 (SPAdes) (version 2) | ecosystem: Environmental > Terrestrial >... | reverse complement strand
GGCGAACGTGACCCGCTTCATGCGCGCGAACGGGATCGCCACCGAGGAGGAGCTGATCCGCCGCTCGACCGCCGACGTCGAGTGGTTCTGGGACGCCGTGGTGCGCGATCTCGGCATCGAGTTCTTCGAGCCGTACCGGACGGTGCTCGACACCTCGAACGGCATCGAGTGGGCCACGTGGTTCGGCGGCGGGACCGTGAACCTCGCGCACAACTGCGTGGACCGGTGGGCCGAACGCACCCCCGAGGCGGCCGCCGTCGTCTGGGAGGGCGAGGAGGGCGACGTGCGCCGCCTGACCTACCGCGAGCTGCGCCTGACCGCGGACCGGCTCGCGAACGGCCTCGCGTCGCTCGGCGTCGGGCCGGGCGACGCGGTCGGGATCTTCCTGCCGATGACGCCGGAGGCCGTCGCGTCGGTGATGGCGTGCGCGAAGCTCGGCGCCGTCTTCCTCCCGATCTTCAGCGGGTTCGGCGCGGATGCCGTCGCCACGCGGCTCGCCGACGCCGAGGCGAGGGTCCTGATCACCGCCGACGGCTTCCCGAGGCGCGGCCGCCCCGTCGGCATGAAGGAGGTCGCGGACGAGGCCGCCGCGTCCGCGGGCATCGAGCACGTCGTGGTGGTCGACCGAGCGGGACGGGACGACGCGTCGTTCGACCGGTCGCGCGACGTGTACTGGGACGAGCTGCTCGCAACTCAGCCGGATCGCTTCGAGACCGTCATGCTCGATCCCGAGCATCCGCTGTTCGTCGCGTACACGAGCGGCACGACCGGACGGCCGAAGGGCGCCGTCCACGTGCACGGCGGGTTCCTCGTGAAGATCGCGGAGGAGGTCGCGTACCAGGCCGACGTGCAGCGGGGGGACCTGTTGTTCTGGTTCGCCGACCTCGGCTGGATCATGGGGCCGTGGGAGATCGTCGGCGCGACCGCGCTCGGCGCGACGGTGTTCCTGTTCGACGGGGCGCCGAACCACCCCGGCCCCGACCGGATCTGGTCGATGGTCGAACGGCACGGGATCACGCAGCTCGGGGTCTCGCCGACGCTGATCCGCGCCCTGATCCCGGCGGGCGAGGACGCGGTTCGCTCGCACGACCTCTCGTCGCTCCGGATCCTCGCCTCGACCGGCGAACCCTGGAACCCGGAGCCGTACCGGTGGCTGTTCGACGAGGTCGGCAAGGGCCGCCTCCCGATCATCAACCTCTCGGGCGGGACCGAGGTCGGCGCGTGCTTCCTCTCGCCACACCCGATCAGCCCGCTGAAGGCGTGCACGCTCCGCGGGCCGGCGCTCGGGATGGACGTCGCGGTGTTCCGAGCCGACGGCTCCGAGGCGGCGCCGGGCGAGGTCGGCGAGCTCGTGTGCCGCACGCCGTGGCCCGCGATGACCCGCGGACTCCGCGGCGACCCCGAGCGGTACCTCGACACGTACTGGCGGCGCCTCCCCGGGGTCTGGACCCACGGCGATTGGGCGACCGTCGACGAGGACGGCTTCTGGTTCCTCCACGGCAGGAGCGACGACACGATGAGCGTCGGCGGGAAGCGCCTCGGGCCGGCGGAGGTCGAGAGCATCCTCACTATGCATCCCGCGGTCGTCGAGTCCGCGGTGATCGGCGTCCCCGACGACGTGAAGGGCGAGGCGATCTGGTGCTTCGTCGTCGCGGGCGCCGACGCGCCGCCCGACCTCGCGCACGAACTCCGAGCGCTCGTCGCCGACCACCTCGGGAAGGCCTTCCGACCCTCGCGCGTGGTCGTCGTGCCGGAGCTGCCGCGCACGCGGTCGGCGAAGATCCTGCGCCGGGCGATCCGGGCGACCGTCACCGGCTCGGAGCCGGGCGATCTCTCGAGCCTCGAGAACCCCGGTGCGCTGGAGGCGATCCGCGCCGCGCTCTGATGGATCATCGTTCCGCGGCGGCGCTCCCCCACCCGATAGGCTCGGCCCATGAGCGCTGGCAGCGGGGGCGACCTGGCGGTGCTCGCGGTCGGCGTCGACGCCGGACGCCTCGAGGGCTTCTCGGTGGAGTCCGCGGAGGACCTGCTCGGGGCGCTCGCGCACCTGTCGGACGGCGGGATCGACGTGATCTGCGCGACCCTCGACCTCCCGGACGCCCAAGGGCTCGACGTCATCCGTTCGTTCCGCGAGCAGGCGGGCGACGTCCCCGTCGTCGTGCTCGGCACCGCGGGCGTCGACCCGCAGCTCGCGTTCGACGCGGGCGCGACCGACGTGATCCCGGCCGGTGCGCCGGTCGATCTCGTCGCGCGATCGGTCCACTACGCGGCGACGGTCCAGCGCCTCAGCGCGGAGCTCCAACGCCACCAGACCGTCGACGACCTCACCGGCCTGCTGAACGCCCGCGGGTTCGAGCTGCTCGCCACCCACCACCTGCGGCTCGCCGACCGCTCGAAGCACCCGGTCGTGATCGTGTTCGTGCGCATGGACGAGCTTCCCGAGCCCGAACGCGACCGGGCCGTGGTGGATGCCGCGGACATGATCCGCTCCGCGGTCCGGGCCTCCGACGTGGTCGCCCGGGTCGATCCGGATGCGTTCTGCGTCCTGCTGTCGGGGGCCTCGCCCGGCACGGGGTCGATCGTCCTGTCGCGCGTGGTCGAGGCCGTCGCGGAGCACGACTCGCGGACCCGTCGGCAGACCGGGAGCACGCTGTGGGTCGGCGCCGCCGAGTACGACCCGGAGCAGCCCCAGGGGATCAAGGAACTGATCGCCGAGGCCGACCGGAGGATGCGCCGTGCCGGCGCCGAGCCGTGAGCCCAGGTCCGGGCGTCCCAACATGAGAGCTCGCGCGCCGGGGCGGCCGGTTTCGATCCGTGACCTGGGGCGATGCGAATGTTCCCCGAAGAACCCAGGACACGGATGGCGCAGGCAGCAGCGACGCTCGTGGGATCGCTCCCCGACCGGTCGCCGCGGGGGGAGACCGACGTGACGGTCGACCTCTCCGACGCCCGGGACCGGGACCTCGTCCGGCGGATCGGCCGCGGAGACGGGGAAGCCTTCCGCGGGCTGTTCGGGCGGTACGCCCCGAGCGCCCTCGCGCTCGCGAGGCGGGTCGTCCGCCAGCCGTTCCTGGCCGAGGAGATCGTCCAGGAGGCGTTCTTGGCGGTGTGGAAGAACCCGGGGGGCTACGACGACCGGCGCGGCTCGGTCCGCTCGTGGCTCCTGGGCATGGTGCACCACCGCGCCGTCGACGCCGTCCGGCGAGAGGAGTCGCAGCGCCGCCGCGCGGAGGAGGCGCAGGGCAACGAGCCCGTCGTCGCGCCCGACCCCGCGGAGCAGGTGGTCGAGGAGCTCGGACTCCCCGAGGAGCGGCGGGCGGTCCGTGCCGCGCTCGACGAGCTTCCCGACGAACAGCGCCAGGTGATCGAGCTCATGTACTACGAGGGGCTGTCGCAGTCGACGATCTCCGAGCGGCTCGGGCTGCCGCTCGGCACCGTGAAGTCGCGGACGCTGCTCGCCATGCGGCGACTGCGGACCCGGATGGCGAGGTTGGAACGATGACGCGCGACCACGAGCTGATCGAGGAGCTGATCGCCGTCCGGGCGCTCGGCGGCCTCGACGCGGCCGACGAGGAGCGCCTCCGCGCCGAGAAGGCCTCGCACGGCCCCGATTGCGAGGAGTGCCTGCGGCTCGAGGCCGACTACGCCGACGTCGCGGGCGGGCTCGGGTTCGCCCTCGACCCGGTCGCCGTCCGGCCGGGGTTCGCCGAGGAGACGTTCGAGCGGGCGCTCGGCCCGCAGGCGCGGCCGGTCGACCTGCGCGAGGATCCAGGGCGACGCCGGGGCGTGCTCCGTCCGCTCGTCGGGATCGCGGCCGCGTTCGTCCTGTTCGTCGGCGGCTGGGTCGTCGGCGTCACGTTCACCGAGGACGAGCCCGCGCTCACCGAGGCCACCACGATCTCGTTCCAGGGGGAGGCGGACGGCGCCACCGTCAGCGCCGCGTTCCGTCCCGGCGAGCCCGGGATGTTCCTGCTCGCCTCCGGCCTGCCGGCGCTGCCCGAGGACCAGGTCTACGAGCTGTGGGTGTTCGAGGGCGAGACGCCCGTGGGCGCGCTCTGCGCGAGGCCGTCGGAGAACGGGTCGCTGTTCGAGTTTGTGGACACCTCGCTCGAGGGCGTCGGGCTCATGGCGGTGACGGTGGAACCCGACAGCTGCCCGGACGCCCCGACCTCCGACCCGATCTTCACCGCCGAGGTGCCGACCGTCTGAAGGTCAGGCCGGACGCCGGGCGACGAGGACCGAGCAGGGCGCGTTCCTCGCGCAGTGTTCGCTGACGCTTCCCAACACGACGCGTGAGACGCCCTTCACCCCCCGGTGCCCGACAACGAGCAGGTCGGCCTTGGCGCGCTCGACCGCCGCGACGAGCGCGTGCTCGGGACGGCCCATCGCCACGTCGCGCCTCGGGACGATGCCCTGGGCGGTGGCGGCCGCGACCGACGCCTCGAGCTCGGGCGGGCTGAGCTCGTCCTCGTCGAGCGTCCACTCGGCGTCGCGGCCCCGGAAGACCGGCACGACGTGGACCAGCCGCAGCTCGGCGCCGCTCGAGGCGGCGATCGCGCCGGCGAGCGCCGCGGTCTGCGGTGACGCCTCCGAGCCGTCCACCCCGCAGAGGATCCGCTCGGGGAACGCGGGCCCGGCCGTCCGCGAGATCAGCACGGAGCATCCGGCCTCGCGCATCACGTGCTCCGCGACGCGGCCCACCCGGATCGCCCCGCCGAGCACTCCGGCATCCTGCCCGACGCAGATCAGGTCGGCGCCGAGCTCCCTCGACTCGTCGAGGAGCGCCCTCGCGGGGCTCCCCGCGAGCAGGCGCGCGTCGGCCTTCGCCTCCAGGTCGCGGGCGCGCGCCGCCGCTCGCTCGAGCGCAGCCTCCGCTTCGGCCTCGACGTCGCCCGCGTCGTGGGGGTGGCCGGTGTCGATCACGTACGCGAGGACGAGCTCGGCGCCGGACCTCGCGGCGAGCCGGGCCGCCTGTCGCGCCGCCTCCTCCGCGCGCGGCGATCCGTCCACGCCGACGAGGATCCGGTCGAACGTCGGCCGCGCGTCCCGCTCGCTCACGGGCCGATGCTAGCCCGTCGGCCGTCGTCCTCGGGCGCCCTCGCGCTCAGGCGGAGCGCTGTAGCTCGGCGAGCACCATCCGCAGGATGCCGCCGTGCCGGTGGTACTCGACCTCGGCCGCGCCGTCGATCCGGACGATCGCCTCGAAGGAGCGCTCCTCCCCCTCGTCGGACCGCGCGGTCACCCGGACGCGCTCGCCCGGCGCGATCCCGTCGGCGAGGCCCCCGATGTCGAACGTCTCACGGCCGGTCAGCCCGAGCGAGGTCGCGTTCTCCCCTGGCAAGTACTGGAGCGGCAGGATGCCCATCCCGACGAGGTTGCTCCGGTGGATCCGCTCGAAGCTCTCGGCGATCGCGGCGCGAACGCCGAGCAGCGCCGGACCCTTCGCCGCCCAGTCCCGCGACGAGCCGCTGCCGTACTCCTTGCCGGCGAGCACGACGAGCGGCACCCCCTCCTCGCCGTACCGGACCGCGGCGTCGTAGATCGTCATGACCTCGCCGCTCGGCAGGTGGGTCGTCCACGGGCCCTCGGTGCCGGGGGCCAGCTCGTTGCGCAGCCGGACGTTCGCGAACGTCCCACGCATCATCACCTCGTGGTTGCCGCGCCTGGCGCCGTACGAGTTGAAGTCCCGCTGCTCCACTCCGCGCTCGATCAGGAACGTCCCGGCCGGCGAGTCCGGCTTGATCGCCCCCGCGGGTGAGATGTGATCGGTCGTGACCGAGTCGCCGACCTTGACGAGGCACCGCGCGCCCACGAGGTCCTCGGCCTGCGACGCGGTCGCCCCCTCCGAGAAGAACGGCGGCTCCTGAATGTACATCGACGCCGGGTCCCACGCGTAGACCGGACCCTCCGGCGTCGGAAGCGAACGCCAGCGATCGTCGCCGTCGAAGATCCGCGCGTACTCGCGCTCGAACTGCTTGGACGTGACCGAGCGCTCGATCACCTCGCGGACCTCCTCGGCCGCGGGCCACAGGTCCCGGAGGTAGACCGGCCCGTCCGGCCCCTCCCCGAGCGGATCGGTGGTGAGGTCCACGTCGACGTGGCCGGCGAGCGCGTACGCGACGACGAGCGGCGGCGACGCGAGGTAGCTCGCACGCACGAGCGGGTGGATCCGGCCCTCGAAGTTCCGGTTGCCGGACAGGACGGCGACGACCGCGAGATCGCCCTCGGTGACGGCATCGGCGACGTCGTCCGGGAGCGGGCCCGAATTGCCGATGCACGTCGTGCACCCGAACCCCACGAGCGAGAAGCCCATCTTGTCGAGGTAGGGCGTGAGCCCGGCCTCGTCGAGGTACTCGGTCACGACGCGCGAGCCCGGCGCGAGGGAGGTCTTCACCCACGGTTTCGTCTCGAGCCCGGCATCGACCGCGTTCTTCGCGAGCAGACCCGCCGCGACCATCACCGACGGGTTCGACGTGTTCGTGCAGCTCGTGATCGCCGCGATCACCACGGACCCGTGGCGGACCGGCCCGCGCTCGGTGATCTCCGAGTTCTCGTCCGGGTCGACCGCGCGGTCGGTGCTGACGACGGGGTCGACCGGCCCGGTCTGTCCGCCGCCCTCCTCGAGGAAGTCCGAGACCTCGAGCTCGGGCGCGTCGGGCTCGAGACGGTCGCGGAAGGCCTCGACGAACGAGGTCCACGCCTCCGAGAGCGGCACCCGGTCCTGCGGACGCTTCGGCCCGGCGAGCGAGGGCTCGACCGACTCGAGGTCGAGGTCGAGCACCTCGTCGAACGTGGGCTCGGGGTCGCCGTCCCGGCGGAACAAGCCCTGCTCCTTCGAGTAGCGCTCGACGAGGTCGACGCGGTCGCCGCGGCCGGTCGTCCGCAGGTACCGCAGGGTCTCGGCGTCCACCGGCCAGTAGGCGGAAGTCGCCCCGTACTCGGGGCACATGTTCGAGAGCGTCGCGCGGTCCGCGAGCTCGAGCATGGAACACCCGTCGCCGAAGAACTCGACGAATTTCCCGACGACGCCGTGCGCCCGGAGCATCTGGGTGAGCGTGAGGACGAGGTCGGTCGCGGTGGTGCCCGCGGGCAGCGCCCCGATGACGCGGACGCCCAGCACCTGTGGCCACGGCAGGAACATCGGCTGGCCGAGCATCGCGGCCTCGGCCTCGATCCCGCCGACCCCCCAGCCCAGCACGCCGAGGCCATTGATCATCGTGGTGTGGGAGTCGGTGCCGATCACCGTGTCCGGTGCCGCCACCTCGTCGTGGATCGCGACGACCGTCCCGAGGTGCTCGAGGTTCACCTGGTGGCAGATGCCGGCGCCCGGCGGCACCACCCGAACGTTGCGGAAGGCCTGCTGCGACCACCGCAGGAGCGCGTAGCGCTCGCCGTTGCGGCGGTACTCCCACTCGATGTTCGCCTCGAGCGCCTCCGGGGAGCGGAACCGGTCGACCTGCACCGAGTGGTCGATGATCAGGTCCACGTCGACGAGCGGGTCGACGGTCGCGGCGTCGCCGCCCGCGCGTGCCATCGCCGAGCGCATCGCCGCGAGATCCACCACGGCCGGGACGCCGGTGAAGTCCTGCATCAACACGCGCGTCGGCATGAACGCGACGTTCGTGTCGGCGGAGGGCTCGGGCCAGCTCGCGAGCGCCCGCACGTCCGCCTCGGAGACGTCGCGCGTCCCCGCTCGCCGCGCGAGGTTCTCGAGCAGGATCTTGACCGTGTGTGGAAGCCGTTCGAGATCGCCGAGCGGTGCGAGCGGGACCATCTCCACCCAGCCCTTCGAGGTCTCGAGCCGGGTGCGCGCGCCAAGGTCGTTGCTCACGACCTCCATGCTCCCAGAAGCGCCCCTTCGACCCGGGCCTGGCCGCTCACTCCCGGTCCCGGCGCAGCTCCTCGATCGCCTTGCGGTGCGCCATCCTCGTCTCGCGACGGATCCTCGCCTCGTGTTGGCGCCGCTGCTCCATCGGGGTCGCGGCGACGACGGGCGGAACGGCACGAGGCGATCCCTCGTCGTCGAGCGCGACGAACACGAGGTAGGCGCTCGACGTGTGGGTCCGCTCCCCGGTCCGCAGGTCCTCCGACTCGACCCGCACCCCGACCTCGAGCGAGGTCGTGCCGACGTCGTTGACCGAGGCCTGAACGGTGACGGTGTCGCCGACGTGGACCGGTGCGAGGAAGGACATCTCGTCCATCGAGACCGTGACGCACATGCCGCCGGCATGCTTGATCGCGGCCAGTCCCGCCGCGGTGTCGACGAGCTTCATGATCACGCCGCCGTGGACGAACCCCGCGAGGTTGGCGTCGGTGATCTCCATCAGCTGGATCAACGTGACCTGGCTGTCGGCCGCCGGCCGCGGAGCGAGGGTCGCCACGCGCGGCATCCTACGCGAGGGCGGCCGGTAGCATGCCCGCGTGCGCGCGTTGCTCGCGTTCCTCTCGTTCGCGCTCCTCGTCGCCTGTGGCGACACCGACGTGTCCGGACCCTCGCCGACGACGGCGACGTCGGCGACCTCCGGCGCCACCTCGAACCCGTCGACGTCGTCCGCTTCGCCGTCGGGGTCCCCCAGCGCCGAACCCACGCCCGAACAGGACCTGGACCTCCCCGCCGACGCACCGACCCTAGTCGACGACCCCGCGGATGTCGCCCGGGTGAGCGCCGGCGACCTCTCACCGCTCCTGCCACCGCGCGCCGAGATCGCCTTCACGGCGCTGCAGACGACCCCGCAGGATCCGATCGATCAGATCGCGCTCGCCTGGCGGCGCGGGGCCGATCCCTTCGCCTCGACCCAGGGGCTCGTCTTCTGGCAGCGGTCCGACGGCCCGGAGTGGCGGGCGCTGTACGCGTTCACCGACCGGCCGCGCACGGGGGTCCTCGGCATCTCGATGGAGCCCGGGGACCTCACGGGCGACGGGATCGTGGACCTGCTGACGAACGAGCACACAGGAGGCTCCGGCGCATGCGGGAGGTGGCGCGTCGTCGCCTCCGAACCCGGGGTGGCAACCGAGATCTTCCGCCGGGACACCTGCGACACCGACATCGCGATCGCGGCCGGCGAGCTTCGGATCCGCGAGGCCGTCTACGAGCAGGGCGATCCGCACTGCTGCCCGAGCGCCTTCCGGATCACGACGCTGCGCTGGGACGGCGAGGAGTGGGTGGAGACCGGCTCGGAGACCCAGCCCGTCGGCTGAGCGCCGCTCCAGGTCCATCGTTGCCCCTCCCGACAACGGTTCGGTCGTCCGCGCCCTTCCGGCGAAAGGCTCACGTCCGCCCGCCAACCGGCCGATACACGGAACGACCCACATCCGTGCGTAGGTGGAGGCTCCGTGACCCTGGGTGTACCCCGGCGAGGGCAGCGTTGGCTGCTCGTCGTCCTCGCGCTCGCGCTTGCCGGCGCGGCGGCCTTCTGCTTCTTTCGCTCGAGCACGGCGGGCGAGGAGGCCACGGCGCAGGCCGTGAGCTCGGCGGAGGCGGCAGCCCGCGGGATCGGCGCGCGCCTGTCGCCCGAAGACCTGAGCGGAACGATGGAGAGCTCCCACGCCGCCAGCGTCTCCGCCTACGTGCATCGAAGGTTCCTCGAGGCCGACCAGACCGTCATGGTCTGGAACGAGGACGCGGTCGTCGTCTTCGCGGACGAAGTCTCGCTGATCGGAACGCAGGACCGACAGGAGCAGGATCGGATCGCCCGCGTCCTGTCCGACGGAACGAGGACGCAGCAGACCGAGAGCTCGCTCCACGTCTTCGCGCCGGCACCGGTCGGCGAGGACGGGAGCGAGACGGTGGTCGCCGAGATCGCTCTCCCTGCGGCGGAGATCGACGCCGCGGGACGGACCTGGTTGTACGGCTCGATAGGGGTGGCGCTCGTCGCACTGCTGGTCCTCGCCGCTGCGCTCCGCCGGGGCGCCGGCGGCGGCTCCTCGTCGGGCTTCGCGGCCAGCGACCCGCGAGACGTCCGCGCGCTCCGCATCGAACGCCAGCGCGTCGAACGCATGGAGCATGAACTGCATGACGCGCGGGAGGCCGAGGCCAGGGTTCGCGCCGAGTTCGACACCGTCACGTCCTCGCTCCGTGACGTCGAGCGGACCGCGAGCGAACGCGACGAGCAGTACCAGCGCCTCGAGACCGACCTGAGGGCCGTCCGCTCCGAGCTCTCCTCGTTGAAAGACCGGAACGAAGAGCTGTCCCGTCGATCGATGGAGGCGCGGGCCGAGGCAGCGCAGGCGGTGGAGGCCACTGCCCGCCAGGCCGCGCCGGTCGTCGACAGCGCCTTCCCCTCCGCGACGGTCCCCGAGCCGTTCGCCGATCCGGGGCCGGCCGCGTCGCCGATCCCCGCCGACGCGGAGGAGCTCGATCGTCTGCGTCGATCGCTGCGCCACGCCGAACACGACGCGGCCTCCGAACGCGAGTCGCGCATGGCGCTCGAAGCGCGCGTGTCCGAGCTCCAGGGGGTCCGAGAGATGCTCGAGGCGGCGCTCGAGAAGACCGGCTCGGACGCCGAGGCCGCGCGCGCCGAGCTCGAATCGACTGCCCAGACCTACCGCGAGGAGGCCGAGGCCGCCCGTCGGGAGGTCCAGAGGTCGGCCGAGGCGAGTCTCGCCGACGCCGAGGCGGCCCGGAGCCAGCTCGAACAGAATATCCGGCAGCTCGCCGCGACGGACGAGGCGCTCGAGGTCGCCCGACGCGAGACCCAGGAGGCGCGCACGCAGATCGCGGCGGCCGAGTCCGCCGCCGCGGCGTCGACCTCCGAGATCGCCGCCCGGATCGAGGAGCTCGAGGCCGAGCTCGCCGCGGCACGAGCCGAGCACGAGGCACTCACCAAGCACCTGGAGAACGAGGGGCAGCGTGCCACCCGCGCGGAGCGAGAGGTCGTCACCTGGGCCCAGCGCGTCAAGGACCTCGAGGTCCGCCCTGACCTGACCGAGGAGCTGGGGTCGGCCAACGCTCGCGTGCGCACCACGTCCACGGAGCTCGAGACGGTGCGGGAGGAGCTCGAGGCCCTGCGCGCCGAGCACGAGGCCGCCCGCGTCGACGGGCAGGCCAGCGTCCTGCAGGTCGAGAACCTGAAGGACGAGCTCGCCGCGGCACGCGCGGGGTTCGCGGCGGCGAGCGAACGCGTCGAGGGACTCGAGGCCGAGCTCGCGGAGAGGCGGACACGGTCCGAACGTGCCGACGAGCTCGCGTCGGATCTCGAGGCTTCGAACGGCGCGGCCGACGAGCTCCGAACCCAGCTCGCCGACGCGAGGGACGAACTGGAGCGATCGAAGGCCGAGGCGCAGCCCGTGCGCTCGGACCTCGAGACGGCTCGGGCGGAGATCGAGCGGCTGCGCGAGGAACTCGAGGCCGCGCGGGAGGAGGGCGACACGGCCTCCGAGCAGCGCGACGGTCTCCGGGCGGACGCCCTCATCCGTACCGCGGAGATCGAGGCGCTCCGGTCGGAGGCGAACGCACGGACCGCCGAGCTCGATGCGCTCCGGACGGAGTCGGAGGGTCGCACCGAGCAGTTCGAACAACTCAGGAACAAGGCGAAGGCGCGCAAGAACGAGCTCGAGGCGCTTCGCGCAGAGGCCGAAGGCCACGAGGCCGAGATGGAGGCCCTCCGGGCGGAGGTCGCCGAGCGCAACGCCGAGCTCGATGCGCACCGCGCCCAGGGCGACGGCGTTCGATCCGAAGCCGAGGCCGCGCGTGCGGAGGGGGAAGCGGTGAGGGCAGATCTCGAGGCGATCCGCGCCGAGTTCGACGCGGCGAGGACGGAGCTCGAGATGGCCCACGCCGAGGCCCACGCGGCGAGGACTGAGCTCGAGGCCGTCAGGGACACGAGCGATGCGCGGGACGAGGAGATCGAGTCGCTCCGGGCCGAGGCCGACGCCATGCGCGCGGAGCTCGAGGCCGCCAGGACCGAGGGCGAGGCCACACTGGCCGAGCTCGAGGAGGGACTACGGGAGTTCGAGGAGCGGACCCGTGTCCCGGAGCAGGCGATGGCCGAGCAGCGCGACCGGTTCGAGGAAGAGCTTCAGCAGGAACGCGAGCGCTTCGAGCGCGAACTGACCGAGGAGCACGAACGGAGGGCCCAGACGCTGGCGGACGGCGAACGGGCCGGCGAAGAGATCATGCAAGAGCGCCGGCGTCCGGTCATCTGAGCCGCGTCTTCAGCTCGAGACGCTGAGCACGCTGCCCCTCGGCGACTTCTCGATCTCGATCCTCGCGGGGAGCCGGGCAGCAAGCTCCCGGATGTGGGTGATGACGCCCACCATCCGGCCGTCGCCGCCGAGCTGCTCGATCGCCTCGACCACGACCTCGAGCGCCTCCGGGTCGAGCGTCCCGAACCCCTCGTCGAGGAACAACGAGTCGAGCCGAGCCCGCTCGGTGACCGCGAGCGAGCGGACCTGCTCGGACAGCGCGAGCGCGAGCGCGAGGGAGGCGAGGAAGGTCTCGCCGCCCGAGAGCGTCCGCGCGCTGCGGCGCTCCTCGCCGTTCCACGTGTCGACCACCGCGAACTCGTCGTCCTCGTACTCGAGGCGGTAGCGCCCGAGCGAGAGCGTGGCCAGGCGTTCCGAGCCGGCCGCGGCGAGCAGCTGGAGCGCCTCGACCTGGAGGAAGGCCACGAGCCGGTCGGCCCGGAGCTCCCCGGCGAGCGCCCCGAAGACGTCGGCGCGCGTCCGGTGCTCGGCCACCCGTTCCTCGAGCGCCTCGGCCTTCGCCAGGTCCTCCCGCGCGCGGACGGCCCTCGCGTCCGCGGTCGCGGCGTCCTTCGTCGCCCTCGTCCGGCCGCTCGCGACGGCCCCGATCACGTCGGCGACGGTCGATGCCTCGGGGTCGATCGCGATCTCCTCGAACCCCTCGAGGTGCCGCGCCGCCTCGCGTACGACCTCCCGCTCCCCCTCGCCGAGCCGCTCCCCCACCTCCGCGAGCGACTCCGCGCTGGACGCGAACAGTCCCGCGAGGCCCGACGCCTTCGTGGCGAGCGCGGCCGCGGGCTCCTTCCCGGTGAGCGGCGCGGGCGGCCGCGGCACCCGGTCGTCCAACGCGCGCGCGCGGTCGAGGAGTCCCACCGTGGCGATCGACGCGAGTCGGCCGCGGGACTCCGCGAGCTCGGCGCCCATCGCGTCCCGGTCGCGTTCGGCCTCGGTGACCGACGCACGCGCCTCGCCGACCGAGGTCTGCGCCTCGTCGGCGGACGCCTCGAGCTCCTCGAGCGCGTCCATGCGCTCGTCGATCGCGGCGACCGGGTCCGCCGGGACCCCGCCGCCGAGCGCCTTCGCGAGCTCGGCCTCGAGTCGGTCAGCGTCCTTGCGCGCCTTCGCGAGCCCCGACTCGGATCGCGCGATCTGCGCCTTCGCGGCGCCGAGCGCGGCGGCGGCGGCGCTCTTGGCACGCTCGGCCTCCGCGAGCGAGCCCTGCGCCGTCTGCGCGTCCTTCCTCGCGCGGTCGAGCGCGACCCGCGCGGCCTCGAGCTTCTTCGGCCTCGCGGCCCGTGGGAGCTTCTCGATCTTCGCGCCGCACACGGGGCAGTCGTCGCCGGCGCGAACGCCGGCGCGAACGGCCGCGACGTGATCTTGGTGGCGGGCGTCCTCGAGCGCGGCCTCCGCCGCCTCGACCACCTCGATCGCCGAGGCCGCCGCGCCGACCGCCGACGCGACCGCCCGGTCGGCCTCTTCGTCGGCCGCCTCGAGATCGGCGACGGCGTCGTTGGCTCCCTCGAGCTCGGCCTCGGCGGCCTCGACCGTCGTCCGCGCCTCGAGCAGCGACTCGGCCTTCGTCCGAACCACGGCGAGCTCGACCGTCCGTCCCCAGGACGCCTCGGCCTTCTCGAACGCCGCAACGGCCTTCGCCGCCGCGCGTTCGGCCGCCGTCACCGCCTTCGTCCGGTCCTTCAGCTCGCCCTCGATCTCGGCGGCGCGAGCGGAGACGTCGTCGAGCGCGCCGGCGAGGTCCTCCGCAGAGTCCGCCGCCTCGCGCAGGTCGCGTTCGCAGGTCCGGAGCTCCTCGATCGTCCGCGAGCTCCCGGCCCACCGCTCCGCCACCGCGCGCACCTTCGCCTCGGCGTCGGCGACCGCGTGCTCGCGTTCGGCCGCCGCCTTCGCGAGCGTCTCCGCCTCGGCCACCGCGTCGGGGGTGATGCCCGCGTACTGGGTCTCGATCAGCGTCGTCACGGCGTTCGCGTCGGCGGCCGACTGCCGCTTGATCTCGCCCGCTCGCTTCCCCAGGCGCTCGAAGAGCTCGAGGCCGAGCAGCTCGGTGAGGATCGACCGGCGCTCCCTCGCGTCGCCGACGAGGAACTCCGCGAACCGCCCCTGCGGGAGCAGCACCGTACGGGTGAACGCCTCGTAGTCCAGGCCGATCGCCTCGCGGATCATCGCGTCGGCCTCCTTCACGCGATCCGAGCCCGGCGGCTGATGCCAGTCCGTTCCGGTCCACTCCTCCAGTTGGATCTTGGTCGCACCCTTGACCGGCGTGCGTCGCGTGATCCGATACCGGCGGTCCCCCGACTCGAACTCGAGCAGGACGGACATGACGGGCTGCCCCTGGCTGATCAGCTGCGAGCACTGCCTGCCCACGCGGTCCACGTAGCCGAACAGCGCGTAGGTCATCGCGTCGAGCATCGAGGACTTGCCCGAGCCGGTGGGGCCGGCGATCGCGAACAGATCGAGCCCCTCGAAGTCGACCCGCTGCTCGTCGCGGAACGACGTGAACCCCTTGATCTGGAGCGAAACCGGCCTCACGGCGCGGACTCCGTCTCGAGCTCGAGGACCTGATCGAACGCCGCGAGCAGCTCGTCCGCCGGCGCGACGCCGTGGTGCGCCTGGTGGTACGCGACGAACTGGTCGCGCGGGTGCAGCGACGACAGCGGCGGGCCGGCGTCGCCCGAGCCTTCGGCGCGCTCGTACTCGAGGTGCACGTCGAGCGCGTTCGGCAGCTCGTCGCGGATCCGGTCCGCGATCCCGGGCACCGGCCCGTCGGTCGCGACGAAGACCCGGAGCCAGGCGTCGCCCGCCGCCGACCCCTGCTCGATCACCTCGTCGAGCGTGCCGCGCACGTCCCGGAGCGCTCGACCGCTCGAGAGCGGCACCTCCGTCACCTTGGACGGCTTCCCCGGCGCCGCCTCCACGATCGCGACGCTCTTGCGCTGCCCCGCCTCGCCGAAATCGAGCTGCAGCAGCGACCCGGCGTACCGCGCCTGCGCCGGCGACCCCTTCACCACCTGCGGCAGGTGCACATGACCGAGCGCGACGTACGCGGCCTCGGCCGGCAGGCGCGACGGCGGGACCGCGTACGCGATGCCGATCGTGAGCTCGCGCTCGCCGCCGCCCGGCGTGACGAGCGCGCCGTCGGTGAACAGGTGCCCGAGCACGATCGGGATGCGGCCGGACGTGAACCCGGTCGCCATCGTCGCGAGCAGCTCGCCCATCCCCTGCGCGTAGGACTGGAACCACGTCTCGCCGGCGTCGAACAGCGCGGCCGCGTCGCCGAAGCGCCGCTCGGGGACGAACGGGACGCACGCGATCTCGGCCTCCTCGGAGCCGTCGCGGCTCGGGACGACGACGATCCCGCCCTGCCCCGGTGGCGCGACCCGCGGGACGACGTGGACGCCGATCGGCTCGAGCAGCCTGCCGAACGCCTCCATCCGCATCGCCGAGTCGTGGTTGCCCGGGATCGTGACGACCCGGATCCCGGCGTCGTGCAGCCGCAGGAACGCGTCGAACACGAGGGCGTCGGCCTCGGGGGCCGGCGCGCGATGCTCGTAGACGTCGCCCGCGAGCAGGACGCCGTCGACGCCCTCGCCGACGGCGATCCCCACCACCTCGTCGAGCGCGGCCGCGAACTCCTCGGCGCGCGACCGGCCTCGGATCGCTCGCCCGACGTGCCAGTCGCCCGTGTGCAGGAACCGCAGCGCCTAGTCCCCCTCGAACCGCTCGAACACCGACGCCGCGCTCCCGGTGTCGGCCTCGTCGGCGCGCGTCGCCCACGCCGGGAACGGGAAGCGGATCTGCAGCGGCACCGGGATGTGCGGCTGCTGCAGGATCATCGAGCCCGGCTTGAGGATCGACGCCCGCGCCCTGGTGACCGCCGGCAGGAACCCGTACTCGCTCCGCGCGGCCTCCGCCGTGTCGAGCCGCCCGACGACGCGGAACGCGCTGTTCGAGATCACGCGGCGCTCGACCTCGGACGCGGTCTGCTCCGCGCCGACGAGGATCATGCCGAGCGAACGACCGCGTTCGGCGACGTCGAGGAGCACCTCCTTGATCGGGCTCCAGCCGTCGCGCGGCGCGTAGCGGTTCAGCTCGTCCAGGACGAGGAAGGCGAGCGGCTCGCGCCGGCCCATCCGCTCCTTGTGCTCGAACAGCCGCTTGATCACCACGCCGGTCACGAACCGCTTCGCGCGGTCGTGCAGGTTGTGGATGTCCACGACCGTGACCTGGTTGGACCCCCAGTCGATCCGGTGGCGTTCGGGGTGCTCGGCGTCGCGCCCGCGGATCAGATGGCCCATCCGGAACCGCGCGGCGTCGAGCCGGCGGATGAACGCGCTCACGGTGGCGTCCGAAACCCGCCCGCGCCACGACGAGCCGTCGGTGTCGACCTCCTCGGCCACGATCTCGCACAGGCGCGCGAAGTCCTCGACCGGGTAGCCGCCGAACGTCACGGTCGCGTCGTTCTCGGGATTGTCCTCGCACTCGCGGTCGAGCGCGGCCTCGATGCGGGCGACGAGGTCCGCGATCTGCGAGCGCTCGTCCTCGGCCTCGGCGAACATGAACCGCAGGAAGCGCTCGCGCACGAACTCGCGCACGGTCCAGAAGTACGCGGTGACGCCCTCGGAGCGACCCTCGACTTGCGGGATCGCCTGCCCGCCCGAGTCCGGACGGATCGGCGCCCACAGGCCCACGCTCTCGAACGCGCCGGCCGGCAGCCCGAGTCGGTCGTAGTCCTCGCGGTCGCGCTCGGTGAGCCGGGCGTTGGGGGTGTCGAGCCACATCAGGTCCTCGCCCTTGACGTTGAACACGAGCGCCTTCGTGTTGGTGGCGTACCTGCCAAGGGCGTCGGTGTGGAACAGCGCATACAACAGGAACAGGGCGTACGTCGTCTTCGTCGCGACGCCAGAGACGCCGCTGATGTTCACGTGCGCGCCGCGCGTCCCGTCGAGGAAGTCGAGGTCGAGGAACACGGGCTCGCCGTCGCGCGTGAGGCCCGCGGCGACGCGGCGGTCCATCTGGTCGAAGTACATCGCCTCGTCTCGGTCCTTGCCCCGCGCGCGGAGCGCCGGGAGGCCCGGCATCGGCGGGACGAACACCTCGGGCTCGAACCGCGTGGCGACCACCTGGGCGGCCACCGCGGTGTCGACGGGGAGCACGCCGCGCTCCACGAGGAACACATCGGTGTCGAACTGCGCGCCCTCGTGCCGCGCGCGCACGTCCTGCACGATCCCGGCGATCCGGAGGGCGCCCCGACCGGGCACCTCGGTGTCGACGACGACCGCGTCGTCGAGCTGCAGGTACGCGTCGGGCGCCACGCCGACCCAGAACGTGAGCGGAGTCGCGTCCTCGGTCCCGAGCACCATCCCGACGGGCTCGGACGTCTCCTCGACGCTCATGCCGCCTCCCGCATCAGCCACTCCGTGATCGCGCGCCGGATCAGGCCGCGATGTCCCATCCGGTGCTGCAGCCAGGTCTCGAGCCCGCCGACCGGCGCGAGGTTCTGCGGATAGCGGGGATCGGTTGCCCGCCCGGCGAACCGCGGCAGCGTCGCGCTCACCCGGTCGGCGAGCGACCGCGCCGCGTCGATGCCTACGCCCGCCCGGACCTCGCAGCGGACGAGCCCCGCGTGGTCGTGCCACGCCGGGCGCGAGGGCACGAGGCGCGTGTACCAGGCGAAGCGCTCGAACGCCTGCCCCTCGTACGCGAGCCCGAACAGCGGCGTGCGCTCCCCCGGCGACAGCCGCCCGAGCAGCGCGTCGTGCTCGGGCCCCAGGTACGCGCGGACGAATCGCTTCACGACGCCGACGATCGGCGAGGTCGTCTCGTCCCGCAGCGTCTTCAGCGGGCCGTCGGCGAGGACGAGGCAGCCGCTCGAGCCGGCGATCCGCGTGGCGATCGCCGCCTCGGCGCCGCGCATCGCCTCCTGCAGGCCGTGCAGCGGCGTGTCGGGGTCGGGCCCCGTCTCCGTCCGCGGCTCGAACACCAGCCGGTGCGATCCCGCCTCGAGCTCGACCCGGGCCGCCGAACGGCCGCCGCCCAGCACGAGGTTGCGTCCCACGTCGTGCTCGGCGAACGTCGCGCGGCCGTCGCTGCGGACGGCCCCGACCGCCCACGAGCCGAACAGGCCGTGGACCCGTGCCCCGTCCTCCTCGGCGAGCACCCGCAGCTCGACCCGCCGGACCCCGTCGACGAACCAGGTGACGCAGTGTTCCGGCTGCACCGGCGTGAGGGGGCGCGACCAGTCGGCGCTCTCGACGTCGGGATCGGCCGTCGCGGGGACCTCGCCCAGCCGGGCCTCGAAGCCCATCCCGTAGTCCGGCGTCCAGGGGTCGGCGCGCAGCGTGAGCACGAGCCGAAGCGTAACGGAGGCCCACGACAGCCGGGCCCTCCCCCGACCGGGGCCTGTGGGACCAGGTCCCGGGGTCCAATCCCCTGGCCGGGGGACTCCGCCCTGCCTCGGGGCCTGCCGATAGGTGCCGAGGACGAGACGAAAGCTGATGGACGAAGGAGGACCTTGCTCGGCTCCCTGGCCTCACGCCGGATGCGACCGATCTGGGGCTGGCTCGCCTTCGCCCTGGTCATCGCGCTGTCGACGTCGCTCCTGCTCGCGGGTGAGGCACGGGAGGACGCCCTCCGGCGGAACGCGGCCGCCGCCGAGCACGTGGCGCAGACCGAGCTCGCCCGCCTGCTCCAACCCTCCGATCTCGCCGCGCCGGTCCATGGCGACCGGGCCGACGAGCTCGGACGCGACATCGACGAACGCATCATCTCCACCACCCCGATCGATCGCGTCCGCATCTACTCGGCGCTCGGGAGGATCCTGTACGCGGAGGACACCGGCATCGTCGGGACGCACGCCACCTACCTCCGGAACCTGACGTTCGAGATCGCGAAAGGCGAGACCGCGGTCAGCCAGATCCACAGCGGTTCGCTGCAGACGCTCGTGCCGATCTGGCTGTCCCCGGACGGCCCCGTCGACGTGGCCGAGCTCTCGCAGCCGTTCGGGCCGATCGCGTCGAAGGCGACCGCCCGCTGGCACCTCGTCGCCTTGGCGTGCGGAGCGCTGCTGCTCGGGGCGGTCGGGATGGTCGTCGCGACGAGCCTCGCGAGGCCGAGGGTCGCGCTCCCCCGCACCTACGTGGGCGCGAGAAAGCCGGGACACCCCTCGCCGTCGCCGAACGTCTGGCCCGCGGCGCAGCCCCGCGCCGCGGGTTCACCCCCGCCCTCCCCGCAGCAGCGCAAGGAGCTGGACGACGCGCTCGCTCGGATCGACGAGCTCGAGCGCCGGATGGGCGCGGCCCGCGAGCGCGACGCCGAGCTTCGGGCCCTGCGCACGAAGCTCCGCGCGACGACCGAGCAGCTCGACCGGGCCGAGATCGACGCCGACACGCTGCGCGACCGGTTGGCGCTCACCCAGTGGGTGCTCGAAGAGGAGATCCAACACGGCGGCGCGGACGAGGTGAGCATCCGGCGGCCTGGTGGTCGGACGGGGTCGCCGACGGCGAGGAGTACGAATGGCTGACACGCTCGAGGCGAGCGGGATCGGTGGGAGGGACGAGGCGGAGGACGACGACGCCGGGACCGAGCGCGATGCGCTCGCGAGCCACGTCTCGGCCGCGACATTCGGCGCCCCGAACGACGTGATGGCCGGGCTCCGCGAGCTCGGCGGGCCCGACGACCTGCCCGGCGAGGTGACGATCTAGCGACGCCGGTTCGGAGCGCGATGCCCGCGACGCTCCTGTCCGGCGGCGCTCACTCCAGCGAGCGGAGCAGCTCGCGCGCGATCACGATGCGCTGGATCTGGTTCGTGCCCTCGTAGATCTGCGTGATCTTCGCGTCGCGCATGAGCCGTTCGACCGGGTACTCCCTCACGTAGCCGTAGCCGCCGAACACCTGCACGGCATCGGTCGTGATCCGCATCGCGGCGTCGGACGCGAAGCACTTCGCGACACTCGAGAAGTACGACATGCGGGGATCCTCGGCGTCGCAGAGCGCCAGCGCCTTGTACACGAGCATCCTCGCGGCCTCGAGCTGCATCGCCATGTCGGCGAGCATGAACGAGACCCCCTGGAACTCGGACACGGGCTTGCCGAACTGCTGCCGCTCGGTCGCGTACCGCGCCGCCGCGTCGAGCGCGCCGGCTGCGATCCCGACCGCCTGCGCCCCGATCACCGGCCTCGAGTAATCGAGCGTTCGGAGCGCGTACGCGAAGCCCTCGCCCTCCTCGCCGATCAGCCGGTCCGCCGGGATGCGCGCGTCGGTCATGATCACCTCGCGCGTGGGCGAGCCCCGGATCCCCATCTTGTCTTCCTTGCGTCCGAACTCGACACCGGGGTCGTCCTTCATGAGGAGGAACGCCGAGACGCCCTTGCCGCGGAGCGCCGCGTCCCTCGTCGCGAAGACCGCGTACGCGTGGGAGACGCCGGCGCCCGTGATGAACCGCTTCGTCCCGTTCAGGACCCACGCGTCGCCGTCACGTTCGTACCGCGTGGTCATCGCGGCCGGGTCGGATCCGGCGCCGGCCTCGGTGAGCGCGTAGGACATCAGCAGCTCGCCGCGCGCGATCCCCTCGGTCATGCGGCGGGCCTTCTCGTCGTCGCCCGCGATCCGGAGCGGGATCACGCCGAGCTTGGACACGAGCGGCGTGAGCGAGACCCCGGCCGAGACGCGCGACAACTCCTCGATGAGCACGCCGAACGCGAGCGAGCCGCCCCCCGATCCGCCGTGCTCCTCGGGGTAGCCAACCCCCATCAGGTCGTTGTCGACGAGGACCTTGTAGACGTCCTCGGGCCACTCGTCGGTCTCGTCGATCTCGGCGGCCCGGGACGCGATGCGGTCCTCCGCGATCTGCCGCACGAGCGCGCGGAACTCCTCGAGCTCCTCGGGCAGCTCGAACCGCTCGACGTCCGCCATCGCTCAGAGGCGCCGGATCACCAGCGCGTCGCCCTGGCCGCCGCCGCCGCAGATCGCCGCGGCGCCGAGGTCGACCCCACGACGCCGCAGCTCGTGGGCGAGCGTGAGCACGAGCCGCGCGCCGCTCGCGCCGATCGGATGGCCGAGCGCGACGGCACCGCCGTTCACGTTCACGAGGGCCTCGTCGAACCCGAGGATCCGCGTCACGTTGAGCGCGACGGCGGCGAACGCCTCGTTGACCTCGAGCAGGCCGAGATCGTGGACGTCGAGATCCGCCTTCTTGAGCGCGTTCTGGAGCGCGATCGCGGGGACGGTGTGGAGGTAGGGGAACCGCTCGGCGGACATGCCGTGCGCTACGATCTCGGCCATCGGCTCCACGCCGAGCTGCTCCGCCTTCTCCGGGCTCGTGACGACGACGGCCGCGGCGCCGTCGCTGATCTGCGATGCGTTGCCGGCGGTGATCGTCCCGTCCTTCCCGAACGCGGGCTTCAGCCGCGCGAGCGACTCGGCGGTGGAGTCGGGGCGGATGCCTTCGTCGCGTTCGACGACGACCGGGTCGCCCGAACGCTGGGGAACCTCGACCGCCGCGACCTCCTCAGCGAGCGCGCCGGAGTCCCATCCCGCGGCCGCGCGCTGGTGCGACCGCGCCGACCAGGCGTCCTGCTCCTCCCGGCCGATGCCGAGCTCCGCGTTCACCACGTCCGAGGACTCACCCATCGTCTGCCCGGTGAACGACGACCACAGGCCGTCGTGGATCATCGTGTCGACGAGATCCGCGTCGCCGAGCCGAGAGCCGGCGCGCGCCTTCGGCACGACATACGGCGCCTGCGTCATCGACTCCATCCCGCCGGCCACGACGACGTCGACCTCTCCCGCGCGGATCATCTGGTCGGCGAGCGCGATCGCGGTCGTGCCCGACAGGCAGACCTTGTCCACGTTCAGCGACGGGACCTCCTTGGGGATGCCGGCGGCCACCGAGGCCTGCCGGGCGGTGACCTGCCCGGTGCCGGCGCGGATCACCTGCCCCATCACCACGTAGTCCACCTGGTCGGGGGCGACGCCCGACCGGGCGAGCGCCGCGCGGATCGCGACCGCTCCGAGGTCGACCGCGGAGAGGTCTCGGAACGCGCCGTGGAACTTGCCGATCGGCGTTCGAGCACCGGCCACGATGACGCTGCGAGGCATCGTCTTCCCTTCGTCGGTACGGTGGTTCCCCAGTCTACGCCGGAGCCATGCATCGACCGATGCGCCGGCGGCAGGAGGGCGCGTGGCGAGGTTCGGCGTGTCGATCGTCCCGTCGGCATCCGGGCGCTCGGACCCGGTCGCCGAGGCCGTTCGGGCGGAAGAGCTCGGGTTCGACATCGTCTCGATCTGGGACCACCCGCACGGGGACCGGCCGTCGTTCGAGACCTGGACCCTGCTGACGTGGATCGCCGCTCGCACGAGCCGGGTCCATGTCGCCACCGACGTCCTCGGCCTCCCCTTCCGCCTCCCCGCGCTCACGGCGAAGATGGCCGAGTCGCTCGACCGATTGTCGGACGGCCGCGTGATCCTCGGGCTCGGCGCGGGCGGCGCGGACGCCGAGTTCGCGGGACTCGGCGCGCCCGTCCGGACGCCGGCCGAGAAGGTCGAAGCGCTCGAGGAGGCACTCGCCGTGATCCGGGGCGTCTGGACCCGCTCACCGTTCACGTTCGAGGGCCGCCACTACCGCACCGACGAGGCGCTCGTCGAGCCCAAGCCGGACCGGCCGATCCCGATCTGGCTCGGCACGTACGGCCCGCGAGCACTGCGGCTGACCGGCCGACGCGCCGACGGTTGGATCCCGTCGATGGGGCCCGCCACGCCCGACGAGGCGCGTTCGAAGATGGCGCTCGTGCGCGCCGCGGCCGAGCAGGCCGGCCGGGACCCCGTCGAGCTCGACTACGCGTACAACGTCGGCGTTCGGCTCGCCGGGCCGCCCCCTCCCGACCCCGAACGGAGCGTCGCGGGCGAACCGGACGAGGTGATCGAGCGCCTGCTCGAGTTCCTCGAGGCCGGTTTCACGGTCCTGAACTTCTGGATCGGCGGGCGCCGTGAGGAGCAGGCCGAGCGCCTGGCGACGGAGGTCCTCCCGACCCTCCGCCGGCTCGGATGAGTCACGTATCCCAACGCCTCGCGCGATCGCCGCTCCCGCAGAGCCTGATCCCGGATGTCACGGCACGAGGCGTCATCCGCGAGGGTGTAGCGTCGGCGGCGTGACACGTCTCGTCGTCGACCGCGAGACGCGGCTTCGGATCGCTCCAAGCGAGATGGAGATCGCCGCCGAACACCCGGGCGTCTCTCTACGCCCAGTGGCTACGTCCCCATGAGGGAGGATCGAGATGCGGAGGTCTCAGAGTTCTGGCGCTCGTTCGTCGACGCGACCGGCATCGAAGGCACCTACGTGACGGGATCGTTCGGGAGCGACGCCGAGACGGCCGATGAGCTCGGACTTCTCGTTCGTGATGGGCAGAAGCGTGCTACCACGAGCCTTCTCTCATCCTACGAGGAGGACGACGAGCCGCTACCAGCGGTCGGCAACCTGAGCATCGTGCTGGACGGGCAAGGCACCCCCCTCTGCGTCATCCGCACGACCAGTGTCGAAGTGCGCCCATTCGGCCTCGTTGACGAGGCGTTCGCCTGGGTGGAGGGCGAAGGGGACCGGAGTCTCGCGTCCTGGCGCGATGCGCATGTCCGTTTCTTCGCGAGTCTGGGGCAGCCGGTCAGCGAGGACACGTTGGTCGTCCTGGACACGTTCGAGTTGCTCTGGGCGCCAAGATGATCGTGACCATGAGCGTGGCCGGCGGGTGAACGCCGCTGACCCGGCCTGATCGACGCGCACGATAGAGGAGTGGCGCCGACGATCGGGGTGGACGAGCGTCGGTGTGGCGTACCATCAGGACCCGTCGTGAGCCTGCCTACCGGATCGCGACAAGCGCCACCGTTCGAAGACCTCGAGCCCGTCCGGACAGAACCGCTCGCGTTCGGTCATCGGTCCGACCTCGTCGAGCGGCACGAACACGCCCCACACGACCTCGGTGGGCTGCCACACGATCGGTCCGTCCCACACGACGTCGAAGGCGGCGCCCCAGACCCGCCCGCTGGGGCCGTCGTAGCGGTGGAGGAACCGGAACGTGGGTTCGGCGGCGACGCCCAGCTCCTCCTCGAGCTCGCGCCGCGCGCAGACCTCGTAGGGCTCGCCCGCGGCGTTCACGCCGCCGGCGCACACGTCGTAGTAGCCGGGGTAGACGTCCTTGGTCTCGGTCCGCCGATGGACGTACAGCTCGCCCGCGGGGTTCAGGACGAACACGTACGTGCAGCGATGGAGCAGGTTCTCGGTGCGGAGCGTCCGCCGCGGCACGACCCCGACGACGTCGTTCCGCTCGTCGACGATGTCGACGAGCTCGTCGGCCGGATCCACCGGACTACGTGCGTCCGCGAACCCAGAAGTCCCAGCCGTCCAGCTCCGGGACCTCCTCGCCGAGCGCGCCGAGCGTCGAGCAGATCTGTGTCCGGTGGTCGTTGCCGTGATGGATCGCCTGGATCAGCAGCATCGCCTCGGCCGGGTCCGTGTCCGGATAGTCCTGACGCCTGCGGACCGCCGAATGAAGCGAGCCCGCCTCGAGGTCGGAGAGCGCCTCGTCCCACCGACGCCGGTGCTCGGGCATCTCGGACCGGAGCTGCGCGAGGGGCACCCCGACCCGGTCGTCGGCGAGCGGCGGTGTCGGGTCGCGGAGCCGCAGGAGGTATCGCGAGTCTCCGTCGATCATGTGGGTGAGCGTGTCGATCATCGACCCGTACGTCCCCGGGATCGAGCGGTCGAGCCTGCTCGCCGGCAGCCGCCCGAGGTGGTCGATCAGGGCCTCGGTCGCCCACAGGTGATGGTCGTACATCGCTCGAAGGACGTCGGATGGATCCGTCATCGCGGGTCGAACGATAGCGCGCCGGCGGGCGCGTGCCGCAGCCTCAGCTCCGAGAGCCGATCGCGATCTCGATCTGCTGGATGATCTCGTCGCCGACGAGCTCGTCCCGGGCGATCAGCGCGTCGCGGAGCGCGACCACGACGTCCCGGTTCTCCTCGAGCAGCCTCGTGACCCGGCCCTTCTGCTCGGTCAGGATCTGCTCGACCCGGGCCTTGCCCTCGGCGTCGCTCAGCACCTTGCCGACGAGGTTCTTCGAGCCGACCGGTCCCTCGGCGATCGCGTCGTAGGACACGAGTGAACCGGCCATCCCGAACGACCCCACCATCTGCGCCGTCAACGTGGTCGCGTGCTGCAGGTCGGACGCCGGGCCCGTGCCGCTCTCCCCGAAGAACACCTCCTCGGCCACGAGGCCACCGAGCGAGATCGCCACGTTCGCCTCGATCTCCGACCGCGTCCGCGTGAAGCGCTCCTCCTCGTCCCCGTGGGCGAGCAGGCCGAGCGACTGCCGACGCTTGATGATCGACAGCACCTCGAGGCGCCGCCCCTTCCCGAGGAAGAAGGCGGCCGTGGCGTGGCCGGCCTCGTGGGTCGCGACCGAGACGCGGTCGGACTCCGTGTAGGTGACCGCCTGCTTGAACCCGAGCTCCTCGGTCAGCTTCGCCTCGTGGATATCCTGGGCGGTCATCGCGGTCCGTCCGTTCCGGAGCGCCACGAGCAGCGCCTCGTCGAACAGGTGCTCGATCATCACCGGGCTGTAGCCGAACGTGTCGTGCGCGAGGCGCTCGCGCTCGTGGTCGTCGTCGAGGAGCTCGTGGTGGGTCTTGCGGTCGAGGAAGAAATCGATCTGCTCGCGCCGACCCGACTTCGTCGGCAGGTCGAAGTACAGCCGCCGGTCGAACCGTCCCGGACGCAGCAGCGCGGGGTCGAGCTGGTCGGCGCGGTTCGTCGCGGCGATCAGCAGGATGTTGCTGTAGATCGGCTTGGCGGCGGGGATCCGACGCTCCGGCGGCAGGAAGCCGTTCACCCACTCGATCATCCGAGCCTTCGTCCGAGCGCCGAACGGCGGCTGGTCGAACGACTGCATCTGGATCAACAGCTCGTTCACCATCCCCGAGCCCGCGGGGCCGACGAGGCTCGAGGCGACCCGGCCGAGGCCCGTCGCGTCGGGGCTCGCGTTCATCCCGCCGCGTTCGCCGCCGATCGCGTCGATCTCCTCGATGAACCCGATCGCGCCCCCCTCCTTGCGGGCGAGCTTGCGCAGGCGCCGGAAGAACGACCGGATCTTCGAGTTCGTCATGCCGAACCACATCGACTGGAACGCCGGCGCGGCGGTGAAGAGGAACGGCACGCCGGCCTGCTTGGCCATCGCCTTGGCGAGGAACGTCTTCCCGGTGCCCGGCGGTCCTTCGAACAGGATCCCGCGCCGCGGGTTGCCGCCCAGCTGATCGCGGAAGGTCGCGTAGCCGAGGAACACGTCGAGGGTCCGGCCGACCTCGTCCACCTGGTCGTCGAGACCCGGCACCTGGTCGAGCCCGATCTCGATCTCCTCCGGCCGCACGACCTGGTGCGGGGACCGGCCGCTGAACAGCGGCATCAACATCATCAGCGCGACCGCGCCGAACAGCAAGAAGATGGGCAGGAAGATGACCGCCTCGGGTCCGAGGGTCGGCAGCCGGAAGGGGTTGTCGGTGAGGTAGCGATACCAGAGGTAGAAGTCGATCAGGCCGAGGATCAGGACCAGTCGCCAGATCCGGCGCCGCCGGGTCCGCTCACGGACCTTGAAGACGTCGGCGCGGCCATCCGACGCGACATCCGAGCCGAGGAGCACGGACGCGGTGGACCTGCTCGACTGCCTCAAGGACACCCCTCACGGTTCGTGCGACGGCGCGACCATCCTAGTCACTGCGGCCGATGTGCCGCATCGGCCCTTCGCCCTAGGCGAAGGGGCCGTCGATGCCCACCGGCGCGGAGCAGCCGCTAAGGTGCGCTCATGGCGAGGAAGAAACTCCCGCCCGTGCCCAGGGAGGACGCGCGGACGATCGGAGCGCTCCTGCGCGCGCTCCGCAAGGCGGCCGGATACCGAGCCGTGCAGGACGCGGCGGCGGCCGGCGGGTTCCCGGCGGCGCGCCAGACGATCTACGCGTACGAGCGCGGCGGGCTCACCCCGTCCCTCCAGCAGTTCCTCGAGCTCGTCGAGTACTACGGGACGCACCCGGGGCGCGCTGATGGCGCCAAGCCGGAGGAGGACCTTCGCGCGCAGGCCGTGGCCGCGGTGAGCCGCGCGCTCGCGCTGCGCGCGTACCACGTGCCGCAGGCGTACGAGCTGATCGAGCGGCTCCAGCCGCCGCTCGCCGAGACCCGACGCCGCAGGAGCTCGTGAGACCCACGCAGATCGATCACGTCGGCATCGCGGTCGCCGATCTCGAGGCCGCGGTCGAGCGGTACCGGACGACCCTCGGGCTCGAGCCCGCCCACCGGGAGCGGATGGACGACCAGGGCGTCGAGGAGGTGCTGTTCGAGGTGGGATCGTCGTTCGTCCAGCTCCTCGGCGCGCTCGGTCCGAACACGCCGGTCGGCCGGTTCCTCGAGAAACGCGGCGAGGGCATCCACCACGTCGGGTACCGGGTCGAGAGCGTGGTCGAGGCGCTCGAGAAGCTCCGGGCGGCCGGCGTCCGGCTGATCGACGAGACGCCGCGCCGAGGATCGCGCGGGACGACGATCGCGTTCGTCCACCCCAGGGACATGGGCGGCGTCCTCGTCGAGCTCGTGCAGCAGGGCTAGGGCAGGGTCGACAGGCCGGCGTTCGGCGCGCTGATCAGCACGGCGACGTTGCCCTCGGGGAGCTCGCCGACGCCCATCAGCTGGTGCGCGAGGCCGGACTCCTCGTACGCGAAGGTCCGCCCGTGGGTCGTGTGCACCTTCCCTCCGCGGACGAGGTCGTTGAACGCCGCAGCCTGCTCGTCGTTGAACAGGTGCGAGCCCTGGTACCGCTTCTGCGGGTACCAGAGGTAGCGCACGTCCACCATGGTGTCGTAGCCGCTCGTCCCGGCACAGATCACGACCATGCCGCCACGCTCGCAGACGAAGATCGAGGTCGGGACCGTGTCCTGCCCGGGGTGCTCGAACACGATGTTCGGGTTGCGACGTTCGCCGAGGACCTCCCAGATCGCCTTGCCGAACGCCTTCGCGCCCTCGAACCACGCCTTCCAGTCCGGGGAGTCCCACGCGGGCGGCACCCCCCAGTGGTCGAACGCCGTCCGGTCGACGTAACCCGCCGCGCCGAGCGACGTCGCGTACTCCCCTTTCTCCGCGCTGCTCACGACCGCTACCGGCGTGGCCCCCGCGAGCGCGACGAGCTGGATCGCGAGCGAGCCGAGTCCCCCCGAGCCACCCCACACGAGCACGACGTCGTCCTCCTTCACCGTGTTCGGCGGCCACCCGTGGAGCATCCGGTACGCGGTGGCGCCGGTGAGGGTCGGCGCCGCGGCCTCCTCCCACGTGAGGCGCTCGGCCTTCGGGAGGCACTGGTGCGCCTGCACCTTCGTGAACTGCGCGAACGAGCCCCAGCACGTGTCGTACCCCCACACCCGGAACGACGGGGCGATCCCGGGGTCGTTGCCCGCGGCGACCCACGGGTCGTCGTGGTCCCACTGGCCGGCGTGCACGACGACCTCGTCGCCGACCGAGACGTTCGAGACCCCGGAGCCAACGGCGTAGACCACGCCCGAGGCGTCCGAGCCCACGATGTGGAACTCGGTGGGCTCGCCCCACCTCGCCTGGGTCTTCGTGACGTCGATCGGGACGCCGCGCGCCGCCCACACGTTGTTGAAGTTCACGCCGGCGGCCATCACGAGCACGAGCGCCTCGTGCGGCCCGATCTCCGGGACGTCGATCACCTCGTCCCGGATCGATTCTCTCGGTTCGCCGTACCGCTCGGGCCGGACGAGCTGCGCGTGCATCCGCGACGGCACCTCGCCGAGCGGGGGGATCTCGCCGATCTCGTAGACGTCCTTGGTCACCGGGTGCTCCGTTCGTCGATGGACGGGACGATAGGCGAACGGCGAACGCGTCACCAACGGCGCGTCCTCAGGCGTTCATGCTCAGACCAGGGCCCTGCTCGACGGGCAGGTCCGCCCCCTCGGGCACCAGGTGCAGAACGGACCCGGCCGGAGCTCGAGCGGCCGGCCGGCGTCGGACGCGGCGGAGGCACGCACCGCGTCGATCACTCGGTCGGCCGCCCTGCCGAGCACCTTCTCGTCGACGTCCTCGGCCTGCCACTCCCCCGAGTCGAGGTACAGCGTCGCGACACGGTAGGGCGGGACGCCGAACCGCAGCGCGAGCAGCAGCCCATAGAAGCGCATGTCCTCGGCGTGCTCGGGCCAGGCGCGCCCGGTCTTCAGGTCGATCGCGAGGCGATCGGCGCCTCCGCGGCCGGCGGCCTGCGCTCCGAGGACGAGGTCGAGCTGGCCCGACAGGACGAGCGACCCGCCGAGCAGCTCGACGCGGACGTGCCACTCGGTGGACGGCGCGAGCTCGCGCCGCATCAGCCGGAGCGGCGGCATCGTCGAGCGGAACAGCTCGAGCGTCTTGGCCCCGGCCATGAGCGTCTCGTCCCGCCGGAGCCCGTCCAGGCCGTGCCAGAACGCGCCGAACGCGCGGTCCTCGCCGAGCCGTTCGGCCGCCTGCTCGACCAGCTCGTGGGGGTCGCGCTCCTCGCGCCCGGCCACCTCGAGCTCGATCGCCTTGTGCGCCAGCTTGCCGGCGGCCGAGCGCGCGGAGAACTCGAACGGCCCGCGCTCGCCGGAGCGGACCGCGTCGAACAGCCCCGGGCACCGGCCGAGGTCGTTGAGGTTGGACTTCCCGAGCCACAGCGGGTCGGGGAGCTCGAACGCCCGCGCCGCCTCCTCGATCCGGTCGCGGAGGCGTTGGACGGCGTCCGAGGGGACGGGGGCCCGGCGAGCCTCGCCGATCAGCCCGTCCATCGTTCGGCGCTGGGCGGGCGAGAGCTCGAGGGTCGTCTGCACGGGGCGGATGGTAGGAGTACCCACCGACATGGCCGAGACGCCCGACGACATCCTCCGCTCGCTCGCCGACCCCGAGCGCCTGGCGATCGCGGGCCGGCTCGCCCGCGGGGACGCGTCGGCGCGGGACCTGTCGGAGACGCTCGACCTCCCGACCGCGCGGGTCCGAAAGCACCTCAACCGGCTCGGGGCCGCCGGCGTCGTCCGGCTCGGCGACGACCGCCGCACGTACCGGCTGGATCCCGGGACCCTCCGGTGGGCGGCCGAGCAGGTGGGACCGCCCCGGGGAGCCGGCATGGCGCTCGGCGCGGCCGACGAGGACGAGGAGGCGGTGCTCCGCGCCTTCTTCCGCAACGGCCGGCTCACCGAGATCCCGGCGAAGGAGTCGAAGCGGCGCATCGTGCTCGAGCGGATCGCGGTGGAGTTCGAGCCGGGGGTCCACTACGACGAGCGGACGGTGAACGCGATCGTGGGGAGGTTCCACACGGACCACGCCGCGATCCGCCGGTACCTGGTCGACGAGGGCTTCCTCGACCGGGTCAAGGGCGAGTACTGGCGCAGCGGCGGCCGCGTGACGACCGATCCCTGAGCGATCCGACGGACCCAAGGACGACGAGCGGGCCGTCGAGCGACGATGCTAGGGTCGAACGAAGTGCGTCGCGTCGCCTCGATCCTGCTCGTCGCGCTGGCGCTTCCCCTCCTCGCCCCCGCGTCGGCCCGTGCCGACCACCTGCCCGGTCCCTGCGACCGGCATCGAGAGGAGGGCGAGACCGTGCGATCCCAGATGAAGCGGATCATCCGCTGCGCCGTCGAGCGATGGGAGGTCCCCGACGGCGCGCGGCGAGCGATCTGCATCGCCGATCGCGAGAGCAACCTCGACCCGAAGGCCGAGTCGGCGCACGGCGAGTACCTGGGCCTGTACCAGCACAGTGCGGAGGCGTGGCCCGACCGCTACGCGGAGTGGTCCCATCCCTCCTGGCAGCTCCCCGACAACGCGCTGCACGGTCGCTCGAACGCCGTCGTCACGGTCCGTATGGTGAACGCGAACGGCTGGGGCCCGTGGGAGAGCCTCGGCTGCGACGGCGGGGATCGCCGGGCGCAGGCGCTCCGCTAGACTCCGACCACATGGCGACGACCGAGGAGCGTCCCCAGCCTGCGGTCCGAACGGTCGAGGACCGCATCGAGGAGCTGCGCAAGCGCCGGACCTCCCTGCAGGACGGGACGCGGAGGGAGGCCGTCCGCAAGCAGCACGAGAAGGGCAAGCTCACGGCCCGCGAGCGCGTGGAGCTGCTCGTGGACCGCTCCTCCTTCCAGGAGACCGACCCGTTCGCGGCGCATCGCTCCCACGACTTCGGGATCGAACGCAACCGGCCGGCGGGCGACGGCGTCGTCACCGGCTACGGGACGGTCGACGGGCGCCGCGTGTTCGTGGCGTCGCAGGACTTCACGGTGTTCGGCGGATCGCTCGGCGAGGTGCACGCGCAGAAGATCTGCAAGGTCCAGGACCTCGCGATGTCGACCGGCGCGCCGTTCATCCAGATCAACGACTCGGGCGGCGCGCGGATCCAGGAGGGCGCCGCGAGCCTCGCCGGCTACGGCTACGTGTTCGAACGCAACGTGCGCGCCTCGGGGGTGATCCCGCAGATCAGCGTGATCATGGGGCCGTGCGCCGGCGGCGCCGTCTACTCCCCCGCGATCACCGACTTCACCTGCATGGTGCGCGAGACCTCCCACATGTTCATCACCGGCCCCGACGTGATCAAGGCGGTCACGGGCGAGGAGGTCACGTTCGAGGAGCTCGGCGGCGCGATGACCCACGCGAGCAAGTCGGGAGTCGCGTCGTTCGTGAGTCAAGACGAGGAGGAGTGTCTCGCGATGGTCCGGCACCTCCTCTCGTACCTCCCGTCGAACAACCTCGAGGACCCGCCGTCCTACGCGGCCGTCGACGATCCCGAACGCCGCGACGACGGCCTCACGCACCTCATCCCCGACTCGGCGAAGGAGCCGTACGACATGCACGAGGTGATCCGCCGGGTCGTCGACGACGGGGAGTTCTTCGAGGTGTTCCCGTTCTGGGCGATGAACGTCGTGATCGGATTCGCGCGGCTCGACGGGAGGACGGTCGGGGTCGTCGCGAACCAGCCGAAGGTCCTCGCCGGCACGCTCGACATCGAGTCCGCGGAGAAGGCCTCGAGGTTCGTCAGGACGTGCGACGCGTTCAACGTCCCGCTCGTCACGTTCGTGGACGTCCCCGGGTTCCTGCCGGGGACCGACCAGGAGTACCACGGGATCATCCGACACGGCGCGAAGCTCCTGTACGCGTTCACCGAGGCGACGGTCCCGCGGCTGACGGTCATCACGCGCAAGGCCTACGGCGGCGCGTACCTGGTGATGAACTCGAAGCACCTGCGCGCCGACGTGTCGTTCGCCTGGCCGACGGCGGAGATCGCCGTGATGGGTCCCGAGGGCGCGGTGAACGTCGTGTTCCGCAAGCAGATCGAGAAGGCGGAAGACCCGGCCGTCGCGCGCGCCGAGCTGATCGAACAGTACCAGCAGAAGTTCGCCACGCCGTACATCGCGGCCGAACGCGGGTTCATCGACGACGTGATCGAGCCCGCCGAGACGCGACCCCGCCTGATCGGCGCGCTGCGGATGCTCGCGACCAAGCGCGAGACGGTGCCGGCGCGCAAGCACGGGAACATCCCGCTGTGAGCGACGACCGCCGGTTCGAGCTCCCCGGAGACCTCGTGGCCGAGCAGGAGCGCGCGATCATCCTCGCGCTCGAGCGCTACTTCGCGCAGGAGAGCCCGCACCCGGATCCGTGGGTGCTCGCCGGACGCGTCGACGCCACCGGGTTCGGCGCCCTGCAGGTCCGTCACCTCACCGACGCACCTTGGGGGGTCGGCGGCCGGGTGTCCTTCCTGCGCCGCGGCGTCCCCCCCTCGGCGGGCCGAGGCGACACCGGCTAGATGGCCGCCACGTGGACGGCGGCCTCCGTGACGGGTCGGGACGACGCCGCCCGCGCGTTCGCCGCCGAGGGCTGCTCGGCACCTCGGGCCTGGGGCAACGGGCCTGGCGACACGTACGGCCGGCACGCGCACGAGTACCACAAGGTGTTGTTCTGCCTCGAGGGCTCGATCACGTTCCACCTGACCGACGGCGACGTCGACCTCCGCCTCGGCGACCGGCTGGACCTCGAGCCGGGGACCGAGCACGCGGCCACGGTCGGCCCCGACGGCTGTTCGTGCATCGAGGCCTCTCGATGACGAAGGTCTCCCTGATCACCACCGTGCTCGACGCGTCCGACAGCGTGGGAGCCTTCCTCGAGTCGGTCTCCTGGCAGACGAGACCGCCCGACGAGGTCGTGGTCGTCGACGGCGGCTCGACGGACGGGACGCTCGAGCGGATCCGGTCGGCCGATACCGTCACGCTGATCGAACAGCGCGGCGCCAACATCGCCCGGGGGCGCAACGTCGCGATCTCGGCGGCCACTCACGACGTCATCGCGGTGACCGACGGGGACTGCGTCCTCGAACGGGATTGGCTCGAACGGCTGGTCGTTCCGCTCGAGACCGGGGCCGACGTGGCGATGGGGTTCTACCGGCCGCTCGCCGACTCGTTCCTGCAACAGGCGATCGCCTGCGTGAACCTCCCCGAGCCCGAGGAGCTCGACGAGGCGACGTTCACGCCGAGCGGGCGCTCGGTGGCGTTCACGCGGCGAGCGATCGACCGCGCCGGCGGCTACCCGGAGTGGCTCGATACGGGTGAGGACCTGTACGTGCACCATCGGTTCCGCGAGCTCGGCCTCGACATGCGGCTCGCGCGGGACGCGATCGTGAACTGGCCCATCCGCCGGACCCTCGCCGAGACCTGGCGGCAGTACTTCGGCTACGCGCGCGGCGACGCGATCGCCGGCATCGACCCGGAGCGCCACGCCCTTCGCTTCGCCGTCTACTCGGCGGGGCTCTACGCGTGGTCGACGAGGGGCCGGGTGGGCAAGCTCGCGGCGCTCGCCGCCGCAGGCGCGACCGCGGCAGCGCCGATCCGGCGGGCGCTGAACCGCTTCGAGGATCCCTCCGAACGCGCACGCGCGGTCGTCGCCGTCCCGGCCCTGATCGCGTTCATCGACGCGGCGAAGATCTCCGGGTACCTCGCCGGCGTGCGCCATCGGGCCGGCCCGCACGGCGCCTCGCGCGTCGAACCGGCCTAGGCGCGGACGCGGAACCCACACGTCGGGCACCGCTTGGCGCCGCGCTCGAGCCGGGCACCGCAGTAGGCGCACGTCGTCGGGACGGCGGGCTCCTCGTCGTCGGCCGGACGCCGCCGGAGCCGGTTGCGGATCGCCGGCACCGCGAGGACGAGCGCCACGATCGCCGCGGGGATCAGCAGCTCCTCACCCTGGTGCGCGAGCATCCCCGTCACCCCGACAGGATCAGCAGTCCGGACGCGGTGAAGACGACCATCACCGCGAGGAGCGCGTACTGCGTTCGGAGCGCGACCCCGGGCGCGTAGAGGGCGATGGCGCGGTCGTGGGCCAGGATCACCCCGCCGATGTGACCGGCGACGATCGCGAACACCTGCACGTACCAGATCGTGGTCGGCGACATGAGCGTGAGGTTCACGAGCCAGTCCCGCGTCCCGAACAGGTTCCAGTCGCGGCCGAACGGATCCGACAGGCGCGACAGGCCGATCTGCCCCTCGATCACCAGGAACGAGAAGTAGTGCGCCACGACGTACGCGAACGCGATCGGGACGAGCGAGTGCGCGAACCGGACGGCCATCACGTGCCACGGCTCGCCGGTCACCCGCCCCGCGGCCGCCATCGCGAGCGCGTAGAACCCGCCCACGGCGAGGATCGTCGCGACCAGGCCCGCCGTGCCGACCGCGATCTGCGCGAACCCCGTCGCCGAACCCGTCAGGTCCGTCCAGAAGGTCGTCCGGGACAGGCCGTCGAACGTCGTCGACCCGAGCGCGACGAGGATCAGGGCGAGGCGGCCCGGGCGCGGCTCGAGCCCGGCGAGGCCCGCGAGCGGCGGGCGCCACACGACGCGGCCCTCGGGATCGCGGGTGAGCGGCGCCATCCGCGCGAACAGGCCGAGGTAGGCGGCGAACGCCTCGCCGTCGCGCCCCCACGTTCGGCGACCGTAGACCGCCATCCCGCCGAGCGCGACCGCCGAGTACCCGACGATCGCGAATCCGAGCCATCCCTCGCGCGATCCGAACGGGTCGACGAGCTCGAGCCAGACGAACACGAACAGCAGGATCGCGGCCGGCCAGGTCCCCCACGCGTTCGGGTACTCGCGCTGCGGCGGTCGCTCCTGCTCGTCGAACGCGAGGAGCCGGCCGAGCGTGTCCCAGGGCGAGAGCGTCGCCCACCAGTCCCCGAACAGCCCCTGCACGAACGCGAGCCCAACCCAGAACCAGATGAACACGACGACCGGTCCGATCGTCTCGGTGGTCCCGACGGGCAGGAACGACGCGATCGTCACGACGACGGCGAACACGAGCGCCACGATCCGGATCGCCCACTCGAGCGTCGGGTTCGTGAGGATCGACTGCACCGCGCCCGGTTTCGCCCGTCGCTCGACTCGGTGCTCGAACCGCGGCTCCTTCCAAAGTCCGGCGAGCGCCACGAACGACAGCAGCAGCGCCGCAGCGGCCCCGAACACGAACAGCCACCGCGGCACCGGCAGGTCGACGCGGCCGCCGAGGCCGTGGGCGAGGATCCCGAGGATCATCGAGCCTCCCCGCTACGGCGTCACGGTGAGTTCGAGGAGCAGGAGTCCCGCGCCCTCGAGCTCCACCTCGAACACGCCCGGCGCGTTCGCGCGGAACACGATGATGGCGGGCCCGTCCGGCGAGACCTCGGCCAGCAGGTCGTAGCCGTGCACGTGGACCTCGTCCGAGACGTCGGCCTCTACGACCAGCCGGACGCGTTCGCCCTGCCGGACCTCGACGTCGCCCGGCCCCTCGACGTTGCCGTCCTCGACCTCGACCTCGATCTCGACGGCGTCGGGGGTCGGGCTCGCGCTCGTGGTCTCGGTGGGCGACTCAGTCTCGGTCGGCGACCCGGTCTCGGTCGCCGTCGGCGTCCCGGTGGCCGTCGCGGTCGGGCCCGTCGAAGCCTCCTCGTCCTCGCCCGGCCGGAGCACGACGAACAGGACGATCACCGCGGCGAGGCCCGCGGCGATCGCGAGCCAACGCACCCATGGCTTCATGTGTTCCTCCTCCGTTCGTCTCCGGGCGCGTGCGGCGCCGGGGTGTTCGATCAGACGGACGAAGGAGCGGGCGGGGCTCGCCGGAGCCCGATCGCGATCGGGTCGGGCGTCTTCGGCTCGGCGAGGCGCGGGAGCATGATGGTCCGCCGCCCGCGAGCGGGTCGCGGCGGGGGCGTCGCGAAGAGCCGGCCGACCGCCACCGCCCCGCGGGCGAGCGCGGCGATGACGACCGCGAGCACCACCTGCAGGAGCAGGCCGAGGACCACGGCCGGGTCACGCGCGAATGCCGACGCGTCGAACCCGCGCTCGGCGAGCTCGAGGAGCGCGAACGCGGGGACCTGCTGGCACAGGAGCGCCCACGCGCCCGGCGACGCCGGCGCGCGGCGGATCGACCGGATGCCGAGCGACAGGATCGCGGCGCCCGAGGCGAGGAGCCCGGCGAGCAGCAGGACCGAGAAGCCGTCGTGGCCGGTCTGCTCGAGGTGCGCGTCGCGTACCACGCGGATCGGGTACGCGAGCGCGTAGGCGAGCGCGTGTCCCGCGACGATCCCGCCGAGCGCGAGCGGCAGGCTCGCGAGCGGTCGGCGGCCGTTCCCCTGCATCGGGTCAGCCTATCGCGGGCGGCCGGATCAGCAGACCTGCACGAGCAGCGGGAACGGGTTGATCGCCCCGCCGATCACGGAGTAGCCGTACGGGCTCGCGGGCCAGTCGCTCGGGATCACGTTCGGGTGCCACTCGAAGTGCAGGTGCGGCGTCGCGGTGTCCCCGGTCTCGCCGGCGTAGCCGATGATCTGCCCAGCCACGACCGGCCCGCTGTAGCCGATCTGCATCAGGTGCGCGTTGTAGGTATATCCGAGGTCGCCGTACACGTTCACCGCGTACCCGCCGAGACCGTTGTAGCCGGCCTGCGCGTACCCGTCGAACGTCGCGCGGATCGGCGTCCCCTGCGGCGCGATGATGTCGTTGCCGGCATGCGGGTGGTACCCGCCGCCGTACCGAGGCGCGCCGAACCCGTCGTAGAGCGCCCGCGGCTCGTCGATCGGGCAGTACTTGAAGACCCCGTTGAACGCCTTGCCGATGCCGAGCAGCGCCGCGAGCTCCCGCTTCAGCTTCTTGTCGAGCCGCTTCACGAGCTGCCGCGCCCGCTCCTTCGCCGCGTTCAGGTCCTCGAGGATCGCCTGCTGCTCGTCGAGCTTCCCGTCGAGCACGGCGAGCTGCGTCTCGACGTCCTCGAGCGCCCGCTCGCGCTTGGCCTGGAGCGCCTCCTGGTCGGCCTTCTCCGCGGCGAGCATGTTGCGCAGGTTCTGCACCTCGGTGGCGAGGTCCGCGTCCTCCTCGTTCAGCGCGTTCACGTACTCCATCCGCGCCGACAGGTCCGCGATCGTGCTCGCGCCCAGGAGGAACTCGAGCTCGCTGCCCGGCCCGACGATGTAGGCCTCGCGGGCGCGCTCCTCGAGTGTGCCCTGGAGCGCCTGGTACTCCTCCTGCGCGTCCCTGAGCTGCCGACGTGTGGTCGCGAGCTCCTCGGTGATCTGCTCGTACCGGGCGTTCGCGACCTCCCAGCGCCCGTAGGCGACGGCGATCTCCTCGGAGAGCCGGCCGAGGACGGCTTTCTGGTCGACGATCCGGTCCTCGAGCCGCTCGAGCTCGTGCTCGGCTGCCTCGAGCTTCTCCCGGGTGCCGGGCTCGGCCGAGGCCACCTGCCCCAACGCCGACACGAGCGCCAACGCGGCGAGCAGGGCGGGGGCGCGGCGAAGCACCGGGCGGGCGCTGCCGAGGCTATGGGCCATGGGGAAGGGCCCTTCCTATCGGACGGCCGAACGCCGTGTCAACCGGCCGCACGAGGGTGCCCGCTCGCGCACCCCGTTGCAATCACCCTCGGCGGGCCGTGGTGGGCCTTGAGCGTGCCTAGAGCTCGGTCCCGGGGAGCCCGTGCGAGCGCGCGATCAGGATGCGCTGGATCTCGCTCGTGCCCTCCCCGATCTCGAGCACCTTTGCGTCGCGGTAATACCGGGCCACGGGGAACTCCTCCACGTAGCCGTAGCCGCCGTGGATCTGGACCGCCTCGCGGGCGGCCGAGACGGCGACCTCGCTCGCGTAGAGCTTGGCGATCGAGGCCTCGGTCGCGAACGGCCGTCCGCGATCCCGGAGCCACGCGGCACGTTGGTAGGCGAGCCGGGCGGTCTCGACGCCGACGGTCATGTCGGCGATCTTGAACTGCAACGCCTCGAACGCCCCGATCGGGCGGCCGAACGCCTCGCGCTCGCCCGCGTAGCGGACGCTCTCCTCCAGACAGCCGCGCGACAGGCCGACGGAGAGCGCGGCGATCGCGATCCGCCCGTCCGCGAGCGTCTCGAGGAACTCGGCGTAGCCGCGGCCGCGTTCGCCGAGGAGATTCGCGGCCGGGATGCGACAGCCGTCGAACGACAGCGCGTGCGTGTCGCTCGCGCGCCACCCGACCTTCCGGTAGCCCGGGCCGACCGTGAGCCCCGGCGTGTCCGCCGGCACCACGATCGTCGAGACCGCGCCCTCCCCCGCGCCCTCGTCGAGGGCCGCGACGAGGATCGCCGAGGTGATCGGCGTGCCCGAGTTCGTGATGAACGCCTTCGAGCCGTCGATCACCCACTCGTCGCCGCCGAGCCTCGCGGTGGTGCGGATCGCCTTCGCGTCCGAGCCTCCTCCCGGTTCCGTGAGCGCGAACGCGCCGATCGCCTCGCCCTGCGCCATCGGCACGAGCCAGCGTTCCTTCTGTTCAGCCGTCCCGTAGCGGTCGAGCGGGTTCGCCGCGAGCCCGAC
>Ga0209382_10001325_pt1 | contig 39137 bp, 17 predicted proteins | sample SoiMetdeltSBSDD5_FD_187599 | JGI IMG/M metagenome (GOLD analysis project Ga0209382, IMG submission 187599) | Bulk soil microbial communities from a Populus tree surrounding site in Tennessee, USA - Soil MetaG P. deltoides SBSDD5 (SPAdes) (version 2) | ecosystem: Environmental > Terrestrial >... | reverse complement strand
GCGCGGTGACGAGGACTACTTCACGTCGACCGCCGCGGGCCGGACGCCGAACACGCGCTCGTAGATGTCGGGGGTGTTGAAGTTCACCACCGTCCCGGGGTCCGGCACGTCCACGCTCTGCAGGTGCATCCGGAAGGTGGCGTCCGCCAGCGTGTCGGCGTCCGCCTTCAGCACCTCGCGGGCGCCGGCGGCGGTGAGGACCAGCGGGTGCCCGCGCTGGCCGTCGAAGATGGGGAACGCGCCCTCGCCGGCGGCGGCGCGGCAGAGCCTCACCACCGTCTCCGCGCGCAGCTCCGGCATGTCCACCGGGTGGATCAGCACCAGGTGCGCGCCGCCCTTCAGCGCCACCTCCAGCCCCACGTGCACCGACGAGAGCTGCCCCTCCGTCCAGCGCGGGTTCACCACCGCCTGCACGTTCGGGTGGGCCGCCCGCACCCGCTCCGCCTCCGCCCCCACCACCGCCACCACCCGGCACGACGCCTCCTCGAACATCGCCGCCAGCCGGGCGAGGAAGCTCTGGGCGCCCGCGTGGCGCAGCAGCGCCTTGGTCACGCCCATCCGCCGGCCCTCGCCCGCGGCCAGCACGATCGCCCACGGCCTGTCGGGGCCGGAGCCCTCCGCCGCCCCGGAGCTCACCGGACGTCCGTCACCTGCAGCTCGCCGATCAGCAGGGCGATCTCCGCGTTGGTCTCCTCGCCCACCGCGAAGTGGGTGGCGTCCGCCACCGGCTGGCCCCAGGTCGGATCCAGGTGGACCCACTCACCCACGTAGGCGGCGATCCACTCGTGCCACATCAGCGCGGGCACCCCGTCGCCCAGCTTCTGGTAGATGACCCCGTCCACCCGCTTGGCCGGGATGCCGATGGCGCGGAGCAGCGACACCGCCAGCAGCGCGTGCTCCGTGCAGTCGCCCTTCATCTGGCGCATCACGTCCGTGGTCCGGTCCGCGGAGAACCCGTAGACGCTCTCCACGTTCTGGTGGACCCAGCGGGAGATCTTCTCCGCCGCGGCGTAGGCGTCCTTCTCGTCGCCCACCACCTTCTTCGCCAGCTCCTTCACCTCCCGCTTGTCCGACTCCACCGCCAGGGTGGACTTGAGGTTCTCCCCGCCCGCCGGGTCCGCCAGCGGCCGCGCGCGCCGCTTCTCCGCCCGCGGGGGCTGCGCGGTGATGGTGACCTCCACCTGGTCGCGGGGGAGCTTCCTGAACTTCTGCCGCTCGTTGTCGCGGGCGAAGCGCGCCGGCAGCTTGCTCATCACCATCGTCATCTTGCCGGGGACGGTGCGGGCGGAGGCCGGCGGGTCCTTCGGCAGCACCACCCGCACCAGGCCGAACAGCTCCACCGTGTCCAGCCGCTTGGCCACCGCCTCCGGCTCCGCGCGGGCCAGCATCTGGGTGCTGAACTTGATCTCCATCACCTTCCCGTCCGGCGCCAGCGAGCACTCCACCGGCACCTGCTCCTTCTCCGAGATGGTGCTGGTGCGCTGGAGCGTCACCTTGGCGCCGCCGGGCGCGGCCTCCATCGGCGGGAGCACGGTGGTGGTGACCCGGTAGTTCTGCAGGTCGGTGGCGTCCAGCACGATGCCGCTGACCGTCCTCTTCTGCAGCAGCGCCACCCGCACCTGGTCCGCGTCCTCCACCACCTCCCGCGAGGGCTTCAGGGTGAGGATCTCGTTCGGCAGCCCGGGCCGCTTGCGGATCACCGTCACCCCGGTGGGGGTGGCGGTGCCCTCCAGCACCTGGTCTCCGCCGTCCCCGTGGTGCTCGATCACGAAGGAGAGCAGGCGGCCGCCCGGCCTGGACTCGTAGACGCGGGTGTCGGTGCTCCGCCGCTCCACCACCCGCCCGCCCACGTTGGCGCGGATCACCGCCATGTCCTGGAACCTGACCTTGTCCTTGCCGCCGGGCACGTAGTCCAGGCTGATGTGGCTGTAGCCGACCTTCCTCCCCAGCATGTAGAGGCCGAAGTACTCGCCGCCCGCGGGGCGGGCGACGCGCATCACGTCCGAGACCGGGGCCCCCTGCCCCAGCGCGGGACCGGAGGCGGTGAGGACGGCGAGGGCGAGCGCCGCGCAGGCGCTCAGGGAGCAGGCAGTTCTGGGCATTCTTTCAACGCTCTGACGGGCCGGGCGACCGCTTCTTCGAACGGCTACAGCTTCTTCGACAGGATGATCAGATCTTCGCCCACCTTGTAGAACTCGCGAAAGCGGGCCTCCTCCACGTACCGCATCGCCTGGTAGAAGCCGCGGGTGGGTCCGTAGGCCTCCATGGCGCTGGTCTCAACCCGGATCAGCCTGGCCTTCTTCCGCCGCAGGTCTCCCTCCATGGCCGACACCAGCGCCGCGCCGACGCCCTGGCCGCGCACCTTGGGGTCGGAGGCGATCCAGTACAGGTCGTAGGTGCCGTCGGTCATCGGCGTCGGTCCGTAGCAGACGTAGCCGACGAGCTTGTCCTCCCTCACCGCGACCAGGACGAAGTAGTCCTTGTTACTCGGCTGAAGCGCGAGATCGATGAGCTCCAGCGCGCAGGTGACCTCTTCCTGCGAGAAGGTTTCGATTCGCGACAGCAGCTCGGCGAGCGACGGCCGGTCCTGCGCGGCGAGCGGGCGTATTTCCATAGCTTCGTTCGAGGGCGATCTCGACCAGCCGGACCGCCAGCGCCCGGTAGGTGATTCCCGCCGCCGCGGCGGCGCGGGCGAACCCGGCCTCCGGGTGGAGATCGCAGTTGGGGTTCACGTCGATGACGTACGCCGACCCGTCGGAGGCGAGGCGGAGGTCCACCCGCCCGTAGTCCTGGCACTCGAGCGCGTCGAAGGCGGCGGTGGCCAGCGCGCGCAGGCGCTCCTGTTCGCGCGAGCCCAGCGTGCAGGGGACCGCCGGGCTGTCCTTGCACTCGGCGGAGCCGGCCTCCCACTTGGCGCGGTAGGAGAGGATGCGCGGCCTCCCGCTGAAGGCGGGACCGAAGCGGATCTCGGTGAGCGGCAGCCCGGTGCGCGCGCCGCCGCCGCGGTTGCCCAGGAGCGGGACGTAGACCTCCGGCCCGTCCACGTACTGCTCCACCAGCGCGGGCTGGCGGAAGCGGTTGAGCACGGCGCGGACGGCGCGCTCCAGCTGCGCACGGGTCCCCACCACCGAGTCGAAGTCCACGCCCACCGAGGCGTCCTCGCGGGACGGCTTGACGATGAGCGGGAAGGGCAGCTCCAGCCCGGCCAGGTCCTCCAGCCGCTCCGCCAGCGCGAAGCGGGGCGTGGAGAGGCCGCGGGCGAGGAGGACCTCCTTCGCCTTGTGCTTGTGCAGCGCCAGCCCCAGCGCCAGCGCGGGCGACCCGGTGTAGGGCAGGCGCAGCAGCTCCAGCAGCAGCGGGACGGCCATCTCCCCGCGGCTGTCCGCCGCCAGCGACTCGCAGAGGTTGATCACCAGGTCCGGCCGCGTCCGCTCCAGGGTGGCCAGCAGCTCCGCCGCGCCGGAGACCGGCAGCACCTGGGCGCGCATGGTCCCCTGGTCCAGCTCCGAGGCCAGCGCCTCCGCCACCTTCGCCACGTCCTTCCGCGCCTCGCGCCCCGGGTCGTCCTCCAAGAGGTCGTGGTCGAGGTTGTGGAGGATGGCGACGTGCATTGGCCCGGTGAAAGGATTCTCCTAGCACGAACCTCTGACGCGGCACAGAAATGGCTGAGGATGCGTCCGCGCCCGAGGATGCGGGCGGGCCAGCATGCGCATACGCGATCCGATCCACGGGACGATTGCCGTCAGCGACGAGGAGCGGGCCGTGGTCGACACCCGCTTCTACCAGCGGCTGCGCGGGGTGCGGCAGCTGGGCTTCAGCGACATGGCGTTCCCCGGCGCCACCCACACCCGGCACGCGCACTCGCTGGGGGCGATGCACGTCTCCTCGCGGGTGTTCGACGCGGTGGCGGCGGAGACGGACCTGCCGGAGGCGGCGCGGGCCCGCTTCCGGGCGGCGGTGCGGCTGGCGGTGCTCTGCCACGACCTGGGGCACATGCCGCTCTCGCACACGTCGGAGAAGATCGCCCCCGCGCGCTCGTCGCTTCAGCTGCCCTCCTGGCTGTCCCGGCCGGAGGCCGGCGCCGGGGTCCCCGGGGCCCACGGGGACGCGGTCCAGGCCTCGCACGAGGACTACACCTGCAAGATCGTCCTCGACAGCGCGGTGGCGGAGGTCATCCGGTCCCGGTTCGCGCCGCTGGGCATCTCGCCCGAGGCGGTGGCGGCGCTGATCGCCGGCCTCTCGCCGCCCGGCGGCCTGGACTTCGCGCACCGCGGGGTGGACTACGCGCCGCTGCTGCGCGCCATCGTCTCCGGCGAGCTGGACGCGGACCGGATGGACTACCTGCTCCGCGACTCGCTCTTCACCGGGGTGAACTACGGCCGGTACGACCTGGACTGGATCGTCCAGAACCTGGGCGTGGCGGTGAAGGACGGGGCGGCGTACCTGGCGCTCTCGCGCGGGGCGGCGTTCGCGTTCGAGGACTTCCTCCTCAGTCGCTACCACATGTTCCTCTCGGTCTACTACCACCACACCACGGTGAACTTCGACCACATGCTCCGGCGCTACTACGAGGAGGCGCCCGGCGAGTTCGAGGTCCCCTCCGCGCTGGGGCCGTTCCTGGAGTGCGACGACGGGGCGCTCTGGCAAGCGCTGCGCCGGTCCAGCAACGGGTGGGCGCAGCGCATCGTCGCCCGCCGCCCGTACAAGCTGCTGGCCCAGTTCACCGAGCGTGACGAGGGCTACGACCTGCAGGCGCTCACCGCCGCGCTGGCGCAGGAGCACGTGGAGCACTTCGCCGTGGAGTCGGAGGGGGTGCTCTCCAAGTACTTCCACGACGGCGGAGGTCCCAGCCTGTTCATCCGGGACAAGCGCACCGGGCGGCTGACGGAGGTGGCGAGGTACACCCCGCTGTACCAGCGGTATTCCAGCGCGGTCCGGCTCTCGCGGATCTACGTTCTCCCCGAGCAGATGGCCGCCGCGCGCGGCGTGCTCGCGAGGGTGGCCGGATGAGCGAGATGATTCCAGGGATGCGGGCCGTGCGGCCCTCTCCCGCCAGGCCGCGCGACGCCGCGGTGACGGTGGTCTGCCGCCAGGTGCCCGGGGCCGGGGTGGAGGTGTTCTGGCTGCGGCGGGAGACGTCGCTCTCCTTCGCGGGCGGGTACTACGCGTTCCCGGGCGGGCGGGTGGACGGCGCGGACGCGCAGGTCCCGGTGGAGGGCGCGGAGGGCCAGGAGGCGGCGCTCCGGGCGGCGGCGGCGCGCGAGCTGTTCGAGGAGACCGGGCTGCTCCTGGCGGGGGGCGCGGAGAAGGTCGGCGCGGAGGAGCGGGGGGCGGCGCGCGCGGCGCTGCTGGACCGGAAGGAGACGTTCGTGCAGGTCGTCCAGCGGCTGGGGCTCCAGCTCCGGGCCAGGGACTTCCTCGCCGCCGGGCGGTGGATCACCCCGCCGTTCATGCCCATCCGCTTCGACGCGCGCTTCTTCCTGGCGGAGGCGCCGGCGGTCGGGGTGGCGGAGGTGTGGCCGGGCGAGGCGGCGGAGGGCGGGTGGGTGAAGCCGAAGGAGGCGCTCAGGCGGTGGCAGGCGGGCAGCGCGCTCCTGCACCCGCCCAACCTGCACGCGATGCAGGTGCTGGACGACTTCCGCGGCTTCGAGGACGCGGTGCAGCGGCTGGAGGGCCCGCCGCACTGCCCCGGCCACGTCGCCAGCCGGATCGAGATGCAGAAGGGCATCATGCTCTTCCCGCTGGAGACGCCCACGCTGCCGCCGGCGACGCACACCAACTGCTACCTGCTGGGGAACGGCGAGCTGCTGATCGTCGACCCGGGCGCGTCGGAGGTGAGGCAGTACGCGCGGCTGCTGGCGCTGGTGGCGGGGCTGAAGGCGGAGGGGAAGCGGCCGGTGGCGATCTTCCTCACCCACCACCACGCGGACCACATCGGCGGGCTGGAGGGAGTGCGGGAGCGGCTGGGGCTGCCGGTGTGGTGCCACGAGCGCACCGCGGACCGGCTGAGCGTGAGGACGGACCGGCTGCTGGGGGACGGGGAGGTGATCACGCTGCAGGGGGCGCCGCCGATGCGCCTGCGCGCGCTGCACACGCCCGGGCACGCGCGCGGGCACCTCTGCCTGCTGGACGAGGGGTCCCGCGCGCTGATCGCCGGGGACATGGTGTCCGGGGTGAGCACCATCGTCATCGACCCCCCGGAGGGCGACATGACGGACTACCTCCAGCAGCTGGACCGGCTCCGGAACCTCCCCGCGGGCGTGCTGTATCCGGCGCACGGCGCGCCGATGCCGGACGGGCCGGCGAAGCTGCTGGAGCTGATCCACCACCGCGAGATGCGCGAGAAGAAGGTGCTGGAATCCATCTCCGCCGCGGGCGCCAAGCTGGTCGAGATCGTCCCCCGCGCCTACGACGACGTGCCGGAGGCCATCCACCCCATCGCCGAGCGGAGCACCCAGGCGATCCTGATCAAGCTGGTGCGGGAGCAGAAGGTGGAGCGGCGGGACGACACCTATTTCCCGAGGTCCGCGCCGGGGCCGGCGGCCCCGTCGAGCATGAGCGCCACGTGAGGGGCGGCCGGTGGCTGCTGGTGGCGGTGCCGCTGGGCGCGTTCGCCGGGCTGGGAGGCTTCACCGCGCAGTACGCGGAGGGGCTCTCGTACCTGAGCAACGACCCGGCGGCCTGCGCCAACTGCCACATCATGAACGAGCAGTACGACTCCTGGCGGAAGGGCCCGCACCACGCCACCGCCACCTGCAACGACTGCCACGTCCCGCCGCGCTTCCCCGCCAAGTACGTGGCCAAGGCGCGCAACGGCTACCACCACTCCTCCGGATTCACCCTCCAGCCCCCGGCCCCCGACGCGCCCGGGGCGGAGGTGGTCTTCGAGGAGCCGATCCGGATCAAGCCGGCGAACAGCCAGATCCTCCAGGACAACTGCCTGCGCTGCCACGGCGACTTCGTCCACGACGTGGTGCGCGGCAGCACCTGGGCGGATGACGCCATCCGCTGCGTCCACTGCCACCGCGCCGCCGGGCACGGGGCGAGGAGATGAGGAGGGACCTCATGGAGAGCGGGAACCGGAAGCGCAGCCTGGTCGCCTTCGCGGCGGTGGCGGCCGCCAGCGCGGTGGCCACCGCGCTGCTGGTGGCGCTGCTGATCAACATCTTCGAGCGCAAGCAGGAGGCGAGGAACCCGTTCCTGCGGATGGTGGAGGTCGGCGAGGACGACGTGGACCCGAAGAAGTGGGGCGTCAACTGGCCCCGGGAGTACGACGGGTACCTGCGCACCGCCGAGCCCACCAGTACCCGGTTCGGCGGCGGGCTGGTGGGGCCGGAGGGGAGCCTGCCGCCGCAGAAGGCCGGGCGGGACCCGTGGCTGACGCGGCTGTTCGCCGGCTACCTCTTCTCGGTGGACTACCGCGACCGCCGCGGCCACGCCTTCATGCTGGCGGACCAGGAGGTCACGCGGCGGAACGTGCAGGGACAGAGGAAGCAGTCCGGCAACTGCCTGCACTGCCACGCGTCGGTGATGCCGCTCTACCGCTCGCTGGGGCGGGAGGCGCTGCCCGGGGGGAGCCCGGAGGAGCAGGCGCGGAAGGGGATGGAGCGGGTGAGCGAGATGGACTACTGGGAGGCGCACGGGCTGCTGGCGAAGACGGCCGGCGGCGCCGCCCACCCGGTCTCTTGCGTGGACTGCCACGACCCGCGGAGCATGGAGCTGCGGGTGACCCGGCCCGGCTTCATCGCCGGGATCCAGAAGCTGGCGGCGTCCGGCGTCCCGCTGCCGCACCTGCCCAGCGTGGAGCGCTGGCGGAAGGGCGACCGGGCCCGCGCGTACGACCCGAACCAGGACGGCACCCGCCAGGAGATGCGGTCCTTCGTGTGCGGGCAGTGCCACGTCGAGTACTACTGCGGCAAGGGGATGACGTTGTTCTTCCCCTGGGACCGCGGGCTGAAGGCCGAACAGATCCAGCAGACCTACGACGGGATGCAGGTGAAGGGGCACCGCTTCAAGGACTGGGTCCACGCCGAGACGGGGATGGAGGTGCTCAAGGCGCAGCACCCGGAGTTCGAGCTGTGGAGCCAGGGGATCCACGCCCGGAGCGGCGTGGCCTGCGCCGACTGCCACATGCCGTACAAGCGCGAGGGGGCGCTGAAGGTCTCCGAGCACTGGGTGCGCAGCCCGCTGCTGGAGGTGAACCGCTCCTGCCAGACGTGCCACCCGTACGACGGCGCGGAGATCGTGGCGCGGGTGGAGGTCATCCAGGAGCGGCACCACGCGCTGCTGGCGCGCGCGGGCGAGGCCGCGGTGGCGATGATCGACGCGCTGGCGGCGGTGCGGCGGCCGTATGACGACCGGCTCCGGCCGCAGGTGCAGGGGCAGGCGAAGGAGGCGCTGGCGGCGGACCCGGGCCACGCGGCGCTGAGGCCGGAGGAGCAGGCGAAGAAGCTGGAGGCGGAGACGGCGGCGCGGCTGCAGGCGCTGTGGCTGGAGGCGGTGGGGAAGGACCCCGCGCTGAAGGAGCTGGGCGAGCTGCAGCGCGCCGCGCAGTGGCGGCTGGACTTCGTGGCCGCCGAGAACTCGATGGGCTTCCACGCGCCGCAGGAGATGGCGCGCCTGCTGGCGGAGTCGATCGATCTCTCGCGCCAGGCGCAGGTGAAGGCGGTGTCCCGGGTGGCCGGGACCATCCCGGTGGCTGCGCCCGCGAAGCCCTGAGCCTCGGCGCCTGGCGGGTGACCTCGGCGCTCTCGATCCACGAGGGCGCGTCCCGTCCCGGCCGCGCTACGGCTGAAGTCCTTGTCTGTGGCTCCCGGTATGGTGCGGGGTCAACCTGGAGAATGCCTTCACCGCCGCCAATCCTGCTTCCGCGCCGGCTGGTCGAGTCCATCGGCGACGCCGTCCAGCGATGCCGGCAACGCGGTGGGTTCGAGGACACAGGTCTGGATCCGGGGGGAGACGTGCGGCTCGAGCTGGTCGCGCTGGTCTACGTGCTGTGCGAGTGGGCCTTCCAGAAGGCCCCGAGGCCGATGAGGCCGCGGACGAAGCTCACGCGCGACCAGGTGCTCGACCTCCTTCAATCGTTGCCAGAGCGCGGCGTGGCCACGTACGAGGAGCTGTTCACCGCGCTGCAGTCCCTCGACACCTGGGCCCAGCGTATGACGGCGACCGGTCCCGCGGACGACCTCACCCAGCGCGTCCTGCTCGACGGCCTGGGAGACGGGATCCATGGCACCGTGCAGTGCTGGGTGCGGCCAGTCTCGGCCTGGGACACGCTGAGGGTGGCTCGGCGAGACATCATGAAGCGGCAGAAGAGTCCGCCCAATTGCTACCCCCGCGGGGCGAAGGACGCGCTCCGCTACCTGGGCGCGATGTGGTTGAGCGGGCCCGGGGTGAGCGTGGAGCGGGTCAGGCCGCCCAGGCACCTGGTCGAGGACGTTTCCCTCCGCCTCGGCCGCGTCGCCGAGGGGCAGGCGTTCCGCCCCACCGGAGAGCCGCACTTCCGGATCGGCCTCGCGCCGCTGCTGGACCGGGATGGCGCACGGTTCGCGCTGCTTGAAGGAGGGGGAACCTTCTCGGTGGATTTTGACCAGCCGCTCTCGAACCCGGCAGCGATCGACCTCGAGCTCGACGCGATTCTCGACGACGCCGAGCGGTTCCCGGTCGACGTGCTGCTTCTCCCCGAGCTGGCGGTGTCGCAGGCGCAGCGGGACCGGATCGCCGGCCGCCTGAAGAAGCCCGGCACGCCGCTGCTGCTGGTCGCTGCGGGCAGCTTCCACTTCTGGCGGGAATCGCCGCACCGGCTCGTCAACGAGACGGTGGTCCTCCAGCAGGGGGGCGGCGTCCTCTGGCACCAGGAGAAGCGCGGCTACTTCCGCGTCGCCGCCAAGGACACCTCGGCGTTCCGCAAGCCTTTGGGGGTCGAGGCCTCGGACGAGGTCGAGGAGGGAATCCAGCCAGGCGATGTGCTTCGTATCCTGGATCTCCCGCTCGGCCGGATCGCGGTGGTGATCTGCGCCGACTTCATCGCCGCCGGTCCCACCGGATTCACCCAGATGCTGGAGGCGGCGGCGCCGGACTTCGTGCTCGTGCTGGCCATGACCCGGAAGAGCGACAGTTTCCACAGCGAGGCACAGCGGCTCGCGGACAAGTTCGGCATCTCCACCGTGATGGTGAACGCGGCCCATCCCCACTCCCAGGTTCCCGACAGCGACCTGGGCCTCGCCTACCTGGCGATCCACCAGCCCGAGGGCAGGCCGCCTACGCGCGCGAAATGGACCCGGGAGGACCGGACGCTGAAGGTCGTCATGAACGCGCGGAAAGCCATCGCCTGGTCTCCAGTCAGTGACGCGACCGCCGGTTACAGCGTCGCGTCGGGCAGCCGCCTCTGCGTGCTCGACCTCGGCGTCCACTTCCAGAAATGATCAGTCCAATCAAAGACTTGTAGGATCAGTGGCATGCGGTAAGGTCCATCCGCAAAATACGGTAAGCGTAAGGAAAGGGTAATCCCATGCTAGGGAGCGCCAGCGTCGAAGAGCTGGGACGGCGGCTCGAGGCTGCCGTCGATGAGCTTGCGTCGGGTCGATCCACGGGGAGCCGCTGGCGTGGACTGCTCAATGACTTGCTCGGGCAGGTCTGGTTCCTCAACGGAAGGATGGACGCCCGAGCGGCGAGCCGCGGGCTGGAGGCACTTCGCGCCGCTCGGCAGCGCGCGCGGGGGATCGTTCCACCCGAGGAGGCTCCACCGATCCGGGCGGCGCGCTCCCTGGAGGAGGCGCAGACGATGTTGCTCGTGGCGGCTGCTGCCGCGAAGCCCACCGAGCTGCTCCGGGACCTCCGGGGCAGGTCTCCGACCGTCGCCGCCGTGGTGGACATCCTGGGCCGCGCGGGTCGCTTCATGAAGCGCGGAGAGATCAGGCTCGGCTTGCGCCAGCGCGACATGCCGGTCACCGGGCCGCGCGTGAGCCAGATCCTCAACAAGCTCCATGACGATGGGTTCCTGGTGCGCCAGTACGGTTCCGGCCGAGGCGCGCACGAGGTCGCGTTCTACGCGCTCTCGGACGAGGGCCGCGCGGCCTGGCTGGAGTCGTCCGCCCCCGAGATAGCCCAGACGCCGAAGGAGGCGGAGCTGGCGGAGAAGCTACGCGCCAGCGAGGCCGAGAACGATCGGCTGAAGAAGGAGCTGAAGGGCCGGAGGGAGCAGGCGGAGATCAGCCGCAAGGTCACCAGGGTGCCCATGTACCCGCCCTCGGACTCCCTCGTGGAGGAGATCCTCGCCAGGTCCGGATACGAGTCCGGTTTCGACCCGCCCAGGAACACCGGGATCGCGATGGCGATGCTCGAGAAGGCTGATGCCGGCTGGTCCAGCTGAGACGGTCGCTCCGGATGTTGTCGCGCGCTGGCTGGCGGCCTACGAGGCGCTGCCGGAGCCAGCCAGGTCCCTCGCTCATCTCCTGTCGCACCTGGCCCCCGAACCCATTCCGGAGGCAGTCGTCCGCGAGCTCCCCGGCGGGCTCCTTGAACGGGCCATGCCGCTGGTCGAACGCTCCTTTCTCTCCAGCGGGTCGATGCCTCCGCCGCTGGCCGCCATCCTTCGCGGCCGTTCGCAAGATCCAGCGGGGGAGTGGACCCAGATCGCCGGGGCGCTGGCGCGCACGCTGGATCGGGGTCGCTGGAGGCGCGCCAGCTCGCTGCTGAGGTCCTGCCTTTCGCATGGCCGGCACCTCCTCCGTTCGCCACCGGGTCTGGACCTCGTGGCCGCGCACCTGACCCGGGCGCTTTCCCTGGCGATCAGGCTCATCGACGGACCCGAGTCAGGGCTCGCGCTGGCCCGCGAGGCGGTGAGCCTGGCCCGGAAGCTGGTGGAGCAGCGGCGCGATCTCGCCTCGTCTCGCCAGCTCGCCCGCGCGCTGGCTGGTCTCTCCGGTTTCCTGAACCAGCTGGGCCAGTGGGACGAGGCGCTCGCGGTGGTCCGGGAAGCGGTGGATCTCTTCCGGCAGCTCGAGCGGGAAGAGCCCGATCCAGCCGGGCTGGCGGTCGCGCTCCTGAGCCTCTCGAGATCGTTGGGCAACCTGGGACAGCCGGACGCCGCGCTGATCGCCGCCCAGGAGGCGGTGGAGCGGCATCGCCAGCTCGAGCAGGTGGAGCCCGAGCTGTTCGCCTCGTCGCTCCCGGTAGCTCTGACCGGCCTGTCCAGCCGCCTCGTCGCCCTCGGGCGGCAGCAGGAGGCGCTCGCGGCGATCGAGGAGTCCGTCCGGTGGCGCCGCCAGCTCGTGAAGCAGGTACCGGACGCCTTCGAGGCCGAGCTGGCGGATTCGCTGAACAGCCTGTCGCGACGGCTTGCCGCGCTGGGCCAGCGAGAGGAGGCACTGGCGGCCAACGGCGAGGCCGTCGAGCTCTACCGGCCGCTGGCGATCTCGCTTCCGGTCAAGTTCGAGAGCCGCCTGGCGACGACGCTCGGCATGGTCGCCAACCGGCTGCAGGGGCTGGGCCGCAGCGAGGAAGCGCTCGAACCGAGCCAGGAAGCAGTGAAGCTGCTCAGGAACCCGGCGAAGGAGCGGACTGCGGCGTCGGAAGAGGAGCTGGCGCGGGCGCTCATCACGCTCGCGCACATCCTGAGCTCGCTGGGGCGACATACGGAGGCATTGCCGCTGCTGGAAGAGTCGGTCACGTTGCTCCGGGGCCTGGCTCCTGCAGGGCCCCCACGGATCGTCACAGCGCTGGTCGCGGCGCTGACTGGCCACAGCCGAGCCCTGGTGGGCGCTGGACGGAACGAGGAGGCGCTGGCCGCGCTCGAGGAGGCGATGGAGCTTCAGCGCGGTCAGGGCGAGGAGGGCCCGAAGGCGCACCAGGTGGCCCTGTCGTTGATGGCGCGGTCCGAGCTCTTGCAGCGCGTGGGCAGGAGCCAGGACAGCTTGAAGGTGGTCCAGGATGCCGTCGCGATCCTGCGAAGCCTGGCCAGCACCGTCCCCGAGACCTACGAACCGGTCCTGGCACGCGCGTGCCTGGAGCAGGCGAACCAGTTGCGGCGCGCGGGTCGGAAGCTGGAGGCGCTCGAAGCGAATCAGGAGGCGGCGGAGCGCTTTCGCCGCCTGGCCCGCGCCCGTCCGGAAGAATTCGAGGCCGTGCTGGCGAGCTCTCTGAACGACCTGTCGAACCTCCTGAACGACCAGGGCCAGCGCGAGAAGGCGCTCGAGGTGATCGAGGAAGCGGTCTCCATCCGCCGCCGGCTCGCGAAGGCCGAGCCCGATGAGTTCGAGCCGGAGCTGGCCAGGTCCCTCACCAATCTCTCGAACCGGCTGAGCGGGCTTGGCCGGGTGGAGCAGGCTCTGGAAGCGGTGCAGGAGGCGGCCGACATTCGCCGGCGCCTGGCGAGTGCGCAGCCGGAGAACTTCGAGCGCGACCTCGTCGCTTCGCTCGGCCAGATGTCCATCCATCTGACGGCGGCCGGGCGAAACGAGGAAGCGCTGAAGGCCGTGGAGGAGGCGGCGCTGATCTATCGGCGGCGGCGGGAGTCCAACCCAGCCGCCGAGCCCGTCCTGGCGCGCATCCTGAATAGTCTCGCGTGGTTGCTCGGTGGTGTGGGTCGCTGGAACGAAGCGCTCGAGGTGTCCCGAGAGGCGGTGGAGCGCACCCGGAGGCTGGCGGAGACCGGCGGAGATGAGGACCGGTTCGACCTGGCGGCGGCGCTGAATAACCTCACGAGCAACCTGATGGAGCTGGGCGAATGGCGCGAGGCGCTCCGACCCCTCCAGGAGGCGGTCGAGCTTCGCCGCGTCCACACCGGCCGCGCTCCGGAGTTGTACAGTCCCATCCTCGCCGGGACGCTGAACAACCTCGCCCGTTGCCTCTCCGAGCTGGGGCAGTGGGAAGAGGCGCTAGGGGCGATCGACGAGTCGTCCGAACGCTATCGCAAGCTCGTGGTGGCGGAGCCGGAGTACGAGGGCGAGCTGGCCGGCGTGTTGAGCAATCGCTCGAACATCCTGAGCAACCTCGGACGGCGGAAGGAAGCGGTCGAGGTCGCCGAGGAGGTGGTGAAGCGATACGAGCGCCTGGTCGCGGCCAGGCCGGAGGCGTTCGAGGCCAGGCTGGCCTCGGCCCTGAGCAAGCTTGCCGCCGAGCTGCGCACCGCCGGGCGAACCGAGGAGGCGCTCCGGGCCGTCACCCGCGCCATACACATCTATCGCCGCCTTTCGGAAACCCAGCCCGACAAGCACGATCCCGATCTGGCCGAAGCGCTGGATCATCAGTCGTTCATCCTCAGCGAGCTGGGCAAGCGCGAGGAGGCGCTCGCCGCCCTCCAGGGATCCGTGGAGGTCTGGCGGCGGCTCTCGAACCAGACGCCTGGAGTGTTCGAGCGCAGCCTCGCCGGAGAGCTGAACGATCTCGCCAACCAGTTGGCGGAGATGGAGCGTCCGGCTCCCGCGCTGCAGGCTGCCGAACAGTCGGTGGACCTGTTCCGGCGTCTGGCCGCACAGCGATGGGACGCGATCGCACCCGATCTGGCGAATGCCCTCGACACCCTGGCGACGTGCCTGACGGCAGCGGGGAGACCGATGGAGGCGCGCGACGCGTTCCGCGAGGCCACGGAGCTGTACCGAGGGCTGGCGAAGAAGTGGCCGGGGACGGTCGAGCCCGACCTGGCCCTCACGTTGAGCCGCCTCTCGGAGCTGCTGGCCCAGATGGGCTCCTTCGAGGAAGCGGCCAGGGCGGACAGGGAGGCTGTAGAGGTGAGTCGTCGCCTCGCGAAGGGCACGCCAGGAGCCGTCGAGACCAGCTTCCTCAGGTCACTGAACAGCCTCGCCGGCAACCTGCGCCGCCTGGGCCGCGATGCCGAGGCCGACGCAGCACTGGCGGAGGCCAACGCGGTCCGCGAGCGCCAAATGAGCCGCCGCCGGTCGTGACGCGCGGGTAGCCTGGGAGCTGGCGACGGACCCTCCCAGGCCATGCCTGCTGCGCTGAGATCCCGAACGCCCGGGGCGATGTCCCTCCACGCCAGGCGCAGGTGAAGGCGGTGTCCCGAGCTCAACGCGGAGGCGCGGAAGCCGTGGTGAGGTGACGCGGTAAACAGACCGTTGTCTGGCGCTTGATCCCCCGATCGGCTCCGCCAATAACCCGCGCCGGTCGACGCGCGCGCGGCTCGACATCGCGACGCGGCCGGGGACCCGGGGGAATCGGAGATCATGCCGCAGCCAGAGCGCCCCACCGGAGCCTCCGAGCGACAGGCGGCGGCCGAACGCCCGGCCGGGCGCCGGACCGCGGCCGCGCTGCCGTCGCTCGCCGCGCCGAAAGGGGGCGGCGCGCTCCGCGGAATCGACGAGAAGTTCACGGCGAACGCGGCCACGGGCACGGCCAGCACCACCGTGTCGATCCCCACCCCCGCGGGGCGGTCGGGCGTCGGACCGGGCCTCCTCCTCGCCTATGACTCGGGCGCGGGGAACGGCCCGTTCGGGCTCGGGTGGACGCTCTCGCTCTCCGACATCTCGCGCTCCGCGAGCCGCCGGCTGCCCCGCTACGACGACGCGGACGGCGAGCCCGACGCGGACGTCTTCGTGATGGGCGGGGCGGAGGACCTCGTCCCCGAGCTCCGGGCCGACGGCACGCGGCACGTGGACACCGCGCTCGCGCCCGGGTTCGTGGTGAGGCGCTACCGCCCGCGCGTCGAAGGGTCGTTCGCGCGCATCGAGCGCTGGACCGAGCTCGCCACGGGTGAGACGCACTGGCGCACGATCAGCAGCGAGAACCTGGTGACGCTCTTCGGACGCACCGCGGAGAGCCGCATCGCCGACCCGGGTGACGCCTCGCGAGTCTTCACCTGGCTGCCGTGCGAGACGTACGACGACTGCGGCAACGCCGTCGTCTACTCGTACGCCGCCGAAAACGCGAGCGGGGTCGACCTCGGCGCGGCGAACGAGCGGAATCGCGAGCGGCGAGCGCACCGCTACCCCGAGCGCATCCGGTACGGGAATCGCGTCTCCTTCCTCGCCGGCGACGGCTCGCGACCGCGCTTCCCCACGGCGGCGCAGATCGACGGCGCCGGCTGGATGTTCGAGGTCGTCTTCGACTACGGCGGCGAGCACCTCGAGCGGCTGCCCCTCGACGCCGGGCGCCCCGCCGACCAGCAGCACGCGCGCGTCCTCGCCGCCGCCGGGCCACGTCTCCCCTGGAACGCGGCGCAGCGGCCGTGGCCGGTGCGCCCCGATCCCTTCTCGTCGTACCGCGCCGGGTTCGAGGTGCGCAGCTACCGGCGCTGCCATCGCGTGCTCGTCTTCCATCGCTTTGACGAGCTCGGCGCCGAGCCGTGCCTGGTGAGCGCGACCCGCTTCCACTACCGGGACCTCGACCCCGCCGCGCCGCGAACGGTCGACTCGGAGCTGGCGCACCAGGGCAGCACCCCCTACGGCTCGTTCCTGTGCGCGGTGACGCAGTCGGGCTACGTGCGGGACGAGTCCGCTCCGCCCGTCGTGCGCGACGGCGTGCCGTCGGTGACGTACCTCGAACGCTCGCTCCCGCCGATCGAGTTCGAATACACCCGCCCAGCGCTGAGCGAGGTCGTGCGCGACGTCGAGCCGGACTCGCTCGAGAACCTCCCGGCCGGCGTCGACGGCGACGCGTACCGGTGGGTCGATCTCGACGGCGAGGGGATCGCCGGCGTGCTCGCCGAGCAGAGCGGGGCCTGGTACTTCAAGCGGAGCCTGGGAGGCGGGCGCCTCGCGCCGGTGGAGGAGGTCCCCACTCTCCCGGCGCTGCCCGCGCCGGAGGACGCCCGGAGCGAACGCCGCCGGTTGCTCGACCTCTCGGGCGACGGGCAGCTCGACGTGGTGGCGCTCGCCGGGCCGGCCCCGGGCTTCCACGAGCGCACCCTCGACGCAGCGTGGGAGCCGTTCCGCGCGTTCCGCTCCCTGCCGAACGTCGCCTGGGACGACCCCAACCTGCGCCTGGTGGACCTCGACGGCGACGGGCGCGCCGACGTGCTCGTCACCGAGCAGGACGCCTTCACCTGGTACCCCTCGCTCGGCGAGGAGGGGTTCTCCGGCGGGCGCCGCGCGCGGCAGCCGCCAGACGAGGAGCAGGGACCGCGCCTCCTCTTCGACGACGGCACCGAATCGGTCCACCTGGCCGACATGTCCGGGGACGGCCTGGTGGACCTGGTCCGCATCCGCAACGGCGAGGTGTGCTACTGGCCGAACCTGGGGCACGGCCGCTTCGGCGCGAAGGTGACGATGGACAGCGCGCCGCGCTTCGACGCTCCCGAGCAGTTCGACCCGCGTCGCCTGCAGCTGACCGACATCGACGGCTCCGGCGTCGCCGACATCGTCTACCGCGGGCGGGACGGGGTGCGCCTCTGGTTCAACCGCGCGGGCAATGGGTGGAGCGCGCCGCGCCCGCTCGCGAGCTTCCCCGGCGCGGGCGCGCTCGCCGGGGTCGAGGTCGCCGACCTGCTCGGCAACGGGACGGCGTGCCTGGTGTGGTCGTCGCCCGCGCCGGCCGATGGGCGCCGGCCGATGCGCTTCATCGACCTGATGGGAGGCGTCAAGCCGCATCTCCTCACCCGCTCGACGAACAACCGCGGGGCGGAGGCGCGGATCGACTACGCGTCGTCCACCGGGTTCTACCTGGCCGACCGCGCGGCCGGGCGCCCCTGGGTGACCCGCCTCCCCTTCCCGGTCCACGTGGTGCGGCGGGTGACGACGATCGACCGCGTCTCGGGGAGCCGCTTCGCCTCGCGCTACGCCTACCACCACGGGCACTTCGACGGCGCGGAGCGCGAGTTCCGGGGCTTCGGCATGGTGGAGCAGTGGGACACCGAGGAGCTCGCCACGCTGGCGGCCGGCGCCGCGCTCGACGGCGACCCGCCGCCCGCGAACCTCGACGCGGCGTCGCACTCGCCGCCGGTGTACACGCGGAGCTGGTTCCACACCGGGGTGTACCTGGGGGGTGACCGGGTGTCGCGCGCGTACGCCGGGCTCCTCGACGGGCGCGACGTGGGCGAGTACTGGCGCGAGCCGGCGTGGCGCGACGACGACGTCGAGGCGGCGCGCCGGCTGCTCGGCGACACCACCCTCCCGCTGGAGCTCGACGGCGACGAGCAGCGCGAGGCGTGCCGCGCCCTCCGCGGCCAGCTGCTCCGGGTCGAGACGTTCGCGCTCGACGGCACGGCCAGGGCCGAGCATCCCTACGCGGTCGCCGAGCACGCCTACGGAGTCCGGGTGATCCAGCGCCGCGGCCCGAACCGGCACGCCGTGTTCCTCGTGCACCCGCGGGAGACGGTCCAGTACCAGTACGAGCGCGACCCGGCCGATCCGCGCGTCACGCACGCGCTCACGCTCGACGTCGACGAGCTGGGGAACGTCCGCCGCGCGGCCACCATCGCCTACGGGCGCCGGCAGCCCGACCCCTCGATCGCCGACGCCGGCGACCGTAACGAGCAGACGCGCCTGCACGCCTCGTGCTCGATCACCCGCTTCACCAACGCCGTCTCGCTCCCCGACGCCTGGCGGGCGCCGCTGCCGTGCGAGTCGCGCGCGTTCGAGCTCACCGGCCTCGCGCCGTCCGCCGGCGCGCTCCTCGTCACCCCCGCGGACGCCGACGCCGCGGTGCTCGGCGCCGCCGAGCTGCCGCCGGAGGCCTCGCCGTTTCCCGGCCAGCTGCAGAAGCGCCTGACCGGGCACGTCCGCACGCGCTGGCGGCCGGACGACCTGGGCGCCTCGGCGGGCGATCCGCTCGCGCTCCTGCCGCTCGGTGTCCTCGGTGCGCTCGCCATCCCCGGAGAGAGCTGGAAGCTCGCCCTCACGCCGGGGCTGGTCGCGCGCGCGTACGGGACGCGGGTGGACGACGCCCTGCTCCTCGCCGACGGCCGCTACGTCCACAGCGAGGGGGGCGCCGGATGGTGGGCGCCGACCGGGCGCGTGTTCTACTCGCCGGGGAGCGGCGACCCGGCGGCGGCGGAGCTGGCGTTCGCGCGGGCCCACTTCTTCCTGCCTCACCGCGCGCGCGACCCCTTCCACACCGTGGCCGCGAGCACCGAGGCGTTCGTCCGCTACGACGCCCATGACCTGCTCGTCGAGGAGACGCGTGACGCGCTGGGCAACCGCGTGACCGCGGGGGAGCGGAACGCCGACCCCACCCAGCCGCTCCTCTCGCGCGGGAACGACTACCGCGTCCTGGCGCCGCGCATGGTCATGGACGCGAACCGCAACCGCGCGGCGGTGGCGTTCGACGCGCTCGGCGCGGTGGTGGCCACGGCGGTGATGGGGAAGCCCGAGGACGCGCCGGCGCAGGGGGAACGCATCCCGCCGTCGTTCCGGGCGGACCTCACACCGGCGGAGTTGGACGCGTTCTTCGCCGATCCGCTGGGGACGGCGGCCGCCCTCCTCGGCGAGGCCTCGGTGCGGGTCGTCGCGGACGCGAGCCGGTACTGGCGTGACGCCGGCGGGCCGGACCGGGCTCCGGTCTGGGCGGCCACCATCGCGCGGGAGACGCGCGCGTCCGACCCCGCGCCCGCGGGCGGGGCGCGCCTCCAGGTCGGCCTCGCGTACTTCGACGGGCTCGCCCGCGAGATCCAGCGGAAGGCGCGCGCCGAGCCGGGGCCGGTCCCGGTCCGCGATGTCGGGGGGCGCATCGTCCTCGGGCCCGACGGGCAGCCGGTGATGGGCGCGGGCGACGTCGATCCCCGGTGGGTGGCGACCGGGTGGACGGTGCTCGACAACAAGGGCAGGGCGGTACGGCGCTTCCATCCGTTCTTCACCGACGCGCATCGCTTCGAGCGCGACACGCGCGCGGGCGTCAGCTCGGTCCTCTTCCACGACCCGCTCGGGCGGCCCGCCGGCAAGCTGCACGCCGACCACACCTGGGAGAAGACGGTGTACGGCCCGTGGCGGCAGGAGGTCTGGGACGCCGGCGACACCGTGCTGGTGGCCGACCCGGCGGCCGACCCGGACGTCGGCGCGTACTTCGCGCGCCTGCCGGCGGCGGCCTACCTGCCGACGTGGCACGCGCACCGCGCGGGCGGCGCGCTGGGACCGCTCGAGCAGGACGCGGCCACGAAGGCGGCGGCCTGCGCCGCCACTCCCACGGTCGCGCTCTTCGACACCCTCGGCCGGACGTTCGCGACCATCGCGCACAACCGGTTCCGCGATCCCGACGCTCCGGCCGGCGCCGCCCCGGTCGAGCAGCGCCCGCGCGTGCGGCTGGAGCTCGGCATCACCGGCGACGTGCAAGCGATGACGGATCCGCTCGGCCGGGTCGTCGCGCGCTACGAACACGACCTGCTCGGCACCAGGGTGCGCGAGTCCACGATAGACGCCGGCGAGGCGCGCCTCCTCGTCGACGCGGGCGGGGCCACCATCCACCTGTGGGACGCGCGCGGACACCACCTGCGCACCACGTACGACGTCCTTCGCCGCCCGCGCGAGACGGCCCTCCGGGTCGCCGGCGGCGCGCCGGCGGTGGTGGCGCGCACCGAGTACGGCGAGGGCGAGCCGCTCGCCGAGGCGTCGAACCTGCGCGGCCGCGTCGCCCGCGCGTTCGATCAGTCGGGGATCACCGAGAACCTGGGGTTCGACTTCGCCGGGAACCTGCTCGCCACCCGGCGCCGGATGGCGAGCGAGTACCGCGCGACGCTCGACTGGTCCGGTCCGGTGCCGCTGCTCCCGGAGTCCTACGTGGCGCGGACGCGCTACGACGCCATGGGGCGGCCGGTCCAGGTCATCGCGCCGCACGCCGATCTGGCCGGCACGCCGGTGAGCGTGACCCAGCCGGCGTACAACGTCGCCGGCCTGCTCGAGACGCTCGACGTCTGGCTCGACCTCGCCGCCGAGCCCGCCGGGCCGCTCGCGCCGGCGACGGCGGCGATGCGCGTCGTGCGGGCCGCCGAGTACGACGCGGGCGGGCGGCGCACGCGCCTGGAGACCGGCGCCGGCGGCACCACGGTCGAGCACACCGTCGACCCGCGCTCACTGCAGGTGACGCGCATCCACGCGCGGCGGCCCGCCGCGGCGTTCCCCGACGACTGCCCGCCGCCCGACCCCGACTGGCCCGGGTGCGACGTGCAGGACCTGCGCTTCACGCACGACCCGACGGGGAAGGTCACCCACGTCCGTGACGAGGCGCAGCAGGCGATCTGGTTCCGCAACCGCCGGGTCGATCCGGGCGCCGACTACACCTACGACGCCATCGGGCGGTTGGTCGAGGCCGCGGGCCGCGAGCATCTCGGCCAGGTGGGCGGCGCGCCCCGGGTCTACGCGCACGACGACCTCCCGCGCACCCGGCTCCCGCACCGCGGTGACGGCGCGGCGATGGGGCGCTACCTCGAGCGATACGCCTACGACGCGGCCGGCAACCTGCTGGCGATGATCCACCGCGGCGGCGATCCGGTGGCTCCAGGGTGGCGGCGAACCTTCATCCACGACGAGCCGAGCCCGCTCGAGCCGTCGCGGCGGAGCAACCGGCTCACCCGGTGCCTGCTGAACGCGGCGGGGACCGTGGTCGAGAGCTACAGCGCCGGGGGAGACGGCTACGACGCGCACGGCAACATGCTCCGGCTCCCGCAGCTCCAGGAGCTGGTGTGGGACCACCGCGACCAGCTCCGGATGTCGCGCCGGCAGGCCGTCAACGCCGGCGACACCGACGGCGTGGCGCGCCAGGGCGAACGGACCTGGTACGTCTACGACGCCGCCGGGAGCCGCGTCCGCAAGGTCACCGAATCGGCGGCGGGGCAGGTCCGGGAGGAGCGGCTCTACCTGGCCGGCGTCGAGATCTTCCGGCGCGGCGGCGCCAACCCGGTGGTGCGCGAGACGCTGCACGTGATGGACGGCGGGCGGCGCGTCGCCGTCGTTGAGTCGCGCCGCGCGGGAGTGGAGCCCGGCGTGCCGGCGCGGCTCGTCCGCTACCAGTTCGGCAACCCGCTGGAGAGCGTTGGCTTCGAGCTCGACGAGCAGGGCCGCATCGTGACCTACGAGGAATACGCGCCGTACGGGAGCACCACGTACCAGGCGGTCCGCGCCGCGACGGAGGCACCGAAGCGGTACCGGTACACCGCGAAGGAGCGCGACGAGGAGAGCGGCTTCTACTACCACGGGGCCCGCTACTACGCGCCGTGGCTGGCGCGATGGACGAGCTGCGATCCGGCGGGGCCGCGTGCGTCGCCGAACGCCTACCAGTACGTGCAGGCGAACCCGATCGGTCTCCACGATCCGGACGGCGCCGACCAGGCGATCACCCAGGCCCAGCTCGACGCGTGGAAGCGCAAGAACCCGGACCGCGTGGAGGCGGCGCGTCGCGCGAACCCGATGTTCTCCGACCAGGCGATCGACGCCATCCTCCACGACGAGGCCCGGCGCTCGCTCACCGCCGCGCAGCTCCCCGACGACCCGCGGTGCCGCCCGCTCCCCGGCGCGGCGCAGAAGCCCCAGCGCGGCTCCGAGCTCGGGGGCCCGCGCGATGGGACCCTCCTCGTGGAGATCGACCGGCGGAACCGGGTCATCCTCCAGAACATCGACGGCATCGTGAAGGATCCCCTCGCCGGGTCGATGGCGATCCCGGCCGTCGTCACCGACAACGATCCCGACCACGTGGCCGCGACCCTCAATGCCGCGAAGGGGCCGGCGGGGATGATCGGCGCGATGGGCGGCGTGAAGGGAGGCAAGGACCGGTTCGAGGCGGCGAACAACGAGGCGGCGCTCCAGCATCGTCCGGCCTCCGCGGAGGTCGCCGGTCCAGGCGGCGGAAGCACGGCGGCGAAGCCCGACGACAAGCCGGCGACCCAGGCCGCCGGACAGCCCGCGCCCCCGCCCGCCGCGAAACCGGCGGCGAAGGCAGTCCCCGCGGGCAACGGCAGCCCGCCCCCCGCCACACCTCCCGCCCCCCCGGCGGCAGCGCCACCCGCATCGGCGCCCGCGTCGAAGACCGACATCGTCGCCCGCGCCAAGGAGATCCGCGATGCGCTCGGGGCCGGCGAAAAGGTGACCGTCTCGGTCGCGCGCGGCACCGTCGACGGCAAGGAGACCGTCGTCATCACGGTCAACGATGTGAAGGCCTACAAGGCTCTGCAAAGCGGCGCGGTGAAGCTCAACGACAACGAGCGCCTCGGCATCCCGCCGACGAAGATCGACACTTGGCTCCGCGCGCGGTGGGGGAACAAGAACGTGCACGCTGAGGAGCTCGGTATCAGGACGCTGAGGGGGCTCGGCGCCAAGAGCGGCGAGGTAGCGACGTCACGCCCGGGATGCTGGCGCTGTCAGCACACGATGGGCGCGCTGAACGGGATCTTCGACGAGAACTGGGTCCACCTGAACCCGGACCCGACGATCCAGCGGCACCAACCAGGATGGTCAACATGGTCTCCGCTGCCCTGACGCCGGAGCGCGCCGTCCCGCAACTCATCTCGTCAAGGAGCACTGCGTGAAGCCCATCTCTGCCCCGCTCTCACCCGCGGACGCCGGCCCCGCGGTCGCCGCCCTCCAGGACGCGCTGATCTTCCTCGTCGTCGGCGGGCGGCTCCCCGCCGGCGAGGCGCCGGACCCACTCGCCGAGCGGCTCGTGCGCGAGCGCGGCGAGAGCGTGTACGGCGACGTCACCGCCGAGACGGTGGTGCGCTACCGGCGCGCCCGCGACGTTCCCGCCGGGGCGCGCGACGGCGCCGAGCGCGCGGTGGACGCGCCTTTCGCCGCGCGCCTCAACGCCGAGCTGGAGGCGGCGGGAGCGTTCGCCGGCGTGCCCGCTCGCGCCGGCTTCTCCCTCGCGGGACGCGTCGACTACGAGGACGGCTCCCCCGGGGCGGGGCTCACCGTCATGGTCCTCGACCGGGACCTGGGCCGCCGGCGTGACCCGCTGGGGGAGCCACAGGTGACCGACCGCGAGGGCCGCTTCCCCGCCGTGAGCTTCCCCGGCCGCGAGGCCCGCGAGGGAGAGGGGCGGCGCGGTCCGGGTCCCGACGTCGTCTTCAGGATCCGCTCCCCGACCGGCGGGAGCGCGCACGAGGTCGTGGCCGTCTGGCGGCGCGCCCGGCCGGGGCCGGACGCGCCCGTCGCCGACGGCGCCGAGGTCGAGGTCGCCGATCCCGCGCTCGGCTTCGAGCCGGCGCCGGTCGAGGAGGTGCGGATCGTCGTGCGCGGGCGGCCGCGCGAGGAGAGCGACGGGCGCGACGTCGAGTACCGCCGCCTGCTCCGCGACCTCGGCCCGATGATGGTCGACGGCGTGACGCCGGCGGACCTCGACCAGGAGCGCTTCCGCGACATCGACTTCGCCGCGCGCGAGACGGGGTGGACGCGCGGCCCGATCGAGGCGATGACCGGCGCGTGGCGGCTCGCGGGCGAGACGGCGGAGCGCGGCGACGAGGGGCTCTCCGACCTGGCGGAGTCGTTCTATGGGCTCCTCCGCGACGGGGAGCCGGCGACCCTCCCCGGCCTCCCGCCGGCGCTCGCCGAGCTGCTCGACCGGCGCGCCGGGTGGGGCGCGAAGCTCGACGACGCCGTCCGCGCGCGCATCATCGGCGGACCGGCCGACGCGCACCTCGCCCGGCTGCGCCCGCTGCTCGACCGCGAGCCCGGGGCGGGTGGCGTCGCCGCCGCGCTCGCGCACGCGGGGCTGGGCGAGGAGGAGCGGCGCGCGCTGCTCGACGCCTACCGGGCGCATGGCGGGACGATCGAGTCCTTCTGGCGCGAGGTGGTGCCCGGACGGCTCGACTGGAGCGAGGCGCGCGTCGACGAGGTGTGCCGGACGCTGCGCCTCGCGGAGCTGGTGGCGTACGACGAGCGGCTGCTCGCCCGCCTCCACGACGGCGGCTTCCGCGCCGCGCACGAGTTGGCCGGCATCGACCGGCGCGACTGGATTGCCCTGGTGGCCGAGGTGGGCCCGCCCCCCGACGCCATGGGCGACACGCCCGAGGAGCGCGTGGCCCGCACCGTCGACGGCATCGCCGGCCTCGTCGAGGCCACCTTCCCCAACGAGGTGCTGGCGCGCGTGGCGGCGACCTCGCCGGATCCGGAGATCGCCGCGGCGCGCGAGCCTCTCGCCCGCTTCCTCAGCCGCGAGCCGGCGCGCGGCTTCGACGTGCGCACCACGCCGATCACGCCGTACCTGGAGGCGAACGCCGAGCGCGTCTTCGAGGGATTGGAGACCGAGGACCGCGCGCGGCTCGGCGCGCAGCTCAAGCGGCTGCAGCGCGTCTACCGGATGAGCGCCGACCGCGAACAGGCCGAGGCGCTGCTCGAGCTCGGGCTCGACTCGGCCTTCCGGATCACCCGCTTCTCCGCCGAGCACTTCGCCGCCGAGTTCGGCGACCGGCTCGGCGGCGCCGAGCGGGCCTCGCTCGCGTACGGCCGGGCGGAGCACATCGCCGGGACGGCGCTCCACCTCTTCAGCGGGCTGTGGGACGGGCTCCAGGCGCCCAGGCCGCGGATCCTGAGGTCGAGGACGGCCGAGCTCCCCACCCTCAAGGACCTCCCCGAGTACCGGGAGCTGTTCGGCGCGATCAACCTGTGCGACTGCGCGCACTGCCAGTCGATCTACAGCCCCGCGGCGTACTTCGTGGACCTGCTGCACATGCTGGATCGCCCCTCGCTCGGCGCGTCGAACCCGGTCGAGGCGCTGTTCGCGCGCCGCCCCGACCTGCAGCACATCCAGCTGACCTGTGACAACACCAACACGCGCATCCCCTACGTGGACCTGGTGGCCGAGGTGCTCGAGGCCTTCGTGGCGAACGGCGCGCCGGCGGCCTTCAACGTCCCCCCCGCGCCGCCCGCCGCGGCGCTGCCCTCGCCGTCGGCCGAGGAGCTCCGCGTCAACCCGGTGCACCTCACCGGCGACTCGGCCGCCTTCGCCGACGCGGCCTACGACAAGCTGCAGCAGGCCGTCTTCCCGCTCACGCTCCCGCTCGACCTCCCGCTGGAGACGATGCGCACCTACCTCGCGCACCTGGGCGTGGCGCGGGCCCAGCTCATGGCCCTGCTCGACCGGGACGACGGCCTCGAGCGGATGATGGCGCAGGCCGCCGAGGTGCTCGGTCTCGGCCCCGACGAATTCGAGGCGCTCACCGGCTCCCGCTTCGACGGCTCGAACGCCCCGCGCCCCGCGACCGACGCGGAGGCGTTCGGCCTCACGGAAGCCGGGGACCCGAAGACGGCCTTCAACCACGTCACGCCCGAGCTGGCGCCCGGCCCCGCCCCCGACGGGCGGAAGGCGCTCATCCGCTCGCTGCAGAACGTGCTCGCGCTGGTGGGGGCCGCGCCCGCGGTGACCGGCGTCTACGACGCGGCGACCGTGGCGGCGGTGAACGCGTACCGCGCCGCGCGGGGGCTCGCCGCCAGCGGGACGACCGACGGCGCCTTCTGGGGCGCGCTCGAGGCCGAGGGGATCTCGCCGGTGCCGGCGATGCTCTGTCCGGTACCGATGCTGCTCGACCGCGCGGGCCTGACGTACGAGGAGCTGGTCGCACTGGTGAAGTCCCGTTACCTGAACCCCTCGCTGCAAGGGGAGGGCGACCTGGACTTCCTGAGGCGGCTCGGCATCTCCGCGGCCGAGGTGCGCGCGTGGATCGCGGCCGGCTTCCCCCCGCTCGGTGCGGCGGTGCTGGCGAAGCTCGTGGCGGCGAGCGTGAGCGAGGCCGACTTCCGGCGGTGGGTCGAGGCGCGCCGCCGGGCCGTGGTGCTCAACGCGCCCGCGGAGGCGCCGTGCGACGTGGCGCGCACGACGCTGATGCACCTCGACGGCACGCTGCTCTCGACCGCCGAGCTGCTCGCCCTGCTCGCCTTCGTGCGCCTCTGGCGGAAGCTCGGGTGGACGCTGGAGGAGATGGACCTGGCGGTCGATCCGGGGGCGCTGCGCGGCGGCCCCGCCTTCAACGCCGTGCTCCGCCTCGCCAACCTCGCCCAGCTCCGCGCGCGCTTCGAGGGCGCGCCGGTGGCGGAGCTGGTCGCGCTGCACGAGCCGATCCCGGCGTTCGGCGAGCGCCCGCTCTATGACCGCCTGTTCCGCAACCGCGCCGCGCAGCTGATCGACGAGGCCCTCGCGCTGGACCGCGAGCGCGCCGAGATCGCGGCCGCGAGCGCGCCGGCGCCGGCGACCATCGCCGATCACCTGCCCGCGCTCATGGCCGGGCTCCGCGTGGACGCCGCCGACCTGGAGGCGATCCGCGCCGCGGCCGGGCTCGCCGATGCGCCGGGGACCCCGCCGGCCGCGCGCGCCAGGCTCACCCTCGCCGCGGTCTCGGCCATCCACCGGCACGTCGCGCTCGCCCGGATGGCCCGGCTCTCCGTGACCGAGCTGCTCGGGCTGCTGGAGCTGACGGGGCTCGACGTCTTCGAGCGCCCCGACCGCGTCCCGCGCGGGGCGGCGCTGGCGTTCGCCGACGTGGTCGAGCGGGTGCGGGCCTCGGGGGTCAAGGTGGCCGAGCTGCGCTACCTGTGCGGCGACCTGCCGCAGCCGCCGGCGATCCCCGGCGCGCGCCGCGACGCGTGGCGCCGCATGCTCGCCGCGCTCATCGACGGGCGGCTCGCGCTCGCCGCCGAGGAGCCGATCGCCGATGACCCGAGCGGCGAGCTGCTCGCGGCCCGGCTCACCGACCTCCTCGGCGCCGACGACGCCCGGGCGGTGGCCGATCTGATCCTCGGGCGCGACGTCCGCACCGCGCCGGTGCCCGGGCTGCCCGCGGCGTTCGCGGTCCCGGCGGCGCTCGGCAAGCGCGCCGAGTACGACGCGCCTCGCGGGCTGCTCCGCGTGCGCGGCGCCCTCACCGCGGGCGACCGCGCGGCGCTGCTCGGCGCCGGCGGCGTCCCCGCGGCGAGCGCGGCGGCGTGGGACCGGGCGGTCAAGTCCATCGACGCCGCGCCGCGCACCCTGGTGCGCCGGGCGCTCACGTCCCTGTACGAGGCGGCGGACGCGGAGGCGGCCCTGATCGAGGTCCGCTCGCTCGACGCCGCCGGCGCGGTGGACCGCGCCGCGGTGGACGCCAAGGTGGCGGACGTGCTCGCGCGCCGGCGCCTCGCGCTCGGGCGGGCGCAGGTGCGGCAGACGCTGGCCGGGGAGACCGGGCTCGCCGCGGACGTCGCGGCGCTCCTGCTCGAGGACGCGGCGGTGCTGGCGTCGGTGAGCGGCGCCGGGCCGGCGCTCGGTGACTACCAGGACGTCGACGGCGCGGGGCTCGCCGGCGAGTACTTCTCGAACGTCGCGCTCGCCGGAGCGCCGGCCGCCACCCGCGTCGACGGGCCGCTCGACTTCGCGTGGGGCGGGGCCTCGCCCGCGCCGGGGGTGCCGGCCGCGGGCTTCGGCGTGCGGTGGCGCGGCTCGCTCTACGTCCCCTCCGGCGGCGGCGAGGTGACGCTGCGGGTCCGGTGCGGCGACGGCGTGCGCGTCTGGGTGGACGGCGCCCTCGCCATCGACGCCTGGGTGGATCAGCCCGAGGGGGACTTCCAGGCGACGGTCCGCCTCGAGGGGTCGAAGTTCCACGAGCTCGCGGTCGAGCACTACGACAAGACCGGGACGCCGTTCAGGCTCTCCTGGACGAGCCCTTCCATCCCCGCGGGCGTCATCCCGGCCACGGCGCTCTACACCGAGGTGCGGCTGGAGGCGCTGCTGCTGCGGCTCGAGCGGATCGACAAGATCGCGCGGCTGCTCGCGCCGTTCACGCTCCAGGCGCGCGACGTGCGCGTGCTCACCGCGCTGGGGACGCTGGCGCTCGGCCAGCTCCCGATCGGCGGCCCGGCGCCGCCGGCGGCGGCCCGGGCCGCGTTCGCGCAGTGGGAGGCGCTGAGGGCGTACGCGGCCCTCCGCGACCGCTACCCGGGCAACGACGTCGCGCTCGCCGACGTGCTGAGCGCCGCCACCCGCGAGGAGGCGGTGCGCCGGTTCGAGGCGCTCTCGGGCGCGGCGGCGGGGGCCATCGAGGCGACCCTGGACGCGCTGACCGTGTCGCGCTTCGACCCGGTGGCGCTGGCGTGGGCCGAGGACGCGCCCGACCTGACCCAGGTGGCGTGGTGGGCGCGGATCGCCGACGCACTGGAGCTCGCGCGGCGCACCGGCGCGACGCCGGCGCAGCTCGCCGCCTGGGCGCGCGCCCGGGAGATCCGCGAGACGCCGACGGGGCCCGAGACGCTCTGGTTCGCCTGGACCGCCACCGACGCCGACGGGAAGGACCGGCGGCCGGACAACCGGCGGCTGGCGCAGGCGGCCAAGGACATGGTGCGCGCGCGCTACGACGAGGAGGCGTGGCGCGCCGCCGCCCGGGCGCTCAACGACACCCTTCGCGCCCGCCGCACCGCCGCGCTCACCGCCTTCCTGCTCGCCAGCCCCGCGCTGATGAAGGCGCGCGTCACCGACACGGGGCGGCTGTTCGAGTACCTGCTGATCGACGCCGAGATGGACCCCTGCATGGAGACGTCGCGCATCAAGCAGGGCATCTCGTCGGTGCAGACCTTCGTCCAGCGGGTGCTGCTCGACCTCGAGTCGCCGCTCGTGCCGCCGGCGCGGGTCGACCGCGCGCGGTGGGAGGTCATCAAGACCTACCGGGTGTGGGAGGCCGACCGGCGGATCCTGTTCGACACCGAGGTGTACCTGCTGGAGTCGCTCCGCGACGACAAGACGCCGCTCTACCGGGAGATGGAGAGCGAGCTGCAGCAGGACGAGCTGACCGACGCCAACGCCGAGCGCGCGTTCCGGCACTACCTGGAGGGGCTCGACCGCGTCGCCAAGCTCGTCATCTGCGGGACATGCGTCGACGCCGAGGGAGGGACGCTCCACGTCTTCGGCCGCAGCTCCACCTCGCCCATCTCCTTCCACCATCGCCGGCTGGTGCGGGCGCGCGGCGCGGCGTGGACCGAGGGAACGTGGACGCCGTGGCAGAAGCTCCCCGTCGACGTCTCTCCCGTGGAGGACGGCGCCGACAGCGGGGCGGCGCTGCTGCCCATCGTCTGGAACCGGCGCCTCTACCTGTTCTGGCCGGTGTTCGAGAAGGCGCCGCAGGACGACGACAACGCGCGGCTCCCCGAAGGCTTCGACCCCATCAACTGCTGGAGGATCCGGCTCGCCTGGAGCGAGTACCAGGACGACCGGTGGATGCCGAAGCAGGTCGGCTTGCCGTCCCTGACGTCGAAGTCGTTCTTCGCCATCCGGCGCCCCGCCTACCTGACGGATCCCACGTCGTCGTACGGGAAGACGCTCAACTTCGTGAAGTTCTTCGAGCCGGCGACCGAGTGGATTCCCGGGACCACGATCCAGACGCCCGCCGGCCCGTACACGTACCCGCCGATCCCGGTCACGCAGCCCAGGACGGTGGTGTGGAACGAGGACGAGATGCTCGCCGGGACGCACCTGCCGAACCCCGGCGACTGGGCCCGGCACGAGCGCGTGACCGACGTGGTGCGCGTGGTCTCGCTCCTGCCGAAGCCGGCCGCCCACTGGCTCGACGCGTCGGTCGACGCCGGCGCGCTCACCATCACCGTGTTCTGCCGCTTCAAGGGCATCACCCGCGGGCAGGAGCGGAAGACGACGGTCGACCGGATCACCGTGGTGAAGTCAGGGCAGCGCACCGACCGCCGCGAGGACTCGCAGGAGGACGCGAACATCACCGACGTCGAGGAGAAGGTCTTCCGCCAGACCGGCGTGTTCACCTTCCCGGCCTGCGGCGCCGCGCTCGCGGCGGCGAACGCCGTCATCGACCTCGGCTACGAGAGCCTCGATCGACCGGTGGGCACGACGAACGCGTACATGGCGCGCCGCGACGACTGGCCGCGAGCCGCCGGCCTGAAGCTCGCCGCCGCGCAGCCGGTGATGCTCGCCTCGGTGCGCACGCCATTCGACCTCATCGACGCCGACAACCGGAGCGGATTCGAACGCCGAGGCCCCTTCTTCTTCCAGGACCAGCGGCGCTGCTACCTGGTGACGAAGGAGTCGCGACTCGACCGGCTGCTCCGCCCCGACGCGATGCACGTCGCTCCCGATGCCCGCTTGCGCGCCGTCGAGCGCGCGATGGGGTTGCAGGCGATGGTGAGCGACACGGCGAGCCTGGCCGCGGAGTCGCCCGCGCGTGCGAACGCCTGGGCGGCCTCCGGGCTGGCGCGCTGGTCCGACGGCGCCGGCGTGCCGGCCGCGCTCCGCCCGGCGGCGGTGGCGGCGGCGGCCAAGCCGGTGGCGAAGGGGTCGCCGTTCAAGGCGGCGGCGAACCTCGAGGTGAGGGCGGTGGACTCGGCGATCCACGACCTGCTGATCAAGACGCCGCGCGGCGAGTACCGCTTCACCGTCCACTGGCATCCCTACACCTGCCCGCTGCTCGCGGCGCTCGCCGAGGGCGGGCTGCCGGCGCTCCTGGCGCCCCAGACGCAGGCGCTGGCGGACGTGGTGCCGCTCTTCGGTGCGGGCGGGGCCGTCGTCGGGTGGACGCCGACGACGTTCGAGACGGCGTACAAGCCCGACCCATCGGTGGTGGCGCAGCCCTATCCGGTGGAGCGCGTGGAGTTCGAGCGCGAGGGGGCGTTCGCGAAGTACGACTGGGAGGTCTTCTTCCACGCGCCGCTCCGCATCGCCTGCGCGCTCGCCGACGAGGGGCGGCACGACGAGGCGCTGCGGTGGTTCCACTTCATCTTCGACCCGATGACGGCCGACGCCGCCGCCGGGCAGGCGCGCGTCTGGCGCTTCCTGCCGTTCCGCACCGCCGACACGACGAGCCTCGAGGACCAGCTGGCGTCCCTCTCGTACACCGGGAGCGACCCCGCGCGGCTCCAGCGGCGGGCGGCCCTCGAGGGGGCGATCCAGGAGTGGATCGCGCACCCCTTCGCCCCGCACGCGATCGCCCGCCGCCGTCCCGCGGCCTACATGAAGCACGTCTTCATGAAGTACCTCGACAACCTGATCGCCTGGGCCGACGGGCTGTTCGCGCGCGACACCATCGAGTCGATCAACGAGGCGACACAGCTCTACATCCTCGCCGCCGATCTGCTCGGGCCGCGCCCGCGCCGCGTGCCGGCGCCGGGCGGCGTCGCGCCCGAGACGTACCACACGCTGCGCGGGAAGCTCGACGCCCTCTCCAACGCGCAGGTCGAGCTGGAGACGCGGCTTCCCTTCACGCAGATGCTCCCGCCCGCGAAGGGAGCCGTCGGAGAGCTCGCCGCGCTCCCGCGCACGCCGTACTTCTGCCTGCCGCCGGGCGACAAGCTGCTCGCCTACTGGGACACGGTGGCCGACCGGCTGTTCAAGATCCGCCACTGCATGACGCTCGAAGGCGTGGTGCGGGAGCTCCCGCTCTTCGAGCCGCCCATCGAGCCGATGCTCCTGGTGGAGGCTGCGGCGCACGGGATCGACATCGGCAGCGTGCTCGACGACCTGTATGCCCCCCTCCCGCGGCGGCGCTTCGTCGCGGTGCTGCAGCAGGCGCTGGCCGCCTGCGACGAGCTGCGCGCCCTCGGGGGCTCGCTCCTCGCCGCGCTCGAGAAGCGGGACGCTGAGGCGCTGCAGCGGCTCCGCGCCGAGCAGGAGACGCGCCTGCTGGACCAGGTGCGCGCGACGCGCCAGCTGCAGATCGACGAGGCGGAGGAGTCGCGCCAGGCGCTCGAGGGGTCGGCACGCGTCCTCCAGACGCGCCTCCAGTTCTACGAGGAGCAGATCCGGCTGGGGCTCAACGCCGCCGAGGCGGATCAGCTCTCGAGCCTCGACACGTCGAACTCGCGGCAGGAGGACGCCAGCGGGATCGAGGCGACGGCGCAGGCGCTCAACCTTCTCCCCACCGTGTCCTCGGGCGCCGGGGGAGGCGTCTCCTTCGGCGGCCCGAACCTCGGCGCGGCCGTCACCGCGGTGGCGCGGAGCTACAGCTACCTCTCGGCGTCGCACGCCTACAAGGCGAACCGCGCCTCGATCGTCGCCGGGCACGCGCGGCGCGCCGACGAGTGGCGGCTCCAGCGCGACCAGGCCAGAAAGGAGCTGGCGCAGGTCGAGCGGCAGATCGCGGCCGCGCGCATCCGCCGCGAGATCGCGAGCTCCGACCTGCGCGACCACGAGACGCGGATCGAGCAGGCGCGCCGCGTGGAGGAGCTGCTGCGCGACAAGCCCACCAACGAGGCGCACTACGAGGCCAGCCGCGGGGCGCTGCAGGCGCTCCACGCGCAGTGCCTGCGCGCCGCCCGCGACCTGGTCCAGAAGGCGCGCCGCTGCCTGGAGTACGAGTGCGGGACGAGCGTGCGCGCGGCCCTGGCCGGCGGCCCGGACGGCGCGCCGGCGAACGGGCTCCTCGCGGGCGAGCGGCTCATGCGCCAGCTCCGGCAGATGGAGCGCATCTACCACGACCGGCCGGTGCGCGAGTTGGAGCTGACCAAGCACGTCTCGATCGCGCAGCTCGACCCGCTGGCGCTGCTCTCGCTCAAGGCGACGGGAAGCTGCGAGGTGGAGATCCCGGAGTGGTTCTTCGACGTCGACTACCCGGGGCATTACTTCCGGCGGCTCAAGGCGGTGGCGCTCACGGTGCCGGCGGTCGTCGGCCCGTACACCAGCCTCGCCGCCACCTTGACCCTGCTCGCCAGCCGCGTGCGCGAGTCACCGCGCGTGGTCGGCGCCTACGACGACGAGGAGAACCTGCGGGCCGACCACCTGCCCGTCGAGGCGATCGCCGCGAGCACCGCCCAGCAGGACAGCGGGCGCTTCGAGCTCGACTTCCGCGACGACCGCTACCTCCCGTTCGAGGGGGCGGGCGCCGTCTCGCGCTGGCGGATCTCGCTCCCCGCCATGCTCCGGTCGTTCGATTACGACACGATCACCGACGTGGTGCTCACGCTGAGGTTGACGGCGCGCCGCGACGAGGCGCTGGCGGCGCCGGCCCTCAAGGCGCTCCAGGCCCGCCTCGCCGCGGCCGCGGGCGGCTCGCTCTTCCGGCTCTTCAGCCTGCGGCACGAGTTCCCGAACGAGTGGCAGCGGCTCCGGGCGGCGCCCGCCGGTGTCGCGTCGCTGCCGGTGAGCGGGGCGCTCTTCCCGCTCATCGCCCAGGGGCGGGCGATCGCGATCGACGAGCTCCACCACGTGCTGGTCCTCAAGAATCCTCGCCCCGCGACCGCCTACTCGGCGACGCTGGCGCCGCCGGCGCTGGCCCCCGTCACGCTCGCCTGGCCCGCGGCGGCCGGCCGCTACCGGAGCGGCGCGCAGCCGGTCGCCCTCCCCGTCCCCGCCACCCCCGGCGCCGGATGGCCGCTGACGCTCACCGCGCCGGCGGCGGCGGACCGCGACCAGGTGCAGGATGTGCTGCTGGTGGCGCGTTACACGATCGCGACGTGACCGATGCGACCTTTCCGCCCGTCCTGGGTCGCGCTCCCAGGGACGGGTGACAGCTTCGCCGAGCGCCGGTGCTCACTTCACAGACCAGGCTCGCCATGTGCGCGCCAGGAGCCAGATAGGACCGCGCCCACATGATCGATCCCCTTCTTGCCGGAGGCTTGCTCGCCGCAGCCGCCTACTGCGCATCCACCCTCCTGCCGTTTCCAGGAATTCACGAGGCCTTGGCGTCGGGAGCCCTCTTCCGCACGCCTGCGCCCTGGGTAGCGCTCACCTTCGACGACGGTCCGCATCCCGAACGAACGCCGCGCATCCTGGATGCGCTGGCGGCGGCCGGCGCCCTCGCCACGTTCTTCGTGGTCGGACGACAGGCGCGGCGCCTCCCGGAGCTGGTCCGCCGCATCGCCCGCGAAGGGCACACCATTGGCAATCACACCGACCTCCACGCGTGGCAACCCGGGCTCTCGACCCGGAAGATTGGCCAGCAGATCGATGCGGCGCAGGCCGCGGTGGCCGACGTCACCGGCACCCTGCCCAGCCTGGTGCGTCCGCCGTGGGGGCACCGCGACCTGCGCTTCTACCGGGAGTCCGCGGCGCGCGGCCTGACGCCCGTGCTCTGGTCCCTCGACTCTTTCGACTACCTGGGTCTGGGGCCGTGGAGGCTCTGTTCGCGGATACGCCGCGCCCGGCCCGGAGACGTCGTCCTGCTCCACGACGCCTCTCCGCGAGCGGCCGCCACTCCGGACGCCCTCCCGCTCGCGCTCCGGTCGTTTGCCTCCGCGTGCGTGCCCCTGGGGCCCGTGGCGGCGCGATGAGCACGGTCATCGTCGCCTGGGCGTTGCTGGCGGCCCTGGTCACCAACGGGCTGGTGATGGTCGCGGTGACCGCCGCTCGCAGCTGGAGCGGATGGCGTCCCCGCCGGCGCGGGTATCGCGGACCTCGGGTCGCGGTGGTGCGGCCAGTCCGGGGGACGGACCCGGACGCGGCGGCGAAGCATCGCGCGCTCCTCGGCCAGCAATACGAACGCTTCGAGGTCATCTTCGTGGTCGAGGGCGCGGACGATCCGGGCGTGCCCGCGGTCCTGGAGGCGTGCCGCGCGTCCGGAGCTCGCGGCCGGCTTGCGGTCCTGGGTGGACCACGGCCGGGTCCGATGTCAGGCAAGGCGCGAAACATCATCGCCGGTTACCGGGCCACCGACGCGGAGTTCGTGGCGTTCTGCGATGCGGACCTCGCACCAGCGCCCGGCGACCTCGATGCTTGCATGGAGAAGCTCCGCGACTCGAAGATCGGCGCGGCGTTCGCCTACTGCCTCTTCGAGGGTATCGGCGCGACTGGCCGGCTCGCGATGTTGAACCACACGGTGGACGGCTACGCGTTCTTGATCGGCGGCGCTCAGCTGGGGCGACCCAGGTTCATGCAGGGCGGGCTGATGGTGGTCCGCCGAGCCGCCGTCGAGGCCGCCGGTGGCATCGAGCTGGTGGCGGACGCCATCGGGGATGATCTCCGGCTGGGGCGGCGGATCCAGGAGGCCGGCTATCGCCTGGCGCTGGCGGATACCCTCATCAAGCACCGGTCCGGTCACGAGCCCCTGGGCACCTGGGCGGCGCGCTACCTCCGGTTTCTGCACTGCCACCGCGCCGAGGTCCCGGTCGGGTTCTGGGCGCAGCTGCTCCTCAATCCGATCCCGATGGCGCTCGCGGCGTTTGCCGCCTCGCCGAGCGCAGCGACGGCCGCCTTGTTCGCCTTCGCGACGCTGGGTCGAATCGGCGCCACCGCATTGGCCGATCGCTGGCTCTTGCGCCGCCACGGAGTGAGCCTCGGCTGGTGGTGCTGGGCGCGCGTGGTTGGCGACCTGATGCACCTCGGCTTCTGCCTCGCGTCCGTTCTCTATCCACGCGTCGTGTGGCGCGGTCGTCGCTATCGACTGGATTGGCGCGGGCGCATCGTGGGCGCCGACGACCTTCGTCCAGCCCCCACGGGGGCGGGGTGAGGGTGGACGGGAAGCGAACCGGCGACCCTGGGATTGGGAAGCTCGGGCTGATCGCAGGGCTCCGGAACGGCCCAGGACGTTCTAGAAGTTCCAGGAGATCATCAGGTGGCCGCCGTTCGCCGCGGCCTCCCGGATGAGCTCCCGGAGTCGCTTCACGTGGGTCTTCATCGCGTGCGGATCGAGGCCCCGGGCGCGCGCGCGCCGGCCGACCGAGGCGAGCTCGACCTCGCCGAGCAACCTGGCGATGGCGACGACCTCGGGGTGCTCGATGCACCGCCAGCCGCTGGGCCCTTCGTCCGCCAACGACGTCCCCATCTGCGCGATGAACCCCAGCTCGTCGATCCGCTCTCCGTCGTTGCTCAGGAGGTTGTGCAGCGGGAGCGCGTCCTCGTCGAGCCCGACGGAGGCCCCCCATTCCATCTCCAGGAGCACCGACTTTAGCGCCTCCTCCCCGCGCTTCTGGGCGTCGATGATCTCGAGGAGCTGGGTCTCCGTGATCGTCGCGATGTCGAACGCCTGGCTCACGGGGCCAGCTTCATCGAACGAAGCCCGTTTGCGAAGCCGAAGTTGGGCCGCGGTGCCCGCGTCGGGACCGCTTGCCCGGCGGTCAGCCCGCGTCCGTGACCCTCACGCCGAAGCGCCGGTCCAGCTCACGCGTGCCCGCCACGGTGAGGCGCACCGCGCAGTCTCCCTCCCTTCGGGCGAGCCACCGCAGCTCGAACAGGTGCCTCGTCAGCAGCGCCCCCAGCGCGCCACCGAGGTGGTGCTTGCGCTCGGTCCAGTCCAGGCACGGCTTGCCCTCCGGCCACCGCGCCACCCGGAGCCGCAGCGACTCGAAGCGCTCCTGGCCCCGGCGCGTGAGGCCCAGCGCGCCGTTTCGCAGCGCGATCAGGCCCCTGCGCCTCCAGCGCCTCCCGCCACGCCACCCCGAGCCGGCCGGCGAGGTGCGTGTAGCAGGTCCGTGCCGCCGCCAGCGCCCGCCGCTCCGGCGTCGCACGCACTTCCTTCGCCGGCGCCGGCAGCACCAGCGCGATGGCCTCCAGCGCGTCCGCCTTGGCCCAGATCAGGCCCGAGGACCGTGCTCGCAGGTGCTACCCCCTGCTCCGGCGAGACCGCCGGCCGAGTCAACGGAGCGCGGCCTTATCGGACGACGCACTCCCGGACCAGCCGCGGATCAGCAAGATGCAGGCTGGAGCGTGATTGCTGCACCCCACGGGATCGTGGCATCGCCAGGTACTCCACCGTACCTGACGATCATGGCCAGAAGAGCCGGATGTAGGGGGTTGCGGTTGGGGTCGCCGAGCCGCCGAAGTACTCCGAGGCAAGAACGGGGAGACCTTCCTTGTTCATGCCCGGGGGCTTCTCTCCCGGGAAGCGTGACCCACTCGGCGTGGTCTCAAAAGCTCCCTGGTAGAGCACGCCACAGATGGGCACCGTGTTGCCATTCTTCAGGCGCATCTCCGTGAAGAGCGCCAGCGTGCGTCCAGTGAAGCGTCGCTCCCCGCCCTTGCCGGAACCCATTTCCTTGATGACGGCCGGCTCTGGCTCGACACGTGCCTTGCCGCGGAAGAGTGCTCCCTGGAAGAACTCCTCCGGAATCGGTACCTCGGCCTGAGGGTCGTCGTTGGACATCATGACCAGTTCGCCCGGGCCGGCGGGACAGGGCTCCAAGAAACAAGGATTATCCGTGGGAGTACAGCACTTCGGGTCGTCCTCACACGTGTAGCCCGGTCGCGGCGGCAACCCAGCGCACTTCTCCCCGTTGAGCGAGACGAAGTACACGGGAAGGACTTCCGGAACCTTGTGGCCTTCGATGTCACGGGGCGGCGCTTGCACGGTGCACTCCCCAGTCCGGGTGTGCGTCGGCACGCGAACCGGAGGACAGCCGGCGGCTACGGCTGCTGCCAGGCTGAGCCCCGCACACCTGGCGACGGAGGCCAGGGGTTTCTTCGCCGGAGCGAGCGGTCTGGCTTCTTCGAGAGCGGGTAGCTCCGGGGGTGGAGAGGAGGGGGATGACACGAGCATGAGGGTCTGCTCCACGGGCGGCGACGGTGGAGGCCGAGGGCGCCAGACAGAGATGGCAACAAGGAGTGCGACGGCGGCGAGGATGAGGGCGGCCACAGCGATGCGAAGAGGGCTCGACCGCGCCGAGCTGCGCCCGCTCTGGCTGGATGGTGGCTGCTCGAGCGGAGAAGGCGTGTCCTCCTCACCCTCACCCTCACCGTGGAGCCCCACCAGTTCCGCCACGGCGTCTACCAGGTCGGCGGAGCTGAGCAGGTACCGCTTCTCGCCGAAGGCCCACGAGCGCAGGGCCGCGGCCACCTCCTTGCCAGTCCGGTAGCGCGCCTCCTTGTCGCGGGCGAGCAGCTTGTGGCAGATGGCCTTCAGCCCCTCCGGCACGCCCTGGAGGGCCCTCTCGACGTCCCCGGGGGTGACGTTCCGGATGGCATGGAGGATGAGGGCGTCCTGTCCCCCGTCGAAGAGGCGCCTCCCGGTGAGGCACTCCACCAGGATGCTGCCCAGGGCGAACAAGTCGGCGCGCCCGTCGAGCGGCTGGCGCTCGACTTGTTCGGGGGAGAGGTACATCGGCTTCCCCTTGAAGCCGCTCCAGGACGAGCGCGTCTGCTCCCGCCACTCCGCGTCGTGCTTCGCCAAGCCGAAGTCCACCAGCTTCACCACGCCCGACGCGGTGACGCAGATGTTGGACGGCGAGACGTCCCGGTGGACGATGTGGAGCGGCGTCCCGACGTCATCCGTGGCGCGGTGGACGTAGTCCAGAGCGTCCGCCACCTGGGCGATGATGTTGCAGACGGCGCTCTCCGGCAGTCGCTTCCCCAGGCTCTCGGCCGCCATGAGCAGCGTGCGTAAGTCGTGGCCCTCCAGGTACTCCATCAGCACGTACAGC
>Ga0209382_10001322_pt1 | contig 39199 bp, 39 predicted proteins | sample SoiMetdeltSBSDD5_FD_187599 | JGI IMG/M metagenome (GOLD analysis project Ga0209382, IMG submission 187599) | Bulk soil microbial communities from a Populus tree surrounding site in Tennessee, USA - Soil MetaG P. deltoides SBSDD5 (SPAdes) (version 2) | ecosystem: Environmental > Terrestrial >... | reverse complement strand
AGAAAGGGCTGTACGCCGATCAGCGCATCGCGATCGCGCCGATCAAGACAGCGACGCAAGCGTCGCTCGAAGGCGATCCGCTGCTGAGCAAGGACATCCGCTTCTTCTTCGAGCCGAACTCCGCGGCGCTCGACAAGGAGGCGAAGCAGAACCTCGACTACCTCGACACGATCAAGCGTTTCCTGACCGTCAGCCCCGGCTCGACTGTCTTGCTGCGTGGCCACGTCGACAACGCGCGCGTGGGCGAATTCCGCGAGCAGGGCGGCGAGCAACTGGTGAAGAGCATGGCGTTGAAGGCGATGGAGCTGTCGCGCCAGCGCGGGATATCGGTGAGCGAAGCGCTGCGAGATCGCTACAAGGACCTCGACGCGTCGCGCATCGAAGTCGTCGGCCGCGGCTGGGAAGAGCCCGCCGGCCCGGACAGCGAGTTGAATCGCCGCGTCGAGGTGCAGTGGTTTACGTTGGAGTGACGTCTTCTCGTTTGTCTGGCAATGCCACGGCGCCGATCACCGCCGTGGCGACGGCCACGATGATCGGGTACCACAGCCCGTAGTAGATATCGCCAGTCAGCGCGACGAGCGCGAACGAAACCGTCGGCAAGAAGCCACCGAACCAGCCGTTGCCGATGTGATACGGCAACGACATCGACGTGTAGCGGATGCGCGCCGGGAACAGCTCGACCAGCCACGCGGCGATCGGTCCATACACCATCGTTACGTAGAGCACGAGCACGAAGAGAATCAGCAACACCATCGCGTGATTGATGCGCGCCGGGTCCGCGCTCGCTGGATAGCCTGCGCTCTGCAATGCCCCGGTCAGTTGCTTGCCAAACGCGTCGCTGCGCTCCTTGAACTCGGCTGGGGCGAGTTCGCGACCATCGAACGCCACGACGGCTACGTCGCCGACGCGCACTGATGCAACTGCGCCTGCCGGCGCGGCCGTGTTCTCGTACGGCGCGCCAGCCTTTGCCAGCACGCTCTTCGCGATGTCGCATGAGCTCGTGAAGCGCGCCTTGCCGATCGGATCGAACTGGAAGTGACAGTCGGCGGGATCGGCAACGACGACGATCGGATTCGTCTGCCGCGCGTGCTCGATGCCCGGGTTGGCGAAATGCGTGAGCGCGCCGAACAGCGGGAAGTACGTGAGCGCGGCGAGCAGACAGCCTCCGAGCACGATCTTCTTGCGACCGATGCGATCGGACAGCGCGCCGAACACGACGAAGAACGGCGTCGCGAGCAGGAGCGCGCCCGCGACCAGCAGGTTCGCAGTCTGCGCCTCGACTTTCAGCGTCTGCGTCAGGAAGAACAGCGAGTAGAACTGCCCGCCGTACCACACCACCGCCTGCCCCGCCGTCGCGCCGAGCAGTGCCAGCAGCACGATCTTCAGATTCGACCAGCGTGCGAACGAATCCGTGAGCGGCGAGCGCGAGGTCTTGCCAGTCGCCTTCATCTCGATGAAGACCGGCGACTCGCTCAACTGCAAGCGGATATAGACGGAAATCGCCAGCAGAATGATCGAAAGCAGGAACGGCACGCGCCAGCCCCAGGTCTCGAACTGCGGACCGAGCAGCTGGCGACAACCGAGAATGACCAGCAGCGACAGGAACAGGCCGAGCGTTGCCGTGGTCTGGATCCAGCTCGTGTACAAGCCGCGCTTACCGAGCGGCGCGTGCTCGGCGACGTACGTCGCCGCGCCACCGTACTCGCCACCCAGCGCGAGACCTTGCAACAAGCGCAGCGCGACCAGCGCAATCGGCGCGGCGACACCGATGGATGCATACGAAGGCAGGAGGCCGACGAGCGCCGTCGATATGCCCATGATGACGATCGTGATCAGAAACGTGTGTTTGCGCCCGACCATGTCGCCGAGCCGGCCGAACACGATTGCGCCGAAGGGCCGCACCGCGAAGCCCGCAGCGAACGCCAGCAGCGCGAAGATGAACGCCGTCGTCTCGTTCACGCCGGCGAAGAACTGCTTGCTGATGATCGCGGCGAGCGAGCCGTACAGATAGAAGTCGTACCACTCGAACACCGTGCCGAGCGACGATGCGAAGACGACGCGGCGATGCGCCCGATCCATCGCTTCACGCCATCACTTTACGATTGCCTGATACGTCAGGTTGCGCGACATCCCGCGCACGTCGGGCAAGCCATCACCGCGGTGCTGGATCATGCCGACGACGATCAGCTTGTAGACCGGATCGATCCAGAACCACGTGCCGGCGTAGCCGCCCCAGTAGTACGTGCCCTCGCCGTAATAACCGCCCGCTGCGACCGGGTCTTCGACCACGGCGAAATCCAGGCCGAAACCTGTGCCCGGCCCCATCGTGCGCGCATTTGCCGGCAATACGTTCGAGCGCATGAGCTGCACGCTCAGCGGCGACAACAGACGCTTACCGTCCAGCTCACCGCCGTTCAGCAGCATCTGGCAGAAGCGCATGTAGTCCATCGCTGTCGACACCAGGCCACCGCCGCCCGACGGCGCGCCCGGCGGCTTCGAGAAGTCGGGCACTCCCGGATGCGGCACGAACTTGCGATCCTTGTCGTAGGTGTAGAACGACACGAAGCGATTCATCTTCTCGGGCGGCACGTAGAACGCCGTGTCCTTCATGCCGAGCGGATCGAAGATGCGCTGCTTCAGGAACTCGGGAAACGGCTGGCCCGACAGCTTCTCGACCAGGTAGCCCTGCACGTCGACCGAGACGCTGTACTGCCACTTCTCTCCCGGCTGCAGCAGCAACGGAATCTTCGCGAGCTTGTCGACCATCGCCTGCAGCGTCGCGTCGCGATCGAGCACGTTGGCGTCGGTGTACATCTTGTCGACCGGCGTGCTGCCGAACACGCCGTAGGTGAGGCCACCGGAGTGCGACATCAGCTCGCGCATCGTCATCGGGTGGTCGGGCGCCATCTGCGTGACCGAGCCGTTCTGCGGATTCACCTTCGCCACTTTGAGGTTCGCGAATTCCGGGATGTGCTTCGACACCGGGTCGTTGAGCTGCCACTTGCCTTGCTCGAACAGCATCATCATCGCGACGCCGGTGATCGGCTTGGACATCGAGTAGATGCGGAAGATCGAGTCCTTCTGCAGCGGCGCGCCGCTCTCCACGTCGCGCTTGCCGGCGACGTCGAACTCCACGATCTTGCCGTCCTTCGCCACCATCGTGACGACGCCGGGCAGCTGATTGCGATCGACCAGTGCCTGCATCTCGCTCTTGAGGTTGCCGAGCCGCTGCGACGACATGCCGACGCTCTCGGGCTTCGCTGTCGGCAAATCGGCCGCAACGACAGTGCCCGTGAGCAGGACGAGCAGCAGGAACGAATAAAGGTGACGCGCCGACTTCATGAGTCCCCCTGTGTCTTATTGATTCGCGTGGGTCGGCGAAGTGTACACGGGTAGCGAAAAGTAACGACTTCTTGCGTGACAATACAACTGTGAAGAACCCTCAATTCGCCCTGCCCATCGACGCCGTGCTGCCGGCGCTGCGGGCAGCCGTCGCGGCCCACGCGAACGTCGTACTGCAGGCGCCGCCCGGTGCCGGCAAGTCGACCGGCGTGCCGCTCGCGTTGCAGGCCGAAGAGTGGCTGCGTACGGGCAAGATCGTCATGCTCGAGCCGCGGCGCCTCGCGGCGCGTGCCGTCGCGACACGCATGGCACAGATGCTCGGCGAGCCGGTGGGCCAGACAGTCGGATTTCGCACGCGCTTGGAATCTCGCAGCGGCAAGCACACTCGCATCGAGGTCGTGACGGAGGGAATTCTTACGCGCTGGCTGCAACGCGACGCCGCGCTCGAAGGCGTCGCGATGGTGATCTTCGACGAGTTCCACGAGCGCAGTCTCAATGCCGATCTCGGTCTGGCGTTGTGCCTGGAAGCACAAGCGCAGGTGCGCGACGACCTGCGGATCCTCGTGATGTCCGCCACGCTCGACGCGACGGCAGTCGCGCAACTGCTCGGCGCAGCGCCGGTCGTGACCGCGGAGGGCAAGGCATTCGAAGTCGAGACCCGCTGGACAGCCGCCGGCGTCGCGAACCGCGGCCAACGCGAAATCGACATCGCCACCCGCACCGCGCGGACGATCGCGCAAGCACTCGAACACGAGCCGGGCGACATCCTGGCGTTCTTGCCTGGACAAGGGGAGATCCGCCGCGCCCAGCAACAACTCGAAGCAACCGGCTTGCCGCGCGGCGTGAGCGTATTGCCACTCTTCGGCGACCTGTCGGCGGCCGAGCAGGATGCAGCGCTGCGTCCCGGCGACGCGCAGCACCGCAAAGTCGTGCTCGCGACCAACATCGCCGAAACCAGTCTGACGATCGAAGGCGTCCGCGTCGTCGTCGATTCCGGCCTCGCGCGGCGCGCGCACTTCGATCCGGCAACTGGAATGAGCGGCCTGGAGACAGTGCGTATCTCGCGTGCGTCGGCTGATCAACGGCGCGGACGCGCGGGACGTCTCGGTCCGGGTGTGTGCTATCGGCTGTGGTCCGAGAGCGAGCACGCGTCGCTGGCGGCGCAAACGGCGCCGGAAATTCTCGAAGCGGACCTCGCGCCGGTCGCGCTCGAGCTCGCGGAGTGGGGAGTGAGCGATCCACACACGTTGCGCTGGCTCGATCCGCCGCCCGCTGCGACGTTCGCGCAGGCACGGGACCTGTTGCGCTCGCTCGCCGCGATCGATGCCGACGGTCGAATCACTCCGCACGGCCGCGCGCTGGCGCGACTGGGAACTCATCCGCGACTCGCGCACATGATCGTGCGCGGTGCCGAGCTAGGCCTGCAGCGACTGGCGCTGGAAATTGCGGCCGTGTTGGGTGAACGCGATCTGCTGCGCTGGAACGCAAATCGGCGTGACGCGGATTTGCGTTTGCGCATCGAGGCACTGCGGCGCGGACGCGTCGACGATCCGCACGTCGCTGCCGAGGTCCGGGTCGACGGCGGTGCGCGGCAGCGGGCCTTGCGCAGCGTCGAAGTTCTGGAGCGGCAGACCCCCTCCCTGCCCTCCCCCGCAAGCGGGGGAGGGAGGGGTGGGGGCGCCACCGAGGCGGACGCTGACATCGGCAGGCTGCTCGCCTTCGCGTATCCAGACCGCATCGCGCAGTCGCGCGGCGCCGGCGGACGTTATCTGCTATCGGGCGGACGCGGCGCACGGCTCGCAGATGCTCAGAGCATCGCGCAAGCAGAGTTCATCGTCGTCGCAGATCTGGACGCCGGCGACCGCGAGGCGCTGATCAGATTGGCTGCTCCACTGCCGCGTGCCGTGCTCGAGGCGGACTTCGCTGCGCTCATCGAGCATCGTCAGCGCTTCGAATGGGATGCGCGCGAGCAAGCCGTCGTGGCACAGGACGAGCGTTGGCTCGGCGCGATCAGACTCGGCGAGCGGCGACTCGAAAATCCCGACAGCGGACGCATGACGAGTGCACTCCTCGACGGCATTCGCGAGCTCGGCCTCGACGCGCTGCCCTGGACCAAGGAAGCACGAGCCCTGCGCCAGCGTCTTGTGTTCGCGCGTGAAGTCGACACGCAACCTCCGCGCGCGTGGCCGGACGTGAGCGATGCCACGCTGTCAGCAACGCTCGATGACTGGCTCGCACCGTGGCTGACGAACATGAGCCGCCGCGACCATCTGGCCCGGCTCGACATGACGGGAATCATCGCGGCCCTGCTCGACTGGAATCAGCGGCAGCGGCTCGACGAGATTGCGCCGACGCATTTGCTGGTGCCGAGCGGATCGCGCATCCCGATCGATTACTCGGCCGCGCCGACGGTCGCGGTCAGATTGCAAGAAGTGTTCGGACTGAGCGCCACGCCTGCGGTCGGAGGCGGTCGCGTGCCGTTGACGTTGCAATTGCTGTCGCCGGCGCACCGCCCCGTGCAGGTGACGAAAGATCTGGCGAGCTTCTGGGCGCGCGGCTACGCGGAAGTGAAAAAAGAGCTGAAAGGCCGCTATCCAAAGCACTACTGGCCGGACGACCCGACGAGCGCTGTCGCCACTGCGCGCGTACGCCCACGACCGAAATAGTTCCTTAAATCTCGGTTAAATTTCCGGCGCAACTCGAATCTGCGTTGTGTCGCGCCAATGACAGAAGTGCGCGCCTCCGGGCGCTAGCCTGCACGCGTAGTGATCCCTGTAGTTAAGGGCTCATTCATCGTTTCGGTCTCATTCTGACGTCGTGCAGACGATAGGAGTACGCATCATGAAGAACACTTTGGTGTTCGCCGCGGTGGTCGCCGCTGCGGGCATTGCCATCGGCGCGAGCGCCGACGCCGCGACGACGCGCGCGGGCAAGAACGAATGTGTGTTTACCAGCGCCATCCGCGACTTCCGGCCGCTGGATCGCAACAAGATGGTGATCTACGGGCCAGGCCGCAAGGCGTACCTGGTGGAGTTGTCGTTTCCGGTGCCCGAGCTGAAGTTCGCGAACCGACTCGCGTTCGTGGACCGCGACCACAACGGCATGCTGTGCGGCTACGGCATGGATCGCATCGTGGTGGCCGATTCCAGCGTGTCGTTCCGCACGCCCTCGACGATCCTCGGCTTGCAGCGCCTGGATGACGCCGGGCTCGCGCAGCTCGAACAGCAGTATGACGTGCGGCTGACGCGCAAGAAGAAGGATGCCCCGGCGGCCGGCTCGGCCCAGCCACAGGAAGGCACCGCCGGGCAGCCGGTCGAAACTAAGGAAAACGACTGACCGCACAGCACTCGCTTTCTCACATAGAATGGCTGCCTCGTCTGCAGTGGAGGCGCGGCAGCAGTGAGAACAGAACTGAAGGACCAGCTCGCGGCCCTGCACGCCGAGCTGGCCCGCACCCGGTCGGCCGATGATCCCGAGCTGCGTCAGCAGCTCATCGTCGTGCTCGGCGACATCACCCGGCTGCTCGGCAAGCCGACCACCGCCGGCGAGCACAGCTCGCTGATCGAACAACTCGACGCGCTGGCCGTGCGGTTCGAGGCCGACCACCCGTCGCTCGGCACTGCGATCCGCCAGGTCGTGGACGCACTGGCTAAAGCGGGGATCTGACATGTACGACGACAACAACGTGTTCGCGAAGATCATTCGCGGCGAGATGCCCGCGTTCAAAGTATTCGAAGACGCGCGCCACATCGCGTTCATGGACGCCATGCCGCAATCCGACGGCCACACACTGGTGGTGCCGAAGGCCAAGGCACGCAACTTCTTCGACATCGAGCCCGCAGTACTGGCCGAGTTGATCAAGGCGACGCAGCACGTCGCGCGCGGCGTACAGAAAGCGTTCAATCCCGGCGGCATGCGCATCATCCAGTTCAACGAGAGCGTCGCGGGACAGACCGTTTTTCATATCCACTTTCACATCATTCCCTGCTACGAAGGCGTGCAGCTGCGGACTCACAACCGCGATTGGGCCGACAAAGCAGTGCTGGCTCAGCACGCCGAACGCGTCAAGCAGGCCCTCGGGAATTGAAGCCGCCGCAATGAGCTCGAAGATCTACAAAGTCCCCGAAGACTTCGCCGCCCTCGCCCACCTGAAGCACGCCGACTACCTGCGCCTGTACCAGGAGTCGGTGCGCGATCCGCACACGTTCTGGTCGCGCATCGGCCGGCGCCTCGATTGGATTCAGCCGTATTCGAAAGTGAAGGATACGAGCTACGACCAGAAGGATTTCCGCATTCGCTGGTTCTACGACGGCAAGCTCAACGTCGCGGCGAACTGTCTCGACCGTCACCTGACGAAGCGCGGCGACAAGACGGCGATCCTGTGGGAAGGCGACGATCCGCGGCTGTCGGAGCGGATCACGTATCGCCAGCTGTATGAGCGTGTATGCCAGTGCGCGAATGCGCTCAAGGCGCTCGGCGTGCGCAAGGGCGACCGCGTCACGATCTACATGCCGATGATTCCCGAGACCGCAGTGGCGATGCTCGCGTGTGCGCGCATCGGCGCTGTGCACTCGGTCGTATTCGGCGGCTTCTCGCCCGAGTCGCTTGCCGGTCGCATCGCGGACTGCGGTTCCAGTGTCGTGATCACCGCCGATGAAGGCCTGCGCGGCGGCAAGCGCATTCCGCTCAAGGCGAATGTCGATGCCGCGCTCGCCGCGCCGGGTAGCGAGTGCGTGAAGCACGTGCTCGTCGTCCGCCGCCTCGGCTCGCTCGTCTCGATGCAAGCCGGCCGCGACCGCTGGTTCGAAGAGGCGCTCGCCGGCCAGTCGAAGGAATGCCCGCCCGAGGTCATGGACGCGGAAGATCCGCTGTTCATCCTTTACACCTCGGGCTCCACGGGAAAGCCCAAGGGCGTGCTGCACACGACCGGCGGTTACCTGGTCTTTGCCTCGATGACGCACGAGCTGATCTTCGACGTGCGCGATGACGACATTTACTGGTGCACAGCCGACGTCGGCTGGGTGACCGGCCACAGTTACATCGTGTACGGACCGCTCGCGAACGGCGCGACGACGCTGATGTTCGAGGGCGTGCCGAACTATCCCGACGCCGGCCGCTTTTGGCAGACGGTCGACAAGCACAAGGTCACGATCTTCTACACGGCGCCAACGGCAATCCGCGCGCTGATGCGCGAAGGCGACGCGCCGGTGAAGAGCTGGTCGCGTCGCTCGTTGCGACTGCTCGGCTCAGTGGGCGAGCCGATCAATCCGGAAGCGTGGGAGTGGTATCACCGCGTCGTCGGCGACGGCCGCTGCCCGGTCGTCGACACGTGGTGGCAGACGGAGACCGGCGGCATCTTGATCAGCCCGCTGCCGGGCGCGATCGACCAGAAGCCGGGTTCGGCGACGCTGCCGTTCTTCGGCGTGAAGCCCGCAATCGTCGATGGCGAAGGCAAGACGCTCGAGGGAGTCGCCGAAGGCAACCTCGTGATCACGGACAGCTGGCCGGGCCAGATGCGCACCGTGTTCGGCGACCATCAGCGCTTCATCGACACTTACTTCAAGACCTTTCCCGGCCGCTATTTCACGGGCGATGGCGCGAAGCGCGACGAAGACGGCTATTACTGGATCACCGGGCGCGTCGACGACGTGCTGAACGTCGCCGGACATCGTCTCGGCACTGCTGAGATCGAGAGCGCGCTGGTGGCGCATCCGCAGGTGGCCGAAGCAGCGGTGGTCGGCTATCCGCACGACATCAAGGGCCAGGGTATTTACGCGTACGTCACGCTGAATGCCGGCGAGCAGCCAAACGACGCGTTGCGCGCCGAGCTGCGCGAATGGGTCAAGAAGGAGATCGGCGCGATCGCCGCACTGGACCTGCTGCAATGGGCACCGAACCTGCCGAAGACGCGCTCCGGCAAGATCATGCGACGGATCCTGCGCAAGATCGCCGCGAACGAGCACGACCAGCTCGGCGACACATCGACGCTCGCCGATCCATCGGTCGTCGACAGCCTGGTCCGCGAGAGAATGAACCGACCGGCGGGTGAGATGGCAGAGGCGGAAGCCACCGCACCGAAGAGCGCGCCGAAGAGAAAGAAGAAGTCAGGCTAGAACAGCCGGCCGGCGCCCGCTAATCGCGCGCGGTAGTACTCGTCGTCGAGCATGCGGAACTCAACGGGAGAACCGGTGCGCGGTGCATGGATGAAGCGTCCCTCGCCCGTGTAGATCGCTACGTGCGAGATGCGTTGGCCTTGGGTTCGAAAGAACAGCAGGTCGCCCGGCTTCAGTCCCGCGAGCTCGATCGGCTTCGCGGCCGAGTACTGCTCCGCCGCCGTGCGCGGCACGGGGATGCCGACCTGGTCGTAAATGAATCGCACCAGGCCGCTGCAATCGAAGCCGGTCAGGTCAGCGCCACCCCACACGTAGGGTTTGCCGAGCTGCGAAATAGCACGCAGAGCAATCTCATTGCCTACCGAAGGAAAGGCTGGCGCGGGCGCTGGGGGCGGCGCGACGACGACCGGCCGCGGCTCCGGCGGACGATACGGATCGATGCCGCAGCCTTGCACCAGCACCGCCGCAGCGACGCACGCCAAACCGACTTGTGCAGTCCTCCGAACCATCTCGAGCACCATCGGCAGGATGCCGCACGCTCACGCTAAGTTCCAGGCGCTGAACCGACGGTGAATTACAATGCGCGCCGTGTCGTGCTTTTCATCACGGAGCCCCATGCGCACGTTGATAGTCCTGCTGCTGGCAGCGGCGGCATTTGCGGCCAGAGCGGCCGACCTGCCGGCGACCAACAGCGTGCGAGCCGATGCAATCCGCGGCCACGTCGAATTTCTGGCCAGCGATCTGCTCGAAGGCCGTGCCGCTGCGACACGCGGCTATGACATCGCTGCGGCATACGTAGCGGCGCAATTCCGTCAAGCCGGGCTCGCGCCGGCCGGCGACAACGACACGTATCTGCAAACCGTGCCGCTGCTCGAAGCGACACCGGTATTGCCTGGCTCTTCGGCGAAGCTGGTGCGCGACGACGAGACCTTCGCGTTCGAATACGGCACTCATTACCTGCCCTCCGCGGATTTCCTTTCGGCCAGCTCGACGCTGACCGCGCCGCTCGTGTTCGCCGGCTTCGGTGTCGACGCGCCCGAGCTCGGCTATACCGATTTCGACAACGTCGACCTCAAGGGCCGCATCGCCGTAATCCTGAGCGGTGCGCCGGCGAAGTTTCCGAACTCGCAGCGCGCGTACCACTCGTGGAGCGAGCGCAAATGGAGCCTGCTGGTAGAGCGCGGCGCCGTCGGCGCGATCACGGTCGCCTCGCCGGTGGACGAAAAGCGTCTGCCGTGGGAGCGCATGGTTGCGATGAGCTGGACTCCGCAGATGCGCTGGCTCGACGCAGACGGCAAGCCGCAGCGTGCTTTCCCGGAGCTGAAGCTGCGCTTTCGCTTCAACCACGAGGCGGCCGCGCGGTTGTTCGCGGACGCGGCTTCGAGCTTCGGCGAAATCATGGCCGCGGCCGACGCCGGCCAGCCGCAGGGCTTCGGCCTGCCCGGCATGCTGACGCTCTCGGCGACGACCGGTCTGCGTCGGACCGAAAGCGCGAATGTGTTGGGCCTGTTGCCCGGCAGCGATGCGAACCTGCGCAACGAGATCATCGTAATCACTGCCCACCTCGACCATCTCGGCCGCGGCTCGGCCGTAAACGGCGATTCGATCTACAACGGCGCGCAAGACAATGCAGTCGGCATCGCCGTGCTGCTGGAGATGGCGCGGGCGCTGCACGTATCGAACACGAAGCCACGCCGTTCGGTGCTGTTCGCCGCAGTGACTGCCGAAGAGAAGGGTCTGCTCGGCTCCGACTATTTCGCCCAGAGCCCGCGCAGCGACGGCCGCCGCATCGTCGCGAACATCAACATCGACATGCCGATGCCGTTCGTTCCGGTCCGCGATTTCGTCGCTCTCGGCGGCGAGCATTCGAGCCTCGGCACGCTCGCGCGCAACGCGGCGGCTGCGCAGGGTTATCGGCTGAGCCCCGAGCTCGCGCCCGAGGAGGTCGGCTTCATCCGCAGCGATCAGTTCTCCTTCATCCGTCATGGCGTGCCCGCACTGGTGTTGAACAGCGGCTACACCGCTCGCGATCCCGGCGTCGACGCCGCGGCCCTGCAAAGACAGTTCCGCGAGACCAACTATCACCAGCCGAGCGACGACCTCAGCTTGCCGCTGGACTATGCGACCGCCGCCGACCTGGCGCGCATCGATCTGCGCATCGTGCTGGACGCTGCCAACGGCGCGAGCGCGCCGCGCTGGAACGCCGGCGATTTCTTTGCGGAGAAGTTCGGCGGCTCCCGGTAGAATCGCGCCGGCCCGGGGGGAAGAGGACGCTAGGGAGGCAGCGATGAAAGATCTGAGCACCGACGAGCTCGCCGAGTTGCGCCAGAGCTTCGACACGTGCGACGCCAACGGCGACGGTTGGATCATCGTCGGCGAGTTCGCCGCGCTGTTACACGCGCTCGATCAGGACTTGACCGAAGACGAATGCCTGCTGGCGTTCGAGATGACCGACGCGGACGGCGACGGCAGCATCAGCTTCGAAGAATTCATGGGCTGGTGGACCGGCGAGTAGCCCTTACAAATTGTGATGCCGTTCACACGGCAGTTCGTGAACCGCTGCTCATCCTGAGCATCGCCTGCGGCGATTGCGATTTTCCCTGAATACATCCTCGGTGCCGGTCGCACTAGGCTACGCGCACGCTCGCGCCGATAGCCGGTGGGAGGAGAGCGACATGAGCGAAGAGCACGATAGCCGGCTGCGCGTCGGCGACCCCGTCAGATTGAAAGACAGCGACATGGACCTGCGCGGCGACGTATGGCAGCTGCGCACCGGCCGCTATCTGGTCGTGCGTTGCAGGACGAGTGCCGCAGCACGCACTCCGAAACCGCGATCGAATACGACACCTCGCGCAGTCGCGCCGAGTGGAGTCGCAATCTCGTTTCGGAAGATCGTCGCAAGAAATAACGTCACGCAAAAAAAGAGGGCCGTGCCCAAAGGCGCGGCCCCAAGTGCGCAACCGTCAACATGGCGTCCGATGGGTTCTCAGCGGGTGCCCCCATCGTCCTGGGGAGGTCCATGTGACAAGCAGCGCATTGTCCGAGGCCCTGATGGACGCGGGTCCGCCCGGGCCGACTCAACCACCGGCCACGCAACGCACGGCCGAGGCCTTTAGGTCCACCGGTTAGCGCATTTCCAGCAGAACCTCGCGAACCTTGTGAAATTCCGAGGCCTTGTCGAAAAAATGATCCGCCCCGCACTCGCGGCTCGCAGTGCGGTAATCGTCCGACGGGTAGTTCGTGACGACGATGATCGTCTCGGGGCGCGTCATGCCGGCGGCCCGCATCAGCTTCAACAGGCGAAAGCCGCTGCCGCCGCGCAGCTGGATGTCGAGGATCAGCACCCGCGGCTGGAGCGCACGCATACCTTCGAGCGCATCGTTGACTGCGTCGGCGCTGCCGACCACGCGCGCATGCGGAATATCCTCGACGGACTCGATCAGCCGCTCTTTGACGGCCTCGGAGTCTTCCACGATGAAGATGGTCAGCTCGGCCCGCTCCAGCGCGCGCAGCGCCGGATGCGTGCCGGTATCGCTTTCCGTGCCCGGCGTGGACTCTCCGGCGCAGAGCCAGGCGTCGCGCCGGAACGGCGCGAACGCCGCCCTACTCGACCAGCTGGTTGCGGACGGCGTAGGCGGCGATTTCTGCATTGCTGCGCATTCCCATCTTCTCGAGGATGCGCGCGCGATAAGTGCTGACGGTCTTCACGCTCAAGCCCAGCTCGTTCGCCATGACTGCGGGCGAGACGCCGCGGGCGATGCGGGTGAAGACTTGCAGCTCGCGCTCCGACAAGCGGTTGTGCAGCGGCCCTTCTTCGTCGGCCGCGCATTCCGATGCGAGCAGCTCGGCGACCAGCGGCGTGATGTAGCGCCGTCCGGTACCGACGGCGCGCACCGCTTTCACCAGCTCTTCGGGCACGATCATCTTCGGCACGTAGCCGTTCGCGCCGGCACGCATCAGGCGCACGGCGAAGCTGCGCTCCGGGTGCATGCTCAGCACCAGGATCGCCAGCTCCGGGCGGTCGCGCCGCAGCTGCTTGAGCAGATCGATGCCGCTCTGGCCCGGCAACGTGATGTCGAGCACCACGACATCGACCTTCAACCCTTCGCGCAGCTGCTGCGTGGCCTCCTCCGCGGAGCCGGCCTCGCCGACGACCTGCAGATCCGGCTCTTCGGAGAGCATCTCGCGGACGCCCGCACGCAGGATCGCGTGGTCGTCCACGATCATCACCCGGATCGGCGTCTGCACCTGTTGGAAGGTATCCCGACCCTCGTTCTCTCTCGCATCCAGCATCACAATGGCACCTCCGTGAGGTCACCGTGAAGGTCGGTGATCTCGACGTCGCGGTCGACCGTAGCGGCGTAATCCATCACCAGCCCTTGCGCCCGGTAGGCGTTCAGGCGGTTGTAGAGCGTCTTCAGGCTCACACCCAGTAACGCCGCCGCGCGCGTCTTGTTTCCGCCGCATTTCTGCAGAGTGGCGAAGATCATCCAGCGCTCGACGTCGGCCAGGTTCGTGCCGACCGGCACCTGCAGGACCGAAAGCTCCTGTGCCGTGAGCGGCTCACGCAGTTCCGCGCGAATTTCGGTGTCATGCCCCAAATACGCGCGCGCGTCGCGTGCCGGAACAGTCTCGGTCATCGGGTTTCCCATAGCGATCGCCCCTATAGGCCGTACGCGGCCCTCAGGTGACACAACCGCATGGCAGTGCCCAAATGTTCCCGACGTTTCGCGATTCATTTCACCCGCGCGCTGCCGCGCCGCGACGTAAGCGGGTTCCTACGCAGCGCTGGAGGCAGGGTTGCGAGGATTGGGGATGAAAGCTTCCACGACTGTCCCCCGGCCGGTGGACGGGCGCCGGATGGCGAAGCTGCCGCCCATCTCCCGCATGCGCTCGCGCATGCCGACGACGCCGTGCGATTTCGGCTTCGCCAGGGCCTCGTCCGTGAGCCCGACGCCGTCGTCCTTGATCCGCAGGCGCAGGCCATCAGGCTCGCGCGCCAGGATGATCCGCACCTGCGTGGCCTGAGCGTGCTTGGTGATGTTGGTCAGCGCCTCCTGGACGATCCGGTAGAACGCGATCGACCAGGCGGGATCGAGATCGTCGAAATCCTCGTGCACCTCGACCTCGCAGGCCAGACCGGTACGGCGGGTGAACTCGCGACAATGCGAGCGCATCGCGAACGCCAGGCCGAGGTTGTCGAGGTGGCTCGGGCGCAGGCCCTCGATCACTTCATGCTTCAGCTCGACCGTATCGGCCAGCATCTGCAACACGCGCTGCAGGCGCTCGCGGATCTCGCGCTTGTCTTCGGGCAAGCGGCGCTGGATCCAGTTCAGATCCATGTTGATCGCAGTCAGGTTGCTGCCGAGCGTGTCGTGCAGCTCGCGCGCCAGCTTGGCTTTTTCCTCCTCCGACACGCGGATCAGGTGCTGCGAGAGCTCGGTGAGCTCGGCCGTGCGTTGCTCGACCACGTGGTTCAGGTGCTGATTCGCCTCGCGCAGGGCGAGCAAGGCGCTCTCGCGATCGCGGATATACCGCTGTAAAAGCTTGTTCAGCGCGATCAGCACGGCGACGGTGACGACGGCCGCCAGCACGGCGACACCCGCGCCGACCCACATATCGCGCAGCACTTCGCGGCGCGACGCTTCGATGCGCGAGTCCTCCTCGCTCATCATGCGATCGACCACGCCGCGAACCCGGTCCATCGTCTGCGTCGCCCGATCAGTGCCGGCCACGTCCGCGTTGCCGTGCGGCCCGGGCTGCGGACTGCTGCGAATGGTTTGCTCGAGGCGGCTCACCGCTGCGGTGGTCAAGCCTTCCAGCGACGTGATGTCCGCGAGCCGATTCGGGTCGTCCACCGTGAGCTCGCGCAGCCGGTCGATCTGGTTGCGCCAGCTGCGCATGGCAACGTGGTACGGCTCCAAGTAGGCCGTCTGGCCAGTGAGCAAGTAGCCGCGCTGCGCAGACTCCAGCGCAGTGATCACCGACTGGAAGGTGATGAGCGCGCGCTTGATCTCGGAGGAGCGCGCGTAGTGCGCATTGGAGTCCATCGTCGCGGCCGTGTTGATGATCAGCAGCGACGCGTTGATCACCAGCAGTGCGATCGACACGACGATGATGGCGATGACGTGCAGCGGCACCCGCCCTGCTTCGGGCGAGAGCATGGGCGACGGCGTAAAGCCCTGAGGCCTGTCGTCCGCGCCGGCGGGCTCGTTGGCGGCCGTCTGAGTCATCGTCCTGGTCGTGAAGGGTACGAAGGGTACGGTAGAAACTTCTGAAACGTGTGCCCGCAATTTCGGGTTCCGCCGTCAGCGTTTTTTCCAAGGGAACCCACGGGTTGTGGCACGGGTTTCTACGCCGGGTAGCAAATAGAGGACACCGCTATGAAGGGCACTGTATTTTTGATCGTCGCCGCCGCCGGCCTCGCGCTGGCGGGCTGCAACAAGGCAGAATCTCCCGCCGAAGTGCAGCATGACGTGGCCGATGCGCGGGCCGACGCGCAGCGCGACGTCGCCGACGCTCAGGCTGACGCTCGCGAAAACAACGCCGATGCTCAGAAGGACGTCGCGGACGCGCAGGCTGATCACGATGCTGACGACACGGCAGATCAGGCCCAGCAGGCCGGTGAGACGGCCGCCAAGGGCGATTACAAGGTCGCCGTGGCGCAGGCCGAAGCGACCCACAAGGTCGCGATGGAGAAGTGCGAAGCCATGAGCGGCGACGCACAGCAAGACTGTAAGGACCGTGCAGATCGCGACCTCGATGCCGCGAAGCGCGTAGCCGAACAGCGCCGCGACGGCTCGGGCTGAGGACCCGTTCGGTAGAGAGGCAGGTATATGAAGCACAGAGACACGGCGGCCTTGTTGCTCGCGGCCTTGATGGCCTCGACAGTCGTGGTCGGCTGCTCGAACACGCCGACACAGCAGTCGGCCGGGCAAGCCGTCGATGACGGCGTCGTGACCGCCAAGGTGAAGGCGGCTCTGGTCGCCGATCCGGTGACGAAAGCGCACCAGATCAACGTCGAGACCTTCAAGGGCACGGTGCAGCTGAGCGGCTTCGTCGAGACCGACGAAGCGCGCACACGCGCCTTGCAACTGGCGCGCGACGTGGAGGGCGTCAGGAAGGTCAAGGACGCCATGGAAGTGCGACACGGCAGCTGAGCTGTCTGTGTGGTCGGGCTTCAGCCCGACGATCTCTGAGCCAAGGCGGGTGACGCGAGTCACCCGCCTTTTTGTGCTCCTTGCGTTGCAAAAAGCGCGATTTGGGCCCCCTGCATCCGGTGCAATGCCGCGCGCGTATACTCACGCGCTCTGTTAGGGAGCGGATCGTTCAAACACACTAATCAACGAGGAATGGCATAGATGGCCCATAAGACAAGCACGGTCAAGAAACTCTCCGGCCTGGCGCTCGCGGCAGCAGCTGCGATCGCGTTCACGGCCGCACCGCTGTCGGCCGCGAATGCTGCTGACGAAGCGAAAGTGAAGTGTGAAGGCGCCAACGCATGTAAGGGACAGAGCGCTTGCAAGTCTGCCAAGAGCTCCTGCAAAGGCCAGAACGCCTGCAAAGGCCAGGGCTATGTGGAAATGTCGAAAGCTGATTGCGACGCCGCCAAGGCGAAGGCGAAGAGCTGATCGTTTGAAGCTCACGGCGGCGCGGGCGCTTCCTCCGCGCCGCCTTCTTCGCTGACCCCTCTCGCAGGTCGATTGCTTTGGTCAATTCTCTGGGATTCGGGCTCGGGCTGCGGCCCCAGCACTACGAAGCACTGCTCGGCGAGCACCGCGGCAGCGTCTCCTGGCTCGAAGTCCTGACCGACAACTACCTGGTTCCCGGCGGCCGCCCGCTCTACTACCTCGAACGCCTGCGCCAGCACTATCCCGTCGTGCTGCACGGCGTCTCGCTGTCCATCGGCAGCACCGACCCTTTGAACCTCGACTACGTGCGCAGCGTGAAGACGCTCGCCGACCGCATCGAGCCCGCCTGGATCTCGGATCACTTGTGCTGGACCGGCGTTGCCGGCCTGAACCTGCACGACCTGATGCCGCTGCCGTTCACCGAGGAGACGGTGCGTCACGTCGTCAGCCGCGTGCATGCCGTGCAAGACGTGCTCGGACGCCGGCTCGTGCTGGAGAACGTCTCCAGCTACTTGAGCTTCGCCGCCGACGAGATGACCGAGTGGGAATTCCTGCGCGAGATCGCCGAGCGCGCCGATTGCCGCCTGTTGCTCGACGTCAACAACGTCTACGTAAGCAGCGTCAATCACAACTTCGATCCGTTGGCGTATCTGCGCGGCGTGCCGGTCGAGCGCGTGCAGCAGTTCCACCTCGCTGGCCACCAGAGCCAGGGGGCGTATCTCATCGACACGCATGACGAACCGGTTTGCGAAGAGGTCTGGCAGCTGTATGCAGCCGCCATCGCGCGCTTCGGTGCGGTCTCGACGATGATCGAGCGCGACGACAACATTCCTGACCTCCCGGTCCTGTTGGCCGAGTTGGATCGCGCGCGCTCCGTCGCGCTGACCGCGGAGGCCGCGTGAGCGGTCTCGCCGAGCTGCAGCGCGACCTGCAGCAGCACGTGCTCAACGGCGACGCCGAGATCGCTGCTGCAGTGAATGGCACCGACGCCGTGCCCGTCTCGACTCGCCTCGCCGTCTATTCCAACGCGTATCGCAGTCGACTGGCTGAAGCCCTCAGCGACAACATGTCGCACCTGCGTCACGTGCTCGGCGAGGAGGAATTCGACACGGTCGCGAACCGCTACATCGACATGTACCCGTCGCAGGTGCCGTCGATCCGCTGGTTCGGACATCGCCTCGCGGAGCAGCTCGCGGCTTCGCATCGCGATCGACCCTGGATCGCGGAGCTGGCCCGCTGGGAATGGGCACTGGCGGCGTCGTTCGATGCGCAGGACGCGCCCGCTGCTGGGATCGAATCACTGGCCGCGGTCGCGCCCGGCGAGTGGGGCGAGCTGCGCCTGGAGTTTCATCCTTCGGTGCAGCACCTGGAGCTGAATACCAATGCGCAGGCGCTGTTCAAAGCACTGTCGGAGGAACAGCCGGCGCCGGAACCTGCGATCCTCGATCAGCCGCAATCCTGGCTGCTCTGGCGGCAGGACCTGAAAACGCAGTACCGTTCGCTGGAGCCGGCCGAAAGCGCCGCGCTCGCAGCAGTCCGTGACGACGGCACCTTCGGCGAGATGTGCGAAGCGTTGTGCGATTGGCACGAAGCCGATGATGTCCCGCTGGTCGCCGCGGGCATGCTGAAGCGATGGATCGTCGAGGAACTGATCGTCAGACTGGCATGAAGCTGTACACGTTCTTCCGCAGCTCCGCTGCGTTCCGCGTGCGCATCGCCCTGAACGTCAAGGGGCTGCAATACGAGTCGGTGCCGAAGCACTTTGCGCGCAACGAGCACCGCGCCGCGGACTACCTGGAGCTCAATCCCCAGGGCCTGATTCCCGCGCTGGCGATCGACGGCGTCGTGCTTGCGCAATCGTTGGCGATCATCGAATACCTGAACGACCGGCACCCCGAGCCGCCGTTGCTGCCGGCGGATCCGCTCGACCGCGCGCGCGTGCGTTCCATGGCGTTGGCCATCGCTTGCGAGATCCATCCGCTCAACAACCTGCGCGTCCTGAATTACCTGCGCAGCGAGCTGAAGCAGGACGACGAAGGCGTGGGCACGTGGTATCGCCACTGGGTGAGCGAGGGCTTTCGCGGTCTCGAGCAGCAGGCCCGCGAGTTCTCCGCCGCCGGCAGCTATTGCTTCGGCGACGCGCTATCGCTGGCTGACGTCCTGCTCGTGCCGCAAATGTTCAACGCGCGCCGCTTCAAGACCGATCTCACGCCGTTCCCGACGCTCGTCGGCATCAGCACGCACCTGGAATCGCTGCCCGCGTTCGCTGCGGCAAGGCCCGAAGTACAGCCTGATGCTCAGTAGCCGGCAAAAGCCACGCCTTTTGACGGCGCTTTCGAAAGGGCCTTGGCCGCTTTCGATCGAAAAATAGATGAATGAAGGCATGACGCCCACGGGGAGCCTGGTGTGCGTCGGCGTCGGCATGACGCTGGGCTCGCACCTCACACCCCTCAGTCGCAGCTACATCGAGGACGCCGACGTGGTGTTCGCGGCGACTTCCGACGGCGTCGTCGAGCTGTGGCTCGCGAAGATGAACCCGGATGTGCGCAGCCTGCAGTCGTGCTATCGCGAGGGTAAGTCGCGGGCCGAGAGCTATCGCGAAATGATCGCGGCGATGCTGACCGAGGTGCGCGCGGGCAAACGGGTGTGCGGCGCTTTCTATGGCCATCCCGGCGTGTTCGCCGGCGTCCCGCACGAAGCCATCGAGCAGGCGCGTCGCGAGGGCTACGACGCGCACATGGAGCCCGGCGTCTCCGCCGAAGATTGTCTGTACGCCGACCTCGGCATCGATCCGGGCCGCTACGGCTGCCAGCACTTCGAAGCGAGCCAGCTGATGCTGTATCAGCGTCGCATCGATCCCTCCGCGTACCTGGTGCTGTGGCAGGTCGGTGTTGCCGGCGATCGTTCGCTGATGCGATTCGCGACCGGTGCCGAATACCGCCAGGTGCTGGTCGACGTGCTGACGCGGGACTACGCGCCCGACCATGCAGCGATCGTCTACAAGGTCGCGACGCTGCCGACGCAGCAGCCGCGCATCGAGCGCACGACGATCTCGCGGCTGCCGTCCATCGAGATCGACATGCACGCGACCGTCGTCATTCCGCCCGCGCGCGCGCTGCAGCCCGACGCAGCGATTCGCGAGCGACTCGCCGCCCTCGACCGGGAGGGAGACACACGTTGAATCCCGCTGAGCTCGCGAATCTGCAGTTCAGCAGCGAGCGGCTGATCCTGCGTTCGCTGCGCGAGTGCGACGAGGAGCTGTACTGCCAACTCTTCTGCGATCCCGACACGATGCGTTACATCGGCTCGCCGTGGACGCGCGCCGAGGCAGCACGTGCCTTTCACAGCGCTCGCGAAATGATGCTGGCGACACCACCGCGCGGCCTGTTTCTCGTGCTGACGCTCAAAGCCGATGCGCGACCGGTCGGGCTATGCACTCTGCAAAACTTCGAGCCGAGCGGGCGGGCCGAGCTGGGCATGATGCTCGTGCCGTCGGGACGTGCAGCGCGTGTCGCGACGGAGGCGTTGATCGCGGTCCTCGCGCAGGTGTTCGCCACGCTGCCGCTCGCCGAGGTCTGGGTGCGATTCGCGATCGAGCACGAAGCCGCCACGCGCACGGCCGCGAGCGGCGGACTGGTACGCCATGCAGAAGCTAGGCCAGAAGACCTAGCCGCGAGGCTGTGGCGCTGGTCGGCCTACCGTGACTCGTGGCGACCGGGAGCACCGGAGGGGGTTTCTGTGCACTGCTCCGCTGCGCAGGAGTGAGCTTTCTGTTTAGGCTTGGTCCAGAATAGGGGCGGCGGTGCGCAGGGATTCCCTTACATCGAGGAGAAACAGAATGACGGATGCCATCGATTTCCTGGAGCAGCTCGGACAGAACGCCCGCTTGCGCCACGCGCCGACCGCGGAGCTGGAGCGGGTGCTCGCTGCGAGCGGGATCGATCCGGGTGTGCGCAGCGCGCTGCTGGCCGACGACGCCGTGCGTCTCGGCGAGTTGCTCGGCGCGCAGCCGAACATCTGTTGCCTGATCGTCAAGCCCGACCCTGCGCAGCCCGACGACGAGGAAGAAGAGGACGAGGACGAGGAGGAAGACGAGGCGCTCAGCTGAGAGCTGCGAGCTTCGCCTCGGGAGGATCCCGTGGATTCTCGGCGACTGCTGTCGAAGAGTGATCGCATCGCTGCTGCCCGGCGCTTCGCGCTGGGCGGACTGGGAATCCTGTGCTCGCTGCTCATGAGCGCAGCACTGGCACTCACGTCGCAGGAAGCGGATCAGCTGCTGCACCAGGCCGACAACGTCAAAGGCGTCGATCCGGCCCAGTTCGGCGCGTTGATGCGCCAACTCGACGGGCAGTCCGGCACGTTCACGCGTCCGCAACAGCAATACCTGCAATATCTGCGAGGCTGGCAGAGCGCCTACTCCGGCAACTACGCGCAGGCGGTGCCGCTGCTGGAATCGATCATCCAGGACGCGCCCGACGTCACGTTGCGATTCCGCGCCAGTGCCACGCTCGCAAACGTGCAGGCAGTTGCCACGCACTACGACGAAGCCTTCGCGCAGCTGGGCCAGCTGCTCGCGTTGCTGCCACAAGTGCAGGACAAGGATGCGCGGCAGCAGGGCCTGCTGGTCATCGGTTATCTCTACAACCAGGTCGGCGAGTACGACCTGGGTCTGAGCTACGCGGACAAGCTCGCCGCCGAGGACACTTCGCTGCGCGCAGTGTGCCGCACCCATCTGCTGCGGCTCGAAGCGCTGTATCGCGGCGGCAAGTTCCAGGGCGACGTAGCGCCGTACATGAATGCGATCGGCACCTGCGCCGAAGCCGGCGAGGTGCTGTGGGCAAGCGCCATCCGGGCGTACATCGGGCGCTTCTACGTCGACCAGGGCCGCAACAACGATGCGATCAAGTTGCTGACGACGCATTACGACGAGGCGCGCGCCACGCGCTATCGCCGCCTCATCTCCGAATACGACGACCTGATGGCCCGCGCCTACAAGAACGTCGGCAATTCCGTGGCCGCTCACCAAGCCGCCTTGCGCGCGATCGGCAGCGATCCGGACATCCAGAACCAGTACACCGAGCCGATGGTGAGCTCCTACCGCCTGCTGTATCAGCTCGCGCAGGAACAGGGCGACACTCGCACCGCCCTCGCCTATCACGAGAAATACGCGGCCGCCGACAAGGGTTATCTCGACGACGTCAGCGCGCGGCAGATCGCATACGAGCGCGCCAAGCACGAAGCGGCCGCGAACCGCCTGCAGATCGACGCGCTCAACAAGCAGAACGAAGTTCTGCAACTGCAACAGCAGCTCGGCAAGAAAGCGGTCGAGACCAGCCGTCTGTACATCGCGCTGCTGATCGTCATGGCGGTGTTCATCGCGCTGTTCGCCTATCGCACCAAGCGCTCGCAGCTGCATTTCATGAAGCTGTCGCGCGTCGACGGACTCACCGGCATCGACAACCGGCCGTACTTCATCGCGCAGGCGGAGCGCGAGCTCGAGGCGAGCCGCAAGGTGGCGCAGGAAGTGTGCGTGATCCTGTGCGACCTGGATCACTTCAAGTCCATCAACGACAAGTTCGGCCACGCGACCGGCGACCACGTGCTGCGACAGGCCGTGGAGGCGTGCCGCAAGCACTTGCGCGCCAGCGACCTGTTCGGCCGCATCGGCGGCGAAGAATTCTGCATCCTACTCCCGGGCTGCAGCCTCGCCGACGCTCGCCAGCGCTGCGAAACGCTGCGTGCCGCGATCGCGACAGTCACCACCGAAGGTGACAACGCGAGCTCGACCGTTTCGGCCAGCTTCGGCGTGGCCGCGACGTCATCGTCGGGCTACGAGCTGCGCCAACTGCTGGCGCACGCCGATGCCGCGCTGTATCGAGCCAAATACGCCGGGCGCAACTGTGTCGTCCTGTATGACACGATGCATGCGGTGGGCATCAAATTGAGTCAGGTCAAGGCCTGAGCCCATTCTCTGGTACTTTCGGCCGATGCGTCGTACGCTGAGCGTCGCGCAGCATCCTGCTGTATTCACTGTGCGGATCCTGCAATGCGTTCGACGGCGCGTTCCGGAAGCGACGACCGGCAAGCTGCCCGCGTGCTCGAGGGCGGCTTCGCACGCCTGCGTTTTCCGGCTGAGCTGGAAGCGCAGTTCCGCCACCACCACTTGCTGGCTTCGCAACACTGGGTGCGCCTGAGCATCCTGGTCGCGCTCGGCACGACACTCGGCTTCGCGATGATCGATCACTGGGTGATCCACTCCAGCAACGCTGTACCGGATCTGGTGCGCTTCGGCTTGCAGGTGCCCGCGATCCTGCTGTGCCTGCTCGCGACCATCAAGCCGCTGTACACGCGCGTTTACTTGCCGGCGATTCAAGTCGCTGCGCCGCTGTTCGGCATCGGCAGCGTAATGATGGCGGTCTATGCCGAGCCGCAACATGCGCCGTTGGTCGGAGCGCGACTGCTGCTGGTCGCATTCTTCCTGTACTTCATGCTGGGCATGCGCTTCGCGCCGGCTCTGCGCAGCAACTTGATCGTGCTCGGCGCGCTCGTCACCGCCGGGCTGGTCGGAGCGATTGCGCCGCAAGCGGCGATCTACCTGGCGTTTGCGGTGTTCTGTGCCAACGTCATCGGTGGCGCCGGCGCGTATGCGCTGGAGCACGCCAATCGCACGGCGTTCCTCGAGCGCAAGCTCCTCGGTGAAATGGCCGCGCTCGACGGACTGACGCGCCTCCTGAACCGGCAGACATTCGAAGCGCGCGTCGTCGAGGTGTGGCGCGAAGCGACGGCGCGTCAGTTGTCGATCTCGGTACTGATGATCGACGTCGACGATTTCAAACGCTACAACGATCACTACGGCCATCTGGCTGGCGACGATTGTCTGCAGCGCATCGCCCAGGCTGTTCGTACTGCCGTCGCCGGCAATCCTGCCGACTTGCTGGCCCGCTATGGCGGCGAGGAACTCATCGCCGTGCTCATCAATCGGTCCGTGGCCGACGCCGAAGCCGCCGCGCACCGGATCGTCGCTGATGTCGCCGCGCTCGCGATTCCGCACGCAGGCTCCAGCACCGGAGGACTCGTGAGTATCAGCGTCGGCGCCGCCACTCACCATCCGACGGCAGCCGCTACCTACAACACTGTTGCGAAGCTCGCGGACAACGCGCTCTACGCAGCGAAGAATCAGGGGCGCAATCGGTGCGTGTGCGTGAGGATGCATACGCCGAGCACGACAGGGCCTCACCGCGCCAGCCGGCCGCAGGGTGAACCCGGCGGTTCCCAGGCACGACAGACTCCCTGACCCTCGACACGATTTCGCGACCCGGGTCTAATGCCGGGCCCATGAGACTCGTACTCGCGCTGCTCGCGCTTGCCGCCAGCACAGCCCTCGCACAAACCACCGACTCGCTCACCCTGGTCCACGCAGGCCGATTGCTGGATCGCCCAGGCCAGCAACCGCGCGGCGCTTCGACAGTCATCGTCCGCAACGGCCGGATCGAAGCAATCCGCGATGGTTTCGCCGCGCCCGAGGGTTATCCCGGCGCGACCGTCGTCGACTTGCGCGAACGCTACGTCCTGCCCGGCCTGATCGACTGCCACGTGCATCTGGAGAGCGATCGCGCCGGCCAGGAAGGTCTGGTGGAGTCGCTGACTTCGAGCGATGCCCACCTCGCGTATCAGGCGCTCGGCAACGCGCGCAAGACGCTCGAAGCAGGCTTCACCACCGTACGCAACCTCGGCGACGATCGCGGCGTGACGCTCGCGCTGCGCGACGCGATCGCTGCAGGCACTGTGGCCGGGCCGCGCATCATCGACGCCGGCACCGGCATTTCCGCAACGGCCGGGCATGGCGATCGCACGCTGAGTCTCGCGCCCGACATCGCCGAGCACGTCTCCGAAGCGAACCTGTGCGATGGACCCGAGAGCTGCCGGCGCGCCGTCCGCGAGCAAGTACGTCGCGGCGTCGACGTGATCAAGATCATGACCACTGGCGGCGTGAACAGCCGCATCGGCACTGGCGTGGGCAAGCAGATGTTCGACGACGAAGCACAGGCGCTGATCGAGACCGCGCATCTGTACGGCAAGAAAGTCGCCGTGCACGCGCATGGCGCCGACGGCATCAATCTCGCGCTGAAACATGGCGCAGACTCGATCGAGCACGGCACGCTGCTCGACGATGAGAGCGTCAAGCTGTTCCTCAAGAACGGCGTCTATTACGTGCCGACGCTTTCGACGGTGAACGGCTACCTGGAGCGCCTCGCCAAAGACCCGAATGCCTATCCGCCGGAAGTGCGCGCGAAGATCGACTGGCGCATCCAGATCACCGGCAAAGCGCTCGAGGTCGCCTATCCGCGCGGCGTAAAAATCGCCTTCGGCACGGATGCGGGTGTCTCGAAGCACGGTCGCAACGCCGACGAGTTCGAGTTGATGGTGAAGCACGGCATGCCAGCGGCAGCGGCAATCAAAGCCGCAACGCTCAACGCTGCCGACTTGCTCGGCATCGCGGCGGAGACTGGCTCGATCGAAGTCGGCAAGCGCGCCGACATGATCGCGGTCGCCGGCGATCCGCTCAGGGACGTCACAGTGCTCAAGCGCGTGCAGTTCGTGATGAAGGACGGCATCGTGCACAAACGGCAGGCGACACCATGAAGGCGACGGCTGCAATCGGCTTGATGATGCTCGCGAGCTGCGCTGCGGCGGCTGAGCCGGCCGTGCACGAGAGCGACTTCGCGTTGAAAAACTTCCGCTTCGCCTCGGGCGAGACGCTGCCCGAGCTGCGGCTGCACTATCGGACGCTCGGTAAGTTGGAACGTGACGCACGCGGCGTGGCGCGCAACGCAGTGCTGATCATGCACGGCACCGGCGGCACTGGCGCGCAGTTCCTGCGGCCCGAGTTCTCCAGCGAGTTGTTCCGCGAAGGTGGCGAGCTGGACACCGCGCGCTTCTTCGTGATCCTGCCCGACGGCATCGGTCATGGTAAGTCGAGCAAGCCGAGCGACGGACTGCACGCGCGCTTTCCACATTACGGTTACGAAGACATGATCGCCGCGCAGTATCGGCTCTTGACCGAAGGGCTCGGCGTGCAGCACCTGCGGCTGGTGATGGGCACCTCGATGGGCGGGATGCACACGTGGCTCTGGGGCCAGCGCTATCCCCAAGCAATGGACGCGCTGCTGCCGCTCGCGAGCCTGCCGACGCAAATCTCCGGTCGCAATCGCGCGTGGCGCAGGATCGCGATCGACGCAATCCGCCTCGACCCGCAATGGCGTGACGGCGACTACCGCGAGCAGCCTCCGGGACTGCGCACGGCGGAGCAAATGCTCTTTTTGATGGGCAGTAACCCGGTGCTGCGCCAGCAGCAGATGCCGGACCTCGCAAAGAGCGACGCAGTGTTCGACTCAGCCGTCGCGGACTCGCTGCGCGGTGCGGATGCGAACGACGTCCTGTACCAGCTCGAAGCTTCGCGCGACTACGATCCCGCGCCGGGTTTGGAAAAGATCCGCGCGCCGCTGGTCGCGATCAACTTTGCCGACGACCTGATCAATCCGCCGGAGCTCGGCATCCTCGAGCGCGAGATCAAGCGCGTGCCGCACGGCCGCGCTCTGCTGATTCCCATGACCCCGCAATCGCGCGGTCACGGCACCCATACCGTAGCCGCAGTCTGGAAGGAGCATCTTGCCGAGCTGCTGCGCAACTCGGCGATGGCGCGTTAGATCCGTCGCAGAATCTGCTCGCCCATGACGGCATTGCGCACATTGCCCGTCAGGCCGGTGTCGAGCAGCGTGACTCCGAACAGCACAGCCCAGCCGCGGGCGCGTGCCCAAAGCGCATCGTTCGCGGTGTCGTAGGCTTGTTGCGCTTGAGTGCGCGCTGTCTCGTCCGGTAGCAACATCCAAAGGCACGCGAGATCGATGGCCGGATCGCCGGACGTCATATCGCCCCAATCGATCACGCCGGTGATCGTGCCTTCGAGCGTCAGCACGTTGCGCGCGTGCAGGTCGCCGTGGATCCACGTCGGCGGCGTCTCGTTCGGCGCCTGGAGTGCCTCGTGCCAGGCGCGGCGAATGCGATCGTTGATCGCGTCAGTCGTGCGTTCCAGGTGACGCATACGCTCGCCGATGTCAGCAGCACGGCTCGTCAGGGTTGCCGTGCGCTCGAAGTTGCGAGGGGCGTCGGCCGGCGCCGCCACGTGCAGCGCGCGCAGGAATGCGGCTAAACGCGGCGCCTGCGATGCGACTACCGGAGCGACTTCGGCAGTTGCACCCACCAACCAAGGCACCACGCTCCAGCGCCACGGGAAGCCGAAGGCGGGCTGGCCAACGCGGATCGGTACGGGAATCTGCAGCGGTAAGCGGTCGCTCAGCGTGATGAGCCAGCGCTGCTCGTGCGCGAGCAGGCGCGCCGCGGCGGACGAGCGCGGCATGCGCACCGCGAAAGATTCGCCGAGTCTGAACATGAAATTGTCGAAGCCGCACTCCGCCGCGCGCACTGGCAGTGTCGCGAGGTTCGGATGCTGCTGGGCCAGCAACACTTCGACGAGCTCGATGTCGACATGAACCTCGCCGGGCGGACCATCCATTACAGCCGTGAGCACGGGGCGCCCCACGCTGTGCTCAGGGCGCAGGCGCGGCAAAATCCGCCGTGCTGATGAGATTCGTCTGCACTGTGACGTTTTGCGGTCCGGTGAAGACGAGCGTGTCGTCCGTCGCAGCGTCATCGTCGTCGCAGGTGAAAGCGACTGTGTAAGGACCGGGCGGCAGAAAGGCGGCGCGATACGCATATGCGGTGCTGCCGTTCTCGATCGCGACGTCGGCGACCACGAGGGGATCCGCGTCAGCGCCGCTCGCCTCCTCGATGTCGTCCGGCGTGGCGCCACTGCCCGAGAATACGTAGACCTTCGGCAGACAACCCTCGGTGACCAGCGCGCTGTCGACGTGGCCAGCGATCGCACCGACCTCGGCATCGGCGACGATGCGCAACGTCGGACGCATCAGGTAGCCCTGGGTGCAAGCGTCCGTCGTGCCCTTCTGCCCCGGCGGCGCATGGATCGACTTGCGCAGATCGAAATCGATCGTCAGCGCGACACTGCCGTCGGCAGGCAGCGTGAAACCCCGGTTGAGCTTCAGCCCCGACTCGGCGCCGCTCGGCACGCGTAGCTCGCACTCTGCGCCGCTCGTGAGCACGATGTACGAATCGCGGACTGCCGGCTCGTTGTCGACGATGAGCCGGATCCATTGGTAGTCGCCCGCCGGCAGGGTTACGCCATCGAGCAACAGTGCCGCGCGGCCGTCTTGATATTGGAGAAGGTCCAGTTGTCGCGGCGACGGCGAGAGGTTTTGAATCAACTCCGAGCCCGCGCCAGCGCGCTTGAACGCCACGCCGCTGAACTGCACTACCACGCTGCTCGCGTCGTCGACCGGTGCATCGGTCACGCCGAGGCTGAGCCGCCCCGTGTCGTTGCCCGCACCACCTCCGCCACTGCACGCGGCCAGACCGAGCATCATCGAAATGGCCGCTGGAATTACTGCTCTCATCGCAATCCTCCTGTGCTGTACAGCGTCACACGGAGCAGCGCGAACAAGGGTTCCAGCGGAACCATTCGACCTCAACGCTCGTGATGGTTTCTAATGAAGCGCATGGGTTGGCTGAATCGCACGCGAGCTTCACGCGCGACTGGCGACGCCGCGGAATTCGAGCGGCTGATGCGCGAGCACGTGGTCGCGCTGTATCGCTCGGCCTATCGCTGGACCGGCAGCGTTGATCGCGCCGAGGACCTCGTGCAGCAGCTGCTCGTGCGCCTGTATCCGCGGCTCGCAGAGCTGCGCGAGCTGGATCGTCTGCGACCCTGGGCGACGCGCGTCATGTACCGGATCTTCGTGGACGAGCTGCGCCGCGAGCGCGCCTCGCCGGTGCAGTTCGGCGCAGAAGCGTCGGTCGACCCCGAGATGCCAGCCGGCGAAGGCGAGGCGTGGCTCGATCCCGGCCCAGGCCCCGCAGAGCTCGCAGAACAGGAGCTCACGCAGGAGCGCCTCGTGAGAGCCTGGGAGCGGCTTGGGCAAGAGCACCGCGTGGTGTTGTCGCTGCACGACATCGAGGACTACACCCTGCCGGAGCTCGCCCAGATTATGGATATTCCCCTGGGAACGCTGAAGTCGCGCCTGCACCGGGCGCGTGCCAGACTGCGGGAGCTGCTGGCTGCGGAACGAATAATTGCCGCGGACCGTGTATGAAGGGGAAGGACGAGATAGGACTTAACGTGGCCGACGACGACTTCCAGACCCTGCGACAAGCGCTGCGGCGGATGCCGACGCCGGAGCCGCGTGCCGGTTTCGTCGAGCGCGCGCTCGCCCGGGCGGCAGCGCAACCGCGTAGCCAGCAGGCGGAATCCCTTCCCGGTCGCCTGCGGAATTTCGCGCTGCGGTGGGAAACCTGGGCGGGCGCCGCGCTCGGCGGAGCTGTCGCGGCGGCGCTCACGCTCGTGCTGCTGCGGACCGTCGATACGCCCGCAGTGAGCCCGCAGCCGCAACTCGCGCTGGTGCTGAACGAAGCGCGCAACGTCGACGTGCTGATCGATTCCGAGCGCGAGCTCAAAGGCGCTACCATTCGCATCGTCGCCAGCGGCAGCATCGCCCTGGACGGCTTCGACGACGAGCGGTACGTCGACTGGCAGGCTGATCTCGAGCGCGGCAGCAACCTGCTGTCGTTGCCGGTGGTGGCGCGCACGGCCGGCAAGGGTCGCCTGGTCGCCGTGATCGAGTACCAGGGCCGGACGCAGCAAGTTGCCGTCGATCTCACGGTAGTCGAACCGAAGACGTCGCGCTCATGACAATCTTCGAAAAAACCGGCTTGTCAGAGTCGCGCCGTGCAGTGATGATGCGCGCGGCCGTCATGCTTGCGGCAGTCGTCGCGCTGGGCTCGTTCACACAGCGCGTCGCCGCGCAGCAACCACAAGAGAAGCGTGACGATCTCGACGTGACGATGCAGATCATCGTGGACCCGGATGCCAAGCTGCCCGACGAAGTGGTTCGCCGAATTCCCCTGCCAGCGCGCAAGTCCGCGGAATCATCGCCCGCGGCCCCCGGCGACAAGTCCGGCAAGAACGACAAGGGCGACACGACCGGCTCGTCCGGGTCCGACAAAGACCGCGACAATGCAGCCAGTGAGCACGGCAAGGAGACGTCGGAGGCCGCCCAGGAGCGGGCACGCGAGGCCGCCGAGCAGCGCGAGGCGGCACGCAGAGCGGAAGCCGAGGAGCGCAAGAAGCGCGAGCCCGGCCCGCCCGATGACCGTCCCGACCCGCCGAATCGTCCGCCGCGCACTTGATCCTTGTCTGCACGCCGTCCTAGCGGTCGTGCTGATTGCGTTTCTGGTTCCCACCTTCGCCTACGCGCACAGCGCGGAAGCGCTCCACCAGTTCGAGATCGGCAAGCAAGCAGTCGCTGCGCAGGACTTCGCGACGGCGCTCGATGCCTTCGAAGCTGCCGCCGCCGCCGGCATGTCCGGACCCGCCGTCCAGTTCAATATCGGCGTGTGCGCCTATCGCCTCGGCCGCTGGTCACGGGCCACGACCGCGTTTCGCGAGGTCGCCCGCACCCCGCAAATGGCGGCGCTCGCGCACTACAACCTCGGGCTCGTCGCGCTCGGCGACGGCAAGCGCGACGAAGCAGCGCGCTGGTTCGCACAGGCAGAGCGAGAAAGCAGCGACGAATCGCTGCGATCGCTGGCGACGAGACAGCTCGCGCAGCTGCCGCGGCCGCCGGAGCGCAACTGGGTTGCCTATGGTTCGCTTGCTGCGGGCTACGACGACAACGTCGCGCTGGTCTCCGGCGGCGACGTGCTCGGCGTCAGCGGGACCGACGACACGTTCGCCGAGTTGCAGCTCGCAGCGGCCGGCCCTCTGGTCGGCCCGTGGCGATTCGATGGCGGCATCGTGCTCCTGGATTACCAGGAGCTGGACAGCTTCGACCAGCTCACGGTGAACGGCGGCGCGCGGTATCGCCTGCCGCTCGGCGACTGGACCGGCGAAGCGGGACTGCAGCTCTCGTACGCAACGCTCGACAGCGAAGGATTCCAGAGCAAGCGGATGCTGTTGCTGCAAGCGACGCGCAAGTTGACCGACGAATGGCGTCTGCGCGCACGTTACCGATTCAGCAACATCGACGGGCTCGACGGCTTCCAGGGCCTCGATGGCTATCGCCACGAGCTCGGCATCCGCGGCGTGTGGCACCGGGACAGCTGGGACGTCACGTTGGAATATCGATTCGACAGCAGCGATTACGACGATGAGAATTTGTCGTTCGATCGGCACCAGCTCGGAGTCGACGTGCAGCGGCAACTCGACGAGAACTGGTCTGTGCAAGGCGGCCTGTCGTTCGATCGCAGCCGCTACGACGTCACGGAGAACGGCAGCGAAGAGCGGTTCGAGCTCACGCTCGGCGGCAGTCGCGCCCTCAACGAGACGTGGCGAGTCGTCGTGCGTTACGCGTACGCAGACAACAGCGCGGATCTCCCCGAGTTCAACTATCAGCGCAACCTTTTCTCTGCCGGCGTCGAGGCCGCCTGGTAACGACGCCCGGCCGAGTTGACGCCCGCTGGGCGGCGGTGCTTCCATGCGTTGCACGGGGGTCGCCCATGCAACGGCAATACCAGGCTCTTGTTTCTGTTTTGGCAATCTCCCTGGCAGGTCCAGTCGATGCCTACACGCCGCCGCGGACTGCGGACGGCAAGCCGGATCTGCAGGGCGTCTGGGCGAACAACACGGCGACGCCGCTCGAACGACCGGCGATGCTTCAGGGCCGCGCATTCCTCACCGAGCAGGAAGTCGCGGCTCTCAAGCAGCGCTATGCGCAGATCTTCGCCGGCGACGGCGATGCCGCGTTCGGCGACGCGATCTTCGAAGCGGTGCTGTTGGACGTCCAGAAATACAAGCCGACCACGTTCGACGTGCCCACCGGCAACTACAACGCCTTCTGGCTGGTCGAGCGCGACTTCGACAATCGCACTTCGCTGATCACGGATCCGTCCGACGGCCGCATGCCGCCGGTCGTGCCTGAAGCCGCCGGCCGGACGATGAAAGCGTATCCGACGCAGACTGCGGAGGGTCCTGAAGCGCGCGGCTTGAGTGAACGCTGCATCACCTTCGGCGTGCCCGACGTGCTCGCGGGCTACAACAGTTACTACCAGATCGTGCAGAGTCCTGGCGCCGTCGTGCTGCATTCGGAAAAGATTCACGATGCGCGCATCGTTTATCTGGACGGGCGGCCGCACGCGCCAGCATCGGTGCGCTCATGGAACGGCGACTCGCGTGGGCACTGGGATGGCGACACGCTGGTGATCGAGACGACCAACTTGCGCAGCAGCTTTCTGATCGCATCAGATGCGTTGCGACTGACCGAGCGCTTCACGCGTGCCGGACCGAATACCTTGCAATACGAAATCACAGTCGACGATCCGCACACCTGGACACGTCCGTGGACGCTGATGATTCCGCTGAAGCGCAGCGAGCAGCACATCTACGAGTACGCTTGTCACGAAGGCAACGTCGGGCTGTCCGGCATCCTCTCGGGCGCTCGCGCCGAAGAAGCACAATAATGGCTGAAGATCTGTTGAAAGACGTCGCGTCACGCGCGACGCGCTACCTCGACGACGTCACGCAGCGGCGCGTGTTCCCCTCGCCCGACGCGGTGCGCGACTTGCAGCGCTTCTCCGTGCAGTTGCAGGACGAGCCGCTCGATGCCGCGCAGGTGCTCGCGGAACTGGACACGCTCGGCTCGCCGGCCACCGTCGCGGGCACGGGCGGTCGCTACTTTGGCTTTGTCACCGGCGGCGCGCTGCCGGCGGCACTCGCGGCGAACATGCTCGCTGCAGCCTGGGATCAGAATGGCGGGCTCGAGATCCAATCGCCGGTGGCTGCGCACCTCGAGAGAGTCTGTCGCGATTGGCTCGTCTCGCTGCTCGGTCTGCACGCGCAGACGGAGGTTGGCTTCGTGACTGGCGCGACGATGGCGAACTTCACCGGGCTCGCGTCGGCGCGACATGCGGTGTTGCATGCGCACGGCTGGAATGTCGAAGCACAGGGCTTGTTTGGCGCAGCGCCGATCACTGTCATTGTCGGCGACGAGGTGCACGTCAGCGTGCTCAAAGCGCTGAGCATGCTCGGTCTCGGGCGCGAGCGTGTGGTGCGCGTGCCGGTCGATGGTCAGGGCCGAATGATCGCCGCACGATTACCGGCCGTCGCAGGTCCGACGATCGTGTGCTTGCAAGCGGGCAACGTGAACACCGGCGCGTTCGACCCGATCGGTGAAATCGCGGCACGCCTGCGCGGCAGCGGCGCCTGGATTCACGTCGACGGCGCGTTTGGATTGTGGGCTGCGGCGTCGCCCGCGCAGCGCTCGCTGGCGTCGGGTCTCGACCTGGCGGATTCGCTCGCGACCGACGCACACAAGTGGCTCAACGTTCCGTACGACAGCGGCCTCGTGTTCGTGCGTGACCGCAGCGCGCTCAACGGCGCGATGTCGGCGAGCGCCGCCTATCTCATCGAAGGACAAACCCGGGATCCGCACTTGTTCGTTCCAGAGATGTCGCGGCGCGCACGCGCGGTCGAAGTCTGGGCCGCGTTGCGCTCGTTGGGCCGGCGCGGCTTGGGGGAAATGATCGAACGGAACTGCGCGCATGCAGCGCGCTTCGCGAGAGAGCTGCGCAACGCCGGGCATCAGGTGTTGAACGACGTCGTGCTCAATCAGGTGCTCGTTGCCTTCGGCTCGCCAGACGTCACACGACGCGTCATCGCTGCGATTCAGCAGGACGGTACCTGCTGGTGCGGCGGCACTGCGTGGCAGGGAAACATTGCGATGCGCATCAGCGTTTCGTCGTGGGCGACGACCGACGCGGACGTCGAACAGAGCATCGCCGCCATCCTGCGGTGTGCGGAGCGGTCATGATCGTCGAGACGTTGACCATCGACAGGCGCTTTCGCGGTCCCGACCACTCGGGCAACGGCGGCTACGTGTGCGGACGAATCGCGCGACACGTACCCGGCACTGCGACCGTGCGACTCGCGATTCCGCCGCCGCTCGACACGCCGCTGGAGGTTGATGTAACCGACGGGGTCGCGCGACTGATGGCTGGGACGACGCTCGTCGGTGAAGGTCGTCCTGCGGAGCTGGACATTGCTCCGCCCACGCCCGTTTCGTTCGAAGCAGCTACCGAGAGCTCGAAGGACTATCACGGCTTCCGGCAGCACACGTTCCCGAATTGTTTTGTCTGCGGGCCGCAGCGCCAGCCGGGTGATGGTCTGCGCATCTTCGCGGGCCCGATCGAAGGCCGTGAGGCGGTGGCCGCGCCGTGGCTCGTCGATGAATCGCTGGGCACGCCGACGGCCACCGATTTCCTGTGGGCCGCGCTCGATTGTCCCAGCGGCTTCGCCCTGTGGTCGCCGCTCGAAGGCACCACGGTCGTGCTCGGTCAGCTCACGGCATCGATTCGCAGGCAGGTACGGCCCGGCGACAAATGTGTCGCGATGGGCTGGCCACTGCAGGTCGAAGGTCGCAAACGCTTCGCGGGTTCCGCGGTGTTCTCGGCGACCGGTCAGCTCATCGCACTGGCGCGCGCGATCTGGATCGAAGTGCCAGCGAGCGCCTTCATACCTTCCGCAGCTGCCACTTCTCGCTCTTGAAACCACCACGGAGCATTCCATGCGCACGGCGTTGTTCGTGTCGATCATCGTATTCGCGCACGGCGCATTCGCCGGCTCGTTGAGCGCGGACGTCGCGCGTCAGGCGCAGCAGAATTGGCCGGAGTTTCTCGACCTGCTCGCGATCCCCAACGTCGCGGACCAGCCGACCGACATCCAGCGCAACGCGACGTTCCTCGAGCAGGCGTTTGCCAAGCGCGGCTTCAAGGTGCGGCGTCTCGACAATCCTGCCAAGCGACCGGCCGTACTCGCCGAGCTCGCGGGCGCGAGTCCGCAGGCGCGTACAGTGTTGTTGTATGCGCATTTCGACGGTCAGCCGGTGATACCCGAGAACTGGTCGCAGCCCGATCCGTTCCGACCCGTCGTGAAGCGGCGCGACGCGCAGGGCAAATGGCAGGAAGTCGGACGGCAGCAGCTGCAGGCGAGCCCACTCGATCCCGAGCTACGCGTGTTCGCACGCTCGGCGTCCGACGACAAGGCGCCGATCATGATGCTGCTGACCGCAGTCGACCTGCTCCGCGCGCAGAAGAAATCTCCCGCGATCAACGTCAAGGTGCTGCTCGATCCCGAGGAAGAGATGGGCTCGCCGAGTCTCGCGGGCATGATCGAGCGCGACCGCGCAGCGTTCGCCGCCGACGCCATGGTGATCCTCGACGGTCCCCAGCACGACTCGGGCCGCTCCACCCTGGTCTTCGGCAATCGCGGCGTCACGCAAACGACGCTGACGGTGTTCGGTCCGCGGGCACCGCTGCATAGCGGGCACTACGGCAATTACGCGCCGAATCCGGCGATGCGTCTCGCGCGGCTGCTCGCATCGATGAAGGACGACAATGGTCGCGTGCTGGTGAAGGGTTACTACGACGGCGTCGCCTTGTCTTCTGCGGAGCGATCGAGCCTGAAGGCCGTCGGCGACGACGAGACAGCCCTGCGCAAACGCATCGGCATCGCGCAAGCCGAGAAGGTCGGTGAGAACTACCAGGAGGCTTTGCAGTATCCGTCGTTGAACGTGCGGGGCATGGCATCCGCAGGAGTGGGCGCGAAGGCCGCCAACATCGTGCCGAGCGAAGCGGTCGCCGAGATCGACATTCGCACGACTCCCACGACCGATGGCCGCAAGTTGTTCGAGCTGCTGAAGCGCCACATCGAGCAGCAGGGCTATCACCTCGTCGAGCAAGCGCCGACGGACGAAGACCGCGCGATGTACGACAAGCTCGCGACCTTCCGGCTTGGGTCAGTCGAAGCAGCGGCACGCACGCCGATGGATGCAGAGGTCGGCAAGTGGGCATTCAAGGCGCTGAAGTCGCCTACTGCGCCGAACCCTGCGGCCGAGCCCGTACGCATCCGCATGATGGGCGGCACGGTGCCGACGGATGTGCTGGCCGAGGCGCTGCGTCTGCCGTTCGTGCTGATCCCGACCGTGAACGGCGACAACAATCAGCACGCGCAGGACGAGAACCTGCGCGTCGGCCATTTCCTCAGCGGCACGGAGATCGTCTACAGTCTGCTGACGACGCCATGAAGCGAGTGGATGACATCGAGCGCTTTCGCGCCAACCTCGTCGACGAGTTGAATGGCGCGGCGCTCTACAATGCGCTCGCTGCCGCCGAGCCCGACGCGAATCGACGCGACATCTTCCTGCAGCTCGCCGAAGCCGAGGCGCGCCACGCACGTTTCTGGCGCGACAAGCTGACCGCTGCCGGCGTGACCGATGTGCCGTTCTCGCCGACGCTGCGCACACGCATCATCAGCGCGCTCGCTCGCCGCTTCGGCCCGCGCTTCGTGTTACCGACCGTCGCCGCAGCGGAGTTCAACGATCGCGGCAAATACCTGAGTCAGCCCGACGCATTGTCGATCTCCGCCGAGGAGCGCGGTCATGCGGCCGTCGTCGAAGCGATCGCCGGTCCGACGCATCGTTCCAGCACAGTCGGAAGCGACATCGGTCGCGCCGAGCCGTGGCATCGCAACGCTTCCGGCAACACCTTGCGCGCTGCTGTGCTGGGCGCGAACGACGGGCTCGTGTCGAACTTCTGTCTCGTGATGGGTGTGGCCGGCGCCGGCACGACGACGAGCACGATCCTGTTGACCGGAGTTGCCGGGCTCGTGGCCGGAGCTTGCTCGATGGCGCTCGGCGAGTGGCTCTCCGTCGCCAACGCACGCGAGCTTGCGACGATGCAGATCGAGAAAGAGCGCGAAGAGATCGAGCAATCACCGGAAGCGGAACAGCACGAGCTCGCGCTGATCCTGCAGGCGAAGGGTGTGTCGAAAGCGGAAGCGCAGCGCGCAGCAGCGCAGATCATGCAAGACAAAGAGGGCGCACTCGACACGCTCGCGCGCGAAGAGTTGGGCATCGATCCCGCGCAGCTCGGCGGCAATCCGTGGACAGCGGCCGCCACTTCATTCGCGTTGTTCGCAGCCGGCGCGGTGTTTCCGATCTTGCCGTATCTGTGGAGCAGCGGCAGTGTCTCGATCGTCACAAGCGCTGCACTCAGTGCGCTCGTGCTCGCCGCCATCGGCATGCTCACATCGCTGTTCAACGGACGCAGTGCCGGCTACTCAGCACTGCGTCAAGTCGCATTCGGGTGCCTTGCCGCCGCCGTGACCTTCGGCGTCGGCAGACTCCTGGGTGTCTCGCTCTCATGATTCCACTGCGCGACGACAACCCCTCCGGCACCCCGCCGATCGTAACGATCGCGTTCATCGTCCTGTGCGTGCTCGTGTTCCTCTGGCAACTCTCGTTCGGCGCGGAAGGCGGCCAGCGGATCGTCTACGCGTTGGGAGTCGTGCCGGCGGTGCTCCTCGGGCAAGGCCAGCTGCCGCCGGATCTGTCGCTGGTGTCGCCGTGGATGACGATCTTCACGTCGATGTTCATGCATGGCGGCTGGATGCATCTCATCGGCAACATGCTCTATCTCTGGATCTTCGGCGACAACGTCGAGGACGCGATGGGTCACGGCCGCTTCGTCGTGTTCTATCTGTTGTGTGGGAGTGCAGCGGTATTCGCGCAGGCGTTGCCGGAGCCGAGCTCGATCGTGCCGATGGTCGGCGCGAGCGGCGCGATCTCCGGCGTGCTCGGCGCGTACCTGCTGCTATATCCGCATGCGCGCGTGCTGGTCGTGATTCCCTTCGGCTTCTATCTGCACCCGATGCGCATCCCAGCGGGGCTCGTGCTGGTGCTGTGGTTCGGATTACAGCTGCTCAGCAATCTGATGGCGCAGCCCGGTCAGGGCGGCGTGGCATTCCGCGCGCACATCGGCGGCTTCATCGCGGGGATGATCCTGATCCCGATTTTCAAACAGCGTCGGGCGCGCTTGCGGCTGCCTTGGAGCTAGCCTTCCGGTTCCAGAACGCCTTGGTGCGCTCGCCAAGCGCGTGCAGGTACGTGTACAGCACCGGCACGATCAGCAGCGTCAGGACTGTCGAGGTGATGACGCCACCGATGACGGCGCGTCCCATCGGCGCCAGCATTTCGCCGCCCTGCCCCACGCCTATTGCCATCGGCAGCATGCCGAAGATCATCGCCATGGTCGTCATCAGGATCGGGCGCAGGCGCACCTGGCCCGCTTCGCGGATCGCCTCGTGCAGGCTGCGGCCGTTGCGCAGCGCCTGGTTCGTGAAGTCCACGAGCAGGATGGCGTTCTTGGTCACCAGGCCCATCAGCATGATGAAGCCGATGATCGAGAAGATGTTGAGCGTCGTGCCAGTGAGCAACAGCGCGAGCAGCACGCCGATCAACGACAGCGGCAGCGACACCATGATCGCAATTGGCTGCATGAAGCTGCCGAACTGCGACGCGAGCACCAGATAGATGAAGATCACGGCGAGGCCGAGCGCGGCCAGCGCTGCGCTGAAGGTCTCGTTCATTTCCTGCTGACCGCCGCTGAGATCGAATCGATAGCCCGGCGGCAGCTTCATGGACTCGACGACCTTTTCCGCGTCCGAGCCGACGTCGCCCGACGGACGGCCGTAAGCGTTCGCGTAGATCGAGATGCGGCGCTGCAGGTTGAGGCGCTTGATCTGCTGCGGACTGCCGGTCTCGACGAACTCCGCCACCTGGCGCAGCGGCACCAGGAGCGGCGAGCCGTTCGCATCGAGGCGCGAGCTGGCGACGTACAGGTCGCCGAGATCCGCAGCGATTTCGCGGCGGTGCTTCGGCAGCTGCACGATCACGTCGTAGTCCTGGCCGTCCGGCCCGAGCCACGTGCTGATGTCATCGCCAGCGATCAGCGGTCGCAGCGCATTGCCGATCGCCGCGGTCGTGAGGCCGAGATCGCTCGCCAGCTCATTGTTGATGCGCACCGCAATCGTCGGGTTCGCGCCCTTCTCGCTGCTCTCGAGATCGGCGATGCCCGGGACCTTCGCGAGCCGCGTCATCAGCTCCTGCGACAGCTCAGTGAGCTTGCTGCTGTCTGGGCCGAGCAGCGAGATCG
>Ga0209382_10001321_pt1 | contig 39205 bp, 35 predicted proteins | sample SoiMetdeltSBSDD5_FD_187599 | JGI IMG/M metagenome (GOLD analysis project Ga0209382, IMG submission 187599) | Bulk soil microbial communities from a Populus tree surrounding site in Tennessee, USA - Soil MetaG P. deltoides SBSDD5 (SPAdes) (version 2) | ecosystem: Environmental > Terrestrial >... | reverse complement strand
TGGCGGCGGGGCTGGCATTCAGGCTGACATCAAGACCGTCACCATGCTGGGTGGCCACGCCATGACCGCCATTACGGCCGTGACCGCGCAGAACACGCAGGGCGTGACCGCGGTCCACCCTATCCCGACCGAGACGGTGCTGGCGCAGATCGATGCGGTCATCGACGATATCGGCGTCGATGCGGTCAAGATCGGCATGATTGGATCGCCCTTCACGGCGCTCAACATTGCGGCCCGCTTGGAACAGCTGGAAGGGGTCCCGATCGTGTTCGACCCGGTCATGGTCGCCACCAGCGGGGCGACGTTGGCAGACGACGCGACTGTGGCCGCCTTTGGCCGTCTGATGGATGTCGCCACAATTGCCACGCCGAACCTGCCGGAGCTCAAGCGCCTCTCCGGCGAAGAGGATGAGGTCGCCGGCGCGCTGAAGCTGGTATCGGCCCATCGCTGCGCCGTGCTGATCAAGGGCGGGCATGAGGAAGGCGACGCGCTGGCTGACGCCCTCATCGAAGAAGACAATATGACCAGCTGGCAGGGCCAGCGGATCGACACGACGTCGACCCATGGCACAGGCTGCACCCTGGCCAGCGGTATCGCTTTCTATCTTGGCGCGGGATTGTCGCTTTCGCAGGCAGTCGAGCGGGCACGGCTGTTCGTCCGCATCGCGCTGCACGAGGCGCCGGGACTGGGGCAGGGGCATGGCCCGCTCGGCCACCAGTCGGTGCGGCTCGACACCGGCCTTGGCCTTCGCCTCAACCAGGTGACGGTGACTGGTAAAGACTATGCCAAGATGGTCGACTTCTACCGAAAGCTCGGCCTCACGCAGATTGTTGACAGTCCCGAGAACCAATATGCCCAGTTCGAGGCGGGCGGGGCGACCTTTTCAATCCAATGCGACCCGGAAGCAGAAATCGGTGAGACGGTCGCCGTATATTTCGAATGCGACGACCTAGACGACCGCGTTGAGCGACTAGCGCGCCAGGGCATGCCGTTCGAGCACGGTCCGAGAAACCAACCCTGGATGTGGCGCGAGTCGCGGCTCCGCGACCCGTCGGGCAATACGATCTTCCTCTACCGCGCTGGCGAAGCCCGCCGCTTTCCGCCATGGCGGTTAGAAGAATAATCCACAAAAATTTCAGTGAGCTAGTGGCGACTTTCTGACGGCAGGGTTAGCTTCGCCCCCCGTGAAGCGTCCTTGTTTCAAGCTCGAGCTCCCATATCCGCAGCCGCTGGCAGGCGTCGATGAAGCCGGGTGTGCGCCGCTTGCTGGGCCGGTTGTCGCCGCCGCCGTCGTGCTCGACCGCGAGAAGTTCCCGCGCGGGATCGATGACTCGAAGAAGCTCGACCTCGACACGCGCGAGGCGATTTACGAGCGGCTGCGGATGGTTGCCCGGGTCGGCGTCGGCGTCGCGTTGGTCGAGGAGATCGACCAGATCAACATCTATTGGGCCAGAATGCTGGCGATGACGCGCGCGGTCGAGGCGCTGGGGTTTGAGCCGGCTTGGATCCTGGTCGACGGCAACGCCACTCCGCGCTGGCAGCGGCCATCGAAGGCGATCATCGCGGGCGATGCCAAGTGCCGGTCGATCGCCGCTGCCTCGATCGTTGCCAAGGTCACTCGCGATCGGATCATGGCCGACTATGCTCGCGATTATCCCGGCTATGGCTGGGAAACGAACCGAGGCTACCCGACGCCCGAACATATCCGTGCGATCGACATGCTCGGCCTGACGCCGCACCATCGGCGCACGTTTTCCAGGGTCCGCGAGCATGTCGAGCAAATGGTGCCGCTACCGCTCGCATAAATTTTGACCACGAGTCTTTCGAGTCACACCACTAGGGGTTGAGTCCGGCGAATCCAGTGAGACTCAACATCTTGTGCCCGACTCATCAGCGGATTCCTTTTGTTCTCCTTGGCGAGCCAAGTGCCGTGATAGGCCCCGCCTTGACCGCGAGTCCGGCCTGACTCATCGAGGGTATCCAGTTCGAAGGATGGCCTCACATGAACATGATCCTGCCGCTGTCGGAGAGCCTTGGGCGTTCGCGCCCGCGCACGATTTCGCGCCAGAAAGATCTCCCGCTCGACGCCATCCTCGAAGGCGATTGCGTCGCTGAAATGGCGAAACTACCTGACAAGTCGGTGGACATGATCTTCGCCGATCCGCCGTACAATCTGCAGCTGGGCGGTGACCTGTTCCGGCCCGAGGGCGGAAAAGTCGATGCTTGCGACGATGATTGGGACAAGTTCGACAGCCTTGCTGTCTATGATGACTTCACCCGTGAATGGCTTGCCGAGGCGCGCCGCATCCTCAAGGACGACGGCACCATCTGGGTGATCGGCAGCTATCACAACATCTACCGCGTCGGCGCGTTGCTGCAGGACGCCGACTTCTGGATCTTAAACGACATCGTCTGGCGCAAGGCCAACCCGATGCCCAATTTCCGCGGCACCCGCTTCACCAATGCCCATGAGACGTTGATCTGGTGCGCCAAGGACGAAAAGGCGCGCTACACCTTCAACTATCGGGCAATGAAAGCGCTCAATGACGATTTGCAGATGCGATCGGACTGGGTGCTGCCGATCTGCTCGGGTTCGGAGCGGGTCAAGGACGATGCCGGCGACAAGGCGCACCCGACGCAGAAGCCGGAGGCTTTGCTCTACCGGATCCTGCTCGCCTGCACCAAGCCGGGCGACGTGGTGCTCGACCCCTTCTTCGGTACGGGCACGACCGGCGCGGTGGCGCGCCGCCTGGGACGCAAATGGATCGGGATCGAGCGCGAGCGCAGCTATGTGAAGGTCGCGCGGGAGCGGATCGACGCGACGCTGCCTCTCGACGAGAGCGCGATGACGGTGATGGCAGATAAGCGCAGCCAGCCGCGCGTCGCCTTCGGCCTGCTGGTCGAAAGCGGGATGGTTCCGGCGGGCTCGGTCCTGACGGATGCCAAGCGCCGGTGGTCGGCACGCGTCGGCGCCGACGGTTCGATCACCTGCGAAGATCACGCCGGGTCGATCCACAAGGTTGGCGCAGCACTGCAGGACGCGCCGTCATGCAACGGCTGGACCTTCTGGCATATCGAACAAGAAGGGCGCCTTCAGCTGATCGACTCCTTGCGGCAGAAACATTTGGCGGCGCTATAAGCCAGCGCATGCGCACCTTCATCCGCCCTACGGGCTTCGTTGATTCCCCATTCGGCCATGACGGCAAGGTCGCGCGGCTCGCCGGTGGGCTGAACTGGTTCGGCCTTGTCGAGCTGATCCGCGTCGAAGGCTGTCAGCGCGTGGCGGCGGAATTGGTACCAGTTGAGGGTATCGAGCATCGCTTTGATGAGGCGATGGCCGCCGATTGGGCGCGGATCACGTCGCCGCGTACTGCACTGCAGCTCGGCGATCGCACCGTCCGGCTCGACCAGCCCCAGGTGATGGCCATCATCAATGCCACCCCTGACAGCTTCTCAGACGGCGGTTCTTTTGCCGATGCAGCCTCAGCCGCCGAAGCCGGCGCCAACATGGCTGCCCAGGGCGCGGCGATCATTGATGTAGGCGGCGAATCCACTCGCCCTGGCGCCACCAACGTCTGGGAGAATGACGAGATCGAGCGGGTGCTGCCGGTCATCCAGCAGCTCAGCGCCGGCGGCAATGCTGTGTCGATCGACAGCCGGAAGGCCGCGGTCATGAGCGCCGCGATCGGGGCGGGGGCAAAGCTGGTCAACGACGTGTCCGCCCTCACCTGGGACCCGCAATCGGCCGAGATTGTCGCCAAGGCGGGCGTACCGGCAGTGCTGATGCATCACCAGGGCGATCCGCAGTCGATGCAGAAGGACCCGCGATACGACGATGTGCTGGCCGAGGTCTATCTGTGGCTCGAGGAGCGCATTGCGGCCGCCGAAGCTGCCGGCATCGCCCGCGGCAAGATCCTGATCGACCCGGGCATCGGCTTCGGCAAAACCGTCGCGCACAATCTGGAGCTGATGAACGGGCTGGCGCTGTTCCACGGACTTGGCTGCCCGATCGTGCTCGGCGCCAGCCGCAAGCGGATGATCGGCGCCCTGGCGGGCGAGGCTCCGGCCGATCAGCGGCTGTCGGGAAGCCTGGCATTGGCCCTCAAGGCGGTCGAGCAAGGGGTCCAGGTCATTCGCGTCCATGATGTGCCGGAGACCGTCCAGGCACTGAAGGTCTGGCGCGGCCTCAGGGACGCAGCGCTGACCCCACGAACGGCCTAAGCGGCGGTATCGATTCCGAGCTCGCCGAGCTTGCGATAGAGCGTCGAGCGGCCGATGCCGAGCCGCCGGGCCACTTCGGTCATCCTCCCGCGATAGTGGCCGATGGCGAGGCGGATGATGTCGGCCTCGATTTCCTCCAAGGTACGGAGATGGCCGTCCTGCCGGTAGAGCGTGACGCCCGGCGCCCCCGACATCGCCGCGTCCGTCGATACCTTGCCGATGTCGGGCGACACGTCGCTACGGCGGCCCGAAAAGCGCGACTGAATGGCAATGTGCGGAAAATCATCGGCGGTCAGCGAATGGCCGTCGGCCTGCAGCGCGGCCCGGAACAGCACGCCTGCAAGCTGGCGGACGTTGCCGGGCCAGCCGTACCGCATCAGCACGGCGAGCCCGTCGTTGCCGATCGACAGGGCGCGCATGCCCGGCTCCTCGGCGAAACGGGTCAGAAAATGCCGGGCAAGGGCAGGGATGTCGCCGCTGCGTTCGCGTAGCGGCGGAATGGTGACCGTCGTTGCCGCGACCCGCTCGGCAAGGCCGGGCAGGAAGTCGTCGGGCAATACTCGGCTCGACGTAGCAACCACGCGCACGTCGACCGAATTCGATCCGTTGCAGCCAACCGGGCGGACTTCGCCGGTGGCCAGGACACGGTCGAGCTTATCCTGCGTCTCACGTGGTAGGGCACCTACTTCGTCAAGCAAGAGCGTGCCGCCGTCCGCCTCGACGATCCGTCCGACTCGCTCCGCGAAGGCGCCCGGGAAGGCCCCTGGCATATGGCCGAACAGCTCGCTGTCGATGATGTTGGCGGCCACCGCCTTGCAGTCGACCTGGACGAACGGCCCCTTGGCGCGAAGGCTGGCGTGATGAATGGCCCGGGCGAATGTTTCCTTGCCGGAGCCGGCCTCCCCGACGATCAGGATTGGCAGGCGGTTGCGCGCGGCCTTGGCCGCGACCGCCAGAGCAGCGCGAAATTCAGGTGTTGCGCCGACCAGCTGGTCGAGCATCAGTTCCGGCGCGAGCTTTTCCGACAGCGGGGCCAGCTCGCCGGTTCCGCGACGGCGATCGGCGTGTGATGCAAGCGCATCCATCAGCCGTTCGGCGGCAATCGGCTTGGCGAGATAATCGGATGCGCCGGCGCGCATCGCCTCCACCGCCAGGGAGACCGATCCGCCATCGGCAAGTACGATGACTGGAAGGTTGGGGCGGCACTGCCTGAGTGCCTTGATCAGTTCCGGGCCCTGTTCACCATTCCAGTTCGGTAGGACGGCTGCCCTGACTTCGCGGCCGTGTGGGCCCTGGAGGATCGCCGTTGCCGTTTCGGTGCAATCTGCTCCGACGGTGCTCCAACCGGCCCGAGAGGCGATAGCCGACAGCTGCCGGCGCTCGTTGGCGTCGGCGTCGACTAAAAGCAGCGACCGCAGGACCACTTCTTCGCGCATGCGCTGTTTCTAACGGAAAGGAGTAAAGCTCCCCTTAAGACCAGCATTCCTGCCAAAAAGGCGCTTGGGCGTCGGCGACGGGCTTGTTAAGACCGCGCCCGACAAAGACTTAAGACAGGGATCAGCCAATGGCCGACGACAGGGTCCATCCGACCGCGACTGAAATGGATTATCCGGCGCATTTCCGGAACTACGGAGGTTTTCTCGCGCTCCTGAAGTGGGGCATCGCCCTCGCAGCGATCACGACCGCGATCGTGCTCTACACAATCTCTAACTAGGAGCGGCGCTTGAAGATCGCCGTGCTCAAGGAAGGCGGCGCGGAAACCCGCGTCGCTGCCATCCCGGAAACGGTGAAGAAATTCACCGGGCTCGGCGCCTCGATTGCCGTCGAGCAGGGCGCCGGTGCCAACGCCGCCATCTCCGACGCCGATTTTGAAGCGGCGGGTGCCAGCAGCGGTTTGCGCGCCGCCATCCTCAAGGATGCAGACATCATCCTTTGCGTCACGGGGCCCGATCCGGGGTCGCTCACGGGCGCCAAGAAAGGCGCACTGCTGGTCGGCGCGCTCGATCCGGCAAAGCGGGGCGATGATATCGCCGCCTATGCCAAGGCAGGGATCGAGGCGCTGGCGATGGAGTGGATGCCGCGCATCACCCGCGCCCAGTCGATGGATATCCTCTCTTCGCAATCGAACCTCGCCGGCTACAAGGCGGTGGTCGATGCCGCTTCGGCCTACGGCCGGGCCTTCCCGATGATGATGACCGCCGCCGGTACGGTCAGCCCGACCAAGGCCTTCGTCATGGGCGTAGGCGTCGCCGGGCTCCAGGCGATCGCTACCGCGCGGCGCCTGGGCGCGCAGGTCAGCGCAACCGATGTGCGCTCGGCAACCAGGGAGCAGATCCAGTCGCTGGGCGCCAAGCCGATCTTCGTGGAAGGCGTCGCCGGAATCGAGGGCGAGGGGCAGGGCGGCTACGCCAGCGAGACGAGCGCCGAATATCAGGCGGCCCAGGCCGAGCTGGTTTCGGGCCATATTGCCAAGCAGGACATCGTCATCACCACCGCGCTGATCCCCGGCCGGCCCGCGCCTCGGTTAATCAGCGATGCGCAGCTGAAGACCATGCGGCCCGGAAGCGTGATCGTCGACTTGGCGGCCGAGGCTGGCGGCAATGTCGAGGGATGCGTCGCCGGGAAAACGGTAGATCGCCACGGGGTGACGATAATCGGGGCCGTCCAGTTGGCTCGGACGCTGGCGTCCGATGCTTCCGCGCTGTTCGCGCGCAATCTCGCCAACTTCCTGATCGCCTTCTGGGACCAGGAAAAGGGCGCTCCGGTACTTTCCGACGACGACGAGATCGTTGCGGCTATCCGATTAACGAAGGACGGGAAGGTCGTTCACGAGCGGCTGAGCACGGCCCAGTAACGATTAACCATTTCGAGTCGCGGGGCGGGCAGCGCCCATTCTCGGGCGATTGCGATCTTCCCCAGCCGGCACCCAAATCTCTATGTGTTGAACACGCGAAAAGACGATCCACGCCGAGTCGTAGATCGTCTGAATTTCCGCTGAAAATGGCCGAAAACGGCCGATTTCAATCAGCCGCTGCCGCCGCCAACGCCCCAGCCGCAACCGAACAGCCAGCTTAGGAGCCCGCGGCCCGCGCTCGCTCTCTTGTACTTCATGATCGTCCCCTGTCGTCAAAAACGGCGACTCATGTCGCTGATGGGGACATTAACCTTAATGGAAATGGTTAGCAACAAATTAACCATAATGGCGCGAAAAGTTCTGACCTAGCATCAAGTAACGCGTTTCTTTTCAATGCTTGAAGGCGTGGGCAACGATGCGGTGCGCCGTGCTTAACTAGCCGAATAGCGTCACAGACTGCCATCTGCCGGACGACAGGTCAGTCATTCATTGCTGAACTTGGATCGGGCTCTGCCGGACACTGGTCCAAGGCTGAACCGCGGCGCTGGTTTTGTCTATGCGGCGCGCCGTTTGCGGTCGCCGACCAGCCGCTTCGACAAGTCATTGAGGCTGCACGGCCGCCCGACGATGAAACCCTGTGCGACTTCGCACTTCATTGCCACCAACATGTCCAGGATCTCGCGACTTTCGACGCCTTCAGCGACAACCGTGCGCCCCAGCGAATGCGCGAGGGCAATGGTCGACTGGACCATGACCAGGTCGCTGCGATGATCGCGCATCGATTTGACGAAGCTTTGGTCAATCTTGATTTCGCTTGCCGGGACCTTCTTCAAATAATCGAGGGTCGAAAGGCCCGTGCCATAGTCGTCGATTGAAATTCTGATCCCAAGGTCACGAAGCCCGAACAATGGGCTGGTATCGGCACTATTCGACAGAGCCGCGGTTTCGGTCAGCTCCAAGGTCAGCAGCGCCGGATCCAGTCCATGCCGATCGAGGATCTTGCGGACCTGGGACGGAAAGGTTTTGTCGCCGAGCATGCGCGCTGACAGGTTCACCGCCATTTCAAATGGGCCGTGGTCACGATTGATCCGGACCGCGGCCTCGACGGCCTTGTCCAGCACAAACATTGTCAGCTTTTCGATACGATCATTTTGCTCGGCGGCCGCGACGAATTCGCCTGGACTGATTGGACCCTTTTCGGGGTGGGTCCAGCGGGCCAGGGCTTCGGCGCCCCTGATCTGATGCGTCTTGAGGTCTAGTTGGGGCTGATAGGCCACCCACACCTGCCCGTTATCGATCGCGTCGTCGAGCTGGCTGAGCAGGGACAAGCGCCACTCGGCATCCTTCAGCCGCTCGGGGTCATGATATTTCCAGCGCAGGCCCTCGACGGTCGCTTCGTCCGCGGCGACCAATGCGCTATTCAATCGATTGGTGAGCGAACGGCCGCTGCCGATCTCCACGCCAAAGCTGATGGCAAGGTCGAACGGCCTACCCTCGATTTTGGCCGGACTGCGGAACAGGGCCGCGAGCGCTTCGACGTGATGGCCGATGGCCGTGCCGGTAGGTACCGTCCAGGCAAATATCCCCTCATCGCCATGATAGACGGTCGAAACCTCCGACCCGACCTTCAGCCGGGCGACGATCTGTTCGACCAGGCTGCGCTCGTTGGCCGGGGTCAGTGTCGAGACGATTTGCGGATAGTTGATCACGCGCGCAACCACGAGCGGCCGGTCACCCTCGTTGGATGCCTTGCGAAATGCCAGGAGGTTGGGAAGACCGCTCACCGCATTTGTCACGCCGCGGCGTTTCATTGCTTGCAGGGCGAGCCCGCTGGCGACCCAAACAATGACGAACAGTCCGGCGGTGATGTCGGCAAAAATCTGCGCGCGCTCCAGCGCGACGGGCGCCGCGAGCAGGGCAATGCTAACGCCGGCCAGCAAGAGGGCACCGCGACGGCCGCGGAACTTGAGCGCGGCGATAGCGCTCATCGCTGCGAGCAGGAAGGCAGGCAACCACCCGAGGTCGACGGGGCGGCCGGCCTTCAGCGTCTCTGCGCCGATGATGTGGATGTAAACCCCGCCGGCATTGCCCCAGCCGGGCAGCCGATACTGGTCGCCCAACCTGACAGAGGTCAGGCCGACGACGGCTGTCTTGCCGGTCAACTGCTTGAGGTCTGCTTTGCCGCTCAGCAGGTCGGCCGCACTGATCACCGGGATTGAATTTGGCCGGAAGGCGTAATTGACGCGAAAGGTTGATGCTGAATTGGATCGTTCGCCCGCAATCACCGATGCGAGCGCGGGAAGGGGCCCTTGTTCGGTGCGCGCCGAATAGGGGATCGTCCAAACTTCGTTGGCATAGTTATACCAAAAGCCGATCGACGCCACCTCCGCGTGCTTGGCGAACATGGGCAGAGGGCGAACGTCCTCTAGCTGACCTTCTCGCGCGCCGGCGCGCAGGAAATAGGCAAGCGTGATGTTTGAATTTCGCTGAATGGCCTGGGCGAGCTTGGCATCTTCGGCCGGAGCAGAGGCCTCCGGAAACATGATATCGTGTACTTGCTGCTTCGGCTTGGCCGAGCCGATGGCGTCAATCAGTTGAGCATAGCGCCCGCGTGGCCACGGCCAGCGGCCGACGTCGTGGAGCGAATTTTCGTCGATCGCGACGAGGACGACGTCGCCGCTTGCATCACGCTCGTTGATCCGGTTGCGGGCGATACGCAGGCCGTCCTCGAAGAATTCGACCCCCCCGCCCAGTCCGTAAAGGAAGCCGAGGACAAGTGCCCAGACGAGCATCCTGGTCGGGCGTTTCGACCCGGCAGCTCGATCTTTTCGGCGCAGCCAACGCATGGGCGGGCGGTTCCCTTCCTGCTCCGTCCCTCCCTGCGCCGAAAGAGGTTAACAAATAGGAAACCTAATGAAATTAATGACCGCTGGAGGCTGATAGAGCGGCCTATTTCTGCGGCGCGCCGGCTGTCCTGCGATAGCTCCAGCGGTTGGGATTGTTGCCGTCGGCTAATGAAACTTCGGCATCTAGGCCCATTTCCGTCATCACATAGCGCACGCGCTGGGGGTAATCGTGCGAAGCGTTAACGAAGGTGATCGACTTGCCGTCGCCTTCAACTGCCTTGAATCCAACCGCCGGCGCTCCCTTGGGGGAGCCGTAGAACATCAGGTTGCCGTCAGCGCCGCGCTCGATCCGCATCCATTCCCAATTGCCGACTTTGTCGCCGTTCCCGTCGCGGCCGGAGCCGATCATCAGCCCTCCGCGGGTGTCGGTCCAACATTCCTCAGTCCAGCGGCCGGCCTCGGTCCGCTGCTCCCAGCAGCCGGACAGGAAGGCGGGCATTGGTAATGGGGTGGCGGCCTCGGCCAGCATCAGCAGCGCGATCACTCTGACCTCCCATGAGTTGGCAAGCCAGACAGCGGTTGCCATGGCCGGCGCCAAAACGCCAGCCATGGCAATTTGGACAAACATCAAGCCGGCTTGGCGGCCCGCTGCTTTCGGAAATCGGCGACGGGCATTCCGCCCCATCCCCAATTTTCCATCTCGACCTCCTCGAAGACCACCCAGGTCCACTCGGGGGGCTTGCCGAGCACGTCGTAAAGTACCTGGCTAATGCCCTTGTAAATCTCCGCTTTCTCTTCCGCGGTGACGTGATCGACACCGGGCTTCGTCCCCTCGCGGGTGACCTGGACGGTTACCATAGGCATGAACTATCTCCCTGATGAGGCCTTAGTTGCCGGCGCCCTGGCCACCATCGACGTGCAGGATCTCGCCAGTGACGAAGGGGGCGCCTTCCAGGTAGAGAACCGCATCGACGATGTCGGAGATTTCGCCCAGCCTTCCGGCCGGATTCAGGCCGGCGAGGAATTCATAGATTTCCTCGGAGTGCATCGGCGTCTTGATGATGCCGGGCGATACCGCGTTCACGCGAATGCCACGTGAGGCATATTCAACCGCCAGGCTCTTGGTTGCGGCGGCAAGGCCGCCCTTGGTCAGCGACGCGAGCACCGACGGAACCTTGGACGTGGGATTGTCGACGAGCGAGGTCGTGATGCTGACGACATGGCCATTGCCCTGCTTCTCCATCGCGTCAACAGCGGCCTGGGTGATGTAGAAGAAGCCGTTGAGATTGGTAGCGAGCTTCTGCCCGTACTGTTCGGCGGTGTAGTCGGTGAATGGGCTGGCGATGAAGATGCCGGCATTATTGACCAGCGTATCAACGCGGCCGAAGGCCTTCAGTGCCTCTGCGATCACCTTGGGACCGGTCGCCGGATGGCCGATGTCGCCCGCTACCGTCAATACGTCCGGATTGCTGGACGGCTGGATCGAACGAGATGTGGCGACAACGCGGTAGCCGCGGTCGAGATAGGCCTGGACGAGCGCCTCGCCGATGCCCTGGGACGCGCCGGTGATAACGGCGACTTTGCGTGAATCACTCATTTCAATTTCCTCGATATTTGATTGATCCGGCGCCCGATTGCGCCGTTGCAGCCTATTTGGAGTAGCTCGATATGAGAGAGAATATCCGACGTCAGGCAGTCACTGTTTCGATTTTTGGAATAATAGTAAGGATGTGCCCATGGACCGCATCGACGCGATGAAGGTGTTTGTCGCCACGCTCGACGAGGGGAGCCTAGCCGGAGCCGGGCGGCTGCTCAAAAAGTCGCCGGCCGCAGTCAGCCGGGCCATCGCCTTTCTCGAAGCGCATGTCGGGGTGGAGTTGCTCCACCGCACCACGCGGTCGATCCGATTGAGCGAAGCGGGCGAGCGATACGCGGTGGCCTGCCGCCGGATCCTGACTGAGCTTGAGGAAGCAGAAATACTTGCGGTTGGCGAGAGGTCGGCGCCGCGCGGCGCGCTAACCCTGTCGGCGCCGCCAATCAGCGGCGAGGACATCTTGCGGCCGATCGTCGACGATTTCCTCGACGCCTATCCGATGGTGGCAGTCCGGCTGCTGCTGCTCGACCGGCCGGTCAATCTGGTCGAGGAAGGCGTCGATGTCGCCCTGCGTGTTGGCCAACTGCCCGATTCATCGCTGATCGCTACGCGCGTCGGCGGGGATGTTCGCCGGGTGGTGGTCGCTTCACCGGCATATCTTGCGAGCCATTCCCCGATTTCCGAGCCCTCCGATCTCGCCGATCATTCAATCATCGCTTTCACCAATTTCGGCCTCGACAGCTGGAGCTTTTCGCCGGCAACCGGCACCACCATCCCGCGAGCAATGCAGTTCGTGCCGCGGCTGACGGTCAACACCGTTCGCGCCGCCATGGCGTCGGCGATCCGGGGGCGGGGCCTGACGCGGCTCTATTCCTACCATGTTGCGGAGGCGGTCAGCGCCGGACGGCTCCAGGTGGTGCTGGCCGATGCCGAATTTCCTCCCCTGCCAGTCCACCTGCTGGCGACGAAGGCGAGGGTGTCGGTGCCGAAGGTGCGTGCCTTCATCGACTTCGCCGGGCCGCGCCTGCGCGCAGAGTTTGCCCGCCTTGCCGTCGAGGCCCAGGCCCTCGCCGGAACCAGGGGCGCATAGGTCAGAATTCGTTGGCGATGTGCATCAGCTTGGTGAGGCGCGGCGGGGCGGTCGCCAGCCAGCTGCGCTGCAGCCATTGCGCGACATGGTCCCAGTCGACCCGTGGCCGGTCGAGCTTGATGCCGACCCAGTCGGACGGGCCGTAATAGGCGGGGCGGAAATAGAGATCCGGCTCGGCCTCAATCAGCTGGGCCATTTCGTCCTGCCCGCTGCATTTGACCAACAGGCCGACCGATTCCTCGCCATGGTGACGGTTCCACATGATGGCGAAGAATTTGCTGCTGCTCTGGCTGCCGACTTTCCAGCCGGGCGAGCCGTGGCTGGTCTGGAAGCGCGTTTCAGGCAGCGCCAGAGCAAGCCCGTCGACCTTGCCGGTGATCCAGTCGAAATCGCGCGCGCGGCCGAGATATTGGCTGATTACGCGCGGATAGAGCTGATGCTCGGCGATCAGCACGCGCTCTGCGAGCGCTTCCAGCGTGTCGTTGGGCAGTACGGCAACCTCGACCTGCCCGAGAATGTCGCCGCTATCGAGCTCGGACGTGACCAGGTGGACGGTCGCGCCGGTAACCTTCTCTCCGGCGGCGAGGCATGCCTCGTGAGTCCCAAGTCCCTTGTGCTTGGGCAGCAGCGAGGGGTGGATATTGACCATTCGCCCTTCCCACCGGGCGAGGAAGTCGTCGGGGATGATCCGCATGAAGCCGGCCAGCGCGATGAGGTCGGTGCCTGCGCTGTCGAGGCCTTGCTGCAGCCTGTCCCAATAGCCCGCTCCCAGCGCCTTGGCGTCGAGCGGCTCGACGCGGATCCCTTCCGCCCTGGCAATTTCGAGCCCATGCGCATCGGGCTTGTCTCCGCTGACCAAGGCAATTTCAAAGCAGCAGTCGTCGGCGCGGGCAGCGTAGATCAACGCCGCCATGTTCGAGCCACGGCCCGAAATCAGCACCGCGACCCGGCTTCGTTCAGCCATGGTGCGTGGCCAACCAGTCTTCGCGGGCACTCCATGTCCCGGCGCTGCCGGCGACCGTGCATCCAGTCTCTCCGGCCTCGATCAGGCCGATGCGATGGACGGATTCGCCTGCCACTTCGAGCCGTTCGGTGACCTCAACCACGTCCTGTTCCTGGACGATGGCGACCATTCCGATCCCGCAGTTGAATGTCCGCGCCAACTCCGCTGGCTCGATCGCGCCGCCTGCCTGAAGGAAGGCGAACAGGCGGGGCAGGGGCCAGCTGTCAGCATTTACGATTGCATGGCAATTCTCTGGCAAAACTCTCGGAATATTCTCTAGAATTCCGCCGCCAGTGATGTGCGCCAGCGCACCGATCCTGCCCTCACGGACCAGCGGCAGCAGGCCTTTCACGTAGATCCGCGTCGGCTCAAGCAGGGTCTCGCCAAGCAGCTTTTCTGGGTCGAAAAGGGCAGGGCGATCCAGCTTCCATCCGTTGACCTCGATCAGCCGGCGGACGAGTGAGAAACCGTTGCTGTGCACCCCGGAGCTGCCGAGGCCAAGAATGACGTCGCCCGGCGCCACTCGCTTCCCGGTCAACGCCTTGGCACGTTCGACTGCGCCGACGCAAAATCCGGCGAGGTCATAGTCGCCCGCGGCATACATGCCGGGCATTTCCGCAGTCTCGCCGCCGATCAGTGCGCAACCGGCCTGGCGGCAACCCTCGGCGATCGAGGCGACGACGGCCGCAGCAACCTCATTGTCGAGCTTTCCGGTCGCATAATAGTCGAGGAAGAAGAGTGGCTCGGCGCCCTGGACGATGAGATCGTTGGCGCACATGGCAACCAGGTCGATGCCGACACCATCGTGCCGGCCGGTGTCGATTGCCAATTTAAGCTTTGTGCCGACTCCGTCGTTGGCCGCGACCAACAGCGGGTCTTCGTAACCTGCGGCCTTCAGGTCGAAGAATCCGCCGAATCCCCCAAGCTCCGCATTTGCTCCGGGGCGGGCGGTCGACTTGGCCAGCGGAGCGATGGATTTCACCAGCGCATTTCCGGCGGCAATGGATACCCCGGCATCGGCATAAGTCAGCGGCTTTTGTGTCATGCCGCGGGCGACTAGCCACATCTGACTTGGATTTCCACGCCATTGTCGCCAAAAGCGCGGTGATGCTTCTCCGTCGTCCCGCAGTTTCCCTGATCGCCGCCTTTCTATGCCTTGTCGGATTGGGCGGCGCGCTGGTTGCGCAAATGGAAAGCGCCGAGCGCGGAATCTTGCCGATCGACAGCTCGGGAACACTGGAAATTACAGGGATCAAGGTCGACGTCGGCGGCAACGATGCGGAAAGCGCCCGGTACAATGGCTGGCGGATCGCACAGCGCGAGGGATTCAGGGCGCTCTGGGCCAAGATGAACAAGCGCCCTATTTCGCAAGCGCCCAGCCTGGCTGATTCCACGCTGGACGGTTTGGTAAGCTCGATCGTGGTCGAGCAGGAGGAGATCGGGCCGAACCGCTACATTGCTACACTGGGCGTGCTGTTCGACCGCGCCCGCGCCGGAGAATTGCTCGGCGTGGCGGGCGAAGTGCGCCGCTCCGCGCCAATGCTGCTGATCCCAGTGCTGACCTCAGGGGGAACGGCGACCAGTGTGGAGTTGCGCAATCCGTGGCAGCGCGCCTGGGCCCAATTCCGAACGTCGCAAAGCCCGATCGACTATGTTCGGGTCAGCGGGCTGGGCGTCGATCCGCTGCTGGTCAATGCCGCCCAGACCCATCGGCCGGGGCGCGGCTGGTGGCGGAACGTGCTCGATCTTTACGGTGCCGCCAACATTCTGATCGCCGAGGTTCGTGTTGATCGGCTCTATCCGGGCGGACCGACCAAGGCCCATTTTGTCGGCCGCTTCGGTCCGGATGCCCAGATTCTCGGAGGCTTCGACCTGACCGCGCGCAATAGCCAGGACCTCCCGCGAATGATGTCCGAGGGCGTGCAGCGGATGGACGAATTATTCATCCGGGCGCATGCGGCCGGCATGATCCGCGGCGATCCTGACCTGATCATCCAGCCGCCACCTCCCCTTGAGGAAGAGCAGGTCGAGGAGACAGAGTTGACGGCCGCCATCCAGCCCACGGTCGTGCAAGTGCTGGTCATCGAGCGCGGCGACGCCAACGCGGTGGCGCAATCGGTAGCGCAAATTCGCGGGCTGCCGGGCGTGATTTGGGTCACCCAGGCGCCATTGCCCAATGGAAATGCCAACCTGTCCGTCAATTTCCGCGGTGACACGTTGGCGCTCGGCTCGTCATTATCCTCGCGCGGTTGGTCGGTCACCAATCGCGGCGGAGTCCTATATGTAACCCGCGGGGCTGCGCCTCCCATTTCTTCGCCGCCAGGCCAGTCTCAATGAGACCGGCTGCGGACCAGTTCGCGCTGCCGCTCGACTGGCCGCAGGCAGGGGACGACAGCCGCTTCATTGTATCCGACGCCAATCGCGACGCCTTCGAGCATTTTCGCGCATGGAGCCTGTGGGCAGTCAAGGCGACGATGCTAACCGGCCCGCGTCGATCCGGGCGATCGCTACTTGCCCGCGCCTTCGTCGCGCGCGTCGGCGGGCGGCTGTTCGACGGCGCCGAAAAATATGACGAAGAGGAGCTCTTCCACGCTTGGAATGCGGCCCAGGACAGCGGCAGGCCGCTCATCATGGTGGTCGACGAAGTGCCGCCGGCGTGGGAAATCGGGCTACCCGACCTGCGCACGCGCCTGGCAGTTACGCCGGTGGCGCGAATCGAGCAGCCCGACGATGCCCTGTTCCGATCGATTATCCGTCTGCTATTTTCCGATCGGGGTCTGCACATCCCTGACGACGCATTGAAATATATCGGTGATAGGGTTGAGCGGAGCTACTGGATGGCAGAGCGCGTGGTCGAAGCGATCGACCGCTTTGCCATCGCTGAGCGAGCCAGGTTGACCCTGCCGACCATCAGGCGCGCATTGGCCGAAGGTGGGATCATCGACGCAAGGGGCGCGGCATGACGGTTCAGGGTGAAAAGTTCCAGGCGGCGACCGCGCGGCTTTTCAATCGCGAGCTCAGCTGGCTCGCCTTCAACCGGCGGGTCCTGGAGGAGGCCACCAACACGGCGCATCCGCTGCTCGAGCGATTACGGTTCCTTTCCATATCCGGCAACAACCTCGACGAATTCTTCATGACCCGCGTGGCCGGCCTCAAGGGCCAGCAGCTGCGCGGCGTCGAGGATCTGAGCGCCGACGGAATGACCGCGACCCAACAGCTTGAGGCGATTGCGGAGCAAGCGGATTCACTGGTCGTGGCCCAGCAGGCGGAATGGATCCTGCTCCGTGAGGGGCTGTCGGACGAAGGCCTGGAGGTTCTGTCCGAAGTCGAACTGAAGCCTGGCGAGCTCGAATGGCTCGGCGAGCATTTCCGCGAACAGATATTGCCTGTGCTGACGCCGCAAGCGATCGATCCGTCGCATCCATTCCCATTCATTCCCAACGGCGGCTTCAGCCTCATCTTCGAGCTTCATCAGGGCAAGAACCCGGAACCGGTGGTCGAGCTGCTGATGATCCCGCCAACCCTGCCGCGCTTCCTTAGGCTACCAGGGCCGGGGCTGCGCTACATCGCCATCGAAACGGTCGTCCGGACGCAGTTCGAGCAGATTTTCCCCGGGTTCGAAAAGGTCGCGTCGGGCGCTTTCCGCCTGATCCGCGACAGCGACATTGAGGTGGAGGAAGAGGCCGAAGATCTGGTCCGCTACTTCCGCACGGCCATCAAGCGCCGCCGTCGCGGCAGGGTCATCCGGCTGGAGTTCGCTGCCGACACCCCGGCTGAGCTGGAAGTGCTGGCCCGCGAGGGCCTGGCTGCGGACTCGGCGCTCGTTGCGGAAAGCGCCGGCTTCATCGGCATTGCGGACCTTGGCCAGCTAGTCGAAATCGACCGTCCTGACCTAAAATTCACACCCTACACGCCGCGATTTCCGGAACGGATCCTTGAACATGACGGCGACTGTTTCGCCGCGATCAAGGCCAAGGATTTTATCGTCCACCATCCTTATGAAAGCTTCGAAGTGGTGGTCGCTTTTCTTCGTCAGGCCGCCGAAGATCCTGACGTCGTGGCCATCAAGCAGACGCTGTATCGCGCCGGCAAGCAATCGGCGATCATCGATGCGCTGGTTGCAGCGGCTGAGGCGGGCAAGTCCGTCACTGCTGTGGTCGAGTTAAAGGCGCGGTTCGACGAGGAGCAGAATCTGCTGTGGGCGAGCCGGCTGGAGCGTGCCGGAGTCCAGGTCATTTACGGCTTTGTCGAGTGGAAGACCCACGCCAAGGTGTCGATGGTGATCCGCCGCGAGGGCGCGATTATGCGCACATATTGTCACTTCGGCACGGGCAATTATCACCCGACGACGGCCAAGATTTATACCGACCTCAGCTATTTTACGGCGTCGCGGCGAGCAGCCCGTGACGCGGCCAAGCTGTTCAACCTCACCACTGGCTATGTGAAGCCCAAATATCTCGAGCTGCTGACCCTCAGCCCGAGCGGCCTCAGGGACAAGATGCTGGCCCTGATCGATGGCGAAATCGCCAATGCTCGCAACGCGAAGCCGTCCGCGATTTGGGCGAAGATGAACAGCCTGGTCGACCAGATTGTCATCGACAGGCTTTATCAGGCTAGCGAAGCGGGCGTGTCGATCGAACTGATCGTGCGCGGCGTTTGCTGCCTCAGGCCCGGCGTGCCCGGACTTTCTTCAAATATCCGCGTCAAGTCTCTTGTCGGCCGCTTTCTTGAACACAGTCGGATTTTCGTCTTCGCCAACGGAGCGCGGCTGCCGCACCGCAAGGCGAAGGTCTACATCAGCTCGGCCGACTGGATGCCTCGCAACTTCGACCGTCGCGTCGAATATATGCTGCCGATCGAAAACCCGACGGTCCATGCCCAGGTGCTCGATCAGGTGATGATCGCCAATCTAATCGACAATGAGCAAAGCTGGGTGCTGGGACCCGACGGAAGCTATTCGCGGATGAAGCCGGGCAAGCGCCATTTCAATCTGCACCGCTACTTCATGACCAACCCGTCGCTGTCCGGCCGCGGCCAGGCTTTGGGCGGCAAGGCGGTTCCCAAGTTGAGGTTGACGCAGCGCGGCTAATTCGCTCTGGCCTGCCGACATGGGGGTCAAGCGCTTCGGTCCGGTCGGCATTATCGACATCGGCTCCAACTCGGTGCGCTTTGTCGCCTATGGCGGGTCCGAGCGTGTGCCTTCCGTCCTGTTCAATGAGAAGCTGATGGCTGCGCTGGGCCGGGGCGTTGCCCGCGACGGCAAACTCAGCGACGCGGCAATAGCCCGCACGCTGGAAGCACTGGCCAGATTCCGCCAACTGGCCAAGGAGATGAAGCTCAAGAAGTTGCATAGTGTGGCAACGGCCGCCGTGCGCGATGCGAGCAACGGCAAGGCCTTTCTCAGGCAAGTCGCCGAGATTGGGCTCAAACCCAGGGTGATCAGCGGTGACGAAGAGGCCGAGCTTGCCGGCCTAGGCGTCGTTTCCGCGATCCCGGATGCCAATGGAATTGTTGCCGACCTGGGAGGCGGAAGCCTGGAGCTGACCGGTGTGGCTCGCGGCGGGGTAGGAGAGGGCGTTACGTTGCCGCTGGGCGTGTTCAGGCTTGGTGCTGAACCCGATAGCAGCACAATCGCCAAGACAATCCGCGCGGGCATCAAGAATGGCCGGCTTAGGGATGCCGGGCGAGGCCACGACCTTTACCTTGTCGGCGGATCATTCCGTGCGCTGGCACTGCTGGACATGAAGGTCTCGGGTCATCCCCTGCCGATCATCCATCATCATCGGATCCTGCCGGAGCGACTGACTGAGCTTCGAGCGGCCCTGGGGAGAATGGATTTAGATCAGCTCAAGGCGCACGCCCAAATACCAAGCGCCCGCGTTCCAACCTTGCCGGCCGTCGTCACGCTCCTCGAAACGATGATCAATGTGCTCGGTCCGCGGAAGGCCTATGTTTCAGCATTCGGCCTGCGTGAAGGTTTGCTCTACCGCGACCTCGATCCCGCGACGAAGCAGGAAGACCCCTTGCTCGCCGCAGCAGTGGAAGTCGGAGAGCGGCTTGGGCGGTTCGGCGACCATGGCGCGGCAATCGATATTTGGATGAACTCACTATTTCCTGACGAGAGCCGGGAGATGCAAAGGCTGCGGCTGGCGACCTGCCTACTCGGCGACATTGCATGGAACGCTCACCCGGATTTTCGGGCCGAACGCGCCGTCGACATGGCGTTGCACGGCAATTGGGTCGGGATTGATTCGCATGGCCGTGCAGTGTTGGGCCGCGCACTATGCAGCGCATTCGGCGGCGATGGCGGCTTCAGCGCTGACGTCGCCGCCCTGCTCAAACCCGGCGAAGTCGAACGGGTGGTTGCCTGGGGACGGGCGTTGCGGCTCGCCCAACGGCTGAGCGGCGGAACCGAAGCCTTGCTCAGGAAGACCAGCATCGACCGCACGCTGAACAAGTTGGTGCTGTCGATCCCCCAGAAATACCGCATGCTCTATTCAGAGGCGGTCGAACGGCGCCTCCTGCAGCTGGGTCGAGCGCTGGGCGGGCTCAACGCCGAAGTGAAATTCAATTAGCCGCAGCTGGCCCGCTCGACGCGGTTGGAATCGTCCAGCAGTATGGTGACGCGCTCCGGGCTGAACTCCATCGTCACAACGCCGTCCTTGGGCACCCAGCGCAAGGTCCGAGCGCCTGAGGTACGCAGCATTCGCTCGCCAAGTTCCTGGCTGGCAGGCTGACCGGTAAATTGGGTCAGAGCCTCATTGCGGCAGGTCGCCGGGCCCATCGGTGGGCTGTCGGCCGTCGCGTCGGAAGTGGCGATGGTACAGGCCGCGAGCGGCAGAAGCGCTAGCGTGATAAATTGGCGCATGATCGTCACCTCCTCAAACCAGGGCGACAAGTTGCTAGGCAGCCTGTCCCGTTCCGGAATCCACGGCTGAATTGTCGGCCAGGCGACTCATCTTCAACTTGCCGTTCTCGGTGGCGAACCCCAGCCGGCCCTCGACCAGGTCGAGGGCGTCACGGCCGAACTCTTCGAACCGCCAGCCATCGAGGATATTGAGGCCATTGCGGACCCCCGCGGCGAGCGCTTCAAGCTCGTAAGAGCGGGCGATCAGCTTGGCTGCGACGCCAGCTTCCTTGGCGCGGATCTTGAGCAGCAGCTTCAACAGGTCGCCGACCAGCGCCGCATCCTTGGTGAGGCCAGGCCGGCTTGGCTCGCGCATCGGCAATTCATGCGCTTCCAACGGCTTGGCAGTTGCAAGCGACGCGATCAGCCGCGCCCCGATATCGTTATTGCGCCAGCCTGACGACAGGCCGCGGACCTTGCCCAGATCGTCCTGCGTCTTGGGAGGATGGCTGGCCAACTCATTTAGCGTGTCGTCCTTGACGATGCGGCCGCGCGGAAGATTTTTTGAACGCGCTTCGGTCTCGCGCCAGCCAGCCAGGGCCCGGAGGCGCCCCAGCACCGCCGGGTTGCGGCTGGGTAGCTTGAGGCGCTTCCACGCATCCTCTGCCTCAAACGCGAAGCTGGATGGGTCGGCCAGCCGTTCCATTTCCTCATCGAGCCATTCGCCGCGTCCGGTCTTGATCAGTTTCTTGACCAGTCTCGGGAAAATATCGGCAAGATGGGTCACATCGGCGATGGCATAGTCGATCTGCCGCTTGTCGAGCGGCCGACGCGACCAATCGGTGAACCGCGCGCCCTTATCGAGCGAATGGCCCAGGACGCTTTCGACCAGGTTGGAGTAGCCGACCTGCTCGCCATAGCCGAGCGCCATCGCCGCGATCTGCGTATCGAACAGCGGATTGGGCACCTTGCCGGTCAGGTTGTGGATGATTTCCAGGTCCTGCCCGCCGGCGTGAAACACCTTCAGCACATCGTGATTGTCGACGAGCAGCTCGAGCAGCGATGCCAGGTCGATTCCATCGGCCTTGGGATCGATCGCAGCAGCCTCATCCTCGGTTGCGATCTGCAACAAGCATAGGTCGGGCCAATAGGTATTCTCGCGCATGAATTCGGTGTCGACCACGACAAAGGCATGGGCACTCATGCGGGAGACCAAGGCAGACAAATCTTTAGTGGTGGTGATCAGCTTGTGAATTTTCATCTGACGCGGCCCATAGCGACCTCTGCGCGCCTTGACAAAGGGACCAGTGACAGCGAAGCGGCGGCGCTCATTTCCCGCCAGCAAACGGCCCTTTTGTCTGCGAGCTCAATAGAATGCACGCCTACCGTTCTCATACATGCGCTGAACTACGCGCCAGCGACGTCGGGTCAACCGTTCGCCTGTCGGGCTGGATCCATCGCAAACGCGACCATGGCGGCGTACTGTTTGTCGACCTGCGCGACCATTACGGCCTGACCCAGGTCGTCTGTGCGGCGGGCAGCGAGGCGCTCAAGGCCCTGGACCAACTCCGCGCCGAGTCGGTCGTCACGATCACCGGCGAAGTGGTGATGCGCGAGGGCGGGGCGGTAAACTCAAAGCTCGCCACTGGAGACATTGAGGTCGTCGCGAAGCAGGTGGAGGTCCAGTCCGCCGCCGCCGAGCTGCCGATGCCAGTGGCCGGCGAGGCCGACTATCCGGAGGATATCCGCCTCAAGTACCGCTATCTCGACCTTCGCCGCGACCGGCTGCACGCCAACATCATGCTGAGGTCAAAGGTCATCGCTTCGATCCGGCGGCGCATGATCGACCAGGGCTTTACCGAGTTCCAGACGCCGATCCTGACCGCGTCGTCGCCTGAGGGAGCGCGCGACTACCTCGTTCCCAGCCGCGTTCATCCGGGGAAGTTCTATGCGCTTCCACAGGCCCCGCAGATGTTCAAGCAGCTTCTGATGGTCGCCGGGTTCGACCGCTATTTCCAGATCGCGCCCTGTTTCCGCGACGAAGATGCCCGCGCCGATCGCTCGCCCGGCGAATTCTACCAACTCGACTTTGAGATGAGCTTTGTTACCCAGGATGACGTCTTCGCGGCGATCGAACCGGTGCTGTCGGGCGTGTTCGACGAGTTCGGCGAGAGCAAGTTCGTGACGCCCGCCGGCGAATATCCGCGCATTCCCTACAAGGAAGCGCTGCTGAAGTACGGCAGCGACAAGCCGGACCTCAGGAACCCGCTGCTGATCAGCGATGTCGGCGAGCAGTTCCGCGGTTCGGGCTTCGGCCTGTTCGCCGGCCTGGTCGAAAAGGGTTTGGTCGTTCGAGCCGTCCCTGCCCCGAAAACCGCGGAAAAGAGCCGCAAATTCTTCGACGACATGAACGAGTGGGCGCGCGGCGAGGGCTTTGCGGGCTTGGGCTATGCCACCCGCAAAGCCGGTGAGTGGGGCGGCCCGATCGCCAAGAACCATGGCGCGGAGGGTATGGACAAGTTGGCCGAGCTCATGGGCCTCGGCCCAGACGACGGCATCTTCTTCGCCGCCGGCAAGGAAGATGACGCTGCGAAGCTGGCTGGCCTGGCCCGCACCCGCGTCGCCGAGCAGCTCGACCTGATCGAAGAGGGCGCGTTCCGCTTCTGCTGGATCGTCGATTTCCCGATGTTTGAGTTCAACGAAGACCAGAAGAAGGTCGACTTCAGCCACAATCCATTCTCCATGCCGCAGGGCGGGATGGAGGCGCTGGAGACGAAGGAACCGCTCGACATCCTCGCCTGGCAATATGACATCGTCTGCAACGGGGTGGAGCTCTCCTCCGGCGCGATCCGCAACCATCGTCCGGACATCATGTACAAGGCATTCGAGATCGCCGGCTACACGCGCGAAGAGGTCGATACCGGCTTCCCGGGCATGATTGGCGCCTTCAAGTTCGGCGCCCCGCCGCACGGCGGCTCGGCCCCGGGCATCGACCGCATCGTCATGCTGCTGGCCGACGAGCCCAACATCCGCGAGGTCATCGTCTTCCCAATGAACCAGAAGGCCGAGGACCTGATGATGAATGCCCCGGCGCCGGTGATGGACAAGCAGCTCAAGGAATTGTCGATCCGCATCGTCGCCGATGGGACACCGAAGGCCAGCTAACGGCCTGTGGCATTACCGCCACAACACGTCGTTCCCATTGTCGGACAGTCGACGGGGGGCAATTGCGGCCAATTGGCCTTTCGGTTAGGCGTCGCTGGTGCCGATCGATTTAACGGAATTTGAACGGGGGGCTCCGTTCAGCGGTGACGCAGCTGAAGCGCTTCTGGCGCTGCAGGATCGAATTGCGCGCCTGCAATTGTCGCAAATCGTCCATCGCAAGCGCGCGATCATCCTGTTCGAAGGATGGATGGGTTCCGGCAAGAAGGCGGTGCTGAAGCGTCTGGTCGGCGCGCTAGATCCAACGCATGTGCGCGTCATCAAGGTTGCCGGAAGCGAAGAAGCCGACGACGACCGGCACTGGCTGGCCCCCTTTTGGAGCCGTATCCCGTCCGCCGGTGATACGACCATTTTCTATCGGAGCTGGTACCGGCTGATCGTCGAACAGCGAGTGCTCGGCAATCTGGATGACAAGCGCTGGGCGCGGGCCATAGACGAGATCAATGAGTTCGAGGCCCAACAGCGCGATCATGGCACGATGATCACCAAGCTGTTCTTCCATGTGACCGCGGAGCGGCAGGCGGCGAGACTGCGTGCACGGCAGGAAGACCCGTGGCTCAGGCATCTGCGTGACGTTCAGCCGATCGTCGGACCGTCGAATCGTGACCGGGTCAACGGCGTGTTTCAAGACCTGTTTGCGCACACCAACACCCGCTGGGCGCCTTGGACCGTCATTGACGCCAACGATGAAGCCGCTGGACGTATTTCGGCACTCACCGCCATTGCAGATCAGATGGAAAAGGTGATGCCGGCCGAGCCGCCGGCAATGAGCGAAACGATCGTCCAGTTCCGCCAGCCGAAGACACCCGAGCAAACCCGGGCCTAGCCTGGGTAGCTGATCCTCAGGATCTCATAGTTTTTTTCGCCCGCCGGAAGGCGGACAATACGTTCGTCGCCAACTTTCGCTCCGATCAGCGCACGCGCGATCGGCGCGGCCCAGCTCACTTGTCCGGCCGATGCGTCAGCCTCGTCCTCGCCGACCAGGGTGATGATCCTCCGCGAGTCGTCTTCGTCGGCCAGCTCAACGGTCGCGCCAAATCTGACCGTGTCGCGCTGCTCCTGGCGGGTGGGATCGACCACTTTCGCCGACTTCATCACCTTCGACAGGTGCGACAGGCGGCGGTCGATCTCTCGCAACCGCTTGCGGCCATAGATGTAGTCGCCATTCTCCGACCGGTCGCCATTGGCCGCTGCCCAGGAAATGATGTCGACCAGCTTGGGCCGCTCGGTGGAGAACAGCTCTTCATATTCGGCGCGGATGCGGGCGAATCCCTGCGGCGTGATGAACCGCGGCGGACGGTCTGACATAGCCGTATATTAGCCCGGACGCTGCGACTTGCCGAGATAGGCCGAGATATGCACCGGCTGCGGTCCGGGCAGCGTCGGGTTCAGCCGGTCATAGACCACGCTGTTCTCGAGCACCCGCTGCACATAACCCCGGGTTTCCTCGAACGGAATCTTCTCGATCCAGCTGACAATGTCGATGTTGCCGCGCGGGTCGCCATAGTTGTTGACCCAGCGGCGCACATTGCCCGCACCGGCGTTATAGCTGGCGACCGCAAGCGGGTAATTGCCGTCCCACATGTTGACCAGCCGCTGGAAGTAGGCGCTGCCCAGCATGACATTGTAGCTGGGGTCGGAGGTCAGCCGGGCATAGTCGTAGCCTAGGCCCATCTTGCCCGCCTGCTCACGCGCGGTACCGGGCATCAGCTGCATCATCCCGCGCGCCCCCGCGAAGCTGACGGCAGCCTTATCGAAGCTCGATTCTTGGCGGGTGATGCCGTGGACCAGCGACCAGCCGCGGCCGGACGGCACACTGGCCGAATGCGTCGGATAGGTCGCCTTGTAATAGAAAGCGTTGCCGGCATTGCGGGCCGAGCGGGCGGTCCAGACGGCAAGGTCCGGCCGCCAGATCTGTGTGCCCAGCTCGACCGCCAGCAAGCGCTCGGCGTCGCTGTCCAAGTCTTCTGAAAGGGCGCGAACGAACAGGCTCTGCTCGCTGTAGAGGCCCTGCTGGCCAAGCAAGCGCACGGCGCGGACCAGCCGCTTTTGGTTGAACGCCTGGCGCTGGGTGTCGGCCAGCAGCAGGGACGGAGTGCCGGCCGGCGCCGGGACGATCCGCCCGAGCCGCTCAAGCGCCAGCTGCCCGTAGAACAGCTCCGGCGTCGCCGCGGCGCGTTCGAAATAGCCGCGGCCGAGCAAATGGTCGCCCGCCTGCGATGAGGCTCGGCCGGCCCAGTACCAGCCCTTGGTCTTGACCTGGAGCGAGCGGCCGGCGCCGGCATATTTGTCGAACATGCCGATGGCGTCGCGGCCACGGTTCATCCGCTCCAGCGCGACGGTTCCCGCGGTCCAGGTCAGCGTCGTATATTTGTCGCGGATGTCATAGCCCTTGAGGCTGATGTCTACGCCCGGAGCAAAGACGTCATCGACCTGGCTCGCGATATTATATGCCGTCTGCCACTGGCGGTCGCCCGCCGCGGCCTTGGACAGCAGCACCATCATGTCGAGGAAGCGGTCGGGATCGGCCGGCTTGTAGGTGAAACTATGACTGCGAGCGAACAGGTCGCGCGCGGCCTGCTCGTAGCCGCTGTCGCGAAGGTAGCGTGCGCGGTCCATCATCAGGCCCGCGTCGCCCGTCACCTGGCCGATCACGGCCTGGTAGCGCTGCTCCGCATCGGGCTGGCGCGCTTGCATGGCGATGCGCGCCTGCAATGCCGCCCGGCGGCCCGGGCTCGACCAGGGCAGCATGCGATAGGCGTCGCTCGCCTTTTTATCGAACAGCAGCGCGTCGATGCGCTTGTCATGATCCGCGGCAGTCAGCTGCGACCCGAAGCGCGAAAACAGCAGCTGCTCGTCATATTGGCTGAGGTCGCCCGATACCCAGGCGCCGCGGGCGGCCGTGAGGGCCTCGGCGGACTTACCGATGGCAAGATTGGCGTCGGCCAGCCGCGCCCAGCCATTGCCGGTCCTGGGCTCTTCCGTGCGGAAGAAGGCGAGCACGATATTGGCGTTTTCGCCCGGCCGCATCGCCTTTTCAGCACTGCTGCGCAGCCCGGTTTCGCCCGGCCAGCCGGGATTGGCATTGAGGAAGCGCGCATAGTCGGCAAAGGCATAGCCTTCGCTTTGGCGCAGGCGGCGCCAGTCGGCCAACGCATAGTTTATGTCATAGACGGCGGCCTGCGAAACGGCCGCCGCGGGCGCAGCTGGCTGGTTCGTCTGCTGGACCGCGGCCACGGCGACGCTCGACAGCAAAAGCGGTAAAATGATCCCCATCGCTCTCATGCTGGACATCATGCGCCCCAAGTCCTTATCAGCCGCTGAACGACGCCCTCCTGTTTTCGCGAACCTGTCCAAGCGAAGGAAATAATCCATGTTTTTCGGGTCGATACCAGCGCTTGTGACCCCTTTTGCGGCGGGCCGAGTCAATGAAGCGGCATTCCGTGAGCTGGTCGAATGGCAGATCGACGAAGGCTCGAACGGGCTGGTCCCCTGCGGCACGACCGGCGAGGCGGCGACCCTGTCGTCCGAAGAGCATCGACGGGTGATCGAGATCACGGTCGAGGTGGCGCGGGGAAGGGTGCCGGTGATCGCCGGCTGCGGGTCGAACAACACCGCCCATGCGATCGAGCTGACCCGCGCCGCGAAGGAGGCCGGGGCCGACGCGGCGCTGCACGTCCCGCCTTATTACAACCGGCCCAACCAGGACGGGATCTACGCCCATCTCGCGGCGGTCGCGGACCTCGATATCCCCATCATCCTCTACAATGTACCGGCGCGGACGATTACGGACATTGCCGTCGACACGATGGCGCGGCTGTCGCGCCTGCCCAATGTGATCGGCGTAAAGGACGCGACCGGCAACCTCGGCCGGGTGTCGGACCAGCGGAGGGTCTGCGGAGCGGAGTTCGTCCAGCTGAGCGGCAATGACGAGACCGCGCTGGCCTTTAACGCCATGGGAGGGGTGGGGTGCATCTCGGTCACCGCCAATGTCGCGCCGAAGCTTTGCTCGCAGTTCCAGGAGGCGACGCGCGAAGGCCGCTGGGACGGAGCGCTGGAGCTGCAGGACCGGCTTTACCCGCTGCACACGGCGCTGTTCACTGATGCCTCCCCCGGCCCGGTCAAATATGCGCTGTCGAGAGTTCGCCCAGGTTTCCCGGCCGAGTTGCGCCTGCCCATGACCGAGGCGTCGGCAGCCTCCAAGGCGGCGGTCGACTCGGCGCTGGCCCACGCCGGACTGATCTGACGGCGTCGCGTCCGCGAGCCCGAAGTTTACAAAGTTGACGCCACGCACCGGTATAATGTTACCGGCCGCAGCTTGTCGGACGGTTTCCACGGAGTTCAGGGCGAAGCAGGTGAGGCGGCTCACGTCGGAGCCTATGCCCGTTTCGGCACGTGTAGGACAGACTTTGGTTGCGGGAGGCAACTGGGCAGTTTGTTTCGCCTAATGACCGCAATGGGTGGAAAGCGGTCATTCCCGAAACAGCTCAGATGGCGAGAAGGCGCTCAAACTCGCTTCGAGGGATAGCTCCACGAGGAACCCCATTGGGATTGATTGCTACCTCGTCGATTTCGACCATTGCCAGCGCCATCTGTAGGAGGCTCCTTCCGGCAAGTTCGACATATTGGGAACCTTCGGATTTCCACGAGAACAGATTTTCCACGCTTGTGAATGCAGGAAGCACGCCGGTGCCATCGGGACGCCGAAAGCAAATGGCCGGAACGTCAATGCGATTAGACCCAAGGTCCACGGCGTCATGGCTCACAGGCACTATGAGCGTCCCTTCGACCAAGGCGTGGTCCAGCCGGCTTAGTTTTTCAGCGGTGCGGTCGTCCACATAGTCACGGACGGCTTGTTCGATATCGGAGGCCATCCCCTTTGTTGGACGACCAGTCCAATGACCGCAATGGGTCGATAGCGGTCATGACCGGAATGGGTGGAAAGCGGCCGCTGGTTCGGCCAACATAGTCAAATGAACAACGGTCTGCACCTTACTGGATCATCGGTCCGCAGCGGGTGACGCTGATAGTCGATCTAGGCGTGGTCCTTGAGAACAGGTGCAAAATGGAACGCTCCCAACCATAGCGATGTTGGAGAGGCCTGAACCTGGCCCGATGCGAGCGTGTCCCAATGCCGTATGTCGGCTGGCGTCGGATGATACTGACCACGCATAGCTTTAGAGAACCTCGATCTCTGTTTTGAGGTCAGGTTGGCTTTAACAATCCGCTGGAATCTACCAGGATAGCGCCGCCGCAGCGCCTTCGATCCAAGGGTGCTGTGGTGGCCAATCTTATGCAGCGCAAACATTGGTCCATGATCGGGGCAATCGCCCAGGAACATCCTTTGCGTTCCGTGAACCCTGCGGGTGTCCGGTGCCACCAACGCGTACTCACCACGAGAGCGCATGTTGGTAAGCTCGGCTCCACAATGAGGACACTGACCGGACGGAAGGCTCACGGCCCAACCATAGCCGAGTCTCAGCCACATTCGAGTGCGGATTATTTGCGGATCAACGCGAAGCGCATCCGAGAGGGCAAGGAGCCGAACTAGAGCCTAATGGCGGGAATGGGTGGAAAGCAGACATTAGGCTCAGGCCGCAGCTTGCTCGCGGTCCTCTGCAATGGCGCGACCAACGTTGGTAGCTACGGCCACGCAAACTGCCAGGCACAGTAGCGCAAGAATGGCGTTCATGCGGTTTCGCCAGCGCAAACCGTTGATGACCAGACCAGAGCCATAAATCAGAAGTGCGGGAACGGCGAACACGTAGGTCTCGAACGGCCCTTGGCAATCAAGTGCATTGATGCCGAGTGTGGCCTCATACTCGTTCGGGGGATGCAGGGCAGCTATAAGCGCCAGAGGAAGGGCCACAACAAGTATAACCAATCCCAAGATGCGAAGGCCACGGCGCGGCGGGTCATAGCCGGTGCCTCGATTCATGCCGGAACTCTTGCCGATGGGACTAATGACCACAATGGGTGGAAAGCGGTCGTTAGCTGCCTTGTCTAGCGGCGACGGCATAAGGGCCCGGCTCGGTCAGATCACTGCATTCCTTGGGATCATCGATTAGCGCGAGAAGGCCCGCTTGAGCATGTTTGGCAGCCGCAACAACCTCGGCCCACTTGGGATCGGCCAGGATTGCCTCTTGGTCGTAGTCGCCCTTTGGGCTGTTGTATGTGTCTGCAATGGTGTGGAACTCGGCCACAGCTGCCACCTCTTCCGCGCTGACGAGACCGTCAGCCAATGCCGTCTCGTAGCCTTCTGAAAGAGCGAGATCGTCGAAATAGCAGCAAAGATATTCGACGAACGAGAAATGTGGATTGCTGTTGTTGGGGTTCAACCAAGAGCGGCGTTGGGTTTCTTCGTCGGCAAACTCTTGGATGCTTCCTAGCCAGCTCGCTCGCCAATTCCGCCGAAGATCTTGGTTTTCGCTCATCGGGGTCAATTCATAGCACGTCTGTTAATGACCGGAATGGGTCGAAAGCGGTCATTGGCAAGCGAGTTTTCACGCGGGTCTCGCGAGGAGCCGCTCTTGCTCCGGCGCCGCTACCTTGCGGGGAAGGGGAATGCTACCTAAGCGCGGAATTCAATGTCCAAACCCCCGACCGTCCACGAATTCGACAAGGCCAAGGTGGTCGCCGAGAACCGGCGGGCGCGGTTCGACTATTTCATCGAGGAGCGGTTCGAGGCCGGGATCGAACTGCAAGGCACCGAGGTGAAGGCGCTGCGTACAGGCGAGGGCTCAATCGCCGAGAGCTACGCGCTGGTTGAGGGTGAGGAAGTCTGGCTCATCAACAGCCATATTCCCCAATATGGTGCGGGAAGTTGGATGAACCATGAGCCTCGGCGGCGGCGGAAGCTGCTGCTGCGCGGAAAAGAAATCGACAAACTGCAGGGCGCAATTACGCGACAGGGGCTAACGCTGGTCCCGCTTTCCATCTATTTCAATTCGCGGGGGCGCGCGAAAATCGAGCTGGCGCTGGCGCGGGGCAAGAAAGTCCATGACAAGCGCGAGACGATCAAGGAACGCGATTGGAAGCGCGAACAGGGCCGGCTTTTGAGGCAACATGGTTAGGTTCTGGCAGCGCTTGCTGCATAAAAATACACCCTCCAGGGAGCAGATGCTGTCCAGCCCATGGCTGAAGCCGTTCGGCCATCGCATCGCCCATTCGGAGCTTTGGCGTTTCACCCGCCGCTCAGTGCCGCGCGCGGTGTTCGCCGGCCTGTTTGTCGGCATCTTCCTGATGGTGCCGGGCCTGCAGATTGTCGGCGCCGCACTGATGTGCATTCCCATGCGCGGCAACATCCCGATCGCGGCGGCGATGACGTTCCTGTCGAACCCGCTGACGACGCCCTTCTTCCTCTACGCTGCAATCGATGTCGGCGGCCGCATCGGCTTCCACACGGATCTTGCCTCCTTCACGGCGCTTAGGGGCAAGAGCGTCACTGTCTGGATCGAGTGGCTGCTGTCCGATGCCGCCCCCGCCCTGGTCTCCGGCTTGTTCCTGATCGGCCTTGGGGTTGCGCTGGTAGGCTATATCGTGTCGCTTGTCGTTTGGCGCTGGTGGGTCGGTCGCAAATGGCGGCGCCGATTCGCCGAATCGGAGTGATTGACAAACCATTCGGGGAGGCTGGCTTTGCTCTACGAGCAGCTCGATCTTGCTGAAGTCGAGCCGCTAGGCGGCGGCCTCCGCTGGTTGGTGCCTGCGCTCGTTGCCGCCGCTGCCGCCAGCGGTGCCTTGCTGTTCTTCATCATCGGGCAGCCGATCTACGGCGGGCTGTTCCTGGCGGGATTCGTCGGGATGCTGGTCGCAGCGTTCGTCATTGACCGGCGCGGCGCCAAGCGCGTCGAGGTTGAGCCGATTGTCCTGCCGGACCTGGCGCTGGTCGGCTCGGCCCTCAACCTCTCGGTGTTCCCGGCTGCCCTCACCGCGGCGGATGGCAGCCTCCAGTCGATCAACACGGCCTACAAAGGCCGGTTTGGCGGCATGCCGATTCCGACCGAGGTCGGAAAGGACAAGAAGGCAGCCAAGACGCTCGCCAATTTGCGCGACACTGCCATCCGCGACGGGGGCGCCACGGCCGAAACCGTTCAGCTGCGGCAAGGCCATTCCCGGGTTGAGGTCAGGCGGATCGGGATCAGCAACGACCTGCTGTTGTGGAGCTTTGCCGGCGATATGCCGGAGGATCCGCTCGATATCGCGGCCAAACGCATTGCGGGACAAACCGGGGAGCGGCTCGCCGCGGCCGGCGTATTGGCGGTGCTGGTCGATGCGGATGGAAGGCTGGTGGCGGCCAACGCGCCATTCTCCGACCGGGCGCTGGGCGGTTCCGTATCAACCAAGCGCCCACCCCTCTTCACCGAGCTGATCGAACCGGCCTACGAGGGCAGCGTCAGGCTGTTGGCGGAAGGGCCTGATGCCCGTCCTTTGCGCGTGGTCAACGTGCCGATCGAAGCCGGCAAGGGCCCGACGGCGGCGACCTTGCTGATGTTCGATGCGGATGAAGGGCCGAGCCTCGCCAGCTCAACCAACGTCCAGATCCTGCTGGAAATGCTGCCGATCGGGCTGGCGCTGGTTGATCGCGACGGCCGGTTCCTGATGATGAACAGGGCGTTTCGCCAGGCCGGAGGGATTCCCGGCGAACAAATGCCCTCCTATCCGGGCGATCTGGTCGTCAAGGAAGACAAGACGACGGTCGCCGACGCGGTCCGCCGCAATGCTCGGGGTCCGGCCATGTCCGGCGACCTTCCGGTCCGCCTGGCACATCAGCCGGCCGAACCGGTCGCGCTCACCGTCGCCGGCCTGCGCGGCCTTGGCGACGCCGCGGTGCTGTTGCTGCTCAAGGACAATAGCGAGGAGGCGAAGCTCAAGCGGCAGATCGCCCAGGCAACCAAGATGCAGGCGGTTGGCCAGCTGGCCGGCGGTGTCGCCCACGACTTCAACAATATCCTGACGGCGATCATCGGCCATTGCGACCTGATGCTGATGCGCCATACGCCGGGCGACACCGACTACGACGACCTCCAGCAGATCAAGTCCAACTCCAACCGGGCGGCGGGCCTGACCCGCCAGCTGCTGGCCTTTTCGCGCCAGCAGACGCTTCGCCCGCAGGTCCTGCAATTGCCCGACGTGGTCAGCGAAGTTTCGCACCTGCTGAAGCGCCTGCTTGGTGAAACGGTGCAACTGGTGGTGAAGCATGGCCGGGACCTGGGGCCGGTCAGGGCCGACCCCGGCCAGCTGGAGCAGGTGATCGTCAACCTGGCGGTCAACGCGCGCGACGCCATGGCGTCGAAAGGCGGCGGGGCGCTGACCATCCAGACCTATGCGGTCCGCGCCGACCAGGTCGCCGACCTCGGCAGCGAGATCTTGCCGATCGCCGATTATTCGGCCTTTTCCATATCCGACACCGGTACCGGCATTCCGGCCGCCATCCTCGGCAAGGTGTTCGAACCCTTTTTCACCACCAAGGAGATCGGCAAGGGCACCGGCCTCGGCCTCTCGACCGTCTATGGCATCGTCAAGCAGTCGGGCGGCTATATTTTTGCCGACTCCAAGGTGGGCGAGGGGACGCGCTTCACCATCTACCTGCCGGTCCACCATGTTGACGAAGAGAAGGAAGGGCGCCGATCGGCCAAGAAGCAGGACAGCGAGGATGAGCTGTGGGGTACCGGCACCATCCTGCTGGTCGAGGACGAGCCGATGGTCCGGACCGTCGCCGAGCGGGCCCTGACGCGCCATGGATATAAGGTGCTGACCGCCAACAACGGTGAGGAAGCGCTTGAGATCGTCGAGCAGGGGGATGAGATCGCGCTCTTGATCTCCGATGTCGTCATGCCGGTGATGGATGGCCCGACCATGGTCCGAGAGGCGCGCAAGACCAGGCCTGACCTCCCGATCCTGTTCATGTCTGGATATGCCGAAGAACAGCTCAGGAAATCGATCGACATCGCCAATGTGGCCTTCCTGCCAAAGCCCTTCTCGGTCCAGGAGCTGGCGGAAGCGGTGCGCACCGCGCTGGCCGACAATTAACCCTTTCATCCGGCGGTTCGGCTGCTATTCCGGTGACCATGTCGGAGCCGCGTTCCATCCTGATCGTCGAGGATGAGCCCCTGATTGCGATGATGCTCGAGGATTTCCTCGAATCGATGGGCCATACGATCCGGGGCACCTGCGATACTGTCAGCCAGGCGATGGTCGAGGCCGAGCGAGGAGGCTTCGATCTTGCCATCCTGGACGTCAATTTGAAGGGCGAGAGCGTGTGGCCGGTGGCCGCCGCGCTGCGCAGCAAGGGAACGCCTTTCGTCCTCGCCAGCGGAGGCCATGTCGAACCCCCGCCGGCCGAATTCAAAAATGCACCGATGATCGAGAAGCCGTTCACCATCGATCGGGTGACGCCGATCATTGAGGCAGCCCTCGCCAGCTAGCATCCTTCCCGTGGGTGCGGCTCGGCGATTGCTGGTGCTACTGTTTGCCGTCCTGCTTCCTTCTTTGGCGGTGCTCCTGCTGATGGCTTCGATGCAAACGGACCTCCTCTTTCCCACCCATGCCGTGCCGGCAGCGGGCCCGTTGCCGCCGGCTGCCGAGCGGCTGCAGGTCACGACCAAGGGCGGCGAGACGCTTCACGGCGTTTACCTGCCGCCAACAGCGCAGGAGGCAGGGCCGAAGACACTGATTCTCGGCTTCGGCGGCAATGCCTGGAACGCCCAACATGTCGCCGAATATCTCCACGATGCGCTTCCCGAGGCTCATGTCGTCGCATTCCATTATCGCGGATATCGGCCTTCGACCGGCTCCCCTTCGGCGGAAGCGCTGCTTGAAGATGCGCCGCTGGTGCTTCGCGCCGCGTCCGATCGGGTGCAGCCGGACCGCATCGTTGTGGTCGGCTTTTCGATTGGCAGCGGCGTTGCGGCCTCGCTCGCCCGGCAGCCAGGCGTCGACGGGGTGGTCCTGGTGACGCCGTTCGATTCGCTGAAGGCGGTTGCGGCGGAGCTTTATCCATGGCTGCCGATCGGGCCATTCTTCCGGCATGAGATCGACACCGCTGCTTTTTTGCGTGATGCGCAGGCCCCGGTTGCAATCATTGCCGCAGAACGAGACGAGATCATCCCAACGTCTCGGACTGAAGCGCTGAGACCGCAGGTTTCGAATCTGCTACTTGACCGGACGATCGAAGGTGCGGGCCATAACGACATCTATGGCCGTGGTGACTTCCAACAAGCGTTGCGGGAGGCCGTTGTTGCTGTTGCAGTAAAGTAATGTTCTACTCTTGTTCTTGCGGAACAAATAGGATACGCATTCGTCATCAGAGGGGGCAGCTAGCTTCCGATTGACGAAGGAACAGGCACATGGCAGCGCAGCTAAAGGTCGTCGGCTTAGGTGGAGAGAGCGTGAACACGGACCGTCAAAAGGCATTGGAAGCAGCGCTGGCTCAGATCGACCGCGCGTTCGGCAAGGGCTCGGCGATGAAGCTGGGCAGCCGCGAGAAGATCGAGATCGACACCATCTCGACCGGCAGCCTTGGGCTCGACATCGCGCTCGGCGTCGGCGGCCTGCCGCGCGGCCGGGTCATTGAGATCTATGGGCCGGAGAGCTCGGGCAAGACGACGTTGGCGCTGCACGCGATTGCCGAGGCGCAGAAGGTCGGTGGGACCGCTGCTTTCGTCGATGCGGAACACGCGCTGGACCCGGGGTACGCCAAGAAGCTCGGCGTCGACATCGACGAACTGATCGTATCGCAGCCGGATACCGGCGAGCAGGCGCTGGAGATCGTCGACACGCTGGTCCGCTCCAACGCGATCGACGTGCTGGTGGTGGACTCGGTTGCCGCGCTGGTGCCGCGGGCCGAAATCGAAGGCGAGATGGGCGACAGCCATGTCGGCCTGCAGGCCCGCCTGATGAGCCAGGCGCTCAGGAAGCTGACCGGTTCGATCAGCCGCTCGCGCTGCATGGTCATCTTCATCAACCAGGTGCGGATGAAGATCGGCGTGATGTACGGCAATCCGGAGACCACGACCGGTGGCAATGCGCTGAAATTCTACGCGTCGGTCCGCCTCGACATTCGTCGCACCGGCCAGATCAAGGACCGCGACGACATTGTCGGCAACACCACACGGGTGAAGGTCGTCAAGAACAAGGTCGCGCCGCCGTTCAAGCAGGTTGAATTCGACATCATGTATGGCGAGGGCGTCAGCAAGGTCGGCGAAGTCCTCGACCTGGGCGTCAAGGCCGGCCTGGTCGAGAAATCGGGCGCCTGGTTCAGCTATGACAGCCAGCGCATCGGCCAGGGCCGCGAGAACGCCAAGCAATTCCTCAAGGACAATCCGGAGGTTGCGCAGCGGATCGAAAATGCGATCCGCGGGCGGACTGAGGAAGTCGGCGAGGCACTGATGGTCGGCGTGGGCCCCGAGGATGATATCGAGGGCTAATTCCGGCCGAGACATTGGCTGAAATTGCAAGGAGGACTAGTGGACGGTCATGAGCCTGATCGTCCACCACCTCGAAAACAGCCGCTCGCAGCGCGTTCTCTGGCTCCTTGAGGAGCTCGGCATTCCCTATGAAGTTCGCCGTTACGAGCGCAATCGCAAGACCATGCTTGCTCCGCCGGAGCTGAAGCGCGTCCACCCGCTCGGCAAGTCGCCGGTGATTGAGGACGAGGGGATGGTCGTCGCCGAAACCGGCGCGATCGTCGACTATCTGGTCGCCAAAGCCGGCGGGCGCCTCGGACCTCCGTCCGAGGCTGACGCGGCGAACCGCTATCGTTTCTACCAGCATTATGCCGAAGGGTCGGTGATGCCCTGGTTATTGGTGATGCTGGTTATCCGGCGGCTCGGGCTGCTCGGCCGCCCGGCAAAGCCGACGGTCCAAAAGATGCTGGACCAGCATTTCGACTTCCTTGAGGGCGAGCTGGAAAACCGGGACTGGTTCACCGGCAATGAATTCACGGCGGCGGATGTGATGATGAGCTTCCCGCTCGAAACGGCACGCGACCGGGCGGGTCTTGGCGCTTCCAGGCCAAGGTTGATCGACTGGCTCGATCGCATTCACTCGCGGCCCGCTTACCAGGCGGCGTTGGCAAGGGGTGGGCCCTACGCCTACGCCTAGCCGAGGTCGGGTGGACAGGTTTCCTCGACCAGCTCTTCTTCTTCCTCCGGCTTGCCGATGGCGGCGAACAGCCGGCCTCGTTCGGTCCACAGGACGAGGATCAGCGCCACCGAGCCGCACATCGCGCAGCCGATCAGGAAGGGCAGCTGGGTCCCATCGAACGCCTGGCCGATGGTGAGGCCGAGCAGGGCGCCGCCGATGGTACCGGTGACCCCCTGGAATGATGATGCCGTCCCCGCGATCGGCGCCATATTGGTCATCGCCAAAGTGCCGAAGTTGGAGGTCGTGAAGGCAAAGCTGACGAACATCAGCTCCATCAGCAGGACAAACAACCACAACGGTTCGATCGTGAATTCCGCAACGAGAGCGTGGGTGATTGCCACGACGACAAAGGCGATCAGCCCAGCGTGGCCGGTTCGCCTTAGGCCGAACCGCCCGACCACGCGACTATTGCCCCAGCTCGCCACTGCCATGGGCCCGGCAATTGCCGCGAATATCAGCCCGATCAGCTGGCCTGAATCGAACACGTCGAACACGATTTGCTGGATCGACGAGATATAGGCCGTCAGTCCGCCAAACACCGCGGTCAGCGCCATGGTGTAGCCGATCGACAGCCGGTCGGTCGCGGCCAGCCTGACCCCCTGCCAGATCTCCGCTCCATTGAGCGCTCGGCGAAATTCGGGATGCAGCGTCTCGGGCAGCTTCAGGAAGCTCCACAGCCACATCGCGGCGCCATATCCGGCCAGCACCAGGAAAATGGCGCGCCAGTCGGCGATCCACAGGATCGCCTGGCCGATGTTGGGCGCCAGCATCGGCACCAGCATGAACACCATGAACACAAGGCTCATGATCCGCGCCATTTCCTCGCCCTCGAACAGGTCGCGGACCATGGCGGTGACCAGTACACGGGTGACTGCGGCCGAGGCACCCATCGCGACGCGCCCGGCGATCAACAGCTCGAAGCTGCCGGCAATGCCGCACAGCAGGGCGAAGGCGGCATAGAGTGCGACACCGGCGGCGAGGATCGGCTTGCGGCCAAACCGGTCGGCCATCGGGCCCCAGAAGATCTGCCCGACGCCAAAACCCAGGAAATAGGCCACTACAACCAGCTGCCGCCTGTTTTCAGTCGCAACCCCCAGTTCCAACCCGATATCGGGCAGCGCCGGGATCATCGCGTCGATGGCGAACGCGTTCAATGCCATCAGCCCGGCGAGCAGCGCGACGGTCTCCCTGGGGCCGGAGCGGCGCTTGCCGCTGCCGTCATGAGGCAGGTGAAAGGGCATGGGCGCGCGGTGCTGGCGCATCGCGCATCAACATGCAACAGATGACGGCGACATCGACCAATCTGCGGGGGATGCAATGTATCTTGATCGCCGCCAGCTGATACTTGTCACCGGGGCCATGGCCGCCTTACCGATGACAGGGCTGGCAAGAGCCGCGGTGAGCCAGGCCGCCGAGCTCAAGCCCATGACCTTGCCGCCGCCCATTACGGCGGGCGAGCGAGTCCAGCGCCTTAACCGGGCGCGCGAGTTGATGCAGCGCTTGGGGCTTGGCGCGGTTCTGGTCGAATCCGGCCCTAGCCTCGATTATTTCACCGGCATCCAGTGGTGGCGAAGCGAACGGCTCACCGGCGCCGTCATACCCGCCAGCGGCGACCCGATCATCGTCACGCCCTTCTTCGAACAGCCGACCATCAAGGAAATGCTCGCCGTTCCGGCCGAGATCCGCACCTGGCAAGAGGATGAGGAGCCGCTGAGACTCGTCGCCGATTTTCTCAAGGAGCGGGGTGTCGCGACACTCCCGGTCGGGTTCGAGGAGACCAACCGATTCTTCCTTGAAGACCGGCTCAAGCAGCAACTTCCAGCGATCCATGTGGTCAGCGCCAACCCGGTTGTCCGTTCCCTCCGGATGATCAAGTCGCCTGCCGAACTGGCGCTGATGCAGGCCGCAGCGGATATCATGGCAGCCTCGCTTCGCTACGCTGGCGAACGAACCCGCGAGGGCATGACCCCGGCCGACATTAACGCGATGATCATCAAGGCCAACGAAACCTTGGGATCGACCTCGGATGGTGGTCTTGTGCTGATCGGCGAGGCATCGGCCTACCCCCATGGCAGCAAGCAGGCGACGGTGGTCAAACGTGGAGAGGTGGTGCTGCTCGACTGCACCTGCACGGTCCACGGCTATCAGGCGGATATTTCGCGCACCTTCGTGTTCGGCGATCCGACCGCGGAGCAGCGCAAGGTCTGGGATCAGGTCCATCGCGGCCAGCAAATCGCCTTCGCCGCCGCCAAGCTCGGGGCGCCGGCTGGTAGCGTCGATGATGCCGTGCGCCGGACGTATGAGAGTTGGGGTTATGGGCCCGGATACCAGCTTCCGGGCACGTCACACCGCACCGGCCATGGCATCGGCATGGAAGTCCACGAA
>Ga0209382_10001320_pt1 | contig 39262 bp, 30 predicted proteins | sample SoiMetdeltSBSDD5_FD_187599 | JGI IMG/M metagenome (GOLD analysis project Ga0209382, IMG submission 187599) | Bulk soil microbial communities from a Populus tree surrounding site in Tennessee, USA - Soil MetaG P. deltoides SBSDD5 (SPAdes) (version 2) | ecosystem: Environmental > Terrestrial >... | reverse complement strand
GTGCTGTCACGCGGGCTGGGCGGCGGAGAAGCTGGGCGGCGGCGCGGCCATGGCGCCGGCGGCGTTGGCCTCCGCGAGGCGCGCGAGCAGCTCCTCGGCGATGGCCTTGATGGCGGTGCCGGAGTCGCCGGGGTACTTGGCCACATAGGAGCGCTCCACCGAGCTCAGCTGCGCCGCGTGCTGCAATGCACTGGAGCGCGGGACGGTCTGGTTGAAGCAGCGGTTCTCGGGGTTGGAGCTGAGCCAGCGGTGGTAGTCGGCGTCCACCGACGAGTGGCCCTCCTTCATGTTGACGCACACGCCCAGGTTCTCGGCAAAGCCCATCTCCGGGTTGAGGCCCTTGAAGCGGCGGAACACCTCGAGCCCGCAGGTGGAGATGTAGTCGGGCTTGGTCGGCGATAAATGGAAATCGGCTTCCCGGAGCCAGGACTCGGTGAGGATCGACAGCCCCGGCGGGCAGTCGATGAAGATCACGTCGAACACCCCGCGCACATTGCCGAGCAGCGTGCCGATCGAGCTGCGCAGTCGAGCGTGCAGCGTCTCCTTCGAGACCTCGCGCTCGAAAAGCGTGAGCTGCATGTCGCTCGGGATCAGGTAGACGGTGCGCGCCTCGTCCACGTCCGACACGCCGCCCACCACGAATCGCGGCCACTCCACCGCGACGCCGTTGAGCACGCTGGCGACCAGGAGGTCGACGACGGTGAGTCCCTCAGACTGCAGGCGGTGCAGATTGGCGGCGGTGAGCAGCATCGAGCTGACGCTCGCCTGGGAGTCGGAATCGATGATGAGCACGTTCTTGCGGAACTGTGCCGACAGCGTCTCCGCCATAGCCAGGACCAGCGTCGATTTCCCGACCCCGCCTTTGGTGTTCATGACGGCGATCGTATTGCGCATGGCCCGCACCGGTCCGTCCATCTGCGTCCTCTGCTGAGGGTGGATGTGAGGACCAAATGTGGCAGACTCCTGGTGTCGCTTTCAAGGCCGCATACCGGAATTCCAGGCTATTCGCCGCGTCTCGCCCGGCGCGTCGGGGACGCCGGCGCTGCCGCCGGTGCAGTGGAGCGGGCCGCACTACCGGGGCGCGAGGACGCGCCGGGCTCGCTCATGCGGCCCCGTGACGCGTGGTGGTATTCCGGGTTGGGCCTCATGTCGGTCGCGGCTGCCATGCGGTTCGACATGTTGAAGAAGCTCGCGACGGCGGCGATGTCCCAGATGTCGCGGTCGGAGAAGCCGGCGCGGCGCAGGGCGGCGCGGTCGGGCTCCTCGATCTTGTCGGGGGTCTCGGTGAGCTTGGCGGCGAAGTCGAGCATGGCCTTCTGGCGCCTGTCGAGGCCCGCGGCGCGGTAGTTCTGCGCGATCGTCTCGCCGAGCTCGGGGTCCTTGGCGCGCTGGCGCAGGGCGGCGCCGTGCGAGGTCAGGCAATAGTGGCAGTGGTTGATGGCGCTGACGGCCACGGCGATCATCTCGCGCTCGGCCCTGGAGAGGCGGCTTTCACCCAGCATCAGGTCGTCGGACATCAGGATGAACGCCTTGAGCTTGGCGTTGTCGAAGGCGTAGGCGCGAAAGACGTTGGGGACGAAGCCGAGCTTCTCCTCGCATTTGCCGAAGTACGCCTCGATCTCGGGCTCGAGCCGGTCGCCGGGCCCGAGCTCGAGCGCGGTCAGCCTGGGTTTGCGGTGCATCGATCGCTCCTTCGGTGTACCAGTTCTCAGAATCGTTGAATTGATCGACCGCCCGAGGCCCGCCGACAACACCTTTTCGCGAGCGGCGGCGGTCCGTTATTGAGACGTCCCGCACATGCGGGCTATTCGCATCTGCGAGGCGCGGGAGTGGATCGGCTTGTGCAGCGACGACGGCGTGCCCGATAGGCGACTGTTCAGCTCGCACTCCGCGCGGAGCGGGGTGGGGCTCGCCGACCTGTTCCGGCCGGGCGACCACGCCTGCTACTTCTTCCGCTCGGGCGACGAGGCCGGTGAGGTTCTCGTGCCCTACTTCAAGGCGGGCCTGGAGCGCAACGAGCAGTGCGTGTGGCTCACCGGCCACCTCTACAGGCAAGACAGGGCCGTCAGCGAGATGCGCGCCGCGGTGGCCGACTTCGACCGCAGGGTAAGCGCCGGCCAGATCTACCTCTGCGACCACGAGGAGTGGTACGCGACAGTGGCCGGGATGAGCCTGGCCGAGAAGGTCCGGGGCTGGACGCAGCAGAAGGAGAGAGCCATAGCCGCCGGGTATGCGGGCCTGCGCTCCAGCGGCAATGCCTCGTTTGTGGACGCCGAGCTGTGGGACGAGTTTCTGACCTGCGAACGGGCGTCCAATGCCATCTTCCCCGGGCAGCCGATCATGGTGCTCTGCGGCTACTGTTTCGAGCGGTGCCCTCCGAGAGGCGTCGTCGATGTCGTCCATTGCCACCCGCTCGGCCTTGCCAAGCGCTACGGCTGCTGGAGCCTGGTGGAGGTGAGGCACCACGCCGGCGAAGTCCCGCCGGCGGCGGCGCGCAGCGGCAACGATGCGGCCCCGCCCGCGCCGAGCGGGGAGTTGCGGCAGGTCGTCGAGGATCAGCTCGCCATGTTCATCGCGGCGGAGCCTGAGCGCATAGGGCTCGAAGGCGCCGGTGTCCGGCTTTCCGAGGCGGAGTCAACCAAGCTCGGCATCGTGCTTTCGGAGCTTGCCGTGAACGCGGCAAGGTACGGAGCGCTGGCATCGAGGCAAGGCAGGCTCGTCGTGCAATGGCGTGTCGTCTCCAACGGCTCACGGCGGCTTCAGCTGACCTGGATCGAGAGTGGGGTCGCCGGCTTGGCGCTGCCGGAGACGGTCGGCTCCGGCACTCGGCTGCTGGCAACCATGGTGGAGAACGCGGTGCGCACCTTCAACCCCACCGGAATGGCCTGCATCTTCGAGCTGGCACTCGAGGACAACGATGGATGATCGGCCGGCCGATGCAACCCGCCGCGGCGCCGGACGCAAGCCGCGGCGTTGGGGCTCCGGCGCCGAACCGATCGGCCGCGGACCTCGGGGAGCAGACATGGCAGCGTGCCCGCGGGTGACACCATGACCCTCGCAGCGACAGCCGAGGGCGACAGCCTGGTCAGGCAGGTGCAGAAGGAGCTGGGCGAGACGACGCCCGCAGCGCAGCTCGTCCCGCTGCTCTGGGGCGAGGCCCTCGAGGGGCCCGGTGCGCCGCCGCCGGCGCGGCTCGCCGACGAGGCGCGCGCGGTGCTCGCCTTCATCGCCGAGAAGCCGGCGCAGGCGCACAAATCGCGCTTCCGGAGCACCCACGGGCCCGACGGGCCGGCCGAGGGCACCGTCCTCGAGATTCTCAACGACGACATGCCGTTCCTCGTCGACTCGGTGCTGGGCGAGCTGCAGGCGCGGGGGCTCGAGGTGCGCCTGCTGCTGCACCCCATCTTCAAGACCAGGCGGGACAGGGCCGGCCGCCTGCAGGCGCTCGTCGGCCCCGGCGACCAGAGCTGGGACGACGGGCATCAGGAAAGCTACATCGCCATCCACCTCCAGGCCTTGCCGGAGGCCGAGCAGCGCGATCTCGGCACCGCGATCTCCGCGATCCTGGGCGAGGTGCGCGCCGCGGTATCGGACTGGGAGGCGATGCGCGGGCAGGTGCGGGCGGCGATAACCGACGTCGCGCGGGCACCGGCGCGCGTATCGGAAGGCGACAGGCGCGAGGCGGTTGAGCTGCTGCGCTGGCTGGAGGCGGGGCACTTCACCTTCCTCGGCGTGCGCGCCTACCGGCTCGAGGGCACGCCGGAGACGGGAAGGGTGGTCGCCGTGGAGAACTCGGGGCTCGGAGTCCTGCGCGACCCGGGGGTGCAGGTGCTGCGTCGCGGGGCGGAGCTGGTGGATCTCACGCCGGAGGTGCGCAGCTTCTACTTCGGGCCGGCGCCGCTCATCATCACCAAGGCCAATGTGGTCGCCCGCGTCCACCGCCGGGTGCATATGGACTACGTGGGCGTGAAGACCTGGCGGCGCGACGGCACGGTCAGCGGCGAGATCCGCTTCGTCGGGCTCTTCACCTCGCGGGCCTACACCGGCTCGCCGCGCGGCATCCCGATCCTGCGCCACAAGGTGGAAAGCGTCTTGCAAAAGGCCGGCCACCCCGAGTCCAGCCATGCCGGCAAGGCGCTTCTCAACGTGCTGGAGACGTTTCCGCGCGACGAGCTGTTCCAGATCGATGCCGGCGAGCTGGAAGCGTGGAGCGAGGGCATCCTCGATCTGCAGACGCGCCCGCGCGTGCGCGTGTTCGCCCGCGTCGATCGCTTCGACCGCTTCGTCTCCCTGCTCGTGTTCGTGCCGCGCGACCGCTACACCTCCGGTGCGCGCGAGCGCATCTCCGCCCTGCTGGCGGAGACCTACAAGGGCCGCATGGTCGCGTTCTACCCGTATTTCACGGACGGGCCGCTGGTGCGCGTGCATTTCATCCTCGCGCGCTACGAAGGCGCGACGCCGAAGGTTGCGACCGCGGACCTGGAACGCAGCATCGCCGACATCGTGCGCACGTGGGACGACCGCCTGGGCGCGGCGATCGGCGCGCTGGGCGCCCGCGGCGAGGCCCTGCGGGAGAAGTATCGCGACGCCTTCTCCGCCGGCTACGCGGAGACGTTCAGCGCCGCCCGCGCGCTGCAGGACATCGAGCGCATCGAGCGGCTCGGGCCGGAGATGCCGGTTGCGATCGACCTCTACCGCGAGGAGGGCGCACCCGCGGGCCGCTGCCGTGCGGCCGTCTATCGCCTCGGCGGGCCCATCAGCCTGTCGCGCCGCGTGCCGGTGCTGGAAAACCTGGGCTTCGTTGCGGTCGACGAGCGCTCCTATGAGCTCACGCCGCGCTTCGCCGACGGCCCGCGCCCGGTCACCCTGCACGACATGGTGATCGAGACCGCCGACGGCGCGCCGATCGACCTCGCGGGGCTGGAGAAGCGGGTGGAAGCGGCATTCCTCGCGGTGTTTCGGGGCGATGCCGACAACGACAACTTCAACCGCCTCGTGGTGTCGGCGGGGGCCGACTGGCGCTCGGTTGCGGTGCTGCGGGCCTGTGCCGCCTACTTGCGCCAGCTCGGCTCGCCGTTCGGGCCGCGCTACATCGCCGACACGCTCCACCGGCATGCAGGCGTTGCGCGCGACCTGCTGGAGCTGTTCCACCTGCGCTTCGATCCCGACCGCAGGCTCGATCCCGACCGGCGCAGGGACGCCGAGGTGCCGATCCGCCGGCGCATCGAAGGCGCGCTCGCCGCGGTGCCGAGCCTCGACGAGGACCGCATCCTGCGCCTGATGCTCAACCTGATCGGCGCGATGGTGCGCACCAACTTCCATCAAGAACGCCGTGCGGATTCCCCTCCCCCTTGCGGGCAGGGGTCGGGGGTGGGGGGAACCCCTCCCGTCGATGCTCTGTACCCGGCCACGCTCGCCTTCAAATTCGACAGCAAGGCGGTGGAGGCGGCGCCGCAGCCGCGCCCCTACCGCGAGATCTGGGTCTACTCGCCCCGCGTGGAGGGCGTCCACCTGCGCTTTGCGCCGATCGCGCGCGGCGGCATCCGCTGGTCGGACCGGGCGCAGGACTTCCGCACCGAGATCCTGGGGCTCGCGCGCGCGCAGCTCGTCAAGAATGCTGTGATCGTACCGTCGGGCGCCAAGGGCGGCTTCCTGCCCAAGCAGCTCCCCAGGCCCGGCAGCCGCGAGGAGGTGCAGAGGGAGGGCGAGGCCGCCTACCGCCTGTTCATCTCCGCGCTGCTCGATATCACCGACAACATCCAGGGTGGCCGCGTGGTGCCGCCGCCGCGCGTGGTGCGCCACGACGGCGACGATCCCTATCTGGTAGTGGCCGCCGACAAGGGCACCGCCACGTTCTCCGATACCGCCAACGCCATCTCGCTGGCGCACTCCTTCTGGCTCGGAGACGCCTTCGCCTCCGGCGGCTCGGCGGGCTACGACCACAAGCGCATGGGCATCACGGCGCGCGGGGCGTGGGAGTGCGTCAAGCGCCACTTCCGCGAGATGGACATCGACATCGCCCGCCAGCCGATTCGCGTGATCGGCGTGGGCGACATGTCGGGCGACGTGTTCGGCAACGCCATGCTGCTGTCGGAGCAGATCCGGCTGGTGGCGGCCTTCGACCATCGCGACATCCTCATCGATCCCGAGCCGGATGCCGCCGCCGGCTTCGCCGAGCGCAAGCGGCTGTTCGCGCTGCCGCGCTCGAGCTGGCAGGACTACGACCGGGCCCGGATCTCGCGCGGCGGAGGCGTCTTCTCGCGCTCGGCCAAGGCCGTTGCGGTGAGCGCGGAGATGAAGGCGCTGCTCGGCCTCGAGGCGGCGAGCGTGACGCCGGCCGAGCTGATCCGTGCGGTCCTGAGGTGCAGGACGGACCTGTTGTGGTTCGGCGGCATCGGCACCTTCGCGCGCGCCTCGGGCGAGCGGGACGAGGACGTGGGCGACCGCGCCAACGATGCGCTGCGCGTGGTGGCGACGGAGCTCGGGGCCAGGGTGATCGGCGAGGGCGCCAATCTCGGGCTGACGCAGCGGGCCCGCATCGAGTTCGCCGGGCGCGGCGGGCGCATCGACACCGACTTCATCGACAACTCGGCGGGCGTCAACACCTCCGACCAGGAGGTCAACATCAAGATCGCGCTGCAGACGGCCGCGGGCGCCGGCAGGCTCGACGCCGAGGCGCGCCTGAAGCTGCTCGCCGGCATGACCGGGGACGTGGCGGAGGCCTCGCTGCGCAACAACTACCAGCAGTCGCTGGCGCTGAGTCTCGCCGAGCGCCGCAGCGTGCGCGACCTGCCGGACTACGCGGTCCTGATGCGGTCGCTGGAGGCGCGCGGGCTGCTGGATCGCGGGCTCGAGGCCCTGCCCTCCGAGATGGAGTTGCAGGAGCGCGCCCGCGCCGGACGCGGCCTGACGCGGCCCGAGCTCGCCGTGCTCCTCAGCTACGCCAAGATCTCCCTGCAGCAGGACCTCCTGCACAGCCGCGTGCCCGATGCGCCGCAGATGGAGAGCTGGCTCGCCGGCTACTTCCCGCCGCTTCTGTACGAGCGCTTCCGCGCCGGGATCGACGCTCACAGCCTGCGCCGCGAGATTATCGCGCTCGGCCTCACCAATGCCGTCGTCAACCGCGGCGGGCCGGCGATGGCAGCGCGGCTCGCCGCCGAGACACGGCGCCCGGCCTCCGAGGTGGCGCAGGCCTTCATGACGGCCCGCGAGGTGTTCGACCTGCCGTGGCTGTGGCAGCGCATCGATGCGCTGGACGGCCGGGTGCCTGGGCAGGCGCAACTCGACCTCTATGCGGCGACGCGCGACCTCCTCAACGAGCAGACACGCTGGTTCCTGGGCCGGGGCGCGGCCCTGGACAGCGACCTAGCCGCCATCATCGGGCGCCACAAGGCCGGGCTCGCCGCTCTGGCCAGCGACCTGGAGGCGGTGCTGCCGCCGCGCCGCAGGAGCAGGCTGGCGGGCGAAGCGGCAGGCCTCGAAAGGGGCGGCGTGCCGGCCGGCCTCGCCGGCGACGTGGCGCAGCTCGAGGCGCTGGCGCAGGCGCCCGCGGTCACGGAGATCGCCCGCGCGACCGGCACGCCGGTGCCGCAGGTGGCGCGCCTCTTCTTCGAGATCGGCGAGCGGCTCGGTATCGACGATCTCGCGCGCAACGGCGCCGCTATCGCCACGCCGGACCCGTACGACCGGCTCGCCGTCGCGCAGGTGCTGGATGGGCTCGCCGCAGCGCAGGCCGCCTTCACGCGCGAGGCCCTCGGGGCGGGGGGCTGGGAGGCCTGGTCCGCGAGCCTGGGCGAGCGGATCGGCCGCGTCCGCCAGACGCTCGAGGAGGTGGCAGGCAGGGGCGCGCTCAACGTCTCGCGCCTGCTCGTCGCCGCGGGCGCCCTCGACGATCTTGCGGCGGGCGCGCGCTGAGGCGAGGCCCGGCAGGCCCAAGCCAGCGCTTGCTGCAAGATGCCGCTATGACGTTCCTGATACATTGGGTTTTCAGGAATTTTCTTATCGTCTAACCTCCGCGTCTGGAAAAAGGTCGACCGAGAGCTGTCGATCCGGTGAACGCGGGCAATGGAGCGCCGGATCGTGGAAGGCTCGACCGGAACCCGAGGAGAAGAGCTATGCCGGGCAAGAAGGAAAGGCTGATCGTCGAGCTTTACGAGGACGATCCGGAGCGGGCCGACGCCGTCGTTTTCGGCCGCAGGACGGATCCGGCACGGCGCGGGTTTCTCGCCGGGGCGGGGCTTGCGGCAATGACCGCAGCGGTCGGCGGACCGCTGGTTTTCGGGTCCGGCATGCCGGCGGGGCTCGTGCCGGCGGCGCTCGCCCAGGACAAGAAGGACGCTCCGCCGCCGGCCCCGGACGCCCCCAAGGGCCCGCAGCTCCTCCAGTTCCCGGGCAAGGACCCGGGCCTCGTGGTGCTGGGCGACCGGCCGCTGGTGGCGGAGACGCCCGAGCGTCTCCTGGACGACGAGACGACGACGACGGCCAGGTTCTTCATCCGCAACAACGGCCAGATGCCCGAGGCCACCAAGGAGCCCGACGCCTGGAAGATCGTCGTCGACGGCGAGGTCAACAGCCGCCTCGAGCTGACGCTGGGCGAGCTGAAGTCCAGGTTCACCCCGGTGACGCGGCGCCTGGTGCTGGAATGCGGCGGCAACGGCCGCTCGTTCTTCACGCCGCAGGCGCGCGGTAACCAGTGGACCAACGGCGGCGCCGGCTGCGCCGAGTGGACGGGTGTGCGCGTCGCCGACGTGCTGAAGGCTGCGGGCGTGAAGCCCTCCGCGGTGTTCAGCGGCCACTTCGGCGCCGACCCGAACCTCTCGGGCGACGCCTCGCGCCAGGCCCTGTCGCGCGGCGTGCCGATCGCCAAGCTCATGGACGAGAGCAACCTGATCGTATGGGCGATGAACGGCCAGCCGCTGCTGCCGGTGCACGGCTTCCCCGCGCGCCTGCTCATCCCGGGGTGGCCGGGGTCGGTCTCGGAGAAGTGGCTCACGCGCATCTGGATTCGCGACAAGGTGCACGACGGCCAGGGCATGGGCGGCACCTCCTACCGCGTCGCCATCAGGCCGATGGTCCCCGGCGGCAAGGCGGACCCCGCCAACTTCAGGGACCTGGAATCGATGCCGGTGCGCTCGATCGTCACCAGCCCGGCGAACGGCGCCAGGCTTCCCGCGGGAGCCAGGGAGATCGCGCTGCGCGGGGCGGCGTGGGCCGGCGATCACACGGTGCGGGCGGTCGATGTGTCGATCGACTACGGCAGCAGCTGGCAGAGCGCCAGCCTCGGCCAGCCCAGGAACCCCTACGACTGGCAGCGCTGGACCGCCACCGTCAAGCTGCCGAGCGACGGCTACTACGAGGTGTGGGCGCGCGCCACCGACTCGCGCGGCGTGGTGCAGCCGCACATCGCCGGCAACTGGAACCCGCAGGGCTACGGGGCCAATCCGATGCACCGGATCGCAGTCCTGGTCGGGTGATGACGCCGGCGCGAAGAGGCTCGAGGCGGTCGAGGCGGCTTCCGGCGGGCGCCCAGGCGCTCGCTGCGCTCGCAGTGCTGGTGGCATTGCCGGCCATAGAGGCTGCCGGGCAGAAGCGCGAGCGGCCCAGGGAGGAGCAGCCGGAGGACTATCCGGCGGGTCCCAACCGCGAGGACACGTTCTACTTCTGCACGGCATGCCACGGCTTCAAGATCGTGGCGCAGCAGGGCATGTCGCGCGATCGCTGGAACGAGACGCTCGACGTCATGGTGGCGCGCCACAAGATGCCCGACGTGCAGGGCGCCGAGCGCGAGAAGATGCTCGACTACCTGGAGCGCGCCTTCCCGGAGCGCCGGCAGCCCGGCGGCTGGAAAAATCCGTTCGCGCCGGATTAGGCGGCCACCCGTCATCCCGGAAGCTGAGGGCGCAGCCCGAAGCTATCCGGGACCTCGCGCAACGAGTTGCGCCTCGCCCCCCATTTTCCTCACGAGGTCCCGGATCGGAGCGCTGCTCGCCTGCGGCTTCCATCGCTCCGTCCGGGATGACGGGTGCGGATCAGTGCCGGAAATGCCGCACGCCCGTGAACACCATGGCGATGCCCGCCGCGTCGGCGGCGGCGATGACCTCGGCGTCGCGCACCGAGCCGCCGGGCTGGATCACCGCCGTGGCGCCGGCGTCGGCGGCGGCGAGGAGCCCGTCCGCGAAGGGGAAGAAGGCATCGGAGGCGACCACCGAGCCGCGGGTGAGCGGCTCGGGCTCGCCGGCCGCCCTGGCGGCGTCCGCCGACTTCAGGGCGGCGATGCGGGCGCTGTCGACGCGGCTCATCTGTCCCGCGCCGATGCCGACCGTGGCGCCGTCCCTGGCGTAGACGATGGCGTTGGACTTGACGTGCTTGGCGACCCGGAAGGCGAACTTCAGGTCCGCCAGCTCCTGCGCGCCGGGCTGGCGTTTCGTCACCACCGCGAGCTCGATGTCGTCGATGACGACGTTGTCGCGCGACTGCACGAGAAAGCCGCCGGCGAGCGAACGGAAAGCGAGGCCCGGGGCGCGCGGGTCGGGCAGCGTGCCGGTCGTCAGGAGGCGCAGGTTCTTCTTGGCAGCGAAGATGGCCCTGGCCTCGGGCGTGGCGTCGGGCGCGATCACGACCTCGGTGAGGATGGCCGTGATCGCGTGCGCCGTCTCGGCATCGATGGTGCCGTTCAAGGCGATGATGCCGCCGAAGGGGCTGACCGGGTCGCAGCGGAACGCCTTGGCGTAGGCCTCGGCGAGCGTGCGGCCCAGCGCCACGCCGCAGGGGTTGGCGTGCTTGATGATGGCGACCGCGGGCGACACCGCGGGGTCGAGCTCGGCGATCAGCTCCATGGCGGCATCGGCGTCGCCGAGGTTGTTGTAGGACAGCTCCTTGCCCTGGTGCTGCACGGCCGTGGCCACGCCGGGCCTCGCCTCGCCCGTGCGGTAGAACGCGGCCCGCTGGTGCGGGTTCTCGCCGTAGCGCAGCTCGAGGGCGAGCCGGCCGCCGAAGGCGCGCCACGCGGGGGCCGCCTCGCCGAGTGTGGCGGCGAACCAGGCTGAGATGGCGGCGTCGTAGGCGGCCGTGCGCGCGTAGGCTTTGGCGGCGAGCGCCTTGCGCAGGCCGAGCGTGGTGGCGCCGCCGTTCTGCGCCATGGCGTCGAGCACCCGGGCGTAGTCCCCGGGGTCGACGATCACGGTGACGGCGGCGTGGTTCTTGGCCGCCGCGCGGATCATGGCCGGGCCGCCGATGTCGATGGTCTCTATGCACTCCTCGAAAGGCGCGCCCTTGGCCACCGCATCCTCGAAGGGATAGAGGTTGACCGCCAGCAGGTCGATGGGCGCGATGCCGTGGGCCGCCGCGGCGGCATCGTGCTCCCTATTGCCGCGTATGGCGAGGAGCCCGCCGTGCACCTTGGGGTGCAGGGTCTTGAGGCGGCCGTCCATCATCTCGGGAAAGCCCGTGTGCTCGGCCACGTCCTTGACGGCGAGCCCGGCGTCTTTGAGCGCCCTGGCGGTGCCTCCGGTGGAGAGGATCTCCACGCCCTGCGCTGCGAGCGCGGCCGCGAAGCCAACGAGCCCGGTCTTGTCGGAGACCGAGATCAGCGCCCGGCGGATCGCCGTGTCAATCATGCGAGCACCCTTCCTGCATCCGAGGGGCAACGGCTTCGCACGGCGCCGCGGCGTTTGTCACCCGCAATCCCGGAATTTGATTTCCTCGAGTTGGGGCGGCGCTGGAACCGGAGACGTCGAAGCTCCCTTGGGGGTCGCACCTGTCGTCCCTGTGCCGCGGCTCACCCATATCGAATTGGTATGACCGGAGGAGAGCGGCATCAACTATTCTCGCGGGTGAAACACGGCGGCCAGCCAGGCCGTGAAGCATAAGGGACAAGGAGGATGAGGGGATGAGTCTGGTCGGCGCATTGCGCAATCGGGCACCGGGCGCAGCACTTCTGGCAATGACCGCGGCCGCGTGGCTGACGACGGGTCTGGGTCCTGCCAGAGCGCAGGAGCAGCGGACGATCAAGCTCCTGATCCCGTTCCAGGCCGGCGGCGGCAGCGACATTCTCGGCCGCTTTCTCTCCGATCTCATCTCCCGCACGCACGGCCCCACCTTCGTGGTGGAGAACCGGCCGGGTGCGGGCACCGCCATCGCCACCGAGGCCGCGGCGCGCGCCGAGCCCGACGGCAATACCGTCCTGATCGTGGGCAACTCGTTCGTCATCAATCCGCTCCTGCGCAAGCGCAATTACGATCCGCTCACGAGCTTCGAGCCGCTCTGCCTGCTGACGCGGTCGCCCAACGTCGTTACGGTCCACAGCTCGTCGCCCCATCGCACGCTGCCGGACCTCGTCAACGCGGTCCGCGCCAAGCCCGGCGAGGTGACGATGGCCATCAACGGGCCCTTCACCAGCCAGCAGATGGCCTACGAGAAGCTGAAGCGCTCCGCCAACATCGACATGGTCGCGGTTACCTTCTCGGGCGGCGCGCCGTCCGTGAACGCGCTGTTGGGCCAGCATGTGGCGGCGCTGGTCGTCAACTACCCGTCGGCCGGCGAGGTGATTGCCGCCGGCAACCTGCGCACGCTCGCGATCACGGCGCTGAAGCGCAACCCCCTGGTGCCCGACATTCCGACGGTCGGTGAGCTCGGATATCCGGAGATCGACGAGGACGTGTGGTTCGGCATCGTCGCGCCGGCGAAGACGCCCGCCCCGGTGGTGACCCAGCTCGCCGACTGGTTCGGGGCTGCGGTGAAGGCCCCCGAGCTCGAGCCGAAGCTGGGCAAGCTGGGGTACTCCGTGGTCGGGGCGTGCGGCCAGCATTTCGCCTCGTTCCTCAAGGCGCAGCATGAAGCCTACGACCAGATCATCCGCGAGGCGAACATAAAGGGAAAGTGAGCCGACCCGGGTGGCCGCGGAAGTCGGGCGTCGTCCGTCGGGAGTTCAATGCTCGCGTTGCCGCGAAGCCCGACGCCCGACCCTCGACACCCGATGCGGCTCGTGGGCCGGAGACAAACCGTGGCTACGCGATGCGCTGCAGGCGCCAGCGCACGCTGAGGGCGCCGCAGCAGGCGGCGCGCAGGACCACCTGCTGCGCCTGCCGCGGGCCGACCATATCCGCGTAGTGCGTGCTCTCCTCGATGGAGAGGGCGGCCCCTTCGGCAGAGAGGCGCCAGCGCCCGCCGCCCGGCAGGATCAGCTCCGCGCCGCCGCCGTCGCGCTGGCGGGCGCCGGCCAGCGGATGCAGATGGAAGTGGATGGCGAGCGGCACGTCCCAGGCGAAGCGGACCTCGCCCCTGGCGCCGTCGAGGGCATCCTCGCCGTCGAGCGAGGCGCCGTCGGCGGCAAGGCAGAGCGTGCGGCAATGGACGAGCCCGAAGCGGCTGGCATAGCCGTCGTGCGTCGCCTGCAGGATCAGGCCGCCGTCGGCCTCGCTCAGGCGCGCCATCACCCGGCCGGGACGGCGGATCGGCGGGGCGCCGATGCGGCGCTCGATGACGGCGTTGCGTATGAGATCGGCCGAGGACTGCCCGCCCAGCGCCAGCGTGTTGTGGCTCGCCGTCGCGCGTGCGGCGGCGGCGGCGCGGGCGTGGGCGCCGGCCGGCCTCCCGCCGTTGACGAAGAGGAGATCGCGGCCCGAGCTCAGCTCGAAGGAGAGGCAGCCGGCGCAGGCGTCCGCGGCAAGCTCCAGGGGCGGCGCCGGGCCGGCATCGACGACGATGGCGGTGCTGCCGCGCTCCAGGCGCACGTAGCCCGAGGACGACACCGGCGGACCCGGCGCGGCCCTGCCCCGGTCGTAGGCGAGCAGCATGGCGAGCGCCTCCTGCTCGCCGGCGCCTACCCCGTTGAAGCGCGCGAGCTGGCCGTCGCCGAGCTTGAGGCGCCGCAGCATGGGCATCATGCGGTCGATGGCGGCCGGGAGGCGCTCGTTGGGTGTGAGCCCGCGTGCGGCGAAGCACTGCCGCAGCGGCAACAGGTCGAGCAGGAGGGCGATGAGCACGCCGGCGTTGCGGCTCAGGTGGCCGCCGTCGGCACCGATCTGGCGGTCGAGCTCGCGCACGAGGTGCTTTTCGGACTCGGCGAGCCGGCGCTCGTGGCCGGCGATGCACAGGCACGCCTGCACTAGCCCGATCAGGGCGAGGAGCCGCGGGTGGCCCTCCGGGGCGTCGCGCCAGGCGGCGGCGAGATAGCCCGCCTGGTCCTCGAGGCTCAGCATCAGGCCTGCGGTGAGGCGGCGCTCGGCCCCGTCCAGCAGCAGGCTCGAGTACGACAGCCAGGAGATCATGCGCCGTCCCACCACATCGGGGGCCCAGGCCTCCATTCCCCTGCGGCGGCTGCCGGCGAGCCACTCGGCCGCGAGGCGATGCACCAGGGCCTCGTTCTCCGCGGTGCGGGCAGCCGCGAAGTGGCGCAGCCAGCCGAACCCGTTGAGCTCGCGCTGCCAGGCCGTGCCTTGACCTGTGCCTTGACCTGTGCGTGGGGCTGTCAGGTCGAAGGGAGAGGCGCCGTCGAGCGTCACGGTGAGGCCGGCGAGGCCGACGCTGCCGGAGGCCACCTCGTCGGCGAAGCTCGGGTCCACGGGGCGCAGGTCGGGCGGCGCCAGCACCAGCTCGCCGACCATCGGGGCGCGATGACGCCAGCGCATCAGGCGCGAGCGGCGCATGCGCGCGAGCGCACTGCGCCGCAGCCCCTCCGCGGCGAGAACGGCAAGGCCGATGCTGTCGCGCGCCGCGTCGAGCGGGCTCGCACGGCCGGAGAAGCCGGGCGCGCGCGGACGCGCGGGCGCTTTCCGGGAGCGGCGCAGCGATCGACGTGTGTCCATCGGGGCCGCTTAGCCCGCACATGTGCCGGCGCCAAGACGCGCGGGCCGCTGAGCGGTGGGCGAGCTGTGGACAACCGGGGTTACGCGTGCCGCTGCAACCTGGAGATGTAGAACCCGTCCATGCCTCCCCATTCGCCGAGATGGAAGGGCAGGGTGCGGACATCTCCATCGGCGATCCAGGCTGGCTCCGCGCCGATGTCGGAGGGCGCGATCGGGGCGTGGCGGAAGGCTGGCGTGCGGGCGAGGAAGGCGTCGATCTGGGCGCGGCCCTCCTCCGGCTCGAGCGAGCAGGTGCCGTAGACGAGGACACCGCCCGGCTTCACCAGCGTCGCGGCATTGGTGAGCATGGCCTCCTGCACCTTCGCCATGCGGGCGACATCGGAGGGCCCCTTGAGGCGCAGGATGTCAGGATGGCGGCTGACGGTGCCGGTCGCGGTGCATGGCGCATCGAGGATGACGGCGTCGAAGGCGCGGCCGGGGGCCCAGGCTGTCACGTCGGCGGTGACGACCTCGGCGTCGAGGCCGAGACGGGCGAGGTTCTCGCGCAGCCGGCCGAGGCGCACCGGCGCATCGTCGACGGCCGTGACCCGGGCGCCCGCCGCGGCGAGGCCGGCGGTCTTGCCGCCGGGCGCGGCGCACAGATCGGCGACCTCGAGGCCCGCGACATCGCCCGCCGCGCGTGTCACCAGGGCGGCCGCGGCGCTCTGCACCCACCATGCGCCTTCGGCGTAGCCCGGCAGGTCCTCGATGCGGCCGTGGGCGGCGAGGCGGATGGCGCCGGTCGGCAGCAGGCGCCCGCCGAGGCGGCCGGCCCAGGCGGCGCCATCGGTGCCGGGCTTCGAGACGATGTCGAGCGGCGGCTCCACGAGGCTCGCCTCGGCGATGCGGCGGGCGTCGCCCTCGCCGTAGGCGGTGCACCAGCGCTGCCACAGCCAGGCCGGCACATTGAGCCGCACCGGGTCCTGCCCCGCGAGCCTGCCGCTGCCCTCGGCGGCGACGCGGCGCAGCACGGCGTTGGCGAGGCCGGCGAAGCGCACTCCCCCCGGCTCCCGGCGTGCGGCCTCCACCGCGAGGCCGACGGCGGCGTGCGCCGGCGTGCCGAGGCACAGGATCTGGGCGGCGCCGGCGAGCAGGATCGGCCACATCCGGCCGCTGCTCCGGGGCGGTCTCCGCGCCAGGAAGGCGCCCAGCACGTGCTCCAGCTCGCCCAGCCGGCGCAGCACCGTGGCCGCCAGCAGCCGTGCGAATGCGCGGTCGCGCGGCTCGATGGCCGCCGTCGCGGAGCGCGCTCCGGTCACTGCCAGCATCTCGTCCAGCGTGCGCCTCTCGATGAGCACGCCGGCGATCAGCGCGTGCGCGAGGTCGCGCGCCGCGAGCCCTTGCGGCGGCGGGCGGCTCTGCGACTTGCGAACGGGTCCCCGCATGGGTGTTGGTCTCCCGATGGACCCGTGAGTTAGGCCGATCGGATGCCGACTGCAAGCGGCGCCACCACCGGAGGCGGGAGGCCTGGGCTCTTGCGCGACCGGCCTCGGCGTTAACCCCCGGTTCACCGAGAGTGCAACTCGCCGCGCCTCTTTTTGTCAGGGCGGGTCCGTGACCCCTTACAATTCGCGCGTCGCCAGGTCGGCAAGGCCGCCGGCTCGCCGCCGGCGCGGGCAGTCCGGGCGACCGGCCGCCCGGCGTCCGCGCTCTTTGACATCGTGAATCCCACCGCCGCCGGTCCAGGTCGGGCCGGCCTGCGCCGCCTCGACTCCATCGGCGGCACAGCGACCCCTCCGGGTCCGCGCGATCTGGCCCGATCTCACGGCGGCGCGGCGACGACGGCGGCTGCGGTCATCATGGCGCACGCGAGGGCGAGCGTCCAGGCCGCCTCGGCGTAGCCCAGGGCAACCAGCAGCGCCGTGGAGAGGATCGGCGAGGCGTAGGAGAGGACGCCCAGCAGGGCCACATCGCCCCGCTTCATGGCCGCGTCCCACAGGAAGAACGCGGCCCCCACGGGGCCGACGCCGAGGCCCAGGAGGGCGGCCCAGGAGAGGGCGCCGGCGGGCCAGGTCCACTGCTCCAGGGCGAGGCTCGCCGCCAGCGCCAGGGCCGCCGTGGCGATGCAGGAGACGGAGAGGCTCTCGCTCGGCACGTCGGCGACGAGGCGCGAGGCGACGGAGTAGCTCGACCAGACGAGCGCGCAGGCGAAAGCGAGCGCGAAGCCCAGCTGTTGCGCCGGGGTGCCCGCGGCGAGGCCGAGCTGGTCCCACACCAGGATCGCCGCCGCGGCGAGCCCGATGAGGGCGGCGAGCACATGGCGGGCCCTGAGCCGCGCGCCGGGCGGGAGGCCGGAGAAGAGCACGGTAAGGAGCGCCCACAGGGAGGCGACGAGGTGCGCCTCGGCCGGCGGCGCCAGGCGCAGCGCCGCGAAGTAGAGCGCGTGGTAGCCGAACAGGCCGTAGACACCGAGGGCGAGGGAGGCCGCGCTGGGCCGCAGGCAGTGCAGCCGGCCGCGCAGGCCGGCCACGAGCACACCGACGAGCGCGGCGATGGCGAACACGATGGCAGTGGTCTGGAACGGCGGGATAGGACCCTTCAGCGTCGTCAGCGTGGCGAGCGAGGCCCACAAGAGGATCGCGCCCAGCCCGAGCGCCGTTGCCGTCCTGGACGCCATGCGGACCGGAGCTCCTTCTGGTGTGGACGGGGCGATGCGCGGCCGCTTGATCACTGTGACAAGGCGTGCATAGGCTCACACATGGCAACGAACCTGTCGATCGATCCGGAGCTGATCGAACGCGCCCTGGAGGTCAGCGGCGAGCGAACGAAGAAGGCTGCTGTTCGAAGCTCCGCAGGAGTTCATCGCGCGCAGACAGCAGAAGCGCCTGCTCGAGCTGATGGGCAAGCTCGAGTGGGATTTCTCCTACGACTGTAAGGCGGAGCGCCCGCGCGATTGAGCCTGTTCGTCGATACCAGCGTCTGGCGACTTCCCGCACATCTCCGAGCACTGCGCATTGGGGGCCGCGAAAACGCCACCGGAGCGCAGCTCATGTCGCGAAGGGATCGAGCGGCGTGGACCTGTAGAGATCGCCGAGGCGGCCGATGGTGCCGATGTCGGGGAAAGTGAGCGCGACACCCGGCTTGATGAGTTGGCGTCGCCGCCAACGGCTGCCAGTCTGGCGGTCGTGCTGAACTGCGCCCATCCGGTCCTGGCGCACGAACAAGACGCATCGATTGTGCTCATGGTCCTGGTAGTAACGCAACTTGGCTTCCAGCACCGCCTTCTTGTCGCTCTCCGAGAGCACCTCGGCCACGAAGTAGAACCGCTGGACGTAGATCTGGCCAACCAAGAAGGCGGTGTCGATGACGACCACGTCCGGCTCGGGGTTGTACTTCTCGTCGCCCTTGAGCCAGACGCCAACCGCACGATCTGCCTGCCACTCGGGCTTCACCGCTGCGAGCTGGGCATTGAGCAGCATCTCCAGATTGCGGGAGATCCGAATGTGCATGACGGTGGGCGGCGGCATCATCATGGGCACACCGTCGATCAGCTCCCACTTCTCCTCCTTCGGGCGCTCGTCCCGGAAGGCGTGGAACTGCTCCATCGTGAGTTGCGGTCTCCGCCGCAGGAAATCTCCTGGCATGGCTGCATCTCAACAGAATCTATCCGCCCACGCAACTGACAGACCGTTGTGTTCAGCCAACCTTATCAAATCGGCCACATCGCTTCCGTCATAGCTCGGAAACTCAAATCCCTGGCCGTGATGGGCCGTGTACAAATGCTGAAGGATCTCGAAGGCCCGTTGCGTTGCTTGATCGAACTCGTTCCAGACTACCCCTGCATCGGTCCAAACACCCTTCGGGTCCGACACACAGTCACCGTCAATGTGGAAATGCGTTTTGTTGCGAATGATTTTTAGCTTCGCACTTAGGACTTCGATGCAGTGTAGCGTGCAAGCTCTAGTCCTGCAGAATTGTTCTATCTCCGCCGTCTGTTGCCGCAGCAGATACCAGAACGAGGCCACCCGGCGACTGCGATCAAAGACCTTGATCGCATGGGCGACCATCTGATCGAAGAAGGCTCGATCCATCAACTCGAACACGTCTAATCCTGAAGTCAATCTATCAGTCGACTTCAATGCGCCCCAGGCCCGCCGGTAGTAGAGGACCCGCTGCAATTCACTCAGATAGCGTCGTAGTGCCTTCCCAAATTTCTCATCGGCATCCATTTACACGTCCACGTCCGCCGCCAGCGCGTTGGCCTGGATGAACTCGCGCCGCGGCTCGACGATGTCGCCCATCAGGCGGGAGAAGATCTCGTCGGCCTCGCCGAGGTCGCCGAGCTTCACCTGCAGCAGCGTGCGCGCATCGCGGTCGAGCGTCGTCTCCCACAGCTGCTCGGGGTTCATCTCGCCCAGGCCCTTGTAGCGCTGCACGGAAATGCCCTTGCGCCCGGCCTCGTAGATGGCATCGAGCAGCGTGCGCGGCCCGAATACCGCCGTCTCGCCGTCCTTGCGCTTGAGCTTGGCGGGGAGCGCGTAAATCTCTTGCAGGTGCGCGACGCGCTCGTTGAGGCGGCGCGCCTCGAGCGAGCCGATCATCGCCCGGTCCAGCGTGTGCACCTCGGTGACGCCGCGCACCTGGCGGCGGAACACGTAGCCCTCGTTACCGAACATGCCGCTCCAGCCGCGCTCGGTCTCCTCGGAAAGCACGTCGAGCCGGTCGGCGATGGCCCTTGCCTTGGCATTCGCGTTGTCGGCGGACTGCAGGAGATCGGGGGCGAACAGGCCGCCGGTGGCCGCCTGCTCCACAACGAAGCGCGTATAGCGCGAGTGCAGGTCCTCGATCACGCGGGTGATGCCGCGCGCCTGCTCGACAATGTCGCGCAGGTCGCGGTGTGCGCGGACCTCGCCCGAGCCCAGCTCCAGTGCGGCCTCCTCGAGGCCGGTGTCGATCAGGTAGTTCTCGAACGCGTGCTGGTCCTTGAGATAGGTCTCGGACTTGCCCTTGCTGACCTTGTAGAGCGGTGGCTGGGCGATATAGAGGTGCCCCTTGTCCACGAGCTGCGGCATCTGCCGGTAGAAGAACGTGAGCAGCAGGGTGCGGATGTGGGCGCCGTCCACGTCGGCGTCCGTCATGATGATGATCTTGTGGTAGCGCAGCTTGGAGAGGTCGAAGTCGTCGCGGCCGATGCCGGTGCCGAGCGCGGTGATGAGCGTGCCGATCTCCTGGCTCGAGAGCATGCGGTCGAAACGCGCGCGCTCCACGTTCAGGATCTTGCCCCGCAGCGGCAGCACCGCCTGGAACTCGCGGTTGCGGCCCTGCTTGGCCGAGCCGCCGGCCGACTCGCCCTCGACGATGAACATCTCGGTGTTGGCCGGGTCGCGGTCCTGGCATTCGGCGAGCTTGCCCGGCAGCGAGCTGATATCGAGCGCGCCCTTGCGGCGTGTGAGCTCGCGCGCTTTTCGGGCCGCTTCACGTGCGGCTGCCGCCTCGATCACCTTGGTAATGATCACCTTGGCTTCCTTGGGATGCTCCTCGAGCCAGGCCGCCAGCTGGTCGCCGACGATGCCCTCGATCACCGGCTTCACCTCGGAGGAGACGAGCTTGTCCTTGGTCTGGCTGGAGAACTTGGGATCGGGCACTTTCACCGAGAGCACCGCGGTGAGGCCCTCGCGGGCGTCATCGCCGGTGAGCGACACCTTCTCCTTCTTGGCGGCGCCGCTCTCCTCCGCATACTTGTTGATGACGCGCGTCAGCGCCCCGCGCAAGCCTGCGAGATGCGTGCCGCCGTCGCGTTGGGGGATGTTGTTGGTGAAGCACAGAACCTGCTCGTGGTAGGCGTCGTTCCACCACAGCGCCAGCTCCACGGCGGTGCCGTCCTTCTCGCCACCGATCATGATCGGCGCCTCGAAGAGCGCCGTCTTGGAGCGGTCGAGCCAGCGCACGAACTCCGCGATGCCGCCATCGTAGCGCATCTCGGTGCTCTTCTTGTCGGCGTGGCGGAAGTCCTGCAGCACTACGCGTACGCCCGAGTTGAGGAAGGCGAGCTCGCGCAGGCGGTGCTCCAGCGTCTCGTAGTCGAACTCGGTGACGTTGTGGAAGGTCTCGAGACTCGGCCAGAACGTCACCTCCGTGCCGCGCTTGCCCTCCGCGTCGCCCAGCACCTTGAGCGGCGCCTCGGCGATACCGTTGCGGAAGCGCACGAAGTGCTCCCTGCCGTCGCGCCAGATCTTGAGCTCGAGCACGTAGGAGAGGGCGTTCACGACGGATACGCCGACGCCATGCAGGCCGCCCGAGACCTTGTAGGGGTTGTCGTCCTGGCCCTCGCCGAACTTGCCGCCGGCGTGCAGCTGCGTCATCACCACCTCGGCGGCGGAGATGCCTTCCCCCTGGTGGATGTCGGTGGGGATGCCGCGCCCGTTGTCGCGCACGGTGCAGGAGCCGTCGGGGTTGAGGCTGACCACGACCTCTGTGGCGAAGCCGGCCAAAGCCTCGTCGATGGCGTTGTCCACCACCTCGTAGACCATGTGATGCAGGCCTGAGCCGTCATCGGTGTCGCCGATGTACATGCCGGGCCGCTTGCGCACCGCGTCGAGCCCCTTCAAGACCTTGATCGCATCGGCGCCGTATCGCTCGGCGCCGTTGGTCTTTCTCGCAGGCGTTGCGCTCATGTCAGAAGGCGTCCTTTGGGGGGATTTTTTAGGTGGGCTGGAGACTATCCTAAGATGGGTATCGAAGCACGCAAAAAGAAGGGTTGCAGACAGCGAAATATATGTTCTTTGTCAACGTGTTATGGAGCGGTATTCGAACCTGCCGACGGGCTCCCTTGGGACACTGCCTGGCCGCCTTCCACGCGGTGGAAGGAGGCCTTTCCCGAGAGGCCGGAAAAGGCCTCCGCTTCGGTCCCCGTCATCCAGGTCTGGTTGCCGAGGGCAACGATCTCCTCGAACAGGGCGGCGCGCCGGATTGGGTCCAGGTGCGCACTGATCTCGTCGAGGAGGAGGATGGGTGCGGCGCCGTTCCGGTGCCGGCGCACCATCTCGGCTTGCGCCAGCACCAGGCCGACCAGCAGCGACTTCTGCTCACCCGTGGAGCAGGTGGCCGCCGGCATGCCCTTGGGGCCGTGGCCGACGAGAAGGTCCGAGCGGTGCGGGCCATCCAGCGTGCGGCCCGCGGCCCTGTCGCGCTCGCGGGCGCCCTGCAGCAGGGCCGCATAGGCGTCCTCCACATCCAGCGCGGGGCGGGTCGCAAGATCGGTCTCCAGCGTACCCGCAATGCCCAGCGTCGCCCACGCGAAGGCGCTCTGCGGAGCCGCCGCGCGCCGGGCCTCGATGAGGGCGGCGAGCTCGGTGACGGCCGCGGCGCGCGCGGCGGCGATGGCTACGCCGGTCTCGGCCATGATGCGCTCCAGGCCTGCAAAGCGCGCGGGCTCGCGCACGTCCTCGGCCAACAGGCGGTTCCTCTGCTGCATGGCCCGCTCGAACTGGCCAAGACGCAGGCGGTAGCCCGGATCGAGGCTCGGCGCGACGCGATCGAGGAAGCGCCGCCGCTCGGACGCGGGACCCGTAAAGAGCCCGTCCATCGCCGGCGTGAGCCAGAGGATGTCGACCAGGTCGCCGAGCGCGCCGGAGCCCGACTGGCTCTCGCCGTTGATGCGCACGCTCCGGCCCATGCGCAGGCCTGGGCGCCCGCCGTCGTGGCGCTGCAACCCGGTGCCGATCCTGACGCGGCCCAGCGGGGCCGAGACGGTGGCGGCGACGGCCCAGTCCGCGCCGCCCATACGTGCCAGCTCCGGATAGGGGGCGCGGCGGAGGCCCTGGCCGGCGGTGAGCAGCGAAACGGCTTCGAGCAGGTTGGTCTTCCCCGAGCCGTTGGGGCCCGTCAGCACGATCAGGCCGGGGCCGGCGGACAGCACGAGGCTTGCGTAGTTCCTGAAATCGGTGAGGCGTAGCTCCTCGATCCACACCCGAGGGCCCGCGGCGCCAGCCTCGGCGGGGGCGCCGGTGGTCGGGGCATCGGATGGACGCATGCGTGTCGCGTTGAGGCTCCGTCAGACGCGCATCGGCATCAGCACGTAGAGCGCGCCTTCGTCGCTGTCGTCCTTGACCATGGTCGGAGAGCCGGCATCGGCGAGCAGGAAATGCGTCATCTCGCTTTCGATCTGGTTGGCGATGTCCAGGAGATAGCGGGCATTGAAGCCGATTTCCAGGGGATCGGCGCCGTAGTCGGCGCCCAGCTCCTCCGTGGCGCTGCCGCCCTCCTGGTTGTTGACGGACAGCACGACCTTGTCAGGGCCGACATTGAGCTTCACGGCGCGTCCTCGGTCGCTGACGATGGTGGACACGCGGTCCACCGCGTTCGTGAACTCCGCGTTGCGTACGCGGAGCGACTTGTCGTTGGACTTGGGGATGACGCGGGCGTAGTCGGGGAAGGTGCCGTCGATCAGCTTGGTCGTCAGCGTGACACTGCCGATCTCGAAGCGCGCCTTGGAGGCCGATACGCCCACGGCGACGCCGCCATCGGTGCCTTCGACCAGCCGATGCAGCTCGTGCACCGTCTTGCGCGGCAGTATGATACCGGGCATGCCCTCCGCGCCGCGCGGCAGGGGACGCTCGGCCTGCGCCAGACGATGCCCGTCGGTCGCCACCGCACGCAGCGTGTCCTGGCCCGACTGCGCCGCCGTGTGCAGATAGATGCCGTTCAGATAGTAGCGCGTCTCCTCGGTGGAGATGGCAAAGCGGGTCTTGTCGATCAGGCGCTTGAGGTCGCCGGCCTCGATCTCGAACCTGTGGGTGAGGTCGCCCGGCGACAGATCCGGGAAGTCCTCCGGCGGCAGGGTCTGCAGCGCGAAGCGCGAGCGCCCCGACGTGAGCACCAGGCGCTCCTTCTCGACTTCGCGTCTGATCTCGACCTCCGCACCGTCGGGAAGCTTGCGCGCGATGTCGTAGAGGATGTGCGCAGACACCGTTGTGGCGCCGGGCTGCGAAACATCGGCACGCGTCTCCTCCAGCACCTCGCGCTCGAGGTCCGTCGCCTTGAACTGCAGGCCACGGTCGGAGGCCTTGAGCAGGACGTTGGAGAGGATCGGGATGGTCGTGCGCTTCTCGACCACGCTCGTCACATGGCCGAGCCCTCTGAGCAGCTCGCCGCGATCGATTACAAGCTTCATGGCCTGGACGTCTTTCTCTGGTGCACCTCACCCTCGGAGGGCGGAGGATCCTCACGGGTGGCCATCGCGCCAGCGTCCGGGAGGAGACTCACTTGCCGATGAACGTGGACCGCCGTCCGCCTTTTGGCAAGGATGGCATGACAACTCGCCTGGGAATAAAGCAACGGGCGGCGCCGGTGAGCGCCGCCCTTGTCGGTAAAACCGTCCGGACCGGTTTCGGCCGCTACCGGTTGAGCTGGCGCTTCAGCTCCTCGATCTCCTCCTTGAGGTGGGGGTTGTCGCCCATCTCCCGGTCGATCTTGCGGATGGCGTGCAGCACGGTGGTGTGGTCTCGGTTGCCGAAGCGGCGGCCGATCTCCGGCAGCGACCGCGAGGTGAGCTGCTTCGCCAGATACATGCCGATCTGCCGCGGCCGCACCACGGAGCGGTGGCGCCGATCCGACAGGATGTCGGCCTTGGAAACCGCGAAGTGGCGCGAGACGACGCGCAGGATGTCCTCGACCTTGATGCGCCTGGGCTCGTTGCCGAGCACCAGGTCGCGGATGATCGATTCGACCAGCTCGATGGTGATGGGCGCGTGCGTCAGCTGCCATGTGAGGTACAGGCGGTTGATGGCACCCTCGAGCTCGCGGCCGTTCTCGGTCAGGCGGTCGGCGAGCAGCTTGAGCACCGGGCCCGAGAGCTCGAACGCCGGGTCGATAGTGCGTTTCTCCTGCACCCGCCGCGCCAGGATCTCGAGGCGCAGCTCCTCGTCAAACTCGCCGATCTCCGTGATCAGGCCGCGCTGCATGCGCGAGCGCATGCGGTCGTTGAGACGGTCGAGCTGTCCCGGCGGACGCGCCGAAGCGACCACCACCTGCTTGCCGCCGTCGAGCAGCGCATTGATGATGTGCTCGAACTCCTGCTCGGTCTTCTCGCCCTGCATGAACTCCAGGTCGTCGATCAAGAGGATGTCGATCGCTCTGAACTTCTCCTTGAAGGCCATGGCATCCTGGCTGCGCACCGCTTCCACGAACTGGTAGCGGAAGCGTTCCGCCGTCAGATAGAGCACCTGAGCGCGCGGATGGCGCCGCCTGGTCTCCCAGGCGATGGCGTGCAGGAGGTGCGTCTTGCCGAGGCCCACCGCGGAATGCAGGAACAGCGGATTGAACTGGCGATGCTCGTCGAGCACCGTATGGGCGGTCTGCGTAGCGACGGCGAGCGCGATGCGGTTCGCCTTGCCCTCGACGAAGCTCTCGAACGTGTACTTCGGATCCAGCGGCGAGCCCTCGAAGCCGTTGACGCTGGTGCGCGCCGGAGGCGCGACCGAGCCGGCCGGGCGTGGCGCGGGCCTAGCTGCGTCGGTATGGCCCGCCGGCTTGGCGTGGCCGTGCGCGGACGCCGCCGAGCCGGCAGCCGCACGCGCACCCCCGTACTCGCGCACCACGACGTCGAGCCGCTCGGCGCCGGCGAACTCGGCCCTGCAGCACTCGAGCAGAGCGTCGGCGTAGTGCGACTGGATCCAGTTCTGCAGGAACTTGGTCGGCAGCGACGCACGCACGGTGCGCCCGTCGAAGCTCTCGAACTCCATGAGGTGGAACCAGGAGCCGTAGACCTCCTCGCCGAACCTGGCGCGCAGGAGCGCGCGCGCCTTGACGCCTAGCGTGGGTGGAGGCTTGGGCAGCGCAGCATCAGGCTTGCCCACCGGATCGCCCGGTCCACCGGCTTCATGAGATACGCTTGGCACATGCGTGCTGGTATGCATTTTCGACCCCGCCGTTGCTGTACATTTCGCCGCCTCCGACCGCCGCCTCTGCGGTCACTCATACGTCCGGACACCGCCGCCGCCCGTGGCCTCGGGCAAGGGCAGCCTCCGCACGCGCTCCGAGCACCGGGAGACAGGTCAACCCTGTCCCCAAGGGAGCCCCTTGGCTTTCCAGCCGCCAAGCCTCCCTCTGTGGCGTCCGGGATCGAGTGGCCCCTCGAACCCCTCCGCCACGTTGCGGCAGCGGGCATAGCCCGCCGCTGCCATCGCCCGGGCAGCACTGAGGCTTCTGCCACCCGATCGACAGATGAAAAACAGCTCGCTGTCCTTGTTTGCGCCGATGGCTGTGAGCGCGGCAACGGCCTGGCCGACGAAGGCAGTGTTGACCCGGCTGTCGGGAAACCCCTGCCACTCCACCTGCACGAGCCGCATGCCGGTCGAGGACAGGTCCGGCACGCCGACGAAGGCCCACTCGGCGCTCGTCCTAACGTCGATCAACACCGAGTCCGGGTCGCGCTCGAGCCGTGCCCATGTCTCTTCCACAGAAAGGGAATCGATGTGGACCTCACCAGCCACGCTGCAACCACTCCCTCTACGCCGCGTTCGACCGCGTTGACCTGAGACGGCAATAAGACGCACTGCCTGACAGACGAAGCATTGCACCTCGCCCACTCAAGCCCTACCCATTACAAGGCGTGTCTTGCCGCAGATTACGCAACGCTTCCCCGAGCTATGAATGCTTGGCCTGCACTCGGGGACGTCACAACGCAGTACTTGCTGGCGCTGCAACAGGGCGCCAGCCCGAGGGGTTGTAGGCCAAGACCTGAAGACCGGTCAACCGCAGCACGCCTGGCCCTGGGGTAACGCGAGTCTGCCGGCGGACCTACCGCGAAGGTCAAAACCTGGGGAAAACAGCTGAGTCATCAACTGGATTCAGCCCGGTGAGGCTGGATTGCCAAACCACGACAACTTAGAGTCGTTCAGATGAAAGAATCTCTTCCCCAAGGGGGGACTCACTCGGTCCGCGCCTCGGCGTCTCATATTGAGACGCTTTCGGAACAGATTGAACTTCAACGGAATTGTGACGGCCCGCGGGGCCCGGACGATCTTCCTGGTTGCGGTATTTTTGCAACGTGGGAGCGGTCAAGAAAATGTTAACAACCGGTTTACGGACGGCCGTCTCAAGGCATGGCCTTGAGACGCGCCGAAAGGCGGGACACTTTGCGCGACGCCGCGTTCTTGTGCGTGATCCGCTTCTGGGCTGAGCGCATGAGAACCGGCTCTGCCGCCGCTAGCGCTGCCTTGGCGGCGTCCTTGTCGCCCGACGCGATCGCCTCCTCGACCTTGCGCACGTAGGACTTTACCTGCGAGCCGCGCGACTTGTTGACGGCAGTGCGGCGTAGCGTCTGGCGTGCGGCCTTGGTGGCCGATTTGGTATTGGCCATTGCAATAGGGCTCCCGGCTGGAGACTGGAGAGAATCGCACGCTTCGGGGCTCTCCCGGGTGGCGGCGCCGCTGTCATAGCCCGGCGCCGGCGAAAACGTCAACGATCCCTGTCAGTTGTGTGTGAAGTTGGGCTTGCGCTTGTCCGCGAAAGCCGCCATGCCCTCCTTCTGATCGGCGAGCGCGAACTGCGAGTGGAACACGCGCCGCTCGAAGCGGATGCCCTCGCCGAGCGAGGTCTCGTAGGCCCGGTTGACGCTCTCCTTGGTCATCATTGCCACGGGCAGCGACATGGAGGCGACCGCCTCGGCCGTCTTCATGGCCTCCTCCAGCAGCGAGGCCGCAGGCACTACGCGGGCGACCAGGTTGGCGCGCTCGGCCTCCTCTGCGCCCATCATGCGGCCCGTGAGGCACATCTCCATGGCCTTGGCCTTGCCGACCTGGCGGATCAGCCGCTGCGTGCCGCCCGAGCCCGGCATGACGCCCAGCTTGATCTCGGGCTGGCCGAACCTGGCGGTGTCGGCAGCAATGATGATGTCGCACATCATGGCCATCTCGCAGCCGCCGCCCAGCGCGAAGCCCGCTACGGCGGCCACCACCGGCTTGCGCACGCGCGCCAGGCGGTCCCATTTGGAGATGAAGTCCTCCTTGTAGGCCTGCATGAAGGTCTTGGACTGCATCTCCTTGATGTCGGCACCGGCGGCGAACGCCTTGTCGCTGCCAGTGACGACGATGCAGCCGATGCCGGCGTCCTCCTCGAAGGCATCGAGCGCCTGGCTCAGCTCGCCGATGAGCCGCGCGTTGAGGGCATTGAGGGCGGCGGGGCGGTTGAGCCGGATCAGGCCGACGCGGCCCTTGGTTTCGACGATGATGGTCTCGTAGGCCATGGGCATGCTCCATTCGGCAGCGGTTACGTTGGTTCAGCGCTGGCACGCCGGACAATAGAACGTCGAGCGGCCGCCCTGTGTCCTGCGGCGCACCGTGCCCCGGCAGCCGGGCCTCAGGCAAGGCTCCCCCTCGCGGCCGTAGACAGCGAACTCGTTCTGGAACAGGCCGCTGGTGCCGTCGGCGCGCTTGTAGTCGCGCAAGGTCGAGCCCCCGGCGCGGATCGCATCGCCGAGCACCGCCTTGATCTCAGCGGCGAGCCGTTCAGCCGCGGGCGCCGGCTTGCCCGACTTGGTCGCGAGGCGCGCCGCCGGCCTCCATGGACTGAGGCCCGCGCGGAACAGGGCCTCGCAGACGTAGATGTTGCCGAGGCCGGCGACGATGCGCTGGTCCATCAGGAACGCCTTGAGATCGGTCTTCCGCCCCAGCGCGCGCGTGGCTAGATAGGCGCCGGTGAGGTCGTCGCTCAGCGGCTCGACCCCGAGCCCGGCGAAGAAGGCATCCTGGGCGAGGTCGTGCTCCGGGATCAGCGTCATGTAGCCGAAGCGGCGGGCGTCGTTGTAGGTGACGACGGCGCCGCCCGACATGGTGAAGACGAGGTGGTCGTGCCTGGCGTCCTTGCCGTGCTCGTAGGCGTACTGGCCGAGGGTCAGGTCGCGCTCGGGGCCGCCGTTGGAGACGATGAGGCGTCCGGTCATGCCGAGATGAACGGCCAGCACCTCGTCCCGGTCGAGATGGACGAGGATGTACTTGGCGCGACGCCCGAGGCTCAGGACGCGTCGGCCCGTCAGCCGCTCGGCGAACCGCTCCGGCAGCGGAAAGCGCAAGTCGGGCCGCCGCTGCTCGACCCGCACGAAGCGCCGGCCGGTGAGCACGGGCTCCAGGCCCAGGCGCACGGTCTCGACCTCGGGCAGCTCCGGCATCGGCCCAGTCCCGCTTCTCAGGCCCCCGTATCGCCCTTGAGCCCCGCGGCCTCGATGCCCGCGAGCGCCGCGATCTCGTCGTTGTCGGAGGTGTCGCCCGATACGCCGACGGCGCCGACGAGCGCGCCCGCGGCATCCTTGATGAGCACGCCGCCCGCCACCGGGATCAGCGAGCCGCCGACCGCGTGCGTCACCGCGGCCACGAAGTAGGGCCGCTCCTTGCACATCTTCTCCAGGGTGCGCGAGCCGAGCCCCATGGCGAGCGCGCCGTGCGCCTTGCCGATGGCGACCTCGGCGCGCTTGAGGCTCGTGCCGTCCTCGGCGGCCAGGGCCCTCGGCGACCCGCGCGCGTCCAGCACGGCGACCGCCAGCGGCTTGAAGTTGCGCTGCCTGGCGGCGGTGAGTGCCGCGGCGAGTATCGTCTGCGCGTCCTGCAGCTTCATAGGGCTCTCTCCCTGAACCGGTATCGGACCCAGAGGGTCCGATACCAGACTAGCCTTGCCTCCGGCGCGGCGCGAGGCCCTGTCTGCGGCTCGCCTGCGCATAACTGCGGCGCTGCCCTTGACCGCGCGCGGCCGTTGGTGTGCGTTCCAGCCGAAGCATGCCACGGGGACCCGACGCAGATGCCGGCCGCGCGCGCACGGAGGAGTCGGAGGCCCGACTGGTCGGAGCGCGGCTCCGCCGCCGTCGACCTCGGCGACCTCGATGCAGCGCGCCTCTACTTTGCGGAGGCCGTGCGCCGCGACCGCGGCAACGCCCGGCACCGCTATCATCTGGCCGTGGTCGAGGAAGGGCTTGGGAGCCTCGGCGCCGCCGCCGCGAGCCTCACGGAGGCCCTGCGCCTCGATGCCGGGATGGCCGATGCCGCGCGCAGGCTCGCCCTGCTCGCCGGCCGCAGCGACCTTCCCGCCGATGCGCCGCTCAGCGCCGCCGGGCTCGTGGCAGCGCTCGCGCACGACACCATCGACCGCGAGCTCGTGGCCGAGCTGGCGCTGCGCCACCTCGCCGCCGCCGGGCCGCTCGGCGCTGCGCTGGCCACGGGCCGGATCGAAGGCTGGCACGCCGCCGCGCGCGGGCTGTGCCTCGACAGGGCCTCGCCCGTGCTGAGCGAGCCGCTGCTGCTCGCGGTGCTCCGCACCGGCTGCTTCCGCAACCCGGAGGTCGAGCGGCTGCTGACGGCGCTGCGGCGCGTTGTGGCGCTGGAGCTGCCGCCGCAGCGGCTGGAGGAGCGCGCTCTGTTCGATTTCACGCTGGCGCTGGCGCTGCAGTGCCAGCTCAACGAGCACGCGTGGGCGGCGAGCGCCGCAGAGGAGAGCCGCGCGCAGGAGCTCAGCGTCGCGAACGCCCGCCTCCTCGAGGGCGACCCGGCGGCAGGCCGCCGGTTTGTGCTGGCCTCGCTCTATCTGCCGTTCTCGGGCCTGCTCGGCGACAGGATCGATGTGCAGGAGGCGCACCGCATCCGGCCGCGCGCACTGCGCGAGGTGGTGGTGCGCCACCTCGCCGAGGCCGCCGGGGAGCGCGAGCGCGCCGCCCGCATGCCCCGGCTCGGCGCCATCGCGGAAGCGACCGCACGCGAGGTCGCGCAGCAGTACGAGGCGAGCCCTTACCCGCGCTGGACCAGCGTCGGCGTCGTTGCGCCCGCCCGCATGCGGCGCATGCTCGGCCGCTACTTCGAGGCGGGGGAGCTGGCCTTCCTGGACCGGCGCTGCGAGATCCTGATCGCCGGCTGCGGCACGGGCCAGCAGGCCGTGCAGGCGGCGCTGGCCTACGGACCGCGGGCGCGGGTGCTGGCGATCGACCTGTCCGCGGCAAGCCTCGCCTATGCGGCGCGCATGGCGGAGCGCTTCGGCGCCGCCAACGTACAGTTCGCTCAGGCCGACCTGCAGGCCCTGCACGCGGCCGGCGCCGAGCTCGCCGGGCGCTTCGACGGGATCGAATGCACGGGCGTTCTGCATCACCTGGCGCAGCCGCTGCAGGCCTGGCGCGCGCTCATCGCGTGCCTGGCCGAGGACGGGCGCATGTTCCTGGGGCTCTACAGCGCGCTCGCCAGGCGCAGCCTCACCGATCTGCGCGGCGAGGCGGCCTGGCCCGGTTCCGGCTGCAGCGATGCGGCGCTGCGCGCGTTCCGCCAGGTGCTGCTCGACCGGCCGGCCGATGCCATCGGCGGCGATCTCAAAACGAGCCGGGACTTCTACACGGCGAGCAACTTTCGCGATCTCGCGCTGCATGTCAGCGAGCATCCCCTGACGCTGCCCGAGATTGCCGGCTTTCTCGACGCCAACGGCCTCGCCTTTTGCGGGTTTCAGCTCGAACCGGGAATATTCCAGCGGTTTCAGGAGCGCTTTCCCGGCGAGACTTGGCCAGGCTCGCTGGCGAGCTGGGCGCAATTCGAGGAGGCCAATCCGCGCACCTTCGCCGGCATGTACAATTTCTGGTCCACCCGCCGGTGACGGTTGCCGAGGCCGCCCGAGCCGCAGCGACGGGCGGCTGGCCCATCGGGCGGGCAGAAGCCGGCGGACTGCTCCGGGAATGCCCCTGCAGCTGCGTAGCGTGCGATTCCAGCGCGATCCGGGCCGAGGCAGTACCCCACACCCCCCGGTCGGACACCAGACCCCTCCTGAGCCTCGCCAGACGGCCTGGGATCGGCGTCCCGAAATGGAGCATCGCCGGCCGGCCGTGAGGCTCACGAGGGTGGCCTTGGCCGACCATTGGCAGAGAAATGATATCCGTTATCTTACAGCTCTGTATTCGATTATATCTCTAGATATCCAATTGCGGATATTCTTTTATTGTTTGATTCTTTTCATTCCAGCGATCGCGTTTCAAGAGCGCAATGTTGCGAGCCGGGGACAGGATTGTCGTCCGTTGGGTTTAATATAGGTCGAAATCCGATTCGACCGGCCTGCAGCCGGCGGGCGATGGCTGCGCAACGATTGCGGCCCTCGGCCATACGTCACTCCAGTATCTGGGGAATGGATCATGACAACGTTCGCAAGACTGTGCGGTGCTGGCGTCGTCGCAACCTCGATCGCCTGCGCCGGCCTCACAGGCGCGGCATACGCTGGCGGTTTCAGCGTGCGCGAGCAGTCGACCACGTTCCTCGGCACCTCGTTCGCGGGCTCCGCCGCCGGCGGCGACATCAGCTCCATGTACTGGAACGCGGCGGCGGCCGCGGCATCGCCGGGCTGCAGCGCCATGTCGAGCTACACGCTCATCCTCGGGAGCAGCGACGTGAGCGCGGACTCCGGCGCGTTCTTCGCTGCTCCCGTGTCCAAGTCGACCGACGTGGGCAGCGATCCGACGGTTCCTGCCTCGTATCTGACCTGCCAGCTGTCCGACAAGCTGTTCGTAGGACTGGCCATGAACTCGCCGTTCGGCCTGCTCACCAAGCCCGACGACGTGGGCTGGGCAGGATCGCCCATCGCCGTCACCTCCAAGGTGTTCACGACCAACATCACGCCCACCGTTGCCTACAAGATCACGCCGGCGCTGACGATCGGCGTGGGCCTGCAGGTCGAATACTTCAGGCTGCGCCTCAATCACGCGGCATTCGCGCCGCTGGGGCAGCCGCAGGCCGGCAGCCGCTCCTTCGAGGCCGACGACTGGGGTATCGGCGCCACCGTTGGCCTGCTGTGGCAGCCGCTGCCCGGGACATCGCTCGGCCTCGGCTTCCGCTCGGCCGTGGGCCTCGACGTGAGCGGAGCGTTCATGCAAGGGGGCACCATAGCGAAAGGCGCGTTCAGGGCCGATGCGACGGCAGGTCTCGTGCTGCCCGAGCAGATCACGTTCAGCTTCCGGCAAGCCCTCGCTCCGCGATGGGCCGTCCTCGGCACGGTCGAATGGCAGAACTGGAGCCGGCTGGGCGATGTTTCCGCACTGGGCTCGGGGTGTGGCTCCACCGGCGTCTGCGAGGTCCTGAACCTCAACTTTCGCGACGGCTGGTTCTTCTCCCTCGGCGCGGAATACGCCTGGAGCCCGACGCTCCTGCTGCGCGGCGGCGTGGCCTATGAAATCTCTCCGATCCAGGACAGCACGCGCAGCATCCTGCTTCCCGACAGCAACCGCGTGTGGCTGAGCTTCGGCGCCTCCTACAGGTATTCCGAGCACATCATCATCGATTTCGCCTACTCGCACATCTTCTTCGAGGACGCGCCCTACTGTATTGCGGCGAACGTAGGCAGCACGCATTGCAACGCAGGCACGTCCCCGGGTCCAATTCTGCTGCGTGGCGATTCCGACAGCTCCGTAGACATCGTCTCGGTCGGCCTGAGATACCGGTTCTAGCGAGTTTCGGCGGTCGGGCGTCGGTCTCGGCCGTTTCGGTGCTCCCCGCCGAAGCCAAGCCCGACGCTCGACTGCCGCTCCTGGTGCGACTGGCGCGCTTCCGCGCTAGCATGGCCTCCAAGTTGCAAAGCACAGGAGGATGTCATGTGCGCGCCGGGATGCATCGAGCATGTCAGGTCCAAGCTGTCGCGCCGCGGGTTCTTCAAGGGTGCGGGAGCAGCGGCGGCAGCCGCCACAGCCGCGGCCCTGGGGCCGGGCGAGGCCGAGGCACAGGCCTTCCCGCGCTTCTCGCGGGTCGTCGACCTCACCCACACGCACTCGCCGGAGTTCCCGACCTTCTTCGACACGCCCGGCGTCACACTCAAGCCGCTCAAGCGGTTCAAGCCGGACGGCTTCAACCTCAACGAATGGACCGTGCTGGAGCATTCCGGGACGCACATCGATGCGCCCATCCACTTCGCCGAAACCGGCGCCGGGTCCGATACGCTCCCCGTCAGCCAGCTCGTGGTGCCGCTCGCCGTGATCGATGTTAAGGAGCAGGCGGCGCAGAACGCCGACTTCCAGCTCACCCCCGCCGACCTGCGACACTGGGAGCGGCGTTTCGGGCGGCTGCCCCGGGGCGCCTGCGTCGCCCTCGACTCCGGCTGGGCCGCGCATGTGGGCAGCTCGAGGTTCCTCGGCAAGGACGCCCAGGGCGGGCTGCACTTCCCAGGCTTCCACCCCGAGGCCGCCGACTGGCTGTTGAAGGAACGGCGCGTCGCCGGCATCGCAGTCGACACGCTGTCGCTCGACCACGGCGCGTCCAGGGACTTCAAGACGCACTACGCCTGGCTGCCGACGGGGCGCTGGGGGCTCGAATGCGTCGCCAACCTGGACCAGGTGCCGCCGCGCGGCGCGACGCTGGTGGTCGGCGCTCCCAAGATCCGCGGTGCCACCGGCGGCCCGACGCGGCTGCTGGCGCTGGTGTAGGTGACCTTCCGTTGGCGCAAGCCCACTCTAGGGCAAAGCATCCTGCCTGCCCTGCCCACCGTACTGGCTGCCGCGTCCGCTTGCGATGCCTTCCCTGCCGGACGGCTGCCCACCGCCCGGCAAGCCTTGACCCGATCGATACTTCCAGGTGCTGCAATCCCCGGTTTTGGGGATCCCGATGAGCTGTCGGCCAACGACGGCGCACTCACCCGCTGAGAGCAACGGCTCTTTCCAGCCTGACAGGCCTTTGCCTCGTGAGGCGTCAGCGTGCCCGTGAAATAAGCAGGCACTAAATCAACGCGTTGCGGCGTCGGCGCCAAGCACATAGGCTGAAGCGCGGTTTCATGTTCGAGCAACCCTCGGGGAGAGTCTCATGCGACGTCGCGATTTCACGAAGCTGGCGCTGGCGGGAGCGGCGGGTACCGTAGCGGCGCCGGCCGTGGTACGTGCGCAGACGGCCTTCAACTGGAAGATGACCAGCTTTTACGGCCCCAACGCCGCTTTCTATTCGACCGGCCCCGGCAGCGCCAAGGACCTCATCAAGCGCATCGACGACATGTCGGGCGGGCGCATCAAGATCCAGTTCTACGGCGCCGGCGAGTTGATCCCGGCGGGCGAGGGCTTCGATGCGGTCTCGGCGGGCACGGTCGAGATGAACTACGCCAATGCCTACTTCTGGACGGGCAAGCTGTTCGCCGGCCAGTACTTCACGGCGGTGCCCTTCGGTCTCAACTTCCAGGGTCTCAACGGCTGGATGTACGACGGCGGCGGCCTGGGGCTGTGGCGCGAGGCCTACGATCGCTTCAATTTGGTTCCGTTCCTGTGCGGCAATACCGGCGTGCAGATGACAGGCTGGTTCAAGAGGCCGATCCAGAAGGTCGAGGATTTCAAAGGCCTCAAAATGCGCATCCCCGGCCTTGCCGGACGCGTCTACCAGTCGCTGGGCGTCGACGTACGGCTGCTGCCAGCGGGCGAGATTTTCCCGGCTCTGGAGCGCGGCGTGATCGATGCGGCCGAGTTCGTCGGACCCTACCTCGATCGCCAGCTCGGCCTGCACCGGGTGGCAAAGTACTACTACACCACGGGGTGGCACGAGACCGCGACGGCGAGCGAGCTGATCATCAACAAGGCCAAGTGGAATTCCCTGCCGCCCGATCTCAAGGCCGTTGTCGAGAGTGCCTGCGCGGCCTGCAACGTGATCAGCGAGGCCTGGTGCCAGAAGAACAACGCCGAGGCCATGGACGACCTGATCAAGAACCACGGGGTCAATGCCCAGCCGCTGCCCGACCCGGTCGTCGAGGCCCTCCGCGAGGCCACCAGCCGCAATCTCGCGGAGGCGGTCGCAAAGGACGCCCTGACCAAGAAGGTACACGACTCGTACATGGCCTACATGGAGAAGTACACGAAGTGGGCCGGCTACAGCGAGGCCGTGTACCACAGCAAGATCCTCAGGCACTGAGGCCCACGTGAGCGCCGCGGAAAGGGTTGCCGATCGGATCGATGCCTTCATCGATCGGGTTGGCCGCGTCACAGCGTGGTCGTCGTTCGCGCTCGCACTCGTGATGGCGGGCAATGTGCTGCTCCGCTACGTTTTCCACACCGGTTCGGTGTGGTCGCAGGAGCTGGAGTGGCACCTGATGGCGCCGATCTGCCTGTTCGGCATGTCCTACGCACTGAGGCACGGCGAGCACGTGCGGGTTGACGTGATGTTCGCGGGCTTCTCGACGCGCGCCAAGAATTTCGTAGAGCTTGTCTCCTCGCTGCTGCTGATCGCGATCTCGCTGATCGTCATCTGGCTCTCGATTTCCTACGTGAACCAATCCTGGTCGGTCGGCGAGGGCTCGGCGAACCCCGGCGGTATCCCCGCGCGCTATATCCTGAAAGCTCTGATTCCGGCTGGATTTGCGCTCATGGCCGTGCAGGCCGCCGGACAAACGATCCGCTACTACCTCGCCTGGAAGAGGGGTGCCTGATGCCGTTCAACGAGGTGCTCGCGATCGGAATGCTGGTCGCGTTCTTTGTGCTGCTGATGGCCGGCATCCCCGTAGCCCTCACGCTTGCCACCGCCGGACTCGTGTTCGGCTACATCGGCTTCGGGCCGCTGCTGTTCCACCTCCTGCCCAACCGCATTTACGGGGTGGTGACCAACTACACATTGATCGCCATGCCCCTCTTCGTGTTCATGGGCGTGATGCTCGAGAAATCGCGGCTGGCCGAAGACCTCATGGAGGTGATCGGGCACGCAGCCGGCGGCCTGCGCGGTGGGCTCGGCATCGGGATCATCGTGGTTGGTGTGCTGATGGGAGCGACGACCGGCATCGTCGGCGCCACCGTGGTGACGCTGGGCCTCCTCACCATGCCGACCCTCCTGCGACGCGGCTACGACAAGGGGCTCTCATCGGGCATCATCTGCGCCTCGGGAACCCTGGGACAGATCATCCCGCCGAGCTTGATCCTGATCCTGCTCGCCGACATCATGAACGAGTCGGTTGGCACGCTGTTCGCGGCGGCGATGATCCCCGGTCTGCTGCTCGCCGGCATCTACATCGTCTACCTGCTCGTGCTCGGCATCTTCAGGCCGCATGCAGTGCCGGCAGTACCGAAGGAGGAGCGCGACGCGCTCTCGCGCAGCGAGCTCGCGGGCAAGATGCTGCGCGTGGTACTGCCCCCGCTCGTGCTGGTCGGTGCCGTGCTTGGCTCCATAATCGGTGGCGTCGCGGCACCCACCGAGGCCGCCTCCATGGGCGCGCTCGGGGCCATCGTCGTTACCGCCATTTGCGGCCGCATGTCTTGGGCCGTGCTCAGGGAAACGACCTACGCCACCACCAGAATCACAGCGATGATGATGTTCATCCTGATCTGCGCACAAGCGTTCTCGCTCGCGTTCCGTGGCCTGCAGGGCGAGCGGCTGGTACAGGACCTCTTCGCCCACGTCCCCGGCGGCACCGGCGGCGCCATCTGGTTCCTGATGCTCATTATCTTCATACTCGGCTTTTTCATCGAGTGGATCGAGATCTCCTATATCGCCGTGCCGCTGTTTCTGCCGGTCTTTATCGCCGCCGGCGTCGACATGGTTTGGCTGGCGACGCTGATCTGCGTAAACTTGCAGACCTCGTTCCTCACGCCGCCGTTCGGCTGGGCGTTATTCTTCTTGCGCGGCGTGGCCCCTCCCGAGGTGAAAACCAGCGACATCTACCGCGGCATCATTCCCTTCGTTATGTTGCAAGTTGTTGCTCTCGTTCTGGTGTTCTGTTTCCCCGGAATTGCCACTTGGCTGCCCAAGGCCATCGGGTGGTGACCAACCCGGCCGGTTGTCCTACTGCAGCTTTCGTGGCGCTTCGCGATTGCAGCTGAGGGCGGGTTCCTGACCACCGGCTGAGTTCGTCGGTCGTTGCTGGCGCGCTCTTATTGAGCCACCGGCGGGACTATGCTCAGCCCGCCCCCCGCAAGCGGCGAGAACGGACCGCAGGGAGCGGAGGGGCGCCTATCTCGGAATGGTGAAGTCGCGCGGTACACGGCGCATGAAGTAGCGTTGGCCGCCTGTAGTGGAGGTGTAGCGCATGCCGCCGTCATCCAGCGATTCGATGCTGTAGTCCGAGCGCGGAATGCGCGAGCAGTCCTGCAGTCCGCGAGCGTCCCGCAAGGTGGAGCACTCGACCCACCACACGTTGTTGTCGACGCCCCATACGAACGACATGACGATCTCGGTCTGGAACCGGGAGCCCTGATAGAAGCGCATGATCTGCATCCCGGTTCCGTCCGGTGTGTGCACGATCGTCCACCGCCGGCTGTCGAAGGAGATGCCGTCGAGCTGTCCGTTGTCCTGGGTCTCGCCGTACCAGCTGCCGAGTACGTCCTCCCGGTTCGCGGCCGATGCCATCGCCGCGTTCAGGCCGAGCAGCAGCAGGGCCAGTGCCAACCTGAAGCGACGCAGGCTCGAAGCTCTGTTCACGGGAGCACCCAATCGAAAAACAGGAATGTGATGCATGGAATAGCCCGCCGCTGCGGCGCGGGCAAGGCTGCCGGGCCACGAAGCCAGGGGTCTGTCGTGCGCGGATCCCGCAAGGGTGCAACTTCCCTTGCGCCGTTCCTGCCGGCGGACGGGTGGGGGTAATATGGCCTGAGAAAGAACGGAGGAAGCACCATGCGGCTTGCAGACAAGATTGCCATCGTCGTCGGCGCCGGCCAGGGTCCGGGCGAAGGCCTGGGGAACGGCCGGGCGACGGCGCTTCTCTTCGCCCGCAACGGCGCCAAGGTGCTGGCCGTCGATCGGGCCCTGGACTCGGCGAAGGAGACGGCCGCGATCGTCGCCGAGGACGGCGGGGAATGCGTTGCCTTCGAGGCCGATGTCACCAGCGAGGCGGCGCTCGCGGCCGCCGCCGAGGAGGCGGTGAAGCGCTGGGGCCGCATCGACATCCTGCACAACAACGTGGGCGTGAGCCTCGCCGGCGGCGACGCCTCGCCGCTGGAGATCACCGAGGAGGCATTCGACCGCGTTTCGGCCATCAACCTGCGCGGCACCGTGATGGCCTGCAAGCACGTGCTGCCGGTGATGCGCCGGCAACGCTCGGGCGCCATCGTCAACATCGCCTCGATTGCGGCCTGGTCGGCCAACTACCCGACCGTAGCCTACAAGACCACCAAGGCGGGCATGATCGCCTACACCGAGCAGATCGCGTGCCAGAACGCCGAGTTCGGCGTGCGCGCCAACGTCATCCTGCCGGGCCTCATGGATACGCCGATGGCGGTCGACACCCGCGCCCGCGCGTGGGGCAAGGCGCGCGCCGAGGTGGCCGCCCAGCGCGACGCCCGCGTGCCCCTGCGCCGCAAAATGGGCTCGGCCTGGGACGTGGCCAACGCCGCGTTGTTCCTCGCCTCCGACGAGGCCAACTTCATCACCGGGGTGGCGTTGCCGGTCGACGGCGGCTCGAGCCTCAGGCGGGAGTAGGCGCACGCGCCAGTCGTCGCCTTCCGGCAGGCGGCGTTGATCCTCCCCGGCCTTCGCCGGGGACGGCACAACCTACCTGCGACGCCGCCGCCGGAAGGCGACGACTGGCGC
>Ga0209382_10001318_pt1 | contig 39293 bp, 41 predicted proteins | sample SoiMetdeltSBSDD5_FD_187599 | JGI IMG/M metagenome (GOLD analysis project Ga0209382, IMG submission 187599) | Bulk soil microbial communities from a Populus tree surrounding site in Tennessee, USA - Soil MetaG P. deltoides SBSDD5 (SPAdes) (version 2) | ecosystem: Environmental > Terrestrial >... | reverse complement strand
AGCTCATCGCAACGCATTGGCCTTCTCAGTCCGTATCTGCACTTCTACAATCACCATCGATCTCACAGGTCTCTCGGGGATCTCCCGCCGATCAGTCGCATCATGAACAACGTCCTGAGACCCAACACCTAGACTTCGACCTCGATCCGCGTCGGCGTCGACCCGGTCTGCGCGAACCACGCGACCTTCTCCGCCACACAATCCAGCTCGAGGATCCAGCGACCCGCTTGCAATGGCGGCAAGGTCATATCGAACGTGACCTCTTCGCCTGGATCGAGCGGGCGGGGAAGGGCGGCACGTGCGTAGTCGAGATTCACGAGTCGCCCTTCCGCGTCATGCAGGTGACATCCGAGGGCGACGCCGCCGTGCGGTTCGTGTGAGTCGAGCCATTTCGCTTTGCCAATGTTGCGTACCGTGACGTGTACGGAGATCGGCTCGCCCGCGCGCGGCGGCGCGAGCGTGGCCTCGATCACGGCGCGCAATCCTTCCGCGCGGCGACTGTCCGCTTCCTCGCTGCCCGCCTTCGTGAGAAAGAACGTCCGCGCGTCATGGAGAAACCTGCGCGTCGCCTCGGCAAAGCGGCGGAGTGCTTCTCCCGACGCGAGCAGGTTGTCGTATTCGTCGAGCGAGACGTGGAATGGCGGGATGTGGAACGCCGCCAGCTTCAGGTCGACGAATCCGAGGCGCTTGGCCGATTCCCAGATCGCGTGGATGTCGATGTCCGCTTCCACGACGCCGTACGTGCGCATCTCGTACTGCGACTGCGGCGTCGTCGAATGCCGCGGTCCCGGCTCCGCGAACGCGGCGATGCCGCGCGGCTTCAGCACGCGGCCGAATTCGCGCAGCACCTCGTCGGGATTCGGCGCGTGATGGAAGGAGTCGAAGCAGAGAATGCGATCGACACTCGCATCCGGCAGGTCGATGCGGCGTCCGTCGAACACGAGGAACCGCGGCTCGGGACGCTCGCCGATGACCGGCTGCTTCGCGTACAACTCGCGCGCCATCGCCAGCGCGGTCGGCGCGACGTCGAGCAGGATCATCCGGCAACCGAGTTGCGTCAGATAGCGTGCAAGCCATCCCGTCCCCGCGCCGTATTCGAGCACGGTCATCTCCGGCGCGAGCTGCAGTCCCTGCAGGACTGTGCCGAGGTTGATCAGGAGCTGCGGCGAGTCCGTCGGAACGGCGAACGGTTTCGCGAGGTGATGCTCCCATGTCTCGAGTCCCGCGAAGTACTCCTCTGCGGTGCGATTGAGTGCTTCGATCGAAGTGCTCGCAACGAGCTTGCGAACGTCGATGAATTCATCCTGCGGAGCGGCGGGCTTCCCTTCTTCATCGACGCGCTCGAGCGCCGGAACCGCTCCGCTCCATTTGCGTGACGCGTGAACGATCACGCCGTCGAGATCACCGTGCCGCGTGAACACGAGGTGCGGCGCGTCGAAGTGATGCTCCTGCAGCACGGCGAGCACGTCGTTGAGGTCGTACGTGTTGCTCTCGATCAACGGAGTCGATGCGGGCTTGCGACGCAGAACGTTCGTGACCGCGTTCACGCCCGGCACTCGCGCGCGCGCCTCGCGTGCGAGACGCACGAGCGGCGAGATGTGTGCGCGATACGGCACATGAAAGACGCCGACGCCGCCTTCGCGTACACGAAGCACGAGCTTACGCAACAGCTCCAGCCCTTCCGCGCGACGGAGGCGCTGGAAAACGAGGAAACAGTTCACGAGATCGAACGTGCGAGTGTCGTGTTCGAAAAGATCGGCCATCAGCAGCTCGACGTTGCGCACGCCCGCGCGTTGGACGTGATGTCGCGCGGTGTCGAGCATCGCGGGCGAGATATCGACGCCGGTGACTTTCTCCGCGCGGCGCGCGAACGGAATGAGCAGGCGTCCGACGCCGCATCCGTACTCGAGCACCGTCAGGGGCGCGAAGCGCTGGGCCACGCTCGCGAGGATCGTTCCGTAGAGGTCCGAAACGTATTCGTCGCCGCTCTGGAAGAAATCCGCTTCAGCAGCGGCGTCGAAACGGGCGCGGAGGAAACGTTGCTCGGTGAGGACGGCGAAGTAGGGCTCGCGTGCCGCGAATTCGTCCCACCGCGCGACCATCAGGTCTCGAAAGCCTTCAGCGCATCCTCCTCGGTGTCGTAGACCTTGAACATCGGGAGGAGGTTCGTGAGCCGCAGCGTCTTGGCCACGCGATCGTGCGGCTTGAGCAGTCGCAGCGACGCGCCGCCCCGCTTCGATTCGCGGAAGACCTGCACCAGCTCGCCGAGGCCGTTGCTGTCGATGTAATCCATGTCCGAGAGGTTGAGCAGAATCTTCTTCGAGCCGTCGTTGAGGATCTCGCCGACGACCTTCGGCAGTACGGAGTCGCTCACGCCGATGGCGAGGCGTCCTTTGAAATCGACGACGGTGACGTCGCCGACTTTACGTGTGGTGATGTCCATGCGGGGCGGATGATACCAGTTGGCAGTTGGCAGTTTGCAGTTGGCAGGAGCCGATTTCTCTCCTGCCGACTGTCAACTGCCAACTGCCAACTTCATGCGTTCTTCACATCTCCCGCTACGATGAGGTCGTGAGGCGCCGCATCCTGCTCGTCGAAGACGATCCGAAGACCCGCGAGATGGTCGCGCTGTACCTGCAGTGCGAGGGTTACGACGTTGCTACGGCAGAGGACGGTGTGCGCGCGCTGGAGGTGGCGAGGGAGCGCGAGCCGCATCTGGTCGTGCTCGACCTCATGCTGCCGCGCATGGACGGTCTCGCGGTCTGCCGCGCGCTGCGGGATGTAGGATGGGCTTCAGCCCGTCCCGGCATCATCATGGTCACCGCGCGCACGACCGAGGAAGACAAGCTCACGGGACTCGACCTCGGCGCGGACGACTACGTCACGAAGCCGTTCAGTCCGCGCGAGCTGATGGCGCGCGTGCGCGCGGTGCTGCGCCGCGCGGGTGAGGAAGACGTCGTCGAGATCGCGGGGATCACCATCGATCGCGTGCGGCGCGAGGTGCGCACTGGCGGCGCCGAAGTGCCGGTCACGCCGACGGAATATCGTTTACTCGATGCGCTTGCAAATGCCGCAGGACGCACGTTCACGCGGCAGGAGCTCGTCGAGCGCGCATTCGGCGAGGACTACGACGGACTCGATCGCACGGTCGACGTGCACGTCATGAATCTGCGGAAGAAACTCGGCGACGCGGGCAAGGCGATCGTCACGGTCTTCGGCGTCGGGTACAAGTTCACGAAATGATCATCCGCTCGCTGCGCTGGCGTCTCGTCGTGCCGATGGTGCTGATCATCGCGGCCGCGATCTCGGCGGCGGGCGTGTTCTCGACCTTCACCTACCGGCGCGAGCTCGACAAGATCATGGTCGAGCAACGGCGATCGGCGGCCGGCGGCGCGCTCGACGAAATTCGCGCGGGCGGCGACCTCCGAGCTGCACTGCAACGTGTGCATGCTCGCGACGGCACGCGCACGATCGTCGTCGGTGTGAACGGGCGCACGACACGCTATCCGCGCGAGCTCGACGAATACCGATTGAAGATTCTGCCGGGCGGACTGGAGCTCAGTCGACAAAACGGCGGCCGGCTGGAAGCGATCGTCCTGAAGATGAACGCGCATCGAATCAACGGTGTCGGGACCGTCTATTTCCTGCCGCCGAGCGATCCGCCGATGAAACGATTGCGCTTGCTTCCGAACCGCTGGCTCGTCATCGGGCTCGGAGCTGCGGCACTGCTGGCGGTGCTGGTGATGCTGACGATCTTCCGCCGCGTGTTCGCGCCGGTCGAGGCGCTCACCGTGGGCGCGCGTGCGCTGGCGAACGGACGGCTCGACGCGCGCGTGCCGGTGCGCGGCGAGGACGAGGTCGCGGAGCTGGGACGCGCGTTCAATTCGATGGCCGAGGCGCTGGAGCGGAACGAGCGCTCGAGGCGGAACATGGTCAGCGACGTCGCGCACGAGCTGCGCACGCCGCTGACGAACATCCGCGTCTACATCGAGGCGGCGCAGGACGGCGTCGTCGCCGCGGACGCGAAGTTCCTCGGCTCGATCGACGAGGAGGCCGCGACGCTCGCGCGTCTCGTCGACGACCTGCAGCAACTCTCGCTCGCCGAGGCGGGGCAGTTGCGGCTGGAGCTTGCGGAGGTGCGCGTCGCGGAGATCGTCGAGCGCGCGTCCGCGCCGCAGGTCGTGAAGAACGTGCCGGACGATCTCGTTATCCGCGTCGATTCGCGGCGGATGGTGCAGGTGGTGCGGAACCTCGTGAACAACGCGCTCGCGCATGCGCGGAGCCGAGTCGAGGTGAGCGCCGCGCGCGTAGGCGACGGTGTGGAGATTCGCGTCGCGGATGACGGCCCGGGCGTCCCGCCGGAGCACGTGGAGCGGATCTTCGATCGCTTCTATCGCGTCGATGAGTCGCGCTCGCGCGCCACGGGCGGCGCGGGCCTCGGACTCGCGATCGCGAAGCAGCTCGTCGAGCTGCACGGCGGCCGGATCTGGTATGAGAAGCCGGCGTTCGTGATCGCGCTGCCATGAATCTCATTCTTTTGTTCGACGAAGACTTCGTTGCTCCGGGTGTCGCGCGGTTGCGCGGCCGCCGTCTGGCGCACGTGACCAGCGTGCATCGCGCCACGATCGGCGACTCGCTGACCGTCGGCGTCGCGGGCGGTCGCATCGGCGCAGGCGTCGTTACTCGTCTCGACGAGGTGCTCGAGCTGCAAGTGACGCTCGACCGCGATCCTCCCGCGCCGCTGCCACTCACGCTCGTGCTCGCGCTGCCGCGCCCGAAGGTGCTGAATCGCGTGATCGCGTCCGCAACATCGCTCGGTGTGAAGCGGATCGTTCTCGTCAACGCGTGGCGTGTGGAGAAGAGCTACTGGAAGTCGCCGCGCCTGTCGGACGAGAACCTCCTCGCCCAGCGCATCCTCGGACTCGAGCAGGCGAGGGACACCTTGCTCCCGACGATCGAGCTGCGGCGGTTGTTCCGCCCGTTCGTGGAGGACGAGTTGCCGTCGATTGTCGGCAACACGCTCGCGCTGGTCGCTCACCCGATTGCGTCGCGCGAGTGCCCGCGCGCCGTGACGCAACCGGTGACGCTCGCCATCGGCCCCGAGGGCGGTTTCATTGCGCAGGAAATCGAGTCGCTCCAGCGCGTCGGGTTCGAAGCGGTCTCCCTCGGCGAGCGCGTGCTTCGCGTGGAGACCGCGGTCGCCGCGCTCATCGCGCGGCTGTTCTAATTTGGAGTGCGGAGGCAGCGCCTCCGCTTTCCCATTCGCACGCATTCGAAAGCGGAGGCGTTGCCTCCGCACTCCACATGCCGTGCTACCATCCGCGCCGTCCAATGCAGCGAACCCAGGTCCTCTTCCTCGTCAAGTTTTTCGCCATCCTCATTGCCGCGTATCTGCTCATCGCGTGGAATCCGGTGAACGACCACGTCATCGTTCCCTTCACCGAAGGCGTCGCGCAGGTCTCCGGCGCGCTGCTCAACGCGATCGGGCAGAAAGTCACCACCAGCGGCACGGTCATCAGCTCGCCGAAGTTCGGCGTGAACATCAACAACGGCTGCAACGGCGTCGAGGCCATGCTGATTCTGCTCGCGTCGATCGTCGCATTTCCCGCGTCGATGAAGGCACGCGCGGTCGGGTTGGTCCTCGGCGCGCTCGCGGTGCAATTCCTCAACGCGATCCGCATCGTCACCCTTTACCTCCTCGGCGCGTATCAGCCGCGTCTGTTCGACATGTTCCACACCGCGGTCTGGCAGGTGCTCATCATCCTGTCGGCCATCGCCTTCTTCCTGCTCTGGAGCGCACGCGTTGCCCCGAATCGACTGGCGACTCGCGCTTAAGGGTTTCGCCGGCTTCCTGGTCGGCCTCGCGATCTGGGCGTTCCTGTCGCCGGTGTACGACCGTCTCATCGCCGCGTCGGCGGAGAAGGTCATGCGCGCGTTCGAGAAGCCGTCGGTGACGGAGCTTCGTCCGAAGGAAGACAACTACGTCACCGTCGATCGCGCGGACTTCGACCGTCGTTCCAAGCAGCGTCCCGCGATCCCGATCCGCGACCTCACGTTCAACATCGCGTTGCTCACCGCGCTTTTCGCGGCGTCGAAGCGAACGTTCTCCGACCGCAACATGGGCGGTTTCGTTCTCGCAATCGTATGCCTCGCGCTGTCGCACGTCTTCGGCACCGTGGCCGAGGTCATGTCGATCTACGTGGCCAAACTCGGGATGTGGAGCACCGTTCACTACACCGACCTCGAGCGAAACGTCTGGGGCGTGCTCAACCACTTCTACCGCGTCGTGCTTATGTACGCGATCGCGTTCGCGCTCTGGTGGATCTTCCGGGACCCCGGCACGGCCGCACCCGCGGCAGCTGCGAAAAAGAAGAAGCGCCGCTGAACGCTTGCGCCCCGCGAGGCGCGCGAGGTACAACAGCATCTCCCGGAGGATTGAGATGCGTTTGGTCACCCGCGGTGACCTCGATGGCCTGACGAGCGCCGTCATCATCACGATGAAGGAGCAGATCGATGATCTGCTGCTCGTGCATCCGCAGGACATCACCGACAAGAGTGTCGAGATCGATGCGAACGACGTCCTCGTCAACGTGCCGTACGACCCGCGCTGTGGCATGTGGTTCGATCACCATCTCCTCACCGACAGCAACGAGAAGCCTCCCGCGGACTTCAAGGGCCGCCATCGCATCGCGGCCTCGGCGGCGCGACTGGTGTACGAGTACTACCTGGAGCGGTATCCCGACGATCCGGATCTGCTGCGCCTCGAACGACTCGTCGACGAGACGGACCGCCTCGACGCCGCTCTGCTCACGCCCGACGACGTCGACAATCCGCGCGACTACATCCTCCTCGGATACACGATCGACAGCCGCACGGGCCTCGGCTCGTTCGACGATTACTTCCGCAAGCTCGCGGAGTGGCTGAAGACGATGCCGATCCGCGACGTGCTGCAACAGCCCGAGGTGCGGGAGCGGGTGGAACGCATCAAGGGCGAGGCCGCGAGTTTCAAGAGCCTGCTGACGCGGAACAGCTTCCAGATCAACAACGTCGTCGTCACGGATCTGCGCGAGGTGCAGCAGCTCCCCGCGGGGAATCGGTTTCTCGTCTACTCGCTCTTCCCCGACGCGAACGTCTCGCTGCGCGTGCATTGGGGCCCGCGCACGGACACGGTCGTTGCTGCGGTGGGACACAGCATCTTCAATCGCACGTGCAAGACCTCGGTGGGGGAGTTGATGTCGCGCTACGGCGGCGGCGGACATCGCGGTGCGGGGACGTGCGTGCTGCCGCTGGAGAAAGCGGCGGACGCGATCGACGAAATTCTGTTCGAGCTGCAGGCGAACGGTTGATCACGGTTCTGCCGTGATCTCGGACTCCACAGCCATGAACAACTTGCCGTCGTCGCCGTCGATCTCGTAGCCGACGACTTCGCCGGAGTCGTAGCCCTGGCGAATGCGTCCCTTGCCGCGGCTGGTGACGACGCGAGCTCCCTTCCTGAACTTGAACGTCGACGCGGCGTCGGGACTGTCGAGGGTCTTCAGGCTGTCTCGCCACGTGTTGCCCGCGCGCCAGTGGATGTGGAACGGCCCGACGCCGTGCACCTGGACGATCGCGGCCTCCGGCGTGTATCCGCACATCGTGCTGCCCTTCGGAATGAACGCGTAGCTGCCGGCCTCGAGTTTCTTCATCGCCGCGCGGTCGCACTTTTCATCGACGGCGAAGTAGATCGAGCCCTGCACGACGGTGATGTGCTCATCGACGGGATGCCTGTGCGGCGGAATGACTCCGCCGGGAAGTTCCCGAATGCGCATCACGAACGGCTGCCCGACGACGTCGGGATTGCCGTAGAGGATCTCCACGTCCCCGGACATCGGCGCAATCGGGATCATCCGCGCGCGACGGGCGTCGTCTGCGGTGGCGCTCATTGCCGCGGAGACGGCCAGCACGAAGATCATCGTGAATTGCTGTTTCATGAGTAGAAGATTCTACGCTTCGGCCTGCCGTATACTCGCGCAACTCCCGATCATGAATCGCCTTTCGTCGCGCTGGATCGGCCCGCAATGACTGCAATCGTCTGGCGATACACCACCGTCGGGGAGGCGGGGAGTGCCCGATCGGCACTCGACGCCGCTGGTGTCGATGTCGCGGTACTCGACGAAAACATCATTGCTCTCAACTGGCTCTACTCGAACGCTGTTGGCGGTGTGAAGCTGATGGTGAGACGTGAGGATCTGGAGGAAGCGTTCGAGATCCTGTCCTCATCGTCCCGCGAGGCGGCCGCCGACGATGAAGTGACCGATGCACCCGCGCAGGAATCGGAGGACCAACCCGCGGCCTGTCTATCCTGCGGAGGCGCTGCGTTCGCACGCATCCCGCGGTTGAAGATCTTCGCCGCGCTCGCGTTGGTCGCGTTCGGCGTGGGCGTAGCGATCAACCAGCCGGGTCTGGCGGTGGCGCTCGTCGTGTCGATGCTGTTGATCATCGCGTTCGTGCCTTCGCACCGCTGCACGAACTGCGGCGAGCGGTGGAATGCACCTGAGCCGCCCGAATCCGTCATCGAGGCACCTCCCCCGACCGCGTCGGACCTGACCGAACGACACTGCCGACGTTGCGGATCCTCGGATGTCCATCGCATTTACTACCGGCGCCTGAAAGCGATTCCGCTCTATTTCACCTTCACGGTTTTCGTGGTGGCGCCGATCTGTCTTCTGCTTCCGAGGTGGCGCTGTGATCAGTGCGGGCTCAAAATGTATTTTTGAACGCGCGTACGACGGCACGTGTGCGATCGACGTCCAAAGCGCTCGACCACACTCCGTCGCTCTTGACCGAGGAGCCGACGATGAACGCATCCGCGTCGCGATAGTGTGCGATGTTCTCCGGCGTGATGCCTGAGCCAATGATCGTAGGCACACCGACCGCGCGACTCACGTTCCGCACTTCGTCCGCATCCGCGGGAGCTCCGGTGGAGATCCCCGTCACGATCACGCCATCGACGGAAAAGAACTCGGCGGCCTTCGCCGTTTCGACGATGTCGACGTCCGCGGTCATCGCGTGCGCCGAGTGTTTCTTCTTGATGTCGCCGAAGACGCGCACGGCGTCGGCTCCGATCGCGCGGCGGTAGCGAAGCAGATCGCCCGCGCTCGATTCGAAGATGCCTTCGTCCGCGACGTGGGCGAACACGAAGCCCTCCACGCGCACGAACGACGCGCCGCATGCGTGCGCCGCCGCGACCGACGAGCGATTGGCACCGGCCAGAATCTGCATACCGAGGGGAAGGGAGCTCGCAGCTCGCACGGCGGCGCCGATGACGCTCATCGCCGCCGTGATCTCCGGACCGGCCGTGCCTTTGAGATAAGGACGATCGTGCGTGTTCTCGATCATCAGGCCATGAAAGCCGGCATCGGCATAGACGCGCGCCTCGTCCGCCGCGACCTTCGCGATCGCATCGACGCTCAGACGATTCGCGGGCGTCCCGGGCAGCGCCTGAACGTGGATCACGCCGATCAACGCGCGTGGAACGGTGAACAAAGACTCGATGACGGCTCGTGCATCCATGCGCGCGGAATCTAGCTCAAAACGTCGGCCAGTGGCGGAGTTGCGTGGGCGTCGACGTCCGCACGTACAACACGCCGTCGAACTTCGCGCCGAAGTCCGCGGGCACTTCGAGAATCGGAACCGTCGAACCGGCGAAGCGCATGCGATGCGTTCCCGCGAGCCAGGAAGGCAATGGCCCACGTAGCGGCACAATCATCGACGAGCGCTCGGCCAGCGAGAACAACACGCCGTAGTCATCGGGCGACGGTGCGGTCATCGCGTGCGTCCGAATCGAGCCGCTGCGCACGCCCGGCTCGTACTGCACCGCGAGGAATGTGCCGTCGAGGACCATCGATCCGAGCGCGAAGTAGCGCGAGCCGAGAGCGATGGCGAGATACGAGCCCGCGCTGGGGATGCTCTCGACCTTTTCGAGCTGATACGCGATGCGCCCCCAATGCTCGTTGTGTCCGAAGAGGATCACCTTCTGGCCGCGGCTGACGAAGCGGAGGACGTTCTCTGCCATCGGCGGATCTTTCTCGTACCGATGGGCGACCAGGACGCGCTCGCCCTGCTCGACGATGCGCGCGGCGTAAAGCATCTCCTCGTATTCGTCGAGCGAAGAGGCGAGCACGTACGCATCGCGCTTCGAAAGCATCGTCGGACGAACGGTCGAGATCGCGGTGCGGCAACGATTCGTCCCGGTGTAGCCCTCGCGGATGCAGTGGTAGATCGACGCCGCCTCGGACGCATACGCCGGATCGACACGCGACAGATATGCGACCACTTCGGCAGCGGTCACGCGCGGCGAGGTCGCATCGATGCCTGCGATGCGGATCGGCGGCGTGAGTCCGGCCGCGTTCTGCGCACGTGCCCACTGCACGACATCGAGGATCTCGTTCGTATCCCAGAACCAGTACGGCGGCAAATTCAGCGCGGCCTCGGGATCGCCGGTGCCGTGGAGCACATACGCATCGAGGGCCTTGTACTCGGAGTACGGTGCCTCGAATGCGATCACGCGAAAGCCGTGCGCGACGAGCCGCGGGACGAGCGACTGCTTCGCAGCGTGTAGCTCGTGTGTTGCGTGCGTGATGTCGCCGAGGGCGACGACGTCGGACGATGCGACGAGGCGTGCGAACGATTCATGACCGAGCGCGCGCTGGCCCAGCCACGCTGCGGGAGTGTCGATCGGTCCGGAGCGGACCGTGCGCGATCGCGCGAAGAGCGCGAAAGGAACGAGAAGCAGGAGGAGCGCGAGAGCAGTCCGTTTCATAAAATGAGGAAATGCTGCTGCGAACCGCAACTCCGGACGATGCCGGTTGGATCGAAGAACAGTACAAGAAGGTGCACTTCATCCCGTCCGACCTCGAGCGCGACATGATCGTCGTGGCCGAGGTGGAGGGCGAGCGCGTCGGGATCGGGCGGCTCGTGCCGGCGGGGGAGGGCGCCTGCGAGCTCGGAGGGATGTTCGTCGCCGATGCCTATCGCAGCCGCGGAATCGCGCACGCGATCGTCGAGGAGCTCATTCGGCGGGCGGGCGATCGCGACGTTTACTGCATCCCGTTCGCCGATCTCGAGACGCTCTACGCCGCGGCGGGGTTTCGCCGCATCGAAGCGATCAACGTACCGGAAAAGATCCAGGAAAAGCTCGACTGGTGCGCGCGAGAGATCGATCGAGCGGTGGTGTTGATGAAGTTGTAGCGCCTACCACCGGAAGTACGCGGGATGTCCTTCCTTCACCGCGACGAACGTTCCGCGGCACGTCGCCGTCACTTTTCCGTTTGCCTCGACCGTCGCCTCGACGACGGCGCGGTCCTCCGTCGACTCCACGACATGCGCGCGCAGATGCAGCGTCGCGTCGATCGGCGTCGGACGTTTCAGCGTCACGTGAAAGTCCGACGTCACGGTCGCCGGCAGTTCGTCCAGCGCGTTCTTTTCCTTCAGGTGCACGGCCGCGGTCCAGTTGCTGTGGCAGTCGAGGATCGCGCCGATGATGCCGCCGTTCACGATGCCGTCGAACGCCAGGTGATGCGGCTGCGGCTTCCAGTCGCACACGATCTCTCCGTCGCCCTGGAAGCTGCGGATGCGCAGGCCCTGAGGATTCGCCGGGCCGCAACCGAAGCATGCGTTGTTGGGGGCGTACGTTTCCTGCAGACTTTTCATGGCCGCGATCGTACCTCCGCAGCCGCAAACTCGATCACGTCCGGGAAGAACTCTTCGAACCTGCGTTCCAGCTCATTGCGAGAATCGATCAAGTGCCGCGTGGAGGTCTCCAACCGCGGTTTGCGCGAGAAACGACGGGATATGTTCCTCAGCGCGAAGTGGATTCCCTCGACCTCGCGGTACGACTGCAGCCATTGCTCGTCGCGAATTCGCGGATAGACCACGCGCAGCATTCCGGGGAGAGAGTCGACGTGCGGATCGATCGTCGCGAATGTGCGGACGAGGAACGATTCCAGCGATTCGCCGCCGTACTCGTCGAAGCGGCAGGCGAGGAAGTGATCGAAGAACATGTCCGCGATCACGCGAGAGTAGTGGCCGTGCTCGGGCGTCAGCACGCGGCGGAACGCGGCCACGGCGGGATGCGAATCGGTGAACGCATCGATGCGGCGATGTTGCATGATTCCGTCGTGAATCCCGCGCGGGAAGCGATCGCCGAGCGGACCCTTCACGAAATCGCCGGCGAGATTGCCGATGAGCGACTCGGCGGTATCGCCGGCGAGAAACAGGTGTGCGAGGTGATTCATGAATGTCGAGGAAGTCCGTCGTCTGTTTTCATACACCGAATGGGCCAATGCGCGCTTCTTCGATTGCGTGCGACCACTCTCCGAAGAACAGTTCACGCGGCACATTCCGTCCAGTTTTCCCACCATCCGCGACACGCTCGCGCACATGGTCTTCGCGGAATGGCTGTGGCTGCGCCGCTGGAAAGGGGAGAATCCGAACGGTCGGCCCGAGTGGACGAAGGAGCCGTCGCTCGAAGTGCTCGAGACGCGCCTTGGCGACATCGAGCGCGAGCGCACGGAGCTGCTCGCCACGCTCACGGACGACGACCTCCAGCGCGATCTTGCGTACCGCAACATGGCCGGCGATCCGTTCGCGAACACTCTCGGCGACTTGATGACGCACGTGGCCAATCACGCGACCTACCATCGCGGTCAGCTGACGACGATGCTGCGACAGGTCGGCGCGACACCACCGGCGACCGATTTTGTGAACGTTTATCTACTCAGTCTCAAATAAGAATTTTCTTGCCTTCATGATCCTTTTCCCGCACCGTAATCGGCGTCGTCCCCCGTCCAAGGGACAGGTCCAGTCGAAAGGTCGAGGAAGCTCCGTTGCCACGGTCCATCGTGCGGTTTGCGCTGATTACAGCGCTCGCGTTGTGTGCCTCATCGGCCGTCGCGCAGGTTTCGTCTACGAACTGCGCGGAGACGGAAGTCTCGCTCGACCCTGCCTTCTCGGTCGCCCGTCTCGATCGCTGCGGTGAAGACCTCTCGGCACCGCTGCTCTGGCACCTCGATCGAATCGATCAGGTCGACTCCGCGCTCGACGGCCACTTCGACCGCCGCAACAGCGGCGCCGGCAGCGTCATCTATGTGATGGACACGGGCGTGATGGCGTCGCACGGCGAGTTCGCGTCGGCGAACGGAACGACGCGCGTGATCGCCGGATTCGACACCACCGCATCCGTCGACCTCGGCCGCTCGCGCTGCACGAGCGACAACAAGGCCACCGCGCCGTGCTACGAGATCATCGATGAGCTCGCGGCGGCGTCGCACGGCACGAGCGTCGCGTCGATCGCGGCCGGCCGCAACGTCGGCGTTGCGCCCGAGGCGACGATCATCAGCGTGCGGGTGATGAATGAGCGCGGGCTGGCGACGACGCGCACGTATCTGGAAGGACTCGACGCGATCATCCGTTACGCGTGGGATCCGGCCTCGCCGAACACGCGCACGTCGATCGTCAACATCAGCGGCTGGGTGCTCGAGAGACTGAACGGCGCGGCAGTGGCAAAGCCGATCGTGACGTACGCGGCGGTGGAGCAGAAGATCCGCGCGATGATTGGTGGCGTGGACGCGAACGGGCGTCCGGACCCGAACGGCAAGCGATTCTTCTTCGTCGTGGCGGCGAACAACACCGACGGCGGCTGCGGCCCCGCCGGTACGATCGACCGTTTCCCCGCAACTCTCGGCACGAAGATCGAGGGTGTGATCACCGTCGGCGGAATGACCCCGGACAACCATTCGTGGAGCGGCACCTGCCGCGACGGCGTGGAAGTGCTCGCGCCGGCGCAGGGGATTTTCAGCGCGACGATCACCGGCCCGGATCACTACCGCGGACGTCGCCCGAACCTCCGCAGCGGCACGTCGTTCGCCGCGCCGATCGTCGCGGGCATCGCGGCGCGCATGCTCGCGCAGCGGCCGGACCTGACGCCGCAGCAGATCGAGTGGTGGATCGGCTCGACGCCGTCGCGCGTCGAGGACCCGAGCGCGCAGATGGCGGATGGGCGCGTCGCGCACGTGCCGTCGATCGCGACGGTGGCTTCGAGCACGACGACCACGCACGCGGCGCTGGAACCGTAAGCGCAAACGCCGGCTTCCAGGCGGCCGGCAAGATGCCGGCGGACCGGCCGGCTGGAAGCCGGCGCTCCGAGTGGCCAGCATCGTGCAGCTCCAATCCGCATCACAATGATTGGAGCCGTCATGAAAAGAGCAACACCAGCAGCGATTCTCCTCCTCTTCGTCGCGTGTGCGACGAGCGCACCGGATCGGGCGGCCAAGGCGGCGTCGTCACTCGAGGTCATGCAGCAGAACAGCTCGAAGGCCCGGGCGCAGATCGATTCCGTGCTCTCGTCGCTCGACGCGCTGCTCGACGCCCCTGCCGAGCGTCTTCGCGAAACGTACGACCGCTACGACAGCAACGTGAAGAAGATGAACGAGTATGCGGACGCGATCCGGGAGAATGACCGAGACCTGCGGAGCAACGGCAACACCTATCTCAAGCAGTGGCAGCGCGACGCGTCGGACGTTTCGGATCCCGAGCTGCGCGCGATCGCCGAGCAGCGCCGCGACCAGACCGCACGGTCCATGGAGAGCATGCGCGCCACTCTGACGTCAGCGGCAGGCAGCTTCGAGGCGTTTCTTCGCGACGTCAACGACATCAAGAAAGTGATCGGCAACGACCTGACTCCGACCGGGCAGGCGAGCGTGAAACAGACCGCGGTCGCGCAAAGTGTGCATAGCGAAGGCGAGCGCGTGAAGTCGTCGATCTACGACGCCGAGCAGGCCATCGAGCGCTTTCGCTCGCAGATCACGCCCACGAACTGAGGATTGGAGCGCCGGCATCCTGCCGGCGCTCCATTTTTACAACCCTACTGCTGCGGTGTGCCGGTGGTGTCCGTCGTTTCCGTCACCGTCGTCGCGCTCGTCTCCGTTGTCGTCGTTGATGCCGACGTGTCGATCGTCGCGGTCGTCTCGGTCGTGGCGCTCACGGCCGGTTCGTTCGTCGTCTGCGCGGGATCGACCGGCTTGTCGCGGTCTCCGCATGCCACACTTCCCAATACCAGGACTGCAATCGCTGCGTACTTCTTCATGGTTTTCGATCTCCTTGCTGGTCAAGATCGGGCATGACGGTGTGCGAGTCTTGAATCGACTCTGCGAGAGTTCTGGGAAAATTCTGGGATGAGGGTTTTGTTCGGCGACTGCACGTTCGACTCGGAAGCGCGCACACTCGTGCGTGGCAACGAATCCGTGCGCTTGTCGGGGAAGGCATTTCAGCTCCTCGAACTGTTGCTCGCCGCGCGGCCGAATCCGATCTCGAAGAGCGATCTCTTCGCGCGGCTGTGGCCCGATACGTTCGTGTCCGAGGCGAATCTCGCGAGTCTCGTGAAAGAGATTCGCGCGGCGATCGGAGACGACGCGCGCGCGCCGCGCTTCGTGCGCACGGTGCATCGCTTCGGCTACGCGTTCAGCGCGCCTGTCGCGGAAATGCCGGAACGGAGCGGTATCGACTCGATTGCCGTGCTGCCGTTCGCGAACCGCTCCGGTCACGCCGATCTCGACTACCTCGCGGACGGTCTCGCGGAGTCGCTGATCAACACGCTTGCGTCGATCGAAGGATTGCGCGTCGCTCCACGCGCATCGTCGTTTCGCTACCGCGACGCCGACCTCGGCGTCGTGCGCCGTGAGCTCAACGTCCGCGCGGCGCTCACCGGCCGCGTTCGCGTGGTCAGCGACGCGGTGAACCTGCAGGTCGAGTTGATCGACCTCGCAAAAGACGCGCAGCTCTGGGGACGTCAGTTCCAGGCGTCGATCAACGGGATCTTCGCGATCGAGGAGGAGTTGTCGCGCGACGTCGTCAACGCGTTGCGGTTGCGCGTTACCGGCGAGACCGATCGCCGTCTGCGCAAGCGCTACACCGCCAGCGCGGGCGCGTATCAGCTCTACCTCAAGGGACGGCATCACTGGAACCGCCGCACGGCCGAGGGGATCGAGCGCGCGATTTTTCTCTTCGAGTCGGCGATCGATGCCGACGCCACGTACGCACCGGCGTACTCCGGACTCGCGGACTGCTACATCGCGCTCGCCAGCCGCGATCTCTATCCGTCGCTGCAGCTCATGCCGAAGGCCGAGACGGCGGCGCGGCGCGCGCTCGAGCTCGACGCCGAGCTCGGGGAGGCGCACGCGTCGATGGGCGCGATCCACGAGGTCTTTCACTGGAAGTGGGAGAGCGCGCAGGAGGAGTACCTGACCGCGCTGCGGCTGAACCCCGGATACGTGACGGCGCGGCAGTGGTACGCGCTCGCGCTCGCGCACCGCGGACGGATCGCCGAGGCGCTGGCGCAGATGAGCGTGGCCGCGGAGAGCGATCCGCTGTCGTTCATGCTCAACGCGAGCACCGCCGTCGTGCACTACCTCGGCCGCGCTTACGACGAGGCCGACGAGTTCTGCCATCGCGCGCTGGAGATCAATCCGCATCACGAGCCGGCGCACTTCACGCTCGGCCTCGCCCATCAGCAGCGCGGGCGTGACGAGGATGCGCACGCGGAGTTGGAGAAGGCGCTGGCGATCTCCCGCGGCGAGCCACACGTCGTCGCCGCCCTCGGCGCGCTGGAGCGCTCGAGAGCGCGGCTCGAAGCGCTGGCCGAGTTATCTCTCACGCGCGACGTCTCGCCCGTGCACTTCGCGACGGTGCACGTCGCTCTCGGTGAAGTCGAGGAAGCGCTGCAGTGGTTGCATCGCGCGGTGGATGGGCGGTCGGGATGGCTGGTCTATCTCGCGACGGAACCGCGATTCGATGCGTTGAGGGGCAGCGAGGAGTTCTCTGTCATCCTGAGCCGCGTAGACGGCGAAGGACCCCCTGACGGAGCGCGCCCCGCACAGTCGGAGGAGGTCCTTCGCCGTCTGCGCGGCTCAGGATGACAGTGCTAGCCATCACGGAAACAGCGCCGGTGGCACCCTCCGCTTCGTCGCCTGCTCGAATGCATACGCGAGCCGCAGCAGCGTCGGTTCGCTGCACGCCATCCCGGTGAAGCTCACGCTGTACGGTGACGGCTTCGCGTTGAAGCCCTCGGGGAACGCCGTCGTGGGCGCGTTCGGGACGAACGCGAACGGCACCATCACGGTCGGATATCCGGGACGCGCGGCGATCGCCGCGCCGGAAGGGCCGGGGAAGAGCAACGCGTCGAGCTTCTCCGCCTTCATCACCTCGTCGATGCCATGCTTCGCCGTGAGCTCGACGTCACGCGCGCGGTCGGCTTCGTAGCGCGCTTTGAAGAGCTCGAGGTCCATCGCGTCGGAGATGTCGAGCAGCGACTGGCCGTACTTGAGCGTGCCGATCTTCTGGCGGTCCCGGTTCCATTTCCGCAAATCAGTCAACGTCTTGACCGGTGCCTTGTCGCCGAGAGATGCCAGCCAGAGATTGAAGTCGCGCTCCATGCCGTACGCGAAGTCGATCGAGCACTCGCGCTTCTTCACGTCGTCCATGTTTCCGCAGATGCCCCAGAGGAGGACGTTCTTCTTCGCGTCCTTGTCGACGACGCTCGGGATGTCCGCGGGATCGACGATCACCGCGCCTTGCGCCTTCAGGATGGCGATGGCCTCGTCCATCACCTTGCGCTGGTCGTCATTGAGACCGCCGCGCGGCTCTTTCTCGTCGGGAGGCGTGGTCTTGTCGTAATAGTTCGCGCGCGGAATGCCGATGCGCGCGCCTTTGAGGCCGTCGCGCGAGAGGTACTTCGTGTAATCGCGCTCGGGCGTGCACGTCTTCGTCGCCGGATCGTTCGGATCGACGCCTTCCATCGCGCCGAGGAGGATCGCGGCGTCGGTGACGGTTCTCGCCATCGGGCCGGGCGTGTCCTGATCCGCGGTGATGGGGATGACGCCGTAGCGGCTGATGCGGCCGACGGTGGGCTTGACTGCCGCGAGCATGTTCGCGTTCGCGGGGCTGAGGATCGATCCCGAGGTCTCCGTGCCGACGTTCGCGGCCCAGAAGCTGACGTTCGTGCCGGTTCCGGAGCTCGAGCCGCCGGTCGCGAGCGCGGGACGTCCGTCGCCGGTGGCTTCGCGCGGGTCGCGCCGAGGATCGTACGGATTGAAGCCGTAGCCGGTGAGCGCGTTGTAGTTCGTCGGCATCGGCGTCGGTGCACCGGCCACCCAGTTCGCGAGCTCGGTCATCTGCGTCTTGGCGATGATGATCGCGCCGGCCTCGCGCAGGTTTTTCGTCAGCGTCGCCTCGTACGGCGGGACGAGTCCCTCGAATGCGAGCGCGCCGCCGGTGGTGGGCATGTTGGTCGTGTGGATGTTGTCCTTCAGCGCGATGGGGATGCCGTGCAGCGGCCCGCGCACTTTCCCCGCCGCGCGCTCGCGATCGAGCGCCTCCGCTTCTTCGAGAGCGCGCGGATTGACGGTGATGATCGCGTTCAGCCGATCCTCGTACGTCGCGATGCGCACCAGCGACTGCAGCACGAGCTCGCGCGAGGTCACGCGTTTCTCGCGCAGCGCCTTCTGCATGTCGGGGATCGTGGCTTCGACGACGGAGAAGGGTTTTTGTTGTGCGAGCGCGGTGGCGGCGAAGAAGAGGATCGCAAGTACGCGTTTCATGAGGACTATCATACGAACATGCGCGTGGTTCTCGCCCTCGTCCTGCTTGCGGCGACCACGGTTCGCGGTGAAGACAACTGCGGACGGATGCAACGTTACGCGACGCAGATTTCCGGTCACATTCGATTGGTGTCGAAGGGGAAGGTCGTCGTCACGGTGTGGTCGTTACCCGAGGACAACCTCGCGTTACAAAAAGACGCAACGGTCAGCGTTCCTTTGAAGAAGGGTCAAAGCCTCGCCGAAGGCAAGCTCGCGTCGTTGCAGATCGTGTGGCTTGCATGTGACGGCAAACTGCGGCGGCTCGAGGAGATCGCTTACAGCCTCGACCGCCCGATCGAGGAGTACGACGGCGGCTGGCTGGAAGTCGGTCACGTGTATCGCGCGACGGCCGTGGGTCGATCGCTCGATCCGCCTGAGACACTTCCTCGACATCAGGTGGGCGGTCTGTCGTGGACGAACGCCGACGACTTTTTGCCGGACGATGGGCAGCGGCGAACGGTCGTGTTCGAGGTGACGTCGCAGGACATCGAGTACCAGGGCGACCACTCGTGGATCCACATTCTCCAGGGGACGATTCGCGAGGCGCGGGCGGTGTCGGAAAGCGTAGAATCCGCGCCGCCGAAATGACCTCCTCCTACGACAGCTCAGCCATCGAAGTCCTCACCGGTCTCGAGCCGGTCCGCAAGCGGCCCGGCATGTACACCCTCACCGAGCGCCCGAACCATCTGGCGCAGGAAGTCATCGACAACTCCGCGGACGAGGCCATCGCCGGGTTCGCGGACGAGATCGTCGTCACGCTTCACGACGACGGCTCGCTCTCCGTGTCGGACAACGGCCGCGGGATGCCGGTCGACAAACACGCGAAGGAAGGCGTCACCGGCGTCGAGGTCATTCTTACGCGCCTGCACGCGGGCGCGAAGTTCTCCGAGAAGAACTACCGCTACGCCGGCGGTCTGCACGGAGTCGGCGTGTCCGTCGTGAACGCGCTCTCGAAAAAACTGCAGGTCTGGGTGCGCCGCGACGGCAACGAATACTCGATGCACTTCGCGGACGGGAAGAAGAAGTCGGAGCTGAAGATCGTCGGACAGGTCGGCAAGCGCAACACCGGCACGACCGTCCGCTTCTGGCCGGACGAGACGTTCTTCGACTCGCCGAAGTTCTCGGTGCCGCGGCTCAAGCACGTCATGCGCGCGAAGGCCGTGCTCTCGCCGAAGCTGCGCATGCGTTTCATCAGCGAGCTCGATCCCTCGGACAACGAGGAGTGGTACTTCGAAGACGGTCTCACCGACTACCTCCTCTCCGAGCTCGCGGGAAATACGCTCCTGCCGGAGTCGCCGTACACGGGTCACTTCAAGGGCCACGATCACGAAGTCGACTGGGCCGTGGTGTGGCTGCCGGAGGATGGGGACATCGTCGGCGAGAGTTACGTGAACCTCATTCCGACGACGCAGGGCGGCACGCATGTGAACGGGTTTCGCACCGGTCTCACCGAGGCCATTCGCGAGTTCTGCGAATTCCGCAACATTCTTCCGCGCGGGGTGAAGCTCGCGCCGGAAGACGTGTGGGCGCGCTGCAGCTGCATCCTCTCGGTGCGCATGACGAATCCGCAGTTCACCGGCCAGACGAAGGACCGTCTCTCGTCTCGCGAAGCGTCGGCGTTCGTATCGGGCGTGACGCAGGACGCGTTCTCGATCTGGCTGAACAACAACGTCGCGGACGCGGAGAAGATCGCGAACGTCGCCATCAATCAGGCGATGGTGCGCCTGAAGCAATCGAAGAAGGTCGAGCGCAAGAAGCTCACCTCGGGGCCCGCGCTGCCGGGCAAGCTCGCCGATTGCACGGCGCAGGACCTCAATCGCACGGAGCTGTTCCTCGTCGAAGGCGATTCCGCCGGCGGCTCGGCCAAGCAGGCGCGCGACCGCGAGTTTCAGGCGATCATGCCCCTGCGGGGCAAGATCCTGAACACGTGGGAGGTGGAGTCGGGCGAGGTGTTGTCCTCGCAGGAAGTGCACGACATCGCCGTGGCCCTCGGCGTCGATCCCGGCTCGAACAACATCGGAGGATTGCGCTACGGAAAGATCTGCATCCTCGCCGACGCCGACTCCGACGGCGCGCACATCGCCACGCTGCTCTGCGCGCTGTTCGTGAAGCACTTCCGCAAGCTGGTGGAGGAGGGCCACATCCACGTCGCGATGCCGCCGCTGTACCGCATCGACGTCGGTAAACATGTTTACTACGCGCTCGACGACGGCGAGCGCGAAGGCCGCCTCGCGCAGATCGCGGCGGAGGGCTTGAAGGGGAAAGTGAACATCCAGCGCTTCAAGGGACTCGGCGAGATGAACCCGTCGCAGCTCCGCGAAACGACGATGGACCCGAACACCCGCCGCCTCGTGCGCCTCACCCTCGAAGACGCGGAGCCCGCCTTCGCGACGATCGACATGCTGCTCGCGAAGAACCGCGCCGGCGATCGCAAGGTGTGGCTCACGGAAGAGGGGAACAAGGCGGAGATATTGGAATAGCCCCCGGCTTCAGCCGGGGGAACGAGGACGGCGTTCAATCCCGAGCCCGCGTAGCGGGCGGTAGATGCGCCTGTCGTCCGCTACGCGGACTTTCCATCAGGCGCCGCGCCGAATCCCCCGGCTGAAGCCGGGGGCTATCATCCCTCGAGAACGCGATCGCACAGGCGCGACGTCGAACGGCGCGCCTTTACTTCATATCCGCGGGCAACAGCCGTAGTCTCCGCCGTCCCTGGCCCGCGATGCGGATTGCGCGGAAGTGGCGCTCGTCGAGCGTGACCACGTCGCGGATGCGGAAGCGAGTCGCCCAGAGGACGATCGACGCGTCCGCGAGACCGATGTTCAGGTCTTTGTAGTCTTCGATGATCTGCAGGCACTGCCGAACGTCGTAGTCTTCGAAGCGCACGAGTTGGTAGGCGCGGTCGGCGATCTCGCGAAGGAACTCGAGCTCGGTCTCCACGCCGGCGAACTTCTGGATCATGTAGTCGACTTCGGCGAGGATGAACGGGGTGATGATGAGCGGTGGCTTCGCCTCGCGGATTGCGCGTGCGCACTCCTCGTGATGCTTCTGGTCGGGGAACAGTGCGGAGATGATTCCGCTCGTATCGAGCAGGATCAACGGCCGAAGTTCTCCAGCAGGTCGTCGATGCGCTCGGCAATAGTCGGATCGCCGAGGCCTTTTTTCGTCAACGGCAGACGCGGCTCGGGAGTGTCGTATTCGTTCACCGCGGTCGCGATCGCCTCGCGAATCAGGTTCGCCTCCGACTTGCCTTCGTTCTTCGCGACCGCCTCGACCCGCTCCTTCAGATCGTCGGGCAGGTAAATCGTCGTCTTCTTCATGCCATACGTTGTACCATACATTTACGTCATCCGGCAAACGACGATCGTCACGTCATCCGAAGCCTCGGGCGTCCCGCGAAACGTCGAAACGTCCGAGAGGATCGCGTCGCGGAGTTCCTCCGCCGTCTCGCCGCCATGCGCTCGCACGACCTCCGCGAGCCGATCGAGTCCGTAATCCTCGCCGTTGGCGCTGCGGGTTTCGTAGATGCCGTCGCTGTGGAGAACGAACACGTCGCCGGGGGCGATGTCGATCGTCCGCTGCGGGATCGAGACCGGGAGACGGACGCCGAGGGGTGGGGCGAAGAGGTCGATCGTCTGCACGGAGCCGTCGGCGCGGCGGAGGATCACGGGCGGATGGCCGGCGCTGGCGATCGTCGCCTGCGTGCGACCCACCAACACAACCGACACCGTGACGAGCATCCGCCGCCGGCTCGTCTGCGCGACGAGATCGTGCAGACGGCGCAACACCGCGGCGGGATCGTGCAGTGAATCGCGCAGGAGCGTGAAGCCGCTGCGCAGCGCAGAAAGCACCAGTCCCGCGGCCATGCCGTGGCCGGCGACGTCGCCGCAGACGAGGGCGATGCGGCCGTCCTCGACGAAGTAATCGTAGTAGTCGCCGCCCACCTCGGTCGCGGGAACGGAGATGCTGCAGATGTCCGCCCAATCGACGCGAGGTGCGCATTCGGGGAGCATGCTCATTTGCAGCTCGCGCGCGTAACGGAGCTCGTCGCGCATGCGGATCTGCTCGCGCGCCGACGTGCGGCGGACGCTCCATTCGCCGAGGACGCTCTTGCGCATCCTCTTCGACATGAGCAGCTCGGTCCCGCACGTGAGCGCGTTGATCACGAAAAACGAGATGTAGAACGGGATGTGGTCGGACGGACCGGGCATCGGCGCGATGAACGACATCACGAAGCTCGACGCGACGAAGAACCCGTGCAGCAGGACCAGCTCCGCGACCGGCATGCGCAGCCCGAGCATAAGGAACGGGATGGTCATCGCCCATCCGACCCAGTCCTTTTCGTCTCCGGCGAAGATGAGCACGAGGAGGTACTGCACGGCGACGTAGGTGAGGAGCGTCGCGCTGGTGTTCCTGCGCAGCCACTGACCGATGCGCCATGTGATCCTGGTCGGCGGCTCCGCACGATTGCGCGCGTAGCGCATGAAGAAGAGCCCGAACGCGCAGAGCCCGAAGTTGGCCGTCCCGATCAAGACCTCGAACATCGTCTTCGAATCCGAGTTCGCCACGACTTCGAGGAACGAGACGAACCCGAAGAAGATCAGCAGCAGAATCAGCCACACGCGATTCCGCTCCGCGAATCGGCGACGAATCACCGCGTCATCGGAAGTGCGTGCGACATCCTCGAGAGCCCAGGTCAGATCCATGCGCGTCGCATGGTATTCGTCCGCGCGCGGATTTTGTTTACACCGCCCCGGTTCTCCCGACGACGACGCCCACCATCTCGAACCGCTGCGAGCCCTCGGTGAGCTCGATGGGCGGATAGCGCTCGTTGCGGCTGAGGAGGCGAATGCGGCCGCCGCGTATGTCGAGTTGCTTCACGTACTCCGTGTCGTCGACTCGGCAAATGACCACGCGGCCCGACGCCTCGCGCGTGCTGCGCAACGGCTTGACGAAGAGGAGATCGCGATCGGCGATGCCGGCGCCGATCATCGAGTCGCCGGCGGCCTCGTAGATCAGGCGCGCGCCGCGGTTGGCGTACACGCGCGGGATCTCCACGCCCGGCGCACCAGCGGGCACCGCGTTCGGTTCCTGACGCTCACGCCGATGGCCGGAGCTGAGCGCGTCATCGAGGAAGCGCACGACTTTGTGGAGCTGCTTCTGTTCGTCGGATGACAGCGAGAAGCCGCGCTCGTCGAGGATCCAGCCGACGTTCTCGTTCACCGCGCGCGCGATGCGCACGATCGTGTCGAAGGCCGGTTGCGCGTGGCTCGCGCTCAGGATCCGGCTGAGGGTCTCGGGAGCGATGCCCGCGTCGCGAGCGACGACGCTGTGCTTCTTGCCGCTCCGTTTCACCGCCGCCCGCAAGCGCTCCCGCCAATCCACGACGAGGTATGGTCGCGTTACGGGAAACGGAGGGAAGATCCAATACGGCCGAGTCTTCACCGACACGTAGAAACATTACCTCGGACGATGCAGCGGGGATCAAGAGATAGCGCGCCCTCCAAAATGGTTTACCCTTCGCGCGACTCAGAATGGCAACCAGGAAATCGCGAAGCAAGCAGCTGTCCTTCAACCCGCCGCCTCCCACCCTCCCGGACATCGAATCGCAGCCGGTCGGCGAGTTCGCGCGGAAGGCGTACCTCGACTATTCGATGTACGTCATCCTCGATCGCGCGCTTCCGCACCTAGCGGACGGGCTCAAGCCCGTGCAGCGGCGCATCGTCTACGCGATGTCGGAGCTCGGCCTCGGCCCGAACTCGAAGCCGAAGAAATCCGCGCGCACGGTCGGCGACGTCATCGGCAAGTTCCATCCGCACGGCGACTCCGCGTGCTACGAGGCGATGGTCCTCATGGCCCAGCCATTCTCGATGCGCTATCCGCTCGTCGAAGGGCAGGGGAACTGGGGCTCACCCGATGACCCGAAGAGCTTCGCCGCGATGCGGTACACCGAGGCCAAGCTCGCGAGATTCGCGCAGTCGCTGCTGTCCGAGCTCGAGCAGGGGACGGTCGACTGGGGACAGAACTTCGACGGCACGCTGAAGGAGCCGAAGCTTCTGCCGTCGCGGCTTCCGCACGTGCTGCTCAACGGTGCGTCGGGCATCGCCGTCGGCATGGCCACCGACATCCCGTCGCACAACCTGCGCGAAGTCGTGAACGCGTGCATCGAGCTCCTCGACAACCCCGACGCCACGATGGCGCAGATCACGAAGCACATCAAAGGCCCCGATTTCCCGACCGAGGCCGAGATCATCACGCCGCTGGCGGAGATCCGCGAGATGTACAAAACCGGCAACGGCGGCGTGCGCCAGCGCGCGAGGTGGGAAGTCGAAGACGGCTCGATCGTGATCACCGCGCTGCCGTTCATGGTGTCGGGCAGCAAGGTCCAGCAGCAGATCGCGCAGCAGATGAACACGAAGAAGCTGCCGATGATCGAAGACCTGCGCGACGAGTCGGACCAGGAGAGTCCGACGCGATTGGTGATCGTCCCGCGCTCGAACCGCGTCGATCTGAACGAGGTCATGACGCACCTCTTCGCGACGACGGACCTCGAGCGCAGCTATCGCGTGAACATGAACATGATCGGCCTCGACGGCCGGCCGCGCCTCTACAACCTGCGTGACCTGTTGAGCGAGTGGCTGGAGTTCCGCATCGAGACGGTGCGGCGTCGCCTGCAGCATCGCTACGATCACGTCAACGCGCGGCTGCACCTCCTCGACGGCCTGATGATCGCGTACCTCAACGTCGACGAGGTCATTCGCATCATCCGCACCGAGGACGATCCGAAGGCGAAGCTGATGCAGCGCTTCAAGCTCACCGAGGTGCAGACCGAGTACATCCTCGAGCTGCGCTTGCGGTACCTCAACAAGCTCGAAGAGATGGAGATCCGCGGCGAGCAGAAGAAACTCCAGGAAGAGCGCGCAGAGCTCGAGAAAGTCCTCGGATCGAAAGCGCGTCTGCGCAAACAAGTTCGCGACGAACTGCTCAAAGACGCGGAGGAGTTCGGTGACAAGCGGCGTTCGCCGATCGTCGAGCGCGAGGCAGCCAAGGCGCTCGACCCGACGGCGCTCATCCCGTCCGAGCCGGTCACGGTCGTACTCTCCGAGCGCGGCTGGATCCGCGCGGGGAAGGGACACGATCTCGATCCGACGACGCTGCAGTACAAGTCCGGCGATCAGTTCCTGCACGCCGCGAAGGGACGCAGCAATCAGCTCGCAGTCTTTCTCGACTCGACGGGCCGCACGTACGCGCTGCCCGCGCATGAGCTGCCCTCGGCGAAGGGACACGGCGAGCCGCTGACGTCGTCCACCGCGCCGCCGCCCGGCGCGACGTTCGTCGGCGTGATGATGGGCGAGCCGGACGATTTGTGGCTGCTGACGACGGACGATGGATACGGGTTCGTCGCGCGACTCGAAGACATGATTACGGACCGCAAGGCCGGGAAGTCGGTGGTGAACGTGGCGGATAGTGCTAACGCACTACGTCCGCAGCGGATTTACAGCTACGAGACCGACCGCATCGCCGCCGCGTCGACGGAAGGGAAGTTGTTGCTGTTCGAAGCAGCCGAGCTCCCGCCGCTCGCGCGCGGCAAGGGAGTGCAGACGATCAAGCTGCACCGCACGCCGATCGCGCCGGAGAAGGTGGTCGGCACCGCGGTCGTGCCGCAGGCCGGGACGCTGATCGTGACGGCGGGCAAGCGCTTCACGAACCTGAAGGGCGAAGACCTCGAGCAGTACCTCGGCAAGCGCGCGCAACGCGGATTGAAGTTGCCGCGCGGGTTCCAGAGCGTGACGTCGATCCGCACGTGGAGCGATCGCGATCGGAACGGAGAGACGGTGAACTGACGAGAACGTAGGGCGTGGCTTTAGCCCGCCTCCCGGGAAGGGCGGGCTGAAGCCACGCCCTACGTTCGCTTCGCGAAGTAGCGCTTGAGCCACTGCGAGAGGCCGTCGAGCCCCGGGAACAGCACGCGCTCGGTGATGTTCGCCTGATCGAGCTTGTCGCGGATCTCCCATTTCAAACTCGCGGGGATGACGATCCGACGGAACATCGACTCCCGGCTCTCGAGCAGTTGCTGCAGGTGGAGAGTCGGGCTGGACGGCAGGGAGAAAAGCGCGAACTGGTTCACGATGCGCTCGTCGAGCGACGGCGGCTCGAAGAAGACGACGAAGTCGTTCTTCGCCAGCGCGTCGAACTCCGCGAGCGTCCTGGCCACGCCGGACAGGAGCTCGGTGGTAAAGATGTTGACGTCCTCGCGATTCGCAATTCGGCTCAGCGGCTCGGGGAGCAACTCGTTGGTCCTGCGATAGTCGACGCACCAGATCGTCGCGTCTTCATCGAAGTGGCGGAAGTCGGGCGTCGCGAAGTGCATCGCGACATACGGCGAATAGGTCCAGTCGAGGAGTCGCGTCGGCAGACCGTGGTGCTTCGCCAGCGACAGCCAGTTCCATGCGAGATCGCCGTGCACCGCGCTTCGCTGCGCGTACTTGCGGAAGCTCGACAGGAGGTGCCGCTCTTTCTCCTCGAAGCCGCCCGTCTGCAGACTGGTCTCCAGCCCATGCGACGCGCGCGGCGTCCCGCGAAAGACGAAGTTCGAACGGAATCGCTGCAGCGACGGTTGCCAGGCGGAGTCGAAGAGGGCTTCCTGGAGGGAGAGCCAGTTGTGAACGCGCAACTCTGACACGGTTCAGCGCGGCTGCAATTCGGTTGCCGGCAACTTTGCGCCGAGCCACTCCATCCACTCCCGCAAGCCCGTGTCCGTCTGACAACTCACGCCGAGAATGTCCGCCTCGGCGTTCACGCTCCGCGCGTTGGCGCAGGCGAGGGCGTAGTCGAACGGGACGTACGGCAGGAGGTCGATCTTCGTGAGCAGGATCAGCTTCGACTTGAAAAAGATCGACGGATACTTCAGCGGCTTCTCTTCTCCCTCGGTCACGCTGAGAAGGACGATCTTCGCTTCTTCGCCGAGGTCGTAGCTCGAGGGGCAGACGAGATTGCCGACGTTCTCGATGAAGAGGATATCCAGCGCGTCGAGGTCCCATCCCTCGAGATGCCAGTCGATCATCTTCGCGTCCAGATGGCACGTGCCGCCGGTCGTGATCTGTCGGACGGGAAATCCGAAGCGCGCGAGACGCGTGGCGTCGGCGTCGGTCTGGATGTCGCCCGTCAGCACCGCCGCGCGCACGCCGGCGGGGAGTGATTCGAGCGTGCGCTCGAGGAGGCGCGTCTTTCCCGAGCCGGGAGAGCTGATGAGATTCACGACCAGCGTGCCCGCGCGCGCGAAGCGCTCGCGCAGTTCCGCCGCGAGGCGCTGGTTCTCGTTGAGGACTTTCTTTTCCAGGATCACGACTTCGGTCATAAGTCCTCCACCTCGATCCAAGCTAGGTCCAACTCGTCCGCCTCCGCGTGCTCGATGACGAGGCGCAGCGGCTCGACGTCGCTGTCCCTCACGATCGCATCGAATCCGAACTGCAGCGACTCGCCGTCGACGCCCGCGAGAGCGCCGATGCGCACTCCGACGGCGGTCGCCCGCTTGCCCGGGTTCTTCGCGACTTGGGCTCGGACGGCATCGATCACGGACGCTGCGATTCCGACTTCGTGCATCTCGATTCGAAGTATCGGCAGTGCCTGAACACCACCCCGTGACTCGCGGTACGGGACGATGTGAGGTGCGTCACGGGCGGTCCGTATTAAACTGTTGCGTACACCAGTCATGTTGGAACGCCTCAGAAACGCGATTCGGCCCAATCCGGACGAGAAACCGATCCTCCGGAAGACGACCGAGGTGCGTCTCGAGACGGTCGATCCTCTCGATGCGGTCGAGCGCGCGCATCAGCACGAGCCTGCGCTGATCATGCTCGAGGGCGACCTGCCCGGGCAGGTGTTCCGCCTGCGTCCGGGACGGCAGGTCATCGGCCGCCGTCCGGAGTGCGACATCCGCGTGCGCGAGCGCGCAGTGAGCGGGATTCACGCGGAGATCATTCGCGTGCGCGACACGGTCACGATCAACGACCTCGCGAGCACGAACGGCACGCTCCTCAACGGACTGCGCATCCGGACGCCGGTGCCTCTGGTGCAGGGCAATCTGCTCAAGCTCGGGAACTGCGTCTTCCGGTACGTCGACTCGCTGCTCGAGGTCGAGTTCACCGAGGGAATGCATACGCGAGGGACGACGGACCAACTCACCGGCGCATTCAACAAGTCCTACCTCGTCGCACGCCTCGGATTTGCGATCGACATGGCCACCGACCAGCGACCGGTGAGCGTGATCGCGTTCGACTTCGACGACTTCAAGCAGGTGAACGATCAGCACGGCCACGCGGCGGGCGACCACGTGCTCCGCGCGTGCTCGGCGTTGATCATGGAGTCGTTCGTCCGGCCGATCGATCTGTTCGCTCGCATGGGCGGCGAAGAGTTCGTGATCGTGATGCAGGAGACGCCGCTGGAGCGCGCGGTGGAAGCGGCCGAGCGGCTCCGGCGCACGCTCGAGGAGCGGATCTTCACGTACGACGGCGCGGAGATCCGCCTCACGTCGTCGTTCGGCGTTTGCTCGGCCTCGAGCGCGGTGGAGCAGCCGGAGTTTCTGCTCCTGCGTGCGGACGAGCTGCTGTACAGGTCCAAGCGCGAGGGGCGAAATCGCGTGAGCGCGTAACGTAGGGCGTGGCTTCAGCCCGCCTCTCCCGGTGTGCGCGTGCGTCCGAGGGAGGCGGGCTGAAGCCACGCCCTACGTTTGCCTCTCGTCCTCCCGCCCGCCAATTCTGGCGCGTGTTACGCACTCCTCCTGAGTCGAATGGAGGATAGCGACATGCACAAGAATCTGGTCATGTTTGCGTTTGTGCTGTTTGTCGCGGCTTCCGCGTCGGCACAGAAAACGGTCCGTTGCGAGTCGAGTGACGGACGGTACCGTGAGTGCGCGATCGACGGAATCGGACGCATCGTCATGACGCGACAGTTCAGCGACACGAACTGCGCGGAAGGCAAGAACTGGGGTTATCGAGACGGCGTCGTTTGGGTCGACTCCGGTTGCCGCGGCGAATTCGCGGTGTCGCAGGCCGATTTGCAGCTTGCGGGCGGCAAGCTCGTCGTCTGCGAGTCGGAGAACAACACCCGCAGTACCTGTCGTACGGACACCGGCGGCGGGGTCGCGGTCATGCGGCAGCTCAGCCGCAACGCGTGCGTGAGAGGACGCACGTGGGGATACAACGGCGAATCGATCTGGGTCGATGACGGTTGCCGCGCCGAGTTCGTCGTCGGCACCGGCAACACCGACCGCACGTTCGAGCGCCTCGATCAGGTCGTGCTCTGCGAGTCGATCGACGGCAAGCCCGCGCGCTGTCTGGCCGACACGTCCGCGGGCGTCAATCTGGTCCGGCTGGTGAGCGACAGCAACTGCCGCTTCGGACGTCAGTGGGGCTATGACGCGAACGGCATCTGGGTCCGCGAAGGCTGCCGCGCCGAGTTCGCGGTGCGCGGTCCGATGCAGGCGCGCGCGGTGATCCAGACGACCACTCCCGCGCCCATCGTGATCGAGAGACAGGTGCCTGTCGTGATCGAGAAAACGACGCCCGTCTACATCGCGGCGACCGACCGCATCCCCGGAACGCTTCTGTGCGAATCGGAGAACAACGGCCGCAAGCACTGCGACACGGACACGCGTTTCGGTCTCACTCTCGTGCGTCAGCTCAGCCAAAACATCTGCGTGCGTGACCGCACGTGGGGCGTCGACAAGGACGGTGTCTGGGTCGACGACGGCTGCCGCGCCGAGTTCACGATCGGCCACGAAGCACCGGCGGTCACGATGACTTCGGCCGCACCGGCGCCGGCGACGCTGATCTGCGAATCGATTGACGGCAAGCGGGCCAACTGTGCGGTCGACACGAGCATGGGTGTGCGTCTGTATCGCCAGATGAGCGATTCCGACTGCCTGCTGAACAGCACGTGGGGCTTCGACGCGAACGGCATCTGGGTCAGCGGCGGCTGCCGCGCGGAGTTTGCGGTAGGCGAGGGACGGGTCATCCCGTCGCGCAGCGTGCCGCAGGCGGGACGAGTGCTGTGCGAGTCGAAGGACGGCAAGCGCGCGCTCTGTCCGGCCGACACGCGCATGGGCGTCGCGGTCGTCCGTCAGGTGAGCGACAAGCCGTGCATTCTGAACAGCACGTGGGGCTACGACACCGACGGCATCTGGGTCACGGCAGGCTGTCGAGCGGAGTTCGTGCTGCGCAAGTAGTCAACAAATAGGACGTATTAAACGAATAGGACCTATGGGACGAATGAGAGTCCCACAGGTCCTATTCGTCTTATCGGTCCTATTTGTCCTATCATGCCTCCCAAATTCGGGCGGAATCGTCCCCGCCGTCTACCCCAGGGAATTCATGAAGCGACTGATTCTCGCAGCCAGTGCAGGCATTTTGTTTTCGATCGCGCCACAGATGAGTGCGGATACGCCCTGCGCGTCGAAGCCGCCCGACTCCTTGGCCAGACAACTCCTTCGGCAGGCTCCGGGACTCAAGGCCGAGGTGCTGCGGATGGCGCTGCGGGCCACGGGATGCGCGGCCGAGCAGGGGCTGGTCAAACGCCGCGACCTCCTCACCGTCATCGACTACTCCCTCCCGTCTTCGCAGCCCCGCCTCTTCGTCTTCGATCTCGACGCGAAAAAGATTCTCTTCCGCGAGCTCGTCGCGCACGGCAAGAACAGCGGCGAGAATCACACGAACTTCTTCTCGAACTCTCCCGGCAGCCTGGCCACGAGCCTCGGCCTCTTCGTCACGGCCGACACGTACGTCGGCAGCAACGGCTACTCGCTCCGTCTCAAGGGACTCGAGGAAGGCGTGAACGACATGGCGTGGGATCGCGCGATCGTGATGCACGGCGCGCCGTACGTCAGTCGCGCCGCCGTCCGCGCCCTCGGCCGTCTCGGTCGCAGTTGGGGATGTCCGGCGGTGCGAAAGGAAGTCGCGCGCAAGATGATCGACACCTTGCGCGGCGGCAGCCCGATCTTCGCGTACTACCCGGATCAGGGCTGGTTGTCGCAGTCGACGTTCGTCGCGAAGTAAGGAACGTAGGGCGGGCTTCAGCCCGCCCCCGGTTACTCCTTCACTGTCGTCGACAGTTCGTCGAGATCGAGCGTTCCGTTGCGATTGAGGTCCTGACGGCGGAACGAAGCGACGTCGCGTTGCGCGGCCGCCCATTCCTGGCTCGAGAGCAAGCCGTCCTTGTCAGTGTCGAGGCGCTCGAGCAGCCCCTTGGCCTGCGTTCGCGACTTCTCGATGGCCAGGTCGGCTTTCGACCAGACTCCGTCGTTGTCGAGATCGACGGCGTCGAATTCTTGCTGCGTGCCGGTCCACTCGCGGCGATTGACGAAGCCGTCCTTGTCGACATCGAGCGTGCGGAAGCTCGGACGGTTGGACGCGCCCTTGGTCTTCTTGACTTCCTCGCGGGTGACGATGCCGTCGCGATCGGCGTCATACGCCGCGAAGAGCGTCTTGCCTCCGCGGAACTCTTCGAGCGTGAGCTTGTCGTCCTTGTTCGTGTCGTAGCGCGCGAACCAGGCGTCGGCGCTCTCGGCTTTGGTCGAGCGGTCGACTCCCTCGGACTTCGCCTTGGCCGTCTCGTCGGCCGTCGCGGCGACGGTCAGCGTGAGGGCGAGGGCGGTGATGATGTTCCGGATCTTCAAAAGTGTGCCTCCTTCAATGGGACATATGCATGACGGCGCTGTAGACGCCGTCGACGACGCGGGCCATCCGCACGTAATCGAGCGTACCGGCCGTGTCATTCCTGGTGTGGTAGTTGGGATTGCGGAGATAGGCAGTGTCCGTGACGAGAACTGCCGGAATTCCTGCCTGCCAGTAGTTGCGATGATCCGACGCGTCGAGGGTCTCCCTCGGGCCGGTGAAGCTCCACGCGCGCATGCCCGCGCCGCGCAGCGCGCGCTTGACGTGGCGCGCGAGCCGGCGGTCGGACCAACCGCCGCCGACGGCGATGAAGTCCCCGTGGGACGGATAGAGCGCGGCGAAGGTCCAGTTGGGCCAGGGCTGGCGCTCGCTGTAGTAGCCGATCATCTCGAGGCAGATCATCCCCGCGACGTTCCGGACGCTTCGCGCGTGCACGGCGCTGCCCATCTCGTCGGATCCGAAGTAGGGCGGCTCTTCATTCGCGTACGCGACGAGCAGGATCGGCGTGTCGACTTTGGTGCGTCCGAGGAGACGCGCAAGCTCGAGGAGACCGGCGGTGCCGCTGGCGTTGTCGTCCGCGCCGGCGAGGTCACCGGTTTCGCAGAAGGCGTCGTAGTGCGCGCCGACGATCGTCAGCGGTCCGTGTTCGGGACCGAAACGCGCGAGGACATTGCGATAGCTACGCTTGCGCGCGACGAACTCCTGCGAAGTGACGCGTCCGCCCGCGTCGCGAAAAGCTCGCTCGATGAACGTTGCGGCCGCGTCCAGTTGCTCGGGATGATCCGCGCTGCGCGGGCGGAAGGCCGTAGTCAGCGTGACGACGTCGGCGCGCATCCGCGGGGGCTGCGCGCGCTCGCTCCCGATGAACTCGTACGAGCCCGGCGCCGGCTGCGTGATCACGGCCGCGCCCGCGAGAGCGAGCCCCGCGACGGCGAGCGCGATGCGGAGCAACGAGAGGGCGGCGGCGTGCACTGTCGTTAGGACGAGTGAGGCCGCGGATGGTCACATTTCCCCTACGCGAAGCTCTTCGGCCGGTCGTCGAGCCTCGTGGCGAGGTCGAGCATCGCCGCGAGATAAATCGGTTCCGTCACCGTGAACTCCAGCGCGTGCTTGAGGTCCGACGCGCGCAGCACGACGAAGTGATGGTCCGCGTCGACGTCGACGTCGTCGAACTTCGGCACCGGGACGTCGACCTGCTTCGCGCCTTCGACGATGAAACGCTTGTTCGTCACGTACGCGTTGGTCTCGCTCCCGTCGCGCAGGCGGATCGGCGTCGTGTACATGCACACCTCGTTGAGATTGAGCGGAATCGTGGAGTTGCACCGCGGCGCGTTGCGGTGGTCGACGCCGCGCAGGCGCTCGAACTGCGACTCGGAGGACGCATCGATCGGCATTTCCTCGTCTTTGATGTCGAACCCATGCTGAACCGCGCGGACGATCTTCAGTTGCTCTTCGCCGAGGCGATCGTCGGCGAGGAAATGCCAGAGGACGGTCGAGTACAGCGCGTGCTTCACCGCGCTCGCGTCTTCAGCGATGAGTCCCGCGGCATCGCTCGAGCGATCCATCAGCGCCGCAACCTCGGCGGCGCGTTCCGGTCCGACGCGCGCGAGTGTCGAAAAGCCGACGTGCAACACCGTGCCGATCGCGGTGTCGGCCCAGACGGCGTAGGGGAGATTGAGTTTCTCGTTTTCCGCGAGCACCTGCGCCAGTGTGGCGTCGTTCGGATCCTCGCGCAGTCGCTCGAGCGCGGTGGTGTAGGCCGCGAGGAGCTCGCGATTGCGCGCGTCGCGCTCCTCATGCTCCTGCCGCGTTTGATCCTCAGCCTGACGGACCACTCGCCGCTTCGCGCCAATGAGCACGATCGGAACGGCGATGAGGATCAGGCCGAAGATCACCTCCACCCATCCCGCCTTGCGACCCTGCGCGAGAACCGCGAAGCCAATGAGGAGAAGGATCCCGCCGAAGGCGAGCAGGCCGAGCATTGCATAGCTGCGGCGTGTGCCGTCCATCAATGACGCGTGGAAAGGTGTGCTTGCGATCGTGCGCGGCGGCGGCAGTTCCGGACTGCGGATCGCGCGCACGTCGGCCGAGTAGAAGATCTCCGGCCGATGGCGAATGAACTCGCCGGACGAACCGGTGCTCATCTCGGTGTTGTTGTCGATCGATTTCTTCTCCCGCCGCCGTCCGACCGCGAAACGAAAAAGCGAGTTGCCCAACGATTTCTGCACGGTAAAGCTCATAACCGCACTCAGCGGTGCGTAAGTCGTGCCCGAAATCAAAACGTAGGGCGCGGCTTCAGCCCGCCCCCCACGGGAGAGGCGGGCTGAAGCCGCGCCCTACATCACTTCAGCGTCAGCAAGTACGCTGCAATGTCCTTCGCGTCTGCGTCGGGCAGTCCGATCGGCGGCATGCTGCTCTGCGGATTCAGCGATGCCGGGTTCTGGATGAACTGCACGAGATTCGCGGTCGTGTTCTGCACAGTCCCGAGACTGATGGTCGGACGCGACGCGATCCCTGCGAGTGACGGACCGAGCGAGCCTTGCGGGCCGTCGACGCCGGGCATCGCGTGGCAGACATTGCAGCCGTACTGCGCGGCGAGGGTGCGACCGCGCTCGACGTTGCCGATCGGCGCGGGTTCCGACGAGGCCAGGGACTTCGACGCTTCGTCGCGATTGCAGGCGGCCCCGATGAGCAGGGGCAGGAGCAGGAGAAGGAAGAAGGCGAGACGCTTCATGCGCCGCCTACTCTACCAGCGTTAAAATCCCGGCACGTCCACCATCGATCCCAGCTCCGCCTCGGCAGCGCATTCGGCAAGCGATCCGCGCTCGCGACGCATGTATCGACTGCACGCGGTGCAGATCCCGATCATGCGCGCGTCGGCGTTCGCGGTGCTCACGCTGCTGCTCGCGCTCTACACGTTTGCGCTCGAAGGACGCGTGAACGGGCGAGTAGTCCTGCAGTTCGGAATCGCTGCGGTGCTCTATTGCGCGCTGACCTGGCTCGTGCTGTACGTTCATTACTCGCGTCCGCGCGATCGGCACGAGCCGACGCTGGCCTTCGCGCTCACGTTGCTCGACCCGTTCATGATCGCGGGCGCGGTGTATCTCTCCGGAGCGGACCGAAGCTGGCTGTTCGTGCTGATCCTCGTGCCCGTGGCGAGCCAGGCTTATCTGAGCGGTAAGCGTGCGGTTGGAGTCAGCATCAGCGCCGTCTGCGCGTACACCGCGATGCTGCTGTACGCGCAGCGCTTCGACGGGGCGGCGATCTCGTGGCCGCTGGCGTTCGTGAAGATCGGCATCATCGCGGGCTCCGCGTTCTATTGCATCTGGGTCGGCGCGATCGAGGAGCGCTATCGCTCGTCGATGATCCGAGCGTTGCGAGACGCGAAGCGCGAGGCCGACGCGCACGTGGCCGAGCTCGCGTCGCTGAACCGCGTGACGCGCACGGCCGCGGGAACGTTGGACGTGAATCAAATGCTCGACGAGATCACCGCCGAGGTGGTCGATCTCTTTCGCGCCTCGGACGGCGAGATCGTCCTCGGCGTCTGCGAGGAAGTCGCGGACGAACGGACGATCGTCGCGCCGCTGCGCTCGCAGGGCGACACGATCGGCGCCATGGTCATCCGCGCGGGGAAACGACTCCGTCCGCCATTCACCGCGCCGGACCGCGAGCTGGCGGAGACGATCGCCGGACAGATCGCGGGGCCGGTTGCGAACGCGCGGCTGTTCGTCGAGGAGAAACGCTCGCGCGAGCTCGCGGAGAGGTTGCACAAGATCGCCGGCGCGATGGCGGCGAGTCTCGATCTGCAGACGGTGCTGAGCGAGATCCTGCGGCAGCTCGCGCAGATCATCGAGTTCGACACCGGCACGGTCCAGCTCATCGAGGGTGACGCGATGCGTGTGCTGGCGGTGTGGAACCTGCCGGAGTCGGAGGTCGGGCGTCTGCGGCCGCTGAACACGCATCCCTACAACGCGAAACTGGCGCGCAGCGCGTCGCCGGTGATTCTCTCGATTCCGAATGCGAGCGTGTGGCACGGCGCGGAGGAATTGCCGGAGGTGAAGTCGGTCCTCGGCGTGCCGCTGATCGTGCGCGAACAGGCCATCGGCGCGCTGAGCATCGAGTCGACGCAGCGCCGCGCATACAGCGACAGCGACGCGCGCGCGGTGCAGGCATTCGCGCAACATGCCGCGATCGCGCTCGATCACGCGCGGATCTACGGGACGGTGCAGGAGGCGTCGGTGCGCGATCCGCTGACCGGCATCGCGAACCGCCGCAAGTTCGAAGAAGCGTTGGCCGCGGAGTGGCAGCGCGCGACGCGCGAGCGCTCGTACGTGGCCGCGCTGATGATCGACGTCGACGCGTTCAAGGCTTACAACGATCGCTACGGACATCAGCGCGGCGACGAGGTGCTGCGCCATGTCGCCGATCAGCTCCGCGTCCGCGCGAACGGGCATCTCGTCGCGCGCTACGGCGGTGAGGAGTTCGTAGTAATGGCCAGCGCGGACCTCGCCGAGGCTGCGACTCTTGGCGAGACGCTTCGGTCGTCCATCGAATCACTCGCGCTTCCGCACGAAGCGTCGCCTTCGGGCATCGTCACGATCAGCGTCGGCGTGGCAGCCGCGGTGCCGGAAGGGGAGAGTCCCGCGCCGCTCGTCGCGCAGGCCGACGCACGGCTGTACGAGGCGAAGCGCTCGGGAAGGAATAGGGTGGTCGCGAATACCAGCCGGCCGGTCTGAGTTCTCCTCCTCGCAGAGAGGCCGTGTTATCTTGCCTCTCTTCGCGCGGAGCGACCGAGGTCGAGACCGCTGAAAGGCTTCGATGACCTCTGACACTCCGATTCCTGCCCTAGGTTTGCTGAATCCACCCGAGAAACGCGCCACCGACACTCCGATCGTCTCGAGTCTCGGGACCGAGCCGTGGAAGGCTCCCTGGTGGAAAACGTCTCGCGGGGACGCTGCGACGTTCTACTACGTCGTGTTGATTCACATCCTCGCCGCGGTTGGGCTCGTGTTCTTCCCGACTCCCGGCTGGCGGGTCATCGTGGCGACCGTGGCGCTGGGGTGGCTCGGCGGACTCGGCGTGACCGTGTGCTATCACCGCTCGCTCGCGCATACGGCGCTGCGACTGAACCCGGTCGTGAAACACGTCCTCATTTTCTTCGCGATGTTCAACGGATCCGGCTCGCCCGATTCGTGGACGGCGAATCATCGCCAGCATCACTCGAAGGTCGAAACGGCCGAGGACATCTCCAGCCCCGCCATCGGCGGCTTCTGGTGGTCCCACCTGCGCTGGCTGTGGCAGGCCGGAAACGTTCCGCTCAGCCGCTGGTGCCCGGACCTGGACAAGCCGCAGTACCGCATCTGGCGCCGCCTGCAGATTCCGATGCTCGCGCTGTCGCTGTTTGGCGGGATCGCGTTTGGCTGGCCGGCGTTCTTCTGGCTCGGCGCGATGCGCCTGGTGACGTCGCTGCACGCGCAGTGTTTCGTGAACAGCATCGCCCACATGCGCGAGGACCGGAAGCCGGGCGAAGACTCTTCGCAGAACGTGACGTGGCTCGCGGTGCTGCACTTCTTTCAGGGCGAGAACTGGCATCGCAACCATCACGCGAAGCCTTCGGCCGCGCGTTTCGGATGGAAGCTGTGGCAGATCGACTTTGGCTGGTACACGATCGTGATGCTGGAGATGCTCGGGCTGGCGACGTCCGTGAAACGGCCGTCGGCGTAAGCGGCTCTCAGGCCGTCAGCACGCGACGTCGGACTTCGGGAACTGCAGGACGCCCGCGTCGCGCTGCTCCGCCGCTTCGTCCATCGAGCGCGCGGCGGCGGTGATCAGGTCGCCGAGGACGTCGATGTCGAAAGGCTTTCGGAGGATGGAGTGCACCATCGTCGCGTCGAGACGACGCAGCGCAGCGGTGTCGCCGGCGCTGATGACGATGATCGCGGGGCGGGTGCCGCCGCGGGCTTTGATGTGCTCGATGAGCCCGTAGCCGTCGATGTTCGGCATCATCAGGTCGAGGACGACCACCGTGTATCCGTCGGACTCGAGCTTCTCGATGGCCTCCGCGCCGTCGCGAGCGCTGTCGACGGTATGGCCGGCGCGCTCGACGATCTTCGCCACGAGCGCACGGATAGCCGGTTCGTCGTCCACCACCAACACCCGGCCTTTTGGACCCATAGCTGGCGAGCCAAGCAATATCGGTGCCGCCGCACCCAAAGTACAATCCGCGCCGCATGAGTGCGGTCTGGGCGCTGCTGGCTTTCGCCATGACTCTGGCCGGCGGCGCGTTCGCGTTCCGCTACCAGCGTTTTCTCAAGGCCATCATGGCCTTCTCGGCTGGTCTGCTGATCGGCGTCGTGTTCCTCGACCTCGTCCCGGAGATCGCCGAGATCTCGCACACGGCTCCCGTCGCGATGAGCCGGTTGATGGTCGTGCTGCTCTGCGGGTTCATGGCCATCTTCCTGCTCGAGAAGCTGACCATCATCCACAGCGAGAAGACGCACGGCGCGCCAGGACATCATCACACCGTCGGTCTCGCGGGAGCGATCGGCCTGTCGTTCCACAGCTTCCTCGATGGCCTCGCGATCGGCGTCGGCTTTCAGGCGGGGAACGAGGTCGGCTTCGTCGTGCTCGCGGCCGTGCTCGCGCACGATTTCGCGGACGGCCTCAACACCGTGACGTTCATGCTCGCCACGCGCAATAGCCGCTGGCGAACGATCGCACTGCTGGTCGTGGACGCGAGCGCGCCGGTCGCGGGCGCGCTAACCGCGAACTTCCTGCGCATCGAGCCACACATGATCGCCTACCAACTCGCGTTCTTCGCCGGCTTCCTCCTCTATCTCGGAGCAAGCGATCTGTTGCCGCAGGTGCACGACCGGCCGAAGTTCGCCTTGCTTTTTTCCACGCTTGCGGGCTTGGGGACGGCGTGGGTGATCGTGCGCGCACTAGGGGAGATGCA
>Ga0209382_10001313_pt1 | contig 39347 bp, 38 predicted proteins | sample SoiMetdeltSBSDD5_FD_187599 | JGI IMG/M metagenome (GOLD analysis project Ga0209382, IMG submission 187599) | Bulk soil microbial communities from a Populus tree surrounding site in Tennessee, USA - Soil MetaG P. deltoides SBSDD5 (SPAdes) (version 2) | ecosystem: Environmental > Terrestrial >... | reverse complement strand
CTAGGCACCGAACAGACCATCATCGAGCGTGGCGAGCCGAGAGTCGCTGCGGTGACTTGTCGACAAAGCGATAGAGAGTCTTGGCTCTCTATATCTGTTTGCCGGGATCCATCAGGTCGACGATCCGCTCCAGATCGTCGACGGACGCGAACTCGACTGTGATCCTGCCCTTGGTCTTGCCCAGGTCGACCTTCACACGGGTCTCGAACCGGTCTGAGAGCCGGTCGGCGAGATCGATGAGCCGCGGCGCGACCGGTCGCTTCTGACGCCGGTTGGGTACCGTGTCCGCGGACGGAGCCTCGCCGAGCGCGACGAGCTCCTCGACCGTCCGGACGGACAGTCCCTCGGCCACGATCCGGTGGGCCAGGCGCTCCTGCGCGTCACTGCTCGGCAGCCCGAGCAGGGCACGGGCGTGGCCCGCCGAGAGGACGCCCGCGGCGACCCGGCGCTGTACCGAGGCGGGCAGCTTGAGCAGGCGCAAGGTGTTCGAGATCTGCGGCCGGGACCGGCCGATCCGGCCGGCCAGCACGTCCTGGGTGCAGCCGAAGTCGTCCAGCATCTGCTGGTACGCCGCCGCCTCCTCCAACGGGTTCAGCTGGCTGCGGTGCAGGTTCTCCAGCAGCGCGTCGCGGAGCATCGCGTCGTCCTGGGTGTCCCGGACGATCGCCGGGATCATCGGCAACCCGGCCAGCTTGGTCGCCCGCCAGCGGCGCTCGCCCATCACCAGTTCGTAGCGACCCTCGCGCAGCCGGCGTACCACGATCGGCTGTAGCAGCCCGATCTCCTTCACCGAGTGCACCAGCTCGGTCATCTCGTCCTCGTCGAAGTCGGTCCGCGGCTGCTTGGGGTTCGGGGTGATCCGGTCGACCTCGATCTCCGCGAACCGTGCGCCGGGCACCTCCGCCAGGCCGGTCATGCCGGGACCGGTCTGGATCACGGGGCTGGCGGTATTCACCGCGCCGGGCTGCCCGTGGTGATCGGCCTGCGCCGGCCGGGTGTCCTGGGCGGGGCTGCTCGGGATCAGGGCGCCCAGTCCGCGTCCGAGTCGGGTGGTCATCCGCGCTCCTCGCTGGTCTCGTTCCGGAAGGTCGGGCGGGCGTTCCGGAAGGTCGTCGGGTCGCGCCTCATGCGTCGTCGTTTCGCATCGCTATCTCGCGGGACGCCTCCAGGTAGGACAGCGCGCCGGCCGATGTCGGGTCGTAGGCGAGCACCGTCTTGCCGTGACTCGGTGCCTCGGAGATCCGGACCGACCGTGGTACCGCGGTCCGGAGCACCCGCTCGCGGAAGTGCCCGCGCACCTCGGCGGCGACCTCACCGGCCAGGTTGGTGCGCGCGTCGTACATGGTGAGCAGGATGGTCGAGACGTCGAGCCCGGGGTTCAGGTGCGCCTTGACCATGTCGATGTGACGGAGCAGCTGGGACAGGCCCTCGAGCGCGTAGTACTCGGTCTGGATCGGGACGAGCACCTCGCGGGCCGCGGTGAGTGCGTTGACAGTGAGCAGGCCGAGTGACGGCGGGCAGTCGATGAAGACGTAGTGGTACGGGCTGCCGGCTGCGGTGGTCTCGGCCAGGTGTGCCTCGAGCGAGTTCTTCAGCCGGCTCTCGCGGGCGACGATGCTGACCAGCTCGATCTCCGCCCCGGCCAGGTCGATGCTGGCCGGGAGCGCGTAGATACCGGCGTGGTCCGGGCAGGCCACGACCAGGTCCCGCATCGGGACACCCTCGATCAGCGCCTCGTAGACCCCGGGCGTTCCCTCGGAGTGCTCGATCGCGAGTGCGGTCGACGCGTTGCCCTGCGGGTCCAGGTCGATCACCAGCACCCGTGCGCCGTACAGCGCGAGGCCGGCGGCGACGTTGACGGCTGTGGTCGTCTTGCCGACGCCGCCCTTCTGGTTCGCGACGACGATGACTCTGGTCTCGTCGGGAAGGGGTAGATCGCGGCCCATCGTACGGCCTTCGGTCACGAGCAGGCTCCGCTCGGTCGCGGCCGCGATCGGCGTCTCGGTCAAGCGGCGGTGGAGCTCGTCCGAGCTCGAGCGTGCGGCAATCTGTGCTGCGGTCATCGCGCCCATTCCGATCGGTACGGGGCTCGGGCCGAACAGAATGTCGGCCGGAGTCGACGGGACGTCATCATCCGAGTCGTCCACAGTCTCTTGTGGATGATTTCCCGCCTGGGACGGTGCCTGTGACACCGCGTCGTCCACAGGCCGTGGACTGTCATGCCGAGGTGGTTCGGGGATGTTCTCGATGTACGTCGCGGGGCCGAGCATGTCCTCGAAGGCTGAGCGTGCCGCGCTGTCGCCGGGCTCCGAGGAAGCCGTGGTGTGCGAGGGGTCGTCCATCGGTGGTGCGCCCTCGTCCGATGTCGGCGCGACCTCTGCGGCTGGCTGCGGGGTCTGGTCGGCCGGCGAGGTTTCACGTGAAACGGAGTCATCCGGCCAACCGAGCCCGCTGCCCGAGAATGGCCCTTCGCTCACATCGTCCGGCCATCCAAGCCCGCGGCTCACGACCCCGTTCACCTCCCGCGTCCCTTACCTCGAACCGCCCGATCCCCGGCGGTCCGTGGGCGTCCCGCAACAATACTCACGACCGTGGTCGGCTGGTCCAGTTCATCCACACCGAGTCGACTGATCGTCCGCTCAGCGGCGCCCATCCGGTCCAGCACAGCCCTGGCGCCGGCCAGTTCATCCTCGGCCGAGGCGCCCTTCATCGCGACCATCCGACCGCCGGGCCGGCACAGCGGCAGGCACCACTCCGCCAACTTCCCCAGCGGCGCGACGGCTCGCGAAACCACTGCATCGAACTCGCGGCCGTGGACGTCCTCCGCCCGGGACCGAAGCACCTCCGCGTTCGGGAGGGCGAGCCGCTCGACCACCTCGGACAGGAACGTGGTCCGGCGCAGCAGCGGCTCGATCAGACACACCTTCAGATCCGGCCGGACTATCGCCAGCACCAGACCGGGCAGTCCGGCCCCGGTCCCGACGTCGGCCACCGTCGCGTCACGGTCCAGGACCTGCTCGACGACGGCGCTGTTCAGCAGGTGGCGGTCCCAGAGCCGGGGCGCCTCGCGTGGACCGATCAGCCCGCGCACCACACCGTCGGTCGCGAGCAGATCCGCGTAGGTCGTCAGGCCGTCGACGGCTGCCGGGTACAAGCGCTCGACAAGCGCGGGTGTTTCACGTGAAACGTCAGAAGGCACGTCAGTCGGAGGGCTGGACGACCACGCGTCGCTTGGGCTCCTCGCCCTCGGACTCGCTGGTCAGCCCCAGCGACGCCACCACGTCGTGGACCACCTTGCGCTCGAACGGTGTCATCGGGTCGAGCTTCACCGGCTCGCCGGTCTTCGTCGCCTCTTCGACCGCACGGCGGCCGACGTCTTCGAGTTCCTTCTTCCGGTCCGCGCGGAAGTTCGACACGTCCAGCATCAGTCGGGACCGCTCCCCGGTCTCCCGGTACACGGCCAGCCGGGTCAGCTCCTGTAGCGCCTCCAGCACCTCGCCGTTCGGGCCGACCAGGTTGCTCAGGTCAGCACCGACGATCGAGACCGCGGCCCGGTCGCCGTCCACGTCCATGTCGATGTCGCCGTCGAGATCGGCGATGTCCAGCAGTTCCTCGAGGTAGTCCGCGGCGATGTCACTCTCGTTCTCCAGCGCCTTCAGGGCCTCATCCGACAGCCCCGGCTTCTGGGCGTCATCGTTCAGGTTGCCGTCGGTCACGGCGAGCTCCTTATCGTTCGAGATCCGCGGGCGGGCGGATCGAGAGGTTCTGAGATCGGGTGCGCCTCACCGGTGTACATGCCAAACCGGGGCGCCGGGGTCAGCGCTTGGAGCCCGAGCCGCCGGAGCCGCCCTTGCCGGAACCCGACCTCGACGAGCCGCGCTTACCCGACCCGGAGGCCGAGCCGCGCTTGCCTGACCCGGAGGGCGAGTCGCTCTTACCCGACCCCGAGGCCGAGCCGCTCTGACCCGAGCCGGAGGGCTGTGAGTCACTCTTGCCGACGCCGGACGGCGAGTCGCTCTCGCCCGCGCCGGACGACGGCTTGGAGCCGTTCTTCCCCGGCGCGTCGCCGGCGGCCGGCTTCGGCGTACCCGAGGCTGAACCCCTCCGCGCACTGCGTGACTGTCGCTTGGGCTGCTGCCGGGTCGCCGGCCGGCGGTCGGTCTCGCTGTCGGCGACGGCGACCGCACCACCCGCGGCCGACTCGGTCTCCGCGTCCTTACCGGTCTTGCGAAGGTGGTCCTGCTTCCGTGCCTGCATCGCGTCGTACGCCGGGGTGCCCGGCGCCGGGTTGCGGCGGATCACGTAGAACTGCTGGCCCATCGTCCACAGGTTCGAGACGAACCAGTAGATCAGCACACCGATCGGGAAGTTGAAGCCACCGATGAGGAAGAAGATCGGGAAGACGTACAGCATGATCTTCTGCATCTGAGCCGCCTGGCCCTCGAGGGCCTCCTTCGGCATGTTCTTCCGCATCAGCTGCAGCTGGGTGATGAACATCGTCGTAGTCATCAGGATGATCAGGACGACGGCGACGACCCGGACGTTCGTCGCATTCGGGCCCGTGGCCTTCAAGAACGTCGCCGAGATCTCCGCCCCGAAGATCGTCGCGTGTCGCAGCGACTCGATGTACGGGTCCATGATGGCGCTGTGCGAGGTGCCCTTCGAGGCACCGTCGAGCACCCGGAACAGGGCCAGGAAGATCGGCGACTGCAGCAGCAGCGGCATGCACGAGGAGAACGGGTTGGTGCCCGTCTCCTTGTACAGCTTCATCATTTCCTGACCGAGCTTCTCCCGGTCGTGGCCGTGCTTCTTCTGCAGCTCCTTCATCTTCGGCTGCAGCAGCTGCATGTTCCGGCTGGACCGGATCTGCTTGACGAACAGCGGGATCAGCAGCGTGCGGATCACGATGGTCAGGCCGGCGATGGACAGTGCCCACGTCCAGCCGCTGTTCTCGCCGAAGATCGGCGACAGCACCGCGTGCCAGCCCACCAGGATCGCCGAGACGGCGTGGTACAGCGGCGTCATGACCGCGTTGAAGATCGAGACGATCCCGTCCCACACGGACAGCACGGGGCTGATCAAGGAAATCACTCATGCACCTCGCTGCAAGGGCCCGGCCGGGGTGTCAGCCGAGCGGTTGGCGGCGTCGACATCACCCTGGGGCTCGTCGACAACGTCTTTGGTCACCGGAGGAACGGGATCGTAGCCGCCGGGGTTCCACGGGTGGCAGCGCGCGAGTCTCCTCGCCGCGAGCCAGCTACCGCGCATCGCACCGTGCAGCTGCACCGCTTCCAGCGCATAGGCAGAACAGGACGGGTAGAACCGGCACACCTGTCCGTACATCGGGCTGACGAACCGCCGGTAGAGCTTGAGGAAGCCGATCAGCAGATACTTCATCGCGCGTCCAGCAGCCGTCGGAGGCCGGCGGTGACATCGGCCTGCAGATCGTCGTAGGACGCGCCGGACGCGGCCGGCAGGGCTCGCACCACGGCCAGTGAACCGGCCGGCAGCTCGGCGAGCTGCGCCGCCATCACAGCGCGCAGCCGACGGTGGACTTTGTTGCGTTGCACCGCACCGCCCACCGCCTTGCTCACCACGAAACCGACGCGAGCGGGGTCAGCGGCTGCGCCGCCACCTGGGGCCGGGAGGAGCAGATGGAGTACGACGGTACGCCGGCCGGTGCGCCGGCCCAGTCGTACGGCGCGCTGGAAATCGTCGGACCGGCGGAGCCGGTTCGACGACGGAAGCACGGTACGGTCACCGGTGCCGCGGTATCAGGACCGACGGGCTCAGGCCGCGAGTCGCTGACGACCTTTGCCGCGGCGAGCGGCGAGGATCGCGCGGCCGGCGCGGGTGCGCATCCGAAGACGGAATCCGTGCTTCTTGTGCCGGCGACGGTTGTTCGGCTGGAACGTCCGCTTGCTCACTGGAATGACTCCGGTACGTGTCTCGAGACAGATGTCTGACTGATGTCTGACTGGGGCCGACAGATCCACAGGGGTGGACCCGCCGCTGGAACTAGGGTCTGCATCGTCGAGAAACGGGTCCCTCTCCGAGCGCAGCACGAAACGGCCGGCTCAACACCGACCGATCCACGGTACGGGGCGGCCCGATGCCGGGTCAAACCGACCAGGTTCAGTACCGCCTGAGCGGACGCCGAGTGCGTCCCTCATCCGACCCCTCGTAGTCAGCGCGCAGGCACTCTCAGTACCGTCAAGTCGACACGCCGAAGGTTGCCCCCAAATGTGACCCCAAGCCTGTGGATGATGGCTTGATGGTCCAGGCTTCACCTTGTTAGCGTCGGCCCCTCACAACTCAAGTCGTCCGCCCACTGCGCGTATCCAACCGACCACGGTTTCGTTCACATCTGTGGACAACCATGTGGAAGACCTGGACAGGCGGGAGACAACGCAACCGCGGAACGACCGGGCTGGTCCAGCCGGGCAGAAGGCGGTCGGACGGCGGGGCAGAAGGTCGCTTGCCCCTCGCGGCACCGGCCACGGCAGCGATCGAATCGGGGAGCATCTGGTGGCCGAGGACTCCGTTCCAGCCGGTGGCACAGCGAGCGTCAACGACCTCACACAGGCCTGGGCCCGGGTGCTCGGCGGACTGCCGTCGAACCAGCGCGCCTGGCTGACGAACTCCAAGCCGGTCACCCTGCACGAGAGCACCGCCATCGTCGCGGTCCCCGACGACTTCACCCGCGGCCAGCTCGAGACCAGGCTCCGTCCGGATCTGGAGCGAATCCTCACCGAGGCGTTCGGCCGCGACATCCGGATCGCCGTCACGGTCGACCCGTCGCTCGACCCCGACGCCGCGTCGGCCGCCGCCTCCGGCTCCCGGCCGGGGGACCAGACGGCGTCCCTGTCAGCAGCCCAGCCCGGCTCGCAAGCCGGCGTTGGCCCGGTAGAGCAGTTCCGTGGCGACCAGCCGGCCGCCGGTCCGACACCGCTCGATCAGCCGACCCTGCAGATCCCGGCCGCGACCCAGCCGCCCCTGCCGACCGGCCAGCCCTCCAGTCCGACCGCCGCCGGCGCGGTCTCGGACCAGCCCGAGGCCAGGCTGAACCCCAAGTACACCTTCGAGACCTTCGTCATCGGGTCATCGAACCGGTTCGCGCACGCCGCTGCTGTCGCGGTCGCGGAGGCACCCGGCAAGGCCTACAACCCGCAGCTGATCTACGGCGACTCCGGTCTGGGCAAGACCCACCTGCTGCATGCGATCGGCCACTACGTCCGCAGTCTCTACAGCGGCGCCCGGGTCCGGTACGTGTCCAGCGAGGAGTTCACCAACGACTTCATCAACGCGATCCGCGACGACAAGGCCGCGCAGTTCCAGCGCCGCTATCGCGACGTCGACGTCCTGCTGATCGACGACATCCAGTTCCTCGAGGGCAAGATCCAGACGCAGGAGGAGTTCTTCCACACCTTCAACACCCTCCACAACGCGAACAAGCAGATCGTGATCAGCTCCGACCGCGCGCCGAAGCGGCTGGAGGCGCTGGAGGACCGGCTCCGCAACCGGTTCGAGTGGGGCCTGATCACCGACATCCAGCCGCCCGACCTCGAGACCCGGATCGCGATCCTGCGGAAGAAGGCCGCCACCGAACGGCTCACCGCACCGCCGGAGGTGCTCGAGTTCATCGCCAGCAAGGTGCAGACCAACATCCGTGAGCTCGAGGGCGCACTGATCCGGGTCACCGCGTTCGCCAGCCTGAACCGGCAGCCGGTCGATCTCAGCCTGGCCGAGATCGTGCTCAAGGACCTGATCCCCGAGGGCAGCAAGCCCGAGGTCACCGCCGCGATGATCATGGGCCAGACCGCGTCGTACTTCGGGCTTTCGCTGGACGACCTGTCCGGATCCAGTCGCAGCCGGGTGCTGGTCACCGCTCGCCAGATCGCGATGTACCTCTGCCGCGAGCTGACCGACCTCAGCCTGCCGAAGATCGGCCAGCAGTTCGGCGGCCGCGACCACACCACCGTGATGCACGCGGAGCGGAAGATCCGGCAGTTGATGTCCGAGCGGCGCAGCGTCTTCAACCAGGTCACCGAGCTGACGAACCGGATCAAGCACCAGGCCAAGCAGCAGTGACCGCACCGTGACAACACAGAGATACAGGCCGATCTCGCAAATCACACAGGCTGGGGATACACCTGTGGAAATCTGGGGACCGCCCGGTGGACGCATTGTGGGAACTTGTGGAACAACACGTCGTACGCCGACGGCCGTCAACAGCTGTCCCCGCGGTCCCGTAGCCTCGTCCACACGGTATGCCCAGGCCGATCTTCCCGCTGACCTGCAGGTTCTTGACTTGTCCACAGTTTCCACCGGTGTGAAGAACCCGATGAGATCTATAGATACCTGTAACTCCACAAACCTCTCTGCCCACCCGGCCTGGGGATTACGACGTTCTGCGCGCGTTCTGGGCGGTTCTCGCGTACCCCGCAGACGACGTAGGAGACCGCGTGGCAGGATCACAGCAGCACACAGTTGAATCAGGAGGCGTCCAGCGGTGAAGTTTCGCGTCGAGCGCGACGTACTGGCCGAGTCGGTGGCCTGGGCCGCGCGCAGCTTGCCCAGTCGTCCGAGTGTCCCGATCCTTGCGGGACTCCTGATCGAAGCCGACGAAGGGCAGATCACGCTGTCCGGCTTCGACTACGAGACATCGGTGCGGGTGACCGTGCCGGCACAGGTGGCCGACACCGGCCGCTGCCTGGTGTCCGGTCGGCTGGTCGCTGACATCTCCCGCAGCCTGCCCGACCTTCCGGTTGACGTGAGTGTGGACGGCGCCAAGGCGCAGGTCACCTGCGGCACGTCCCGGTTCACGCTGCAGACTCTGCCCACCGACGAGTACCCGGCTCTGCCGGACATGCCGGCCGCGGCCGGCACGGTGCCGAGCGACGTGTTCGCCCAGGCGGTGTCCCAGGTCGTGACGGCCGCCGGCCGCGAAGACACGCTGCCGGTGCTGACCGGTGTCCGGGTGGAGATCGAGGGCTCCCGGATCTCGCTGCTCGCCACCGACCGGTACCGGCTCGCGGTGCGCGAGCTGGAGTGGAACCCGCAGTCGCCGGACGCCTCGGCGGCCGCGCTGGTGCCGGCCCGGGTGCTGGCCGAGACCGCGAAGGCGATGACCGGGACCGACATCATCATCTCGCTGGCCGGTACGGGTACCGGTGAGGGCCTGGTCGGCTTCGAGGGCGAGGTCAGCGGCGGGCACCGCCGCGCCACCACCCGGCTGCTGGACGGCGAGTTCCCGAAGGTGCGGCAGATCATCCCGAGCGACGACGCGGTCGTGACCCGGGTGCGGATCGAGACCGGGCACCTGGTCGAAGCGGTCAAGCGGGTCGCGCTGGTCGCCGAGCGGAACGCGCCGGTCCGGCTGACGTTCGCCGAGGACACCGTGACGCTGGACGCGGGCAGCGGTGACGAGGCGCAGGCGTCGGAGTCGCTGGAGGCGAAGGTTACCGGTGAGGGGGTCACGGTCGGCTTCAACCCGACGTACCTGCTCGACGGGCTCGGCGCGATCGGCACGCCGTACGCGCACCTGGCGTTCACCCAGGCGACCAAGCCGGCGGAGCTGACCGGCGCGCCGGAGCTGGACGGCGACACCGTCACCGACTTTCGCTACGTCCTGATGCCCGTCCGCCTCAACTCCTGAGAACGGCGGGATTGGACGCAAGTTTCAGCCCAGTCCGTGGTCGGCTCGCCGCCGGTTGCTCATAGCCTGAAACCTGCGTCCAATCGCGCTCAGGGAGTGGGCGGCCGATAGAGAAGGGAACCACCGATATGGAGATCGGGCTCGTCGGGCTCGGCAAGATGGGTGGGAACATGCGCGAGCGGTTGCGCCGCGCGGGCCACACCGTCGTCGGGTTCGACACCAACCAGGAGATCTCCGACGCCAAGGACCTGGCCGACCTGGTCAGCCAGCTGACCGCGCCCGACCAGCCGAAGGCGGTCTGGGTGATGGTCCCCGTGCACGTCGTCCAGCCGGTGGTCGAGGAGCTGAGCGGGTTGCTCGGCGAGGGCGACGTCGTGATCGACGGCGGCAACACCCGCTGGACCGAGGACCAGCCGCGCGCGGAGACGCTGGCCCGGAAGGGCATCCACTTCGTCGACTGCGGTGTCTCCGGCGGCATCTGGGGGCTGGAGAACGGCTACGCGCTGATGTGCGGCGGCGACCAGCGCGACATCGAGACGCTGATGCCGATCTTCACCGCACTCAAGCCCGACGGCGAATTCGGGTTCGTGCACGCCGGCGGTGTCGGAGCCGGGCACTTCACGAAGATGGTCCACAACGGCATCGAGTACGCGATGATGCAGGCGTACGCCGAGGGCTACGAGCTGCTCGAGGCGGCCGACGTGGTGCAGAACGTTCCGGAGGCGTTCGAGTCCTGGCGCGAGGGAACGGTGATCCGGTCCTGGCTGCTCGACCTGATCTGCAACGCGCTGGACAACGACCCGCACCTGGAGCAGCTCAAGGGGTACGCCGAGGACTCGGGCGAGGGCCGGTGGACCGTCGAGGCGGCGATCGACCACGCGGTCCCGGTGCCGGCGATCGCGGCCTCGCTGTTCGCGCGGTTCGCGTCCCGGCAGGAGGACTCGCCGGCGATGAAGGCGATCGCGGCGATGCGCAACCAGTTCGGCGGTCACGCGGTCAAGGTGGACCACGAGGACGAGCTGAGCCCTGGGACGCCGCTCACCAAGGGCCCGCGGCCCTCCGACCGGGGCTGATCGAGCCGCATTGCACGTCACCGCTCTGGGTCTGGTCGACTTCCGCTCCTACCCGCAGGTCGAGGTCACGCTGGAGCCGGGCGTGACCTCGTTCGTCGGCCCGAACGGCCAGGGCAAGACGAACCTGGTCGAGGCGATCCACTATGTCGCGACGCACGGCTCGCACCGGGTGGCCAGTGATGCACCGCTGGTCCGGACCGGCGCCACCCGCGCGGTGGTGCGGACCGAGATCCACACAGACACCGACCGCGACCTGGTGATCGAGATCGAGATCAACCCGGGCAAGTCGAACCGGGCCCGGCTGAACCGCTCCCCCGTGTCGCGTCCGCGCGAGGTGCTCGGGCTGCTCCGCACCGTTCTCTTCGCGCCCGAGGACCTGGCCCTGGTGAAGGGCGACCCGTCGGAGCGCCGGCGGTTCCTGGACGAGCTGCTGACCTTGCGGTCGCCCCGGATGGTCGGCGTCCGGCAGGACTACGACCGGGTGCTGAAGCAACGGAACTCCTTGCTGCGCAGCGCCTCGCTGGCTCGCCGGCAGGGCCGCTCGGGTTCCGGTGAGGGCCCGCTGCGGACGCTGGAGGTGTGGGACGACCACCTGGCCCGGACCGGTTCGGAGCTGCTCGCGACCCGGCTCGAGCTGCTGGAGTCGATCCGCCCGCTGGTCGCGGCGTCGTACGATGCCGTTGCCAAAGGCAAGGGTCATGCGCGGCTGGACTACAAGTCCTCGGTGCCGCTGCTGCCCGGTGTCAGCGGACGCGACCAGCTCGCCGAGGCGCTGCTGGTGGCGGTGCAGGAGAAGCGGGCCGACGAGCTCGACCGTGGTGTGTCGCTGGTCGGGCCGCACCGCGACGACGTACTGCTCGGGCTCGGGGACTTGCCGGCCAAGGGGTACGCGAGCCACGGTGAAGCGTGGTCTTTCGCGCTGGCGCTTCGGCTGGCGTCGTATGAGCTGCTGAGATCGGACGGTTCGGAGCCGGTGTTGATCCTGGACGACGTGTTCGCGGAGCTGGACAGCCAGCGCCGTGACCGGCTCGCGGAGCTGGTCTCCCCCGCTCAGCAGGTGCTGGTCACCGCCGCGGTCGCCGCCGACGTACCGGCCGAGCTGACCGGCACCCGCTTCGAGGTCGGCGACGGGACCGTACGCCGTGCCTGAGCAGCCGGAACCGCAGCAGGAGGCTCACGACCCGCAGGGGATCGACCTGGCGCGGTCGCTGGCCGGCCGGCTGAAGGGGATGAAGGGACGGCCGGCGCGTCCTGGTCGGGTCGTACGACGGAAGCGCTCGACCGGGGGCACTACAGAGCCGAGGGTGAGCGGAGCGCGGCCGGACGACCGGGACCCGCAGCTGCTGAACGACACGATCGGCCGGCTGCTGCGTGACCAGGGCTGGGAGGTCGACGTCGCCGTGCACGGGGTGATGGCACGCTGGCCGGCGATCGTCGGGCCGGAGGTGGCTCAGCACTGCGTGCCGGAGCGGTACGCCGACACCGAGCTCACCGTGCGGACCGACTCGACCGCGTGGGCGACCCAGGTCCGGATGCTCGCGCCCGACCTGGTCCGCAGGCTGAACGCCGAGCTCGGCGACGGCACCGTCACCAGGGTGATCGTGATCGGCCCGAACGCCCCGACCTGGCGGAAGGGTCCGCGTACCGTGCGCGGCGGCCGCGGACCGCGCGACACGTACGGCTGAAGACCCGGACGGTGCCCTACGATCGGGCGCGATGCACACGATCGCCGAGGCCTTCACCGAGATCGTCCGCCTGATCGGAGACATGTTCCGGCTCTGGTGGAAGAACCTGGTGCCCTTGCTGACCTGGTTCCTGGCCGGGTACATCGCCTTCATGCTCGCGACGCAGGGCGCGATCTGGCTGCAGGTGCACCAGCACAAGAACTTCGCGATCGGCCTGTTCAGTGCGGGTGTGCTGGCACAGTTGGTCGCCGTCGTCGGCATGATCCGCACGATCGCGGGCTCGCTGTACCGCTGGCGGGATGCGGCAGCCGGGCCGGGCGAGACCACCGACCCCACCCAGCAGCGGCTTCTGGAGCTCCTGTCGATCACTCTCCTGCCGTTGATCGCGGTCTGGTCCGCGTGGGGGATCCTGGACGCCCGGCTCGACATCTATGCCGGCTTCTATCTCTCGAGCGAGGGCAGCTTCGAACACCCGTTCAAGCTCGGCGGTGGCGCGTGGAAGGCGTACCTCCCGGCGATCGCCGTACTTCTGGTGCTGCGGAGGCTGGCCGAGGGCGTGGACGATCGGTGGCCGAGCCGGTCGGTCAAGCTGACGCAGGTCTGGGTCGAGGCGTTCTTCGCGTTGCTGGTCGTGATCGTCACGCCGCCGGCCATCTCGACGGCGAAGAACTGGATCGAGGGCCGGGAGGCCTGGTTCTTCACCACCGACCGGTGGGAATCGCTCACGGAATGGTTCGCGGGCATCTCGATCCCGATCCCGGACGGCCTGGAGTTCCTGTGGGGCGTCTTCCACGAGACGCTCTGGCCGCTGTTCAAGGAAGGCGTCGCGGACCCGCTGACCTGGCTGGCGATCACCACTGTCGTGTTCGGGCACCGTGCCCTTTCGGCCGGCAGTTTCGTGCGCGGCACCCGGCTGGAATCCCGCATCGGCACCCAGTCCAGTGCGTCCCAGGGCCGCGCCGCCGCCATCGCCGGCAAGGCGCCCGACCTCGTCCTCGGCGGGCTGAAGGAGAAGTTCATCCCGACCCTGAACGCGTTCCGGCTGCTGGTCCGGGTCGGCCCCGTGTTCCTCGGAGTGGTCTGCGTCGTCTACTCGCTGCACGATGTGGCCTACCAGTGGTTCTACACCGGCATCACGCACTGGATCGGTGACCGGGGCAACAGTTGGACCGTGCTCTGGACCAACGTCGTCGACCTGGCCGGCAGCGCGATCTTCGAGCCGCTGCGGATCGCGCTGCTCGCCGCCGCGTTCGACCAGGCGATCTCGGTCGGCATCCAGCAGCAGTCCGAGGCCGCGAGGGAGAAGCGAGCCGAACAGCGGGAGACGGTGCCCGCTACGGCGTGAGCAGCACCCGTCGCTCGGCGGACGTGTTGCCGGTCTCGGGAGTGACCAGTCCGGTGACGTGCGGGACCGCGGTCTTCGGGATCACGAACACCTTGGCGATCTTGAACGGCTTGCCGCGCTGAACGTTGATGTCGTCGTCACCGCAGAAGGTCGGTAGGTCGATGCCGAACACGTCCTCGGCCTCCCAGACGTTGCCGCGGTCGTCGATCAGGTCGGCGTTGCAGGTGAAGCCGTCGTCGAGCTTGGTGCGCTCCGTCGGCTTCACCGTCAAGACCGCGAAGACGATCACCGCACCGTCCGGTACGTCGACGTCGACCTCCTCCTTCTTCTCGTCCAGCAGCCGGGTGTAGACCTTGAGCGAGTCCAGCCGCCACTCGACGTCCTCGACCTCGGTCGGCCCACGCGACACCACCTCGGTGACCGGTGACTCCTTCTCGAACGTGTCCTCGTCGGACAGCTCGGTCCGCACGGTGAGGTAGGTGGCGAGGGCGAGCAGCAGCACGAGCAGTGACAGCCTGCTGAGCCGGCTGAGCCACAGCGACGTCCTCATTGTGCGGCTCGCAGCGTCGGGTCGGTCAACGGGTAGCTCTCCTCCGCGTTCCGCACCATCTCGTCAGCCACCGCCTGGTCGGGTACGCCGAGGTCGACGGCGTAGTCCTCCGTCGTCACGGTGACGCTGCGCAGCTGCTTCATCCACAGCGTCAGGTCGGCCAGATCGTCGGGGTTGGCCTCGAAGACCAGCGAGGACGACTCGATGTAGCCCGGCGGCGGGATGTTGACCTGGGAACGGATGATCTGCCGGATCGGGACGTACTCGGTGCCTTCGTCGGTCTTCAGCGTGGCGTCCCCGACGGAGCCCTTCTTGTGCTCACCCAGCACGTCGTACTCGACCGTGACGAAGATCCCGTTGGTCGCGGCCGGCTTGTCTTTCTCGTCGGCCCGGTCGTCATCGTCGTCCGGGTTCGGGTCCACCGCGTGCGCCAGCTTCACCCGGGTCACCGTGAGCGTGAAGTCCTTGCCTTCCACCGGCTGGCCGACCGCGCCGCGCACGGTGTACCTGGTGGGGTCCTCCAGGCGCTGCTCTGGCAGGGCGAGGCGGATCAGGCCCGCGGCGATCACCAGCATGACGCCGACGAGGACCGTCGACGGACGGTACAGCTTCACTTGACCGTCACCTCGTTCGCCTTCAGCTGGACGACCGCGATCGCCTTCCCCTCCTGCCACCACGGCGCGTCCGCGACGCCGATGCCTTCGCTGCTCTTGTACTCCTCCGTGACGACGCCGATCTCGACGTCGGTGTCGTCGTAGCCCGCCGGCACTCGGAACTCGGACTCGCACTCCTCGGCGGGCAGCCCGTACACCAGCGGGTAGTTCAGCTGTCCGCGGCAGGCCGCGCCGTTCGAGTTGATGAGCTCGTTCTCCGCGGTCACCAGCCGCAGCACACTGTCGCCCAGTGAGTGTGCCGCCCGGGTCTCCTCGTCGATGTTGCGGACGTCAAGCTTCACCCTGAGTACGGTCTCGGCCTCGCTGTACTCGCCGGCCTTCTTGTGCTCGATCCTCGCGGACTTGATGCCCAACTCGAACCGGCCGACATTCAGCGTGACCGGGGCCTCGACCTCCTCGACGCTGCGACCGACGCGCCGCTCCCACCCGCCGATGAAGTAGACGACCACGACGAAGGCGATGATCAGCGCGATGCCGATGACCCACTTGCGGCGGTGCCGATGGATCACCCGCTCGGCGATCATCTGGTCGATGACATCGTCCAGTTCCACGCGCCAGATCCTAGGGCCGTCCGGGGTCGGCGATCCTCCCGGTCAGGAACTCGCGCTCCGCCTCGTTGTCGGTCAGCGCCAGCGCCTCGCGGTACGCCTCGACCGCCTCCTCGGTCCGGCCGAGCCGCCGGAGCAGGTCCGCCTTCACCGCGGGCAGGTACCGGTACCCGGCCAGCTGCGGTTCCGCCTCCAGCAGCTCGAGCTCGGACAGTGCCACCTCCGGCCCGGCGACCATGGCCAGCGGGACGGTCCGGTTCAGCGCTACCACCGGTGACGGCCAGACCCGCAGCAACGCGTCGTACAGCTGGACGATCTGGGCCCAGTCCGTCTCGTGGTACGACGGGGCCTCCGCGTAGAGCGAGGCGATCGCTGCCTGCAGCACGTACCGTCCCGGGTTCCCACCGCGCAGCCCGGCCACGATCAGCTCGTGCGCCTCGGCGATCGCGTCGCGGTCCCATTGTGAGCGGTCCTGCTCCTCCAGCCGCAGCAGCCGCCCGTCCGCACCGCTACGGGTGGCGCGGCGCGCGTCGGTGACCAGCAGCAGCGCGAGCAGGCCCCAGACCTCACGCTCGTCCGGCATCAGGTCGCGCAGCACCCGGGTCAGGTGCAGCGACCGGTCGACCAGCTCGCTGCGGACCAGCTCGGCACCGGACGGGGCGGTATGGCCGGTGGTGAACAGCAGATGGATCACGCCGAGCACGCCGCGCAGCCGGTCGGGAAGCTCGGCCGCCGCCGGCACCCGGTACGGGATCCTGGCGGTGCTGATCTTCTTCTTGGCCCGGGTCATCCGGGCCGCCATCGTGGTCTCGCTGACCAGGAACGCCTTGGCGATGTCGGCTGTCGACACCCCGCACACCAGTCGCAGCGTCAGCGCCACCTGCGCCTCCTGGGCCAGCGCCGGGTGGCAGCAGGTGAAGATCAGCCGCAGCCGCTCGTCCGGTACGACGCCCTCCGGGTCCTCCAGGACGGGCTCCATCTCCTCCATCTCCTCCACCTCCTCATCGGGCTCGATCAGCAGAGGCAGCTTGGACTTGAACGCCTGTTCGCGCCGGATCGCGTCCATCGCGCGGCGCTTCGCGGTCGTGGTCAGCCAGGCGGCCGGGTTCCGCGGGATGCTGTCGCGCTCCCACGCGGTCAGCGCCGCGACGTACGCCTCCTGCACGCACTCCTCGGCCAGGTCCAGGTCGCGGGCGACCCGCACCGTCGCGGCGAGGACCAGGCCCCACTCGCGACGGTGCGCGTCAGCCACCGCTTGTTCGACTGCATTCATCCGAGGCAGGGCCGCACCTCGACGCCGCCGCCCTGCTGGATCGCTGGGTTGAGCTTGGCGATCGCGATCGCGGTGTCCAGGTCCGGGGCCTCGATCACGTACCCGCCGGCGACGACCTCCTTGGCGTCGATGAACGGGCCGTCGGTCACGCCGTCGGCGCGGATCGAGACCGCTGTGGTGCTGGGCTGCAGCGCGAAGGCGCTGACGAAGGAGCCGCCGAGTCGCTCGACGTCCTCGCCGTGCCTCCCGTGCGCCTCGATCTCCTCCGGCGTCAGGCCGGACGCGTCGGCCGGCGCTTTGCCGTAGAGCAGGATCGCGTACTGAGCCATGACGGCTCTCCTTTCCGTAGTCGGGTTGGTCACTCGGGCTTGGGGAAGCCGTCCAGTACCGGCCGCACCTCGACGCCGCCGCCGTACTGGGTGGCCGGGTTCGCCTTGGCGACCGCGAGCGCGGTGTCGAAGTCGGGTGCGTCGATCACGAAGAACCCGGCGACGACCTCCTTGGCGTCGATGAAGGGCCCGTCGGTGACGACATCGCCGCGGACGCCGGTGGCGGTGGTGCTCGGCTGCAGTGCGTAGGCACTGACGAAGCTCGCGCCGAGCCGCTCGACTTCCGCGCCGGCCCGCTCGTGCGCCGCCAGCTCCTCCGGGGACGCGTCGGCCGGGTCGGCCGGTGCGGGCGAGAACAGCATGATCGCGTACAGAGCCATGGTGGCTCTCCTTTCATTGATCGGTTGCCTTACACCCCTACGTCGGACAGCTCACGCGGATTCGACAGCCGGATCTAAGGACTTCGCACCTGGATCGATGCGCGGTCTCCCGATGTGCGCCCGAGTGTGGCGGACCACTGTCGAAGTGTTCGCCTGACCAACCACAGACCGAGGAGATCGAGATGGCGCACATGATGACATCAGGAGGCGTACTGGCCACTGCCGTGGCTACCGCCGCACTCGCCGTTCTGGCCACTGGCCCGGCCAGCGCGAGGCTCCCCGAGGAGCCGGACATTCTCAAGGATCCGCCCACGATCCAGCCGGTCGTCGACCAGCCTGCCGGAACATCAGGCGACGACGGCTTCGAGGCGACCCAGGTAGGACTGGGCGCCCTCGCCGGGCTGGCACTCGGCGGAGCAGGTGCGTTCGTGATCGTGTCCCGCCGCAAGCACGACCGTCCGTCAGCGGGCGTGCCCGCATAGCGACGGAGTCACCACGGAGTCGCTCGGCAGGGCGAACCGCCGCTGAGGCGGTCAGGCTGGGCCGCGAGCGCTGGCGTCAGGTCCCCTGGCGGCGTGTGAGCCTGTCTGAACCCCCGTCCTGCGTGGGGGGATGCGGCCCGGCGTCCGAAAGTACGTTCTATCCACAGTTTCTGCCTCCCCAGGGCAGGTTCTGCCACCGCGGACCGGTAGAATAGAAGCGAGGAGAGGGCCGCGCCGCTGGATCGCAGCGCGGCCCCCGCTGTGAACTGTGCTGTGACCAAGGAGGACCGTAGCCGGTGACCGACGAGCCGACCGACCTGCAGAACGAGTCGACCACCCGAACGCCTGACGGCGATCCCGCACCGGCAACCCACTCTCCGGAGTCGCCAGTACCGGAGATCGACCTGCTCGGCGCGTACGACGCCAGCGCCATCCAGGTGCTCGAGGGCCTGGACGCGGTTCGTAAGCGTCCGGGGATGTACATCGGGTCGACCGGTGAGCGCGGCCTGCACCACCTGGTCTACGAGGTGGTCGACAACGCGGTCGACGAGGCGCTGGCCGGGTACTGCGACAGGATCGTGGTCACGTTGCTGGCCGACGGCGGCGTCCGGGTCGTCGACAACGGCCGCGGCATCCCGGTCGACATCGTCGAGTCCGAGGGCAAGCCTGCCGTCACGGTCGTGCTCACCGTGCTGCACGCCGGCGGCAAGTTCGGCGGCGGCGGGTACAAGGTGTCCGGCGGGCTGCACGGCGTCGGCGTATCGGTGGTGAACGCGCTGTCCTCGAGGCTCACCGTCGACGTGGACAAGGACGGCAAGGCGTATACGCAGTCGTTCACGGTCGGCGTACCGGACGCGGACCTGGCCGAGGTCGGATCCTCCGACGCGAACGGCACCACGGTCACCTTCTGGCCGAGCGCGGACATCTTCGAGACGACGGACTACTCCTACGAGACGCTGACCACCCGGTTCCGGGAGTACGCGTTCCTCAACAAGGGCCTCGAGCTCGTGATCCGTGACGAGCGCTCCGAGCACACGCCGGACGGCAAGCCGGTCGAGCAGTCGTTCAAGTACGACGACGGGCTGGTCGACTACGTGAAGTACCTGACCGGCACCCGGGAGATCGTGCACCGCGACGTGATCTCGTTCGAGGCGGCCGGCGACGAGAACAGCCTCAGCCTGGAGATCGCGATGCAGTGGAGCGGCTCGTTCAACGAGTCGGTGCACACGTTCGCGAACACCATCAACACACACGAGGGCGGCACCCACGAGGAAGGCTTCCGGGCCGCGCTCACATCGCTGGTCAACTCGTTCGGCGAGGACCAGGGGATGATCAAGAAGAAGGAGGACCGGCTCACCGGCGACGATGTCCGTGAGGGTCTGACCGCGATCATCTCCGTGAAGCTGGCCGAGCCCCAGTTCGAGGGCCAGACCAAGACCAAGCTCGGCAACACCGAGGCGAAGTCGTTCGTGCAGAAGGTGGTCAACGACAAGCTCGGCGACTGGTTCCAGAAGAACCCGCAGGAGGGCCGCGAGATCATCCGCAAGGCGACCGCGGCCGCCAGTGCGCGGATCGCCGCCCGCAAGGCACGCGACCTGGCCCGCAACCGCAAGGGTCTGCTCGGCGGCGGCGGTCTGCCCGGCAAGCTCAGCGACTGCCAGTCGACCAACCCGGAGGAGTGCGAGGTCTACATCGTCGAGGGTGACTCGGCGGGTGGCTCCGCGAAGGGCGGCCGCGACCCGAAATTCCAGGCCATCCTGCCGATCCGCGGCAAGATCCTGAACGTCGAGAAGGCCCGGATCGACAAGGTCCTGCAGAACAACGAGGTGCAGGCGATCATCTCCGCGCTCGGCACCGGCATCCACGAGGACTTCGACCCGGCGAAGCTCCGGTACCACAAGATTGTGATCATGGCCGACGCCGACGTCGACGGCCAGCACATCCGGACGCTGCTGCTGACGCTGCTGTTCCGCTTCATGCGGCCGCTGATCGAGATGGGCCACGTGTACGCCGCCCAGCCGCCGCTGTACAAGCTGCGCTGGAGCAACTCCGCGCACGAGCTGGCCTACACCGACCGGGAGAAGGACGGCCTGCTCGCGGCCGGCGCCGAGGCCGGCAAGAAGCTGCCCAAGGAGAATCCGGTCCAGCGCTACAAGGGTCTGGGCGAGATGAACGCCGACGAGCTGTGGGAGACCACGATGGACCCGGCCAACCGGGTGCTGCTGCAGGTCACCCTGGACGACGCGGCCCGCGCCGACGAGACGTTCGCGACCCTGATGGGCGACGACGTCGAGGCCCGGCGCAGCTTCATCCAGCGCAACGCCAAGGACGTCCGCTTCCTCGACATCTAGTACGGCGCCCCCCGCACGCCGTCGTACCTCTGAACCGAACGGGAACAGCACCACATGACCGAGACCCCCACCTCCCCGGGACACGACCGGGTCGAGCCGATCGACCTGCAGTCGGAGATGCAGCAGTCGTACCTCGACTACGCGATGGCCGTCATCGTCGGCCGTGCGCTGCCCGAGGTCCGCGACGGGCTGAAGCCGGTGCACCGCCGGATCCTCTACGCCATGTACGACGGCGGGTACCGGCCGGACCGCGGGTTCAACAAGTGCTCCCGCATCGTCGGTGACGTGATGGGTCAGTACCACCCGCACGGCGACTCCGCGATCTACGACACCCTGGTCCGGCTGGCGCAGCCGTGGGTGATGCGCGCGCCGCTGATCCAGGGTCAGGGCAACTTCGGCTCGCCGGGCAACGACCCGGCGGCCGCGATGCGGTACACCGAGTGCCGGATGGCTCCGCTGGCGATGGAGATGGTCCGCGACATCGACCAGGACACGGTCGACTTCCGGCCCAACTACGACGGCAAGTCGCAGGAGCCGGTGATCCTGCCGGCCAGGTTCCCGAACCTGCTGGTGAACGGCTCGTCCGGGATCGCGGTCGGCATGGCGACGCAGATCCCGCCGCACAACCTGCGCGAGGTGGCGGCCGCGGTCGACTGGGCGCTGGAGCACCCGGACGCGACCCAGGAGGAGCTGCTCCAGGCCTGCCTGCAGAACATCAAGGGCCCGGACTTCCCGAACGGCGCGCTGATCGTCGGCTACCAGGGCATCTCGGACGCGTACCGGACCGGCCGTGGCTCGGTCACCATGCGCGCGGTGGTGGACATCGAGGAGGACAGCAAGGGGCGGACCAGCCTGGTCGTCACCCAGCTGCCCTACATGGTCAACCCGGACAACCTGGCGCAGAAGATCGCCGAGCTGGTCAACACCGGCAAGGTCAACGGCATCGCGGACATCCGTGACGACAGCTCGTCGCGGACCGGCCAGCGGCTGGTGATCGTGCTGAAGCGCGACGCCCAGCCCCGCGTCGTACTGAACAACCTGTACAAGCACACCCAGCTGCAGGACAACTTCGGCTGCAACATGCTGGCGCTGGTCGACGGGGTGCCCCGCACACTGTCCATCGACGCGTTCATCAGCCACTGGATCGACCACCAGATCGAGGTCATCCAGCGCCGGACCCGGTTCCGGCTGCGGCAGGCCGAGGAGCAGGCGCACATCTACCGGGGCCTGGTCAAGGCGCTGGACGCGCTGGACGAGGTGATCGCACTGATCCGGCGCAGCACGGACGTGGACGAGGCGCGCACCGGCCTGATGGGGTTGCTGGAGATCGACGAGATCCAGGCGCAGGCGATCCTGGACATGCAGCTGCGCCGGCTGGCCGCGCTGGAGCGGCAGAAGATCATCGACCGGCTGAACGAGCTCGAGGCGATCATCGCCGACCTCGAGGACATCCTCGCCTCGCCGGAGCGGCAGCGCTCGATCGTGAAGAACGAGCTGTCCGAGATCGTGTCCAAGTACGGCGACGACCGGCGGACCGAGATCATCGCCGCCGACGGTGACCTGTCCGTGCAGGACCTGGTGCCGGACGAGGACGTGGTCGTCACGATCTCCCGCGGCGGCTACGCGAAGCGGACCAAGACCGACCTGTACCGGGTGCAGAACCGCGGCGGCAAGGGTGTCCGCGGCGCGGCGCTGCGGGCCGATGACGAGATCGGGCACTTCTTCGCCACCACGAACCACCACTGGATCCTGTTCTTCACCACCAAGGGCCGGGTCTACCGGGCGAAGGTCTGGCAGCTGCCGGAGTCGGCCCGGGACGCGAAGGGCTCGCACGTCGCCGGGCTGCTGTCGTTCCAGCCGGACGAGGAGATCGCGCAGGTGCTCACGCTGCGCGACTACGAGCAGGCCCCGTACCTGGTGCTCGCGACCAAGCGCGGGCTGGTGAAGAAGACCGCACTGACCGACTACGACTCCGCCCGGCAGAGCGGGATCATCGCGGTCAACTTCCGCGAGGACGACGACGAGCTGATCGGCGCCGACCTGTGCACGTCGGACGACGACCTACTGCTGGTGTCCCGCAAGGGCCAGTCCATCCGGTTCACCGCGGACGACGACCAGCTGCGGCCGATGGGCCGGGCCACCTCCGGCGTGACCGGGATGAAGTTCCGGCCCGGCGACGAGCTGCTCTCGATGTCGGTGATCCGGGCCGGCTCGGAGGAGGACGCGCAGTACGTGTTCACCGTCACCGACGCCGGCTACGCCAAGCGCACCGAGGTGTCGCAGTACCGCCAGCAGGGTAGAGGTGGTCTGGGTATCAAGGCCGTGAAGCTGAACGACGAGCGGGGGTCACTGGTGGGGGCGATCATCGTCGTCGACAGTGACCAGGTGCTCGCTATCAAGGCCAGCGGCCAGGTGGTGCGCAGCCGGGTCGACACGGTGCCGATGAAGGGCCGGGACACGATGGGCGTGAAGTTCGCGGGTGTCGGCGAGTCCGACGCGGTGGTCGCGATCGCCCGGAACCCGGAGATGAACGGCAACGGCGTTCTGGCCGTGAACGGCGAGATGAACGGCGAGGCGACCGGTGACGTGATCGGGGACACCGAGGCGGATCCGGACGCGCAGCCAACCGAAACCGCCTCCGACGGCGTCCAGAATGGTGACGACGATTCGACTGCGACTGACAGCACAGCTACCGTCGATGCCGAAGACGCAGGTCAGGAGGACACCTGATGACCAACCGTGCACGGCCGACCACGGGCTCCACCGAGTCGACGGGCCGGTCGGACGGTACGACGGACCAGCCGCCTACGCGGGACACTACGTCGGGCCAGGCCAAGCGGAACGGCGCCACGCCGAACGGCTCCAAGGGCTCAGGGTCCCAGGGGCAGAGCGGCCGCCCGTCCGGTCAGAACGGTAACCCTCCGCGCAAGCAGACGCCGTCCCCCGCGATCATGCAGCCACGCCCGGTGCCGCGGCAGAACCCGAACTCCCCCGGCCGGCCGCGGTCCGGCTCCGGCAGCTCCGGCGGATCGGGTCTCGGCTCCTCCCCCTCCCCCGGCTCGTCCCCCTCGTCGGGGTCCTCACCGGCTTCCGGGTCGGGTCAGCAGCCGTCCGGTGACTGGCAGCAGCAGCCGGCACAGCAGCAGCAGCGGCCGCCTGCCGCGCCGCAGCCGACCATCCAGGGTCCGCAGTTCACCGTTCCGAGCACACCCCCCGCGAACCCGCAGGAGCGACCGGGCATTACCCCCGCGCCGCCGTCGACCACCGAGGTGATCTCGGACCGGATCGCAGCCGCCCGCCGCGCCGTCAGGGATAAGGCGGCCGCGATGAAGGACGCCGCCGCCCAGGCCTCGGAGCAGAAGGCCCGCCAGCGTGAGCAGCGGACCGCCGAGCGCCGCGCCTCCGAGCGGCAGAGCGCGATCCAGGCGGCCGAATTGCATGCCGCCCAGTCCGGCACCGGCTACGGTTCGGGTATGACGCCCGGAGCCGGCCGCGCGCCCGCCGGACACGCACCGTCCACCGGTGCCGCTGCCGGTGGCGGTGCCGCGACGGGTGCCGCCGGTGCGATGGCCGGCGCGGGTACGGCGCACTACACGTCGCCGTCGGCTCGTTCCACACCTGCCCACCCAACGCCTGCCCACGCCGCGCCTGCCCACGCCGCGCCTGCGAAGTCCGGCAAGGCCAAGACCGCCGAGCGCACCAAGACCTCCACGCGTGCGACCCACCGCACCCGCAAGGCCCGGCTCCGGCTGGCCCGGCTGGATCCGTGGTCGGTGATGAAGACCGCCTTCCTGCTCGCGATCGCGTTCGGCATCGTCACCTGGGTCGCGGTGTTCATCGTCTGGTCCGCGATCGGCGCGGCCGGCGTCTTCGACAACATCAACCGCACCGTCCAGGAGGTGCTCGGCACACCGGGCGCCGACCCGTTCCGGGTCCAGGACTACGTCAGCACCAACAAGGTTATGGGCTTCACGACCTTGCTGGCCTGCGCCGACGTACTGATCATCACCGCCCTGGCCACCCTCGGCGCCTTCCTCTACAACATCGCCGCCTCCCTGCTCGGCGGTCTTGAAGTAACCCTCGCCTCCGAAGACTGACCCAGTCGTTCGCGCCGCCGCGCAACACCAAGCGGCGTCCCCGCACACGATCTTGGGTGTGCAACGACCCCACGACGTGTGCGCCGGGTGCCCCGGTGAGAACCGGTTTGGGTGCGGGTGCCAGAGTGAGGTAATCTCTCCCGGCGTCCACACGACTGCGGGCCTATAGCTCAGACGGTTAGAGCGCTGCCCTGATAAGGCAGAGGTCACTGGTTCAAGTCCAGTTAGGCCCACCCGCCGATCGGTTCACACCCGACTTTTCGTGAGGAGTCCACCATGCTCAAGAAGCTCCTGCTGGTCGCCCTGGCCTGCTTCGGTGGATACTTCGCGTACAAGAAGTCCCAGCAGGCCAAGGCCGAGCCGGACTCGTGGGCCGACGCGGTGGACCCGGTAGCACCCGGCCACTGACCCGGCGCCGCCGGTCCCCTCGGGGGCGTAGCTCAACTGGTAGAGCACTGCCTTTGCAAGGCAGGGGTTAGGGGTTCGAGTCCCCTCGTCTCCACAAAGGTGCGGTCTTACAACGCGGCTGTGACGTCGAGCTCGACGAGCTGGCCGGGGAAGCCGAGCTGAGCGACGCCGAGCAGCGTGCTGGCGGTGCTGAAGGCTGGCGCGAGCGGTGACGCGTTCAGCTGGGCCCAGACCTGGGACAGATCCTCCCGCACCGAGCTGACCACATAGATGACGGTCCGTACGACGTGCCCGGGGCCGGCACTCGCCGATTCGAGGGCCAGCAGCACGTTCTGGATCACCTGGTCGGTCTGTCCCACCAGGCCGCCGGAGGCCAGCTCTCCTTCCGCGGTGAGCGGGCACTGCCCGGCCAGGAAGATCAGCTGATCGGCCGTCACCTTGGTGACGTGGTGGTATCCGGGCGTCGCGTGCAGCCCTGCGGGGTTGGTGCGTTCGATCGTCACGCCGAGAGCAAACGCCGGCAGCCTGCGAGCGTCAACTGGGATTCCGGTTACGTACCGCCGGCCTGCGCCAGCCGTTGACCGAGCGCCACCGTCGCGCGGCGGAGCTCGGGCGACTCGAGGACGCGGAACGGCGCGGGGATGGCGGCGAGCTGCCGGGCGTACCAGTCGGGTTCGTCCGTGGTCGCACGAAGGTGGGTCCGGCCGTCGTCGCCAGGCTCCAGGCGGCCGAGACTTCTCGGTACCCAGCGTGAGGTCTGCTCGACGGTGGCGTCGACCAGGACGTCGACGGGGTACCTCCAGCCCCGGGACAGGTGTTCCTCCAAGGTGCGCAGCGCGTCGAGCTCCTCGGGTGGCGTGAACGTCTCCAGCGACGGCTCGACGCTGACGATCCGGTCCACCCTGAGCACGCGCTGCGCCTGCTTGGTGTGGGACCAGCCCAGCAGGTACCACCGGCTGTGTCGCAGTACGACGGCCCACGGGTCGACCTCCATCGCCCGGTCCTCGGTCAGCCGGTACACCAGGCGGAGTCGTCGCGCGGCCGAGCAGGCCGCGATCAGCTCGGTCGTCAGCTCCGGGCTGATTGAGGTCGTCGAAGTCGCAGGGCGCGGACTGCTCACGTCGCGGACGGCCCGGACCGGTCCTGCAACCCGCTCCGGCAGCACCCGGACGATCTTGGCCAGTCCGCTGCCCACCAGGTCGGTGGGGTCTGCCGCGTCCCGGTGGCCCTCCAGCACGGCCATGACCAGCCCCATCGCCTCGGCGGCGGTGAACATCAACGGCGGCAGCCGCAGGCCACGCCCCACCCGGTAGCCACCGTGCGGACCGGTGACCGACTCGATCGGCAGGCCTGCCTCGCGCAGGATCGCGACGTACCGGCGCGCGGCCCGTTCGGTGACGCCGAGCCGCTCACCCAGCCGGTACGCCGTGATGCCCGGGTTGTCCTGGATCACCTCGAGTGCGAGCAATGCCCGCGCGGTGGGGCTCAGGTCGTGCGCCATCGCTCTCCCAACGCGGAAGTAGATCGTCCGGAACCGAGGCTAGCGTGCCTCGCATGGACACTGACACGATTCGGCGCACACCTCCGGTCGCCGGCGACGAGGTCACCACACTGCTGGGTGGCCTGGAGCGGCAGCGCGGGTACCTGGCCTGGCAGTGCGGGAACCTGGACCCGGCCGGGCTCCGGGCCACCCTCGGACCGTCGACGATGACTCTCGGCGGCCTGCTCAAGCACTTGGCCGCGGTCGAGGACGACGTGTTCTCCGCAAAAGCTGCACGGCCACGGACACGTCGGAGAGGACCCCGAATGGGACTTACCGGTCCGGACCCGACTGGTGGATGACGGGGCGGACCTCCATCGCGGCGAACCGGGCGTCGGGCCAGCGAGCGGCGATCTCGGTGGCGCGCTCGAGCGAGTCGCAGTCGACCAGCAGGTAGCCGGCGAACTGCTCCTTGGCTTCGATGAACGGGCCGTCGGTGATCGCCGGCATGCCGTCGCGGACCCGGACCGTGCGAGTCTGGGACGGGTCCGCCAGCGCCTCGCCGCGGACCAGCTCGCCGGTCTTGGTCAGCTCGGCCATGATCGCGTCCACCTCGCCGAGCAGCGCGTCCCGGTCCGTGTCGGATAGCGCGTCGGCGTACCCCGGCTGGTTGTGTATCAGCAGCATGTACTTCACGACTGGCTCCCTGTGGCACGGAATGTGTCGGCGGCGGTCTGGATCTGTCCGACGTAGGTGTTCCACCAGTCGGCGTTGCCGACGTCGTCGTGGTCCCTGCCGCCGCGGCCGTCGATGCTCTCGCGGATGATGTCCGCGTGGCCGGCGTGCTGGGCGGTCTCGGCGACGACCCGGACCAGCAGGTGGCCGAAGGTGGTCTCGCGGCGCTCCTCGGGCCACCAGGCCACTGTGGCGGGCGCGTCGAGGGCGAGCTGCTCGATCGAGTCGTCGGACTGCCGCCAGACGGACTTGTACAGGTCGACCAGGTACTCCCGCGACTCGTCGGGCTTCGCCCACATGTCGCCGCTCTCCCAGACGGACCCGTCCTCGTTCCATGGCAGCTTGATCTCGGTCGGGCGGCCGGCGGACTCGACGAGGTAGCCGAGCTCGACCCCGGTGAGGTGCTTGACCAGGCCGAGCAGGTTGGTCCCACTCGGCGTCATCGGGCGTCGGATGTCGAACTCGTCCAGGTCGTCGAGCTTGGACACCAGGCCGTCCCGCGCCTGTTGCAGGTACCGGTGCAGGTCTGCGGAGAGGTTCACGCCGTGCAGACTAGCCCGGCGCTCCGACAACGACCCGCTAACGACGGCGGGCCGGTTCCTCGGCGGGGCCGACGTGCTCGCCGAGCCACTCGATCAGTGGTCGCATCGCGCGCCAGTCGTCCCGGACCCGCGAGACCACCCGAGCGGTGGACAGCCAGGCCGGTATGCCGTGCTCGCGGCCCGCGGTCAGGCTCTTGTGCCGGAGCAGCTCGAGCCGCGGGTGGTCGTCGTCATACCCGCGGGGCTTGGTCTTGAGCCGCTCGCCGCCGAGCTCGAACTTGGCGTCCTCGAGCGCGACGACGATCCGCGTCAGCTCCTCGCCCGAGGACGGCGCGTCGACAGCGGAGCGATACCGGGCGACCTGGTCGGGAGCGTGGCTGTGGAAGCCGCCACCGGTCGTCAGGCCGTCGGCGCTGACCTGGACGTACCAGCCCATCCCGTCCGCGGTCTGGATGAAGCCACCCTGGTGCTCCTTGTACGGCCGCTTGTCCCGGGAGAACCGCACGTCCCGGTAAGGCCGGAACACCTTCGGCTCGCCGAACTCGGCCGCCAGCGACTCCAGCAGCGCCTCGAACGGCAGCCGCACCGACTCGTCGTACCGCTGCTTGTTCGCGGTCCAGAACTCGCGGCTGTTGTCCTCGGCGAGCTCGGCGTAGAAGCGGACCGCGTCAACCGGTATCCCACCCATGCCCCGACCGTACGCCGCCCGTCGGACAACCCGGTAGCGTCGATCCGGTGCAGACGATGATGGTCACGGGCGCGACCGGCGGGATCGGCCTGGCGGCCTCGGTCCAGCTGGCCCGCACCGGAGCGAGGGTCGTGCTGGTCGGCCGCGACCCGGCGAAGCTCGACGCCGCCCGAGCGGACGTCAGGGAGCGGGGGAGCAGCGACACCGTCGACACATTGCTGTGCGACTTCGCCTCGCAGGCATCGGTCCGGGTCCTCGCGAAGACCGTCCTGGAGCGGTACGACCAGCTTCACGTGCTGGTCAACAATGCCGGCACGGTGTACGCGAACCGGACCGTCACCGAGGACGGGATCGAGGCGACGTTCGCGGTGAACCACCTCGGTGCGTTCCTGCTCACCGACCTGCTCCGTGACCTGCTCGTGCGCAGTGCGCCCGCACGGATCGTCAACGTGTCTTCGGTCGGGCACTACAACGGCACGCTGGACTTCGACGACCTCGGCTACGAGCGCGGCTACCAGATCATGCGGGCGTATACGCGGTCCAAGCTCGCGAACGTGCTGTTCACCCGCAGCCTGGCCGAGCGGCTCGCCGGCACCGGCGTCACTGTGAACGCGTTGCATCCGGGTGCGGTGGCGACCGGGATCTGGAGCCGCGCACCATGGTTCGCCCGGCCGGTGCTCGCCGTCGCCAAGCGGCTGTTCATGATCTCGCCGGAAGAGGGCGCGCAGCGGATCGTGTATCTCGCCACCAGCCCGGACGTCGCAGGGACCACCGGGCTGTACTTCGAGGACGACCGTCCCAAGGACCCGTCGCCGCTCGCCCAGGACGCCGCGACCGCCGAACGGCTGTGGACCGAGAGCGCCCGGCTGGTCCACCTCCCGGCCTGATTGACCGGCCCGCGTGCAGCTTCCGCGGCAAGCGCTCCGACGTCGCCACCGCCGTGCTGTGTCAATTCTGAGGGTGAGTTGCTAGCGCACTGGCGGAGGCGGGTCCTGCGGCCGGCCGTACGACGGGAACGGCGGCGGCTCGGCGGCGTACCCCGGGTACCGCTGCACCTCGTACCGGCCCGGCTGGATCGGCATCGGTGTCATGCCCGGCACCTCGACCTTCGGACCGCGCGCGTCCTGCAGCCTGCTGATCCGCCAGATCACCAGGCAGATCAGCGCGGCCGCGATCACGAGAAGCCCGGCGGCGACGGTGCTGCCGATCGTCATCGTCTTGACGAACCGGACGATGTCGTTCCGGATGGTCACGTCGTCGACCGGCCGGCCGGCGTCGGACGCGTCGATCAGGTCGGCGAACCAGCTGATCATCACGATCATCGCGAACGGGATGCTGACCAGCAGGAACAGCCAGTAGAACGCCCAGGCAGCCCACCAGCCGAGGATCGCCGCCCGACCGCGCGGCACGCTGACGACACCCGGCCGGCCCGGTTCGGCGCTCGCACGATAGACGTCGTCCACGATCGTCATCGGGAACCAGAACTGCACGCCCGGGCAGAACCAGCTACCCAGCGCCCAGCCCTTCGCCAGCCGGTGCCGAACGGTGGGTGACAGCACCTCGGTGTTCTCGCGCGCCTGCCAGAGCCAGACCAGGAACACCACGCCGGTGGTGAGCCAGAGCAGCATGGTGAGGTTCGACAGCATGCCGTTCAGGAATGTGCCCTGCAGCGCCTCCACGAGCCCGTCGGTGTTGCTGTCGTTCACCGCCTCGGCCAGGTCGGTCTCGAGGGTGTCGTACGACGCCCAGGTCAGCCCGACCTGGAGGCAGGTCCCGATCGTGGTCACGATGATCAGCACCATCGTCGCGATGCCGAGCGTGCGCAGCGGCTTGTACCGGGCGAGCACCGGGACCTGGTAAGGCGGGCCGCCGTAGCTCGCGGGATGCGGGTAGCTCATGACCCCACCTCATCTCGGACCGTGGGCGCAGCAATGTACCCCGGCGCCCGGGTCGGGACCGGCGTCAGGCCACCGCTTCGGAGCCGGCCGGTCCGGCGTGGGCCAGCGCCTCGCGGGCGGCGGCCAGGGCGGCCGCGCGGTCGGCCCGGACCAGGCCGATCCGGGTCCGGCGGTCGAGCACGTCGTCGACGGTCAGCGCGCCCTCGGACCGGATCGCGAACAGCAGCTCGGCCCGGGTGGTCGGCAGACCGGGTCCGAGCGGTGCCAGCAGCTCAGGGTCGTCCGCGGCCAGACGCAGCACGTCGGGCGCCTCCGCGCCGTATCGCTGCACGAACCGGCGCGGCCCCGGTACGGCGGCCAGCGCGCCCGGCGCGGCGGCACCGACGAGCGGCAGTCGCCGGGTCTGGCACCGGCCAGCCGTCAGGCGGGCTGCCTGGACCGCGGTGTCGACCGCGTCCTGCGCCATCCGGCGGTACGTCGTGAGCTTGCCGCCGACGATCGTGACCAGTCCGTCCGGCGCGGTGATCACCGTGTGCCGGCGGGACAGATCCGCGGTGGATCCAGTCCCGCTGTCCAGCAACGGCCGCAATCCGGCGTACGTGCCGAGCAGGTCCGCTCGGGTGATCGGCTCCTCGACCGCGAGGTTGATCGTGTCCAGCAGGAAGTCGATCTCGGCGTCGGTCGCCTCCGGCACGTCCGGCACCGGCCCGGGTGCGTCCTCGTCGGTCAGCCCGACGTACACCCGGCCGTCCGGTGCCGGGATCGCCATCACGACCCGGCGCAGCCGGCCCGGCACCGGCACCGTGAGGATCGCGGACAGCCCGCCGAACACGGACTGCGGCAGTACCAGGTGGGTGCCGCGGCTGGGCCGCAGCTTGATGTCCGGCGCGACCGAACCGGCCCAGATCCCGGCCGCGTTGACGACGACCCGGGCGTGCAGGTCGAAGGAGTGGCCGGTGAGCTGGTCGGTGAGCACCGCACCTGTGCCGGCGACCTGCTCGGCTGCGCAGTGGGTCAGGATCCGGGCGCCGTGCGCGGCCGCGGTGCGCGCGATCGCGACCACCAGCCGGGCGTCGTCGTACAGCTGGCCGTCCCAGTCGATGAAGCCGCCGCGCAGCCCGTCGGGTCGCACCGTCGGCGCGTAGCGGAGCACCTCGGCGTTGCTGATCCGGCGCGAACGCGGCAGCAGCTGGCCGCTGGTCCCGGCGGTCACCCGGAGCAGGTCGCCGCCCGCGTACGCCGCGCGCAGCAGGGCCGCTTGGCTGATGCTTGCCTTCGGCAACCACGGCGCGACGGTCGGGACCGGGTGCACGAGGTGCGGCGCGGTGTGCCGCATCAGGATGCCGCGCTCCACCGCGCTCTCGCGGGCGATCCCGACCTTGCCTGCGGCGAGGTAGCGCAGTCCGCCGTGCACAAGCTTCGAGCTCCACCGGCTGGTCCCGAACGCCAGGTCATGCTTCTCGGCCAGCACCACCGACAGCCCGCGGGAGGCGGCGTCGAGTGCCACCCCGGCCCCGGTCACGCCGCCGCCGACCACAAGCAGATCGACCGGGCCGCCGGCCTCGAGCCGTTCCAGGTCCCGCGCCCGGCGGGTCGCGTTCAGCGCCGAGTCCCCCAGCAGGTTCATGGCGCCAGGTACCTGTCGAGCATCTGCCGCAGCTCCTCGTCGAGCCGGTCGTACTCGTCCGGCTCGGCCATGATCGGCCCCGACACCGCCGAGGAGAACGCGGCCAGCACGATCGTCCGGGCCTGCCACTCGGGGTCGCCGAGCCGGATCGAGCCGTCCTCGTACCCCTTCTGCAGCGCCCGCTCGACCAGCTCCAGGTGGTCGTTGGTGCTGCTGCCGCGGCGCTCGAACAGGTACGGCGTGAGGAACTCCGGGTCGAGCTCGATGATCTTGCGCATCAGCGGGTGCGTGCGGGTCAGGTTGACCACCTCGACCACACCCTCGACCAGCCAGCTACGTGCGTCGGCGCCGGGCACGAACGCGGCGGCACCGGCGATGGCCCACTCCCGGGTCATCAGCGCGGCGACGACCGACTGGACGTTCGGCCAGCGCCGGTACAGGGTGGCTCGCGAGACCTCGGCATGCCGGGCGATGTCCGCCATCGTCATCCGGCGCATGCCGACCGCGAGCATCAGCTCGTACGCCGCGTCCAGGATCTGCTGCTCAGGGATCGCGTTCACGGGCGACGGCCGTTCCGTCGACTCGCTGCTACGCTGAGACATCACATGCAAAAGTGTATCAGCGAGTGGGGCTCTTGTGTCCGCCGAAGTGGTGTCAACCTGACTCGCCTTCGGCGGACGCAACCGGTGAGGTGGAGGCGGGTATGACCGAGTCGGATCTGCCGGTGACCGAGATGGTGCCCGGGCGGTGGGGCGATCCGCAGCACCCGGTTGCGCTGCCAGAGGCGGCCACCGCCGCGCTGCGGCATCTCGGCGTCAAGGCCACCGCGCCTCCTGCGACAGGCTCTTCCGGGCTCGCACCACCCGCCCTGTCCCCGGACACGCACGCCGCGCTCGCCGCGGTCTGCGAGCTGGACGACAGTGACGCGGCCAGGATCGGGCACACCCGCGGATACTCGACGCCGGACCTGTTGCGGTTGCGCGCCGGTGACCTCACAGACGCCCCGGACCTGGTCGCGCTTCCGGGGTCGCACGACGAGGTGGTCGAGCTGCTGCGGGTCTGTGCCGAGCATCGGGTCGCGGTCGTGCCCTACTCCGGCGGTACGTCAGTGGTGGGCGGGCTGGCGCCGTCCCGGGACGGATTCGCCGGTGTGGTGACGCTGGACCTGCGCCGGCTGGACCGGTTGGTGGAGCTGGACGAGGTGTCCCGCGTCGCCACGCTGCAGGCCGGAGTGCGGGGCTCTGCCGCCGAGGCGCTGCTGGCTGCGCGCGGCTACACGCTGGGGCACTTCCCGCAGTCGTACGAGGGCGCCAGCATCGGTGGGTACGCCGCCACCCGGTCCAGCGGCCAGGCCTCGGCCGGGTACGGGCGGTTCGACGAGCTGGTCGTCGGGCTCACGCTCGCCACCCCGCGCGGCACGATCGAGCTCGGCCGGGCGCCTATGTCGGCCGCCGGGCCGGACCTGCGGCAGCTGGTGCTCGGGTCCGAGGGTGCGTTCGGGGTGGTGACGTCCGTCCGGGTCCGGGTCCGCCCCCGGCCCGAGCAGCGAGCGTACGAGGGCTGGCGGTTCGCCTCCTTCGACGCCGGGCTGGCGGCGATCCGCCGGCTGGCGCAGGACGGTCCGCTGCCGACCGTGCTGCGGCTCGCCGACGAGGCCGAGACCGCGGTCAACCTTGCGGACCCCGACGTGCTGTCCGGCGGGACGGGCGGTTGTCTGGCGATCTGCGGCTTCGAGGACACCGCCGACCGGGTCCCGGTACGACGGGCAGCCGTGGCTGCGGTACTGCGGGACGCAGGTGGCGAGCCGCTGGGCGAGGGGCCGGGCGAGGTCTGGCGGGAGGGCCGCTACCGCGCGCCGTACCTGCGCGACCCGTTGCTGGACGCGGGCGCGCTGGTCGAGACGCTGGAGACGGCGGCGTTCTGGTCCGTGATCCCGGCGCTGAGGACCGCGGTGACGGAGGCGCTGACGTCCGCGCTGGCAGGGCAGGGCACACCGCCGCTGGTGCTGTGCCACATGTCGCACGTGTACGAGACCGGTGCCTCGCTGTACTTCACGGTGATCTGCGCGCAGACAGACGACCCGGTCGCCCAGTGGCGCACCGCGAAGGCCGCCGCCAGCGCCGCGATCGGTACGTCCGGCGGCACGATCAGCCACCACCATGGCGTCGGCACCGACCACCGCGACGCATACGCGACCGAGATCGGCCCGCTCGCCGTCGAGGCCCTGCGGTCCGTCAAACGAACCCTCGACCCCACCGGCATCCTCAACCCCGGCATCCTCCTCCCCCGCTGACCCCCGCGCCCCTTGTCCCGCTACACCTCCCGTACCGACCCGCCGCCCCAAGTCCACCCGCGCGGCGTGTCCCTACGGGAGGTGGGACTGGGGGTCGGGTTCGTTCGCTGCCCCCGTAGGGACACGCCGGGGCAAGGCACGCGGGGCGGCGTGTCGGTACGGGAAGAGTGAAAGGGACGGCTTGAAGTCAAGTGGACTTGAGGTATGACGCTTGGTACATGACACCCACTGACAAGCCTGTTGCCGTGGTCACCGGTGCGTCCGCAGGGCTCGGCCTCGCCCTCGCGCACGGTCTGGCCGAGCGCGGCTGGACGCTCGTGATCGACGGCCGCCGGTCCGACCTGCTCAAGGCCGCGGCCGACGCGCTGGCGGCCCGTACCGACGTGATCGCACTGGCCGGCGACGTCACCGACCCGCGGCACCGTGAGGAGCTGGCTGAGGTGGTCGACGGGCTCGGCCGGCTCGACCTGCTGGTGAACAACGCCAGCCTGCTCGGCCCGAGCCCGCAGCCGCCGCTGGCGGAGTACCCGCTGGACGAGCTGCGCCGCGTGTACGAGGTGGACGTGGTCGCGCCGATCGCGATGGTCCAGCAACTGCTGCCGGCGCTGACGAAGTCCGGCGGCACCGTGATCGACATCAGCTCGGATGCGGCCGTCGAGGCGTACGAGGGCTGGGGCGGGTACGGCTCGGCGAAGGCCGCGCTCGACCATGCCACCGCGGTCCTCGCTGCCGAGCATCCGGCTCTCGCGGTCTACGCGGTGGACCCGGGTGACCTGCGGACCGCCATGCACCAGGCCGCGTTCCCGGACGAGGACATCTCCGACCGGCCTGAGCCGGCCAGCGTCGTACCGGCGTTCCTGCGGCTGCTCGACACGCGGCCGGCGAGCGGACGGTACAAGGCGGCCGACCTCAGCAGCGAACCGGTGACTGCATGATCGCGGAACCGACGACCCGGTTCATCCTGCCCGCCGAGCTGAGCGCCGCCGAGCCGCCGGAGGCCCGCGGGCTGCAACGGGACCATGTCCGGCTGCTCGTGGCAGGCGGCAACGGGATCGAGCACGCCCGGTTCGACCAGCTCGGACGGTTCCTGGTCCCCGGCGACCTACTGGTGGTGAACACCTCCGGCACGCTGCCGGCTGCGGTGGACGGCACCCGGATCGCACGCGCAGGCGTGCAGCCGGTCGTCGTGCACTTCTCCACCGCGCTGGACGACGGCGACTGGGTAGTGGAGTTGCGGACGGCGCCGGCCGCCTCGAAGCCGGTACTCGACGCGATCCCGGGCGAACGGGTCGAGCTGCCCTGTACCGGCGACCGGCCGGGATCGCTCACGCTCCGAGCGCGGTACTCGGCCGGCGAGCGGCGGCTGTGGCGCGCCCGGGTCGACGTACCGGACGGAGTGCTGGGGTTCCTGGCCCGGCACGGCCGGCCGATCGCCTACGCGTACGTCGGCGAACGGTGGCCGCTGGCGTCATACCAGACCGTGTTCGCGACCGAACCGGGCAGTGCGGAGATGCCGAGTGCCGGTCGGCCGTTCAGTACCGCGCTGGTCACCCGGCTGGTGTCCGCCGGCGTGCTGGTCGCACCGGTCACGCTGCACACCGGGGTGTCCTCGCTGGAGAGCCACGAGCCGCCGGCCGCCGAGCGGTACGACGTCTCGGCCGGCACCGCCGAGCTGGTCGCCTGGACCAGGGCGCGCGGGCACCGGGTGATCGCGGTCGGCACCACCGTGGTGCGGGCGCTGGAATCCGCGGTCCGGCCGGACGGGTCGATCGCAGCCGCCGGTGGCTGGACCGAGCTGGTGCTGGGACCGGACCGGCCGGCGTCCGTCGTCGACGGGCTGATCACCGGGATGCATGCGCCGGACGCGTCACACCTGTTGCTGCTCGAGGCCGTGGCGGGGTCGGCACTCGTGCAGCGTGCGTACGACGCGGCACTGGAACGGCGGTACCTGTGGCACGAGTTCGGCGACCTGTGCCTGCTGCTGCCCTAGACCGACCACCGGCGGCGCGGGTGCACGCGGGGCGTAACCGGCTGCGAGCCGGTGTCGGCCGGGGTCTCCGGCTCGACGTCGACGAAGGTGCTGCGCGGCTCCAGCGGAGCGGGCGGCAGTGACCGCCCGTGCTGTGCGCCGAGTGCCGGGGGCGGGTCCTGCTGCGCCGGGCCGCGGTACTGCGCGGGGTCGGAGTACCGCGGCGGCTCGGGACGCCGGATCGGCTCGGTGTAGCCGGTGGTGTCCGGAGGCGGTTGCTCGACGTAGTCCGCCGGCATCCGCCGCGCGCGCCGTCCGGCCGGCCGCGGTGCGGAGTCCGGGGCGGGCTCGGCGTACGGCGTGGGGTCCGCCGGCGGCTCGTGCCGGGTGGTGTCGGAGTACCGGGCCGGCTCTGAGTACTGGGTCGGGTCGAAGTGCCGGGCCGCATCGCCGTACGACGGGTCGGGCTGCTGTGGTTCGGGGCGCTGTGGTTCGGTGCGCTGCACCGGCGTCGGGTCGGCCGGCTGAGCGGGCGGCGGGACCAGGGTGAGCGGCGGCGTCGGCGGGGACGGGATCGGCCGCGGCGGCTCCTGGAAGCTGCTCGCGCCGCCTGGCTTGCGCCGCGCCTGGTACTCAGCGACCCACGCGGGCTGGTCCCCGGCCGAGGACGGCCAGGCGGACGGTTCCGGAGCCGGCTCGGGGGTGGGCTCCGGGGTCCGGAACGGCGCCTGCGGAAGGCTGGGGGCCTGCGGCAGCGACGGTGCCTGCGGCAGGTCGGGCCGCGGCGACAGCCGCGCGACCAGCGGGGACTCCTGGGGGACAGCTGGCTCGGGTTCGTTGGCCGGCTCGGGGCGGTACGGCGACTCGTAGCTCGTCTCGGCCGTGTAGCTGGTCCCGGCCGCGTAGCTGGTCTCGGACGTGTAATCCCGGTCGGTCCCGTAGTCCGAGCCGTAGTTGGTGCTGTAGTCGCTGCCGTAGTCGCTGCTGTAGTCCGACGCGTAGTCCCGCTCGGAGGTGTAGTCCCGCTCCGTGCTGTAGCTGGACTCCGTGGTGTAGCCGGACTCGAAGTCCGGCCGGAAGTACTGGGTGTCCTGCGAGTAGTCGGGCCGGTACGCCTCCGTCGTGTACTCCTCCTGCTGGTAGGAGTCGTACTTGGTGCTGTACCTCGACCCGGCCTCGTAGTCGGGCGCCTCCCGGGCGAAGACCGGCTCCTCGTAGGCCGCGTAGGACGAGTCCTGGCCGCCAGGGTGCTCGATCTCCTCGCGCCACTGCTCGACCATCGACGAGAACGGGCTCCAGGCCTGCTCCTCGCCGGAGGTGTCGGCGGCGGGCGGCTCCGGCATCGAACTGCGGTTGTCGAAGGACGCGTCGTAGGCGCTGAACTGGGCGGTGGTGTGCGGCAGCTCCGGCAGCGACGGCAGGGACGGCAGGGACGGCAGCCCGACCAGAGTCGGCCGGCTCGGCTCGTCCACGGCCGGGCCGGCGAGCTGCTCGTTCCACGCCGGGCGCTGCGCCGGCAGGGCGGCCGAGAGCGTCAGCGGGGCCGAGCCGGCGGCGACCAGCGCGGGCTGCGGGGCCGGACCGGGCGCGGTCTCGACGTACAGCGGCTCCGATCGGAGCGGCTCGGGCGTCGGCTGGTTCCGCCCTGGGCCGCCGGCGTACGCGGGCTCGGCCCAAGCCGGCTCCAGCTCGTCGTCCTCGGAGTAGTGCGGGAACGGCGATCCGCTGACCGCCTCGTCGTCGATGTCCCACCAGGCGATCCACGGCCGGTTGGTCTGCATCGCGGTGACGCGCCTGATGATCACCATCGCCAGCGCGGCGGACACGGCGCTCAGCACCAGGGCGACCGTGCTGCTGTACGCCGTCAGCCGGAGCGTGCCGACGGTGGGCTCGACCCACATCAGGATCCGGCGCAGTACGACGTCCAAGAGCATCGCGACCACCCAGCAGGCCCACCAGGCGGAGGTGATCGTGATCCGGCGGTGTTTGGCCAGATCGTCGGTCCAGGCCGGGGTCGCACGGTCGCTGGCCACCCAGACGTCGTCGACGATCGCCTTCGGGTAGAACAGGTTCGGCCCCGGGCAGATCCAGCTGCCCAGCACCCAGGCGTGGCTGTACCGGTGGTCGGCGCGGCAGAACACCTCGGAGTTCAGCCGGGCGCGCCACAGCCAGAGTACGAAGACCACGGCGGCGGCGACGGAGATCGCGACGTTCGGGATCGACGTGAGCCGGGCGAAGGTGTCGGCGCTGTTCAGGGCGGCGTCCTCGACGTCGGGCTTGCCGCCCAGGTAGTCGCGGACCACGTGGTACGTGTGCCAGTCCGAGATGGTGGCCAGGAGGTGGGTGAGAACGGAGGCCCCGAGCAGGATCGAGGCGGCACGACCGATCGGACCGAGAGCGTGGAAGGTCTCGGGGTTGTCCGAGTACATCTCGTCATCGTGAAGGGCAACTGGTGTTGCCACATGCGGGTGACTCACGGCCGTCCCTTGCGTGTCCTGGCTCCATCGCGTCCGGTTTCAGTCGCTGCGCCCCCGCATGACCGAGTTCCATGAATACCACGAAGTAGGTGACGTCGGGGCCACGCACCGTCGCGATTTGTCATCGACGACACCTTCCTGCCAACACCAGCGCGCTATCACGGCGTTCGGGGCTTTCTAGCGCGCAACTCGCTGACACGCTGGAATGGAAGGGGGTGTCGTTCACAGCCGGGTTCCTACCCTCTTTCTCCGGATCTGATCTCCTGATCGCCCCCCCAAGGCGGCAACCAGGAGACCACAGGACGGCGCGGGATGCGAACCGGCCCCCGGAACGCACGAGGCCGCGGACCCCTCAACGGGGTGCCGCGGCCACCTGCGTACCGGGGGCCGGTCGGGCTCAGCTGGAATTCGAGCCCGGCGAGCTGTTGGCGGTGCTGTTCGCGGTACGGCGCCGGGTCGAGCTGGTCGCCTTCTTCGCGGCCGGCTTCGACTCATCCTGCGGCGGCGCGCTGTCGGGCGCGCTCTCGGCCGCAGTAGAACCGTCCGGCTTGGTGTCCGGCTTGATCTCCGGCTTCGTCTCCGGCTTGGTGTCCGGCTTGGTGTCCGGCTTGGACTCCAGCTTGGTCTCCGGCTTCGTGTCGAGCGAGTCGTCCGCAGCCGCGTCCTTCAGCGTCTCGGCGGCCGACTTGGTCGGGGTCGACGAGGTGCTCGAACGCGGAGCGGTGGACGCGCCGGCCGGGTCGGTGTTCTCGGTGGCCCGCGGTCGCGAGGTCGACGGACTGGTC
>Ga0209382_10001311_pt1 | contig 39363 bp, 31 predicted proteins | sample SoiMetdeltSBSDD5_FD_187599 | JGI IMG/M metagenome (GOLD analysis project Ga0209382, IMG submission 187599) | Bulk soil microbial communities from a Populus tree surrounding site in Tennessee, USA - Soil MetaG P. deltoides SBSDD5 (SPAdes) (version 2) | ecosystem: Environmental > Terrestrial >... | reverse complement strand
GCGGGGCCGGCGGCTTCAGGTGCCTGGCGGCCACGCCGATCTGGTCGACCCGCCGGGTGGCCGCGACCGACCGCACCTGCTCGAGCGCGGCACGCGCCGTGCCACCAGGCACCCGATGCCAGCACTGCTCCAGGACGACGGCCACTCGCACGACCCATGATCCTCGCACGAACGCGCAAGCCCCGACGGAACCTGCGCGGCCCCGAGGCCGCGCAGCGATCAGCCCAGGGCGTTGCGGAAGTAGTCGGCCGTGCGGGCCAGGCCCTCCCGGAGGTCGACCGTGGGCTCCCAGCCGAGCGCCTCGCGGGCGAGGGAGATGTCGGGCTTGCGCTGGGTCGGATCGTCGGCGGGCAGCGGCTCGTAGACGATCTCCGACGTCGAGTCGGTCAGCTCGATCACGATCTCGGCCAGCTCGGAGACCGTGAACTCCCCCGGGTTGCCGATGTTGACCGGGCCGGTGATGTCGCCGTCGAGCAGGGCGAGGAAGCCCCGGACCTCGTCGTCGACGTAGCAGAAGCTCCGGGTCTGGGTGCCGTCGCCGTAGATGGTGAGCGGCTTGCCCTGGATGGCCTGCACCAGGAAGTTCGACACCACGCGCCCGTCCTCGATCCGCATGCGCGGGCCATAGGTGTTGAAGATCCGCACGATGCGGACGTCGAGGCCGTGGAAGCGGTGGTACGCCATAGTCATGGCCTCGGCGAAGCGCTTGGCCTCGTCGTAGACGCCGCGGGGGCCGACCGGGTTGACGTGGCCCCAGTACTGCTCGTGCTGGGGGTGGACCTTGGGGTCGCCGTAGACCTCGCTGGTCGACGCCAGCAGGAAGCGGGCGTCCTTGCGCTTGGCCAGGCCGAGGCAGTTGTGGGTGCCGAGGCTGCCCACCTTCAGCGTCTGGATCGGCATCTCCAGGTAGTCCCGGGGCGAGGCCGGGCTGGCGAAGTGCAGCACGGCATCGACCGGGCCGGGCACCCACACGTAGGTGCTGACGTCGTGGTCGACGAAGGTGAAGCCGGGCCGGCCGAAGAGGTGCTCGATGTTGGGGACGGCCCCGGTGACGAGGTTGTCGATGGCGATGACCTTGTCACCGCGATCGAGCAGGACCTCGCACAGGTGCGAGCCCAGGAACCCGGCCCCCCCGGTGACGACGACGCGCGCCATGGTTCTCGTGCCTCGACTTTCGTTGTGTGGCGGAGTTTGCTTCGGTCAGCGACCGATGCCGACGTAGGTGAAGCCTCGTCGCTCCAGGGCGGGGCGGTCCAGAAGGTTGCGGGCGTCGACGACCTTGGGCGACGCCATCAGGTTGGCGACCTTCTCGAAGTCCGTCCAGCGGAACTCGTCCCACTCGGTGAGCACGGCCAGCACCGATGCCCCCTCGCAGACCGAGTACGGGTCGTTGGCGGGGATCAGCCCGGCCAGCGGGGCCTTGACCGCCGGGTCGTAGGCGGCGACCTCGGCGCCCTCGGCCCGGAGCAGCTCGATGATGCGCAGGGCGGGCGAGTCGCGGGTGTCGTCGGTCCGGGCCTTGAACGTGAGGCCCCAGGCCGCGACCTTCACGCCGTCGAGTGAGCCGCCGGCCATCTCGCGCACCTTGGTGACGACCCGGTGGAACTGCTCGTCGTTGACGGTGATGACGCCCCGGAGCAGGTCGAACGAGTAGCCGGCCGAGTCGGCGATGTGGACCAGCGCCCGGGAGTCCTTGGGGAAGCAGCTGCCGCCCCAGCCCGGGCCGGGCCGCAGGAACTCGTGGCCGATGCGCTTGTCGTAGCCCATGCCGAGCACGACGTCCTTGACGTCGGCGCCGACGGCCTCGCACACGGCGGCGATCGCGTTGACGAAGCTGATCTTGGTGGCCAGGAAGGCGTTGGAGGCGTACTTGATGGTCTCGGCCGACGCCGGGTCGGTGACGATGATCGGTGCAGTGACCCCTATGTACAGCGACGCCACCTGCACCGCGGCCGACTGGTGCTCGCTGCCGATGACGATCCGGTCGGGGTTGAGGAAGTCGTGGACCGCCGAGCCCTCCCGGAGGAACTCGGGGTTGCTGACGACCGCGACGTCGTCCCGGCCCAGGTGCCGCTCGACCGCCCGGGTCGAGCCGACCGGCACCGTCGACTTGTTGACGACGACGGCCTCGCTGGGGAGCACCGGCCCGATCTGGCGGGCCGCGGCCTCGATGTACGAGAGGTCGGCCGAACCGTCGTCGGCCTGGGGGGTGGGGACGCAGAGGTAGGCGAAGTCGGCGTCGCGGGCGGCGTTCTCGGCCCCGACGACGAACTTGAGGTGGCCGTTCTCCAGTCCCTCGCGCACCAGGTTGTCGAGGCCGGCTTCGATGATGGGGACCTCGCCCCGGCTCAGCTGCGCCACGCGATCCTCGTCGATGTCCGCGCACACGACGTCGTGCCCGAGGTGCGAGAAGCAGGCAGCGGTCGTGAGCCCGACGTACCCCGCTCCGATGACGGCGATCTGCGCCATGTGGTGGACCTCCCATTGCCCCAGCCCTGACGGCGTGAGCGGAAACGGTAGTCCGTCGTTCGACCCCGTCCCCACCAGTCGCGGCCGTACCCTCTGGTTACCCGACTTGCCGCCCCCGGTTACCACCCAGCGGACGGCCCGAAGCACTATGGTCGCGTCTCTGTCGGATGGGGGCCGGAGAGGATTCTTGTCGTGCGAAACGCGCTCGGTGCTGTCCAATCACTCGTGGTGCTCGGTGGCGCTTCCGACATCGGAGCCGCCATCGCCGAGCGCCTGGTGAAGGACGGCTGCACGTCGGTCGTCCTCGCGGGGCGGCATCCCGATGCCATGGAGCCGGTCGCAGCGCGCCTGCGTGAGGAGGGGGCCGATGTTGCCCTGACCTCGTGGGACGCGTTGGACGTGGGCAGCCACGCCGACGCCGTGAAGGCGGTGTGGGATGCCATGCCCGGTGGCGGCGACGTCGACTGCGTGGTCATGGCCGCCGGGGTGCTCGGCGAGCAGGGGCGTTTCGAGGACGACCCGTCGGCCGCGGCCGAGGCCGTCACCGCCAACTACACCGGTCCCCTGTCGACCCTCCTCCACGTGTCCTCGCGGCTGCGCCAGCAGGGCCACGGCAGCATCGTGGTGTTGTCGTCGGTGGCCGGCGAGCGGGCCCGGCGCTCCAACTTCGTGTACGGGTCGTCCAAGGCCGGCCTCGACGCGTTCGCCCAGGGCCTGGGCGACTCGCTGGTGGGGTCGGGCGTGCGGGTCGTCGTCGTGCGGCCGGGCTACGTGCACACGTCGATGACGTCGGGCAAGGAGCCGGCGCCCCTGGCCACCACGGCATCGGCCGTCGCCGACGCCACCGCCGGCGCCCTGGCGTCGGGCAGCAAGGAGGTCGTGTGGGTGCCGGGCACCTTCCGCTACCTCATGACCGTGTTCCGCCACCTACCCCGCCCGGTGTGGCGCAAAGTCTCAGCCAACCGCTGACCTGCCGAGAGCGACTGGGAGCTTGACGCATGACGGCAACTTCAGACCAACCGACCAGCATGGCTGAGCCCTTGCCTGACGACCCCTCGCCCTCGGGCGCTACCGGGTCCTCCGGGTCCTCTGGGTCCTCGTCGTCGCTGGCCGTCGGGCTGCTCAGGCTCGCCCGCCCGAAGCAGTGGACGAAGAACCTCCTGGTCTTCGCCGCGCCGGGTGCCGCGGGGATCTTGAAGGAGTGGCCCGCGCTCTTCGACGCGTGCATCGCCTTCGTGGCCTTCTGCATGGCCGCTGCGGGCACCTACTACATCAACGACGCCCGGGACGCCGAGGCCGACCGGCTTCACCCGAAGAAGCGCTACCGGCCCATCGCCAGCGGCCTCGTGCCGGTGTCGCTGGGCTTCTCGCTGGGCGCTGCGCTCCTCGTGGGCGCGGCGGGGGTGGCGCTGTTGGCCAACGCCCGCACGGCTGCGGTGGTGCTGGCGTACGTCTGCCTGACCACCGCCTACTCGACGTGGCTGAAGCACATCCCGGTCATCGACCTGGTGGCCGTGGCGTCGGGGTTCGTGCTGCGGGCCGTCGGCGGGGCCGAGGCCACCGACGTCGCCATCTCGCGGTGGTTCTTCGCCGTGACGATCTTCGGGTCGCTCTTCGTGGTCACCGGCAAGCGGGGCGCCGAGGCCGCCGAGATGGGCAACGACGCCGGCGCGTTCCGGCCGGTGCTCGCCGCCTATCGGCCCGAGTACATCACCTACCTGCGGGCGGTCACGTCGGGCGCGATGCTCATGGCGTATGTGCAGTGGGCGTTCGACAACGCCACGTCGGCCGCGCTGGCCAATCCCGACGGCCTGCCGTGGTTCCAGGCGTCGATCGTGCCGTTCATCACCGCGGTCCTGCGGTACGCGCTGGTGCTCGACCAGGGCAAGGGGTCCGCGCCCGAGGAGATCTTCCTGAGTGACAGGATCCTGCAGTTGACCGGACTGGCATGGATCGTGATCTTCGGGATCGGGGTGTACACGGCGTGACGCGCTCGTTGGACCAGGGCATGGAGCTCGTCACCGGGTGGGGGCGCAACCCCGTCACCGCCAGCCACGTCGCCCGGCCGACAAGTCCCGACGAGCTGGCGAAGGCGTCGCTGGACGCGGGGCCGCGGGGCGTCATCGCCCGGGGGCTGGGCCGGGCCTATGGCGATGCCGCCATGAACGCCGGCGGGCTGGTGGTCGAGGCCACCGGCGTCAACGGCGTGCTCGACCTCGACCCCGTCAGTGGGGTCGTGCGGGTGCTGGCGGGCACGTCGTTCGACGACCTGATGCGGGTCTCGGTGCCGCAGGGGTGGTTCCTGCCGGTCACGCCAGGGACGAAGTTCGTGACCGTGGGCGGAGCCATCGCGTCGGACGTGCATGGCAAGGACCACCACGCCGCCGGGACGTTCGGGACGCACGTGCGGTCGATCCTGCTGGCGCTGCCCGACGGGTCGACCCGGACCCTGACGCCTTCCGAGACGCCCGACGAGTTCTGGGCGACCTGCGGGGGCATGGGCCTGACGGGCACGATCATCGAAGCCACGGTGGCGCTGCGGCCGATCGAGACCAGCCTGCTGTCGGTCGACATCGACCGGGCGCCGGACCTCGACAGCGCGCTGGCGCTGCTGACCGAGGGCGAGGACCGCTACCAGGCGTCGGCCGCGTGGATCGATCTGGTGTCGGGCGGCCGCAACCTGGGTCGGTCGGTGCTGTACCAGGGGGACTTCGCCACCCGGGCCCAGTTCGACGCCCAGGGCGGCAAGGGCGACCCGTTGGCGTTCGACCCGCCCAAGCTGATCCCGGCGCCGCCGGCGCCGTCAGGGCTGCTGAACCGGTTCAGCGTGCGGGCGTTCAACGAGCTGTGGTTCCGCAAGGAGCCGAAGCAGCGCCGGGGCGAGCTCCAGACGATCACGAAGTTCTACTACCCCCTCGACATGTTCGATCACTGGAACCGGCTGTACGGGCCGCGGGGGTTCCTGCAGTGGCAGTGCCTGGTGCCGTTCGGCCAGGAGGACCTGCTGCGCTGGGTCGTCGAATCGATCGTCGGCAACCACACGGCCAGCTTCCTGGCGGTGCTGAAGCGGTTCGGGCCGGCCAACCCGGGGCCGATGTCGTTCCCGGGCCCCGGCTGGACGCTGGCGCTGGACATCCCGGCGGGCAGCCGCTCGTTGGCCGAGCTCCTGAGCCGCCTCGACCACCGCCTCGCCGAATCCGGCGGCCGCGTGTACCTCGCCAAGGACAGCTGCCTTCACCCCGACCTGGTCCCCGTGATGTACCCCCGCCTCGACGAGTGGCGCTCCACCCGCGCCCGCCTCGACCCGGGCAACCACCTCACCAGCGACCTAGCCCGCCGCCTCCACCTCCTTGGCTAGCTGAACACAATCGCTAGCCCTTGAACAGCGCCACGAGCCCCAAGATCGTGGCCGCGATGGCGAGCACAGTGAGGGTCGTCGTGATGGTCCACTTGATGGTCCCCTCGACGACATCCTTCAGGTCGTCCTTCCACTCGGCACGAAGCTGACCGAAGCCCGTTGCCATCGCAGCCTCGAGCCTTGCGAAGCCGGTGTTCACGTCGCCGCGCAGCTCGGCGACTTCGAGGCGGACGCCAGCGATCTCCTCGCGGACGAACTCCTTGGTGACTATCTGGTCGAGCTCTGCCATGAGGGTCTCCGCATACTCCTCGCCGATCGCCGGAGTGAGTTTCTCACGCATGCCGGTCCGCTGGGCCTGGGTCAGTGCCACTCTCGATGTCCTCCTGTCCGTGATCCCCGCCTGACGTACAGAAGCGACATTAACCCGATTTCGCGGATTATCCATGTCTTTTAGCATATTTCGCGGACCTCAACCTGCTCTGGGCCATTCGGCCCCCGGCAGCAGCCAAGCAAGCCGGCTGACAGCCCACACCACCCGTTGGTCTTCCGATGCGCCGCAAGGCACCGCCACACCACCACGACGACGACCAACACCGGACGGGGGGGCATCACATTGCGAGTCGGCCGAAGGCCGACGCCATGGCCCAGGGGATCACCGACCCGGCGCCCCCGGGCGGTAAATGGGAGCGAGTCGGCCGCAGGCCGACGCCCCTCGGTCGTCCCCACGCCGTAGCAGAGATGCACCGCCACCCCACCCAGCAGCTAGCAACCCCCGACCGGGGCATCAGAGCTGCGAGTCGGCCGAAGGCCGACGCCACTTCCTCGGGAACACCGACCCGGCGCCGCCCGACCATCGGTCGCAGCACTAGGGCCCGGCAGGAGGGATGAGCGAGTCGGCCGCCAGGCCGACGCCGATTTCTCCGCCGCTACTGCAGCCGTTTTAGGAGGCGGGTGAGGCTTTCTTGGTAGGGGGGAAGTAGCGGGAGGTCGGAGAGGCGGAGGGCGGCGTTGTCCAGGACGGAGTTCGCCGGGCGGGGGGCGGGGCGTGGGGGGTCGAGGTCGGCGGTCTTGATCGGGCGGACCTTGGCGCGGTCGTGGCCGGAGAGCTCGAGGATGTCGCCGACGAACTCGTACCAGCTCACGTCGCCCTGGTTGGTGATGTGGTATGTCCCCGCCAGGCGAGATGCAGCCAGGCGGCGCAGGGCGACCGCCAGGTCGGCGGTGAAGGTCGGGCAGCCCCGCTGGTCGTCGACGAAGGCCAGCTCGGGGCGGTCGGCCAGGCCCAGCACGGTCTTCACCATGTTGTGGCCGTGCTCGCCGCACACCCAGGATGTCCGCACCACCGCGGCGCCCGGGGCGTGGGCCCGGACCTCGTCCTCGCCGCCCAGCTTCGACCGGCCGTACACCGACTGGGGGTTGGTGGCGTCCCACTCCACGTAGGGGCCGTCCTTGGTCCCGTCGAACACGTAGTCGGTCGACACGTAGGCCAGATAGGCGCCCACCTGGCGGCTGGCGTCGGCCACCCAGCGGGTGCCCAGGGCGTTCACCCGGTAGGCCCGGTCGGGGTCGCCCTCGCAGGCGTCGACGGCGGTCCATGCACCGACGTGCAGTACGGCATCGGGCCGCAGCGCGGTGATCGCCTGGAAGACCGCGTCCCGGTCGCCGACATCGAGCGAAGCGTGCCCGGCAGCGACGACCTCGTCGCCCGACGCCTCGCACACCGACGCCACGTCGTGCCCCAGCTGCCCTCCGGCCCCGGTGACCAGGACCTTCATCGACGAGCCGCCGCTTCCCGCTCCTTCAGCGGGCGCCACCACCACTCGTTGTCGCGGTACCAGGCGACGGTCTCCTCGAGCGCCTCGTCGAGGGTCCGCTGCTTCTTCCAGCCGAGCGCCGTGACCTTGGCGATGTCGACCGAGTAGCGGCGGTCGTGGCCGAGGCGGTCCTCGACGTAGTTGACCAGCTCCTCGCCGGCATCGAATAGAGCCAGCAGCTTGTCGACCAGCACCCGGTTCGGGGTCTCGTTGCCGGCCCCGATGTTGTAGATCTCGCCCGGCGCACCCTGGCGCAGGACCAGGTCGACACCGGCGCAGTGGTCGTCGACGTAGAGCCAGTCCCGCTCGTTCAGCCCGTCGCCGTAGAGCGGCACCGGGATGCCCTCCATCAGGTTTGTCGTGAACAGCGGGATGACCTTCTCCGGGAACTGGTATGGCCCGAAGTTGTTGGTGCAGCGGGTCACCGTGACCGGCAGCCCGTAGGTGTGGTGGTACGACAGGGCGATCAGGTCCGAGCCGGCCTTCGACGCCGAGTACGGCGACCGGGGCTCCAGCGGGTCGGTCTCCTTCGACGACCCCACCTCGACCGAGCCGTACACCTCGTCGGTCCCGATGTGCACCACCCGGGGGATCTCCAGGCGGCGGGCGGTGTCCATGAGCACGTTCGTGCCGAAGCAGTTGGTGTTGACGAAGTCGTCCGGCCCGGCGATCGAGCGGTCGACGTGGCTCTCGGCTGCGAAGTGCACCACCGCGTCGTGGCCGGCCATCGCGTCCTCGAGCACGCCCGGGTCGCAGATGTTGCCCTTCACGAACTGGTAGCGGGGGTCGTCGTCGACGTCCTTGAGCGTCGACAGGTTGCCCGCGTAGGTGAGCGCGTCGTAGACGGTCACCTCGTCGTCGGTGTGCTCCAGGACGTAACGGACGTAGTTCGATCCGATGAACCCGGCTCCGCCGGTGACGAACTGCTTCATGGGGTTGCTAGCTCCTCGGGGCCTTCAGGTGCGCAGGGCAGCGTAGGGCCGACGATCGACCTGTAGGTCGGCACGTAGGGGGTTGGCTTTGTCGCGGTCGGACAACACCGGGTCGACTACCCCCCAATCGGCGTTGATCACCGGGTCGTCCCACGCCACGCCCAGCTCGTCGGCCGGGTTGTAGTAGCCGTCGACCAGGTACGTGATCGTCATGTCGGTCAGGGCGGCGAAGCCGTGGGCCACGCCCGGCGGGATGTAGACGCCCCGGTGGTCGTGCTCGACCCCCGGCGTGCCCGGCTCGCTGCCCAGGTCGATGACCAGCGTCGCGGCATCGGTCGGCGAGCCGACCCGCAGGTCGTGCAGCACCACCCGGGCCTGGCCGAACGGCACGTACCAGTAGTCGGCTTGGTGCAAGTGGTAGTGCAGCCCGACGACGGCGCCGGCCCGGCGGTCGCCGCGGTTGCCCTGGATCATCTCCCGACCCGACGGGAACCACTGGCGCCGGTAGGTCTCGATGAAGATGCCACGGTCATCGCCGTGGATGGCGGGCTCGACGACGTAGACCCCGTCGATCGTGTCGGACGGGACGATTCTGGCCAACTCTCAGAACTCCTTGATCGGTTCGATCAGTGCAGCTCGACGACCGAATGGTCGCCGAGCATCAGGCGCAGGGCACGGGGGCGCCGGTCGGATCGCGACAGCTCGACCTCGCGGCCGATCAGGCTGTCGGTCAGGCGCGGGACGTCGACGATCGAGCTGCGCTGCAGCACGACCGAGTGCTCCATCTCGGCGTCGACGATCTCGCAGTCCGAGGCGATCGAGCTGAACGGGCCGATGTAGCTGTTCACGATCCGGGTCCGCTCCCCGATGATGGCCGGCCCGAGGATGCGGCTGTTGACGATCTGCGCACCTTCTTCGACCACCACCCGGCCTTCGATCGACGACGAGCCGTCGACCGAGCCCTGCACCTTGGGCTCGATGGTCTCCAGGACCAGCCGGTTGCACTGCAGCAGCGGGTCCTTCTTGCCGGTGTCGATCCACCAGCCCTCGAGCACCTCGTGGTTGACCCGGTGCCCGTGGTCGATGAGCCACTGGATGGCGTCGGTGATCTCCAGCTCACCTCGCCACGACGGCTCGATGGCCCGCACGGCCTCGTGGATGCTCTTGTCGAACAGGTAGACGCCGACCAGCGCCAGGTCCGACGGCGGCTCGACCGGCTTCTCGACTAGCCGCACCACCTCGCCATCCGGTCCCAGCTCGGCGACGCCGAACTGGCGGGGGTCATCGACCTGGGCCAGCAGGATCTGGGCCGCCGGCGGCGTCAGGCCTTCGTCGCCCAGCCGGGGCAGCGCCGAGCGGGCCTTCTCGGCGTCGAACCGCTTGGTGAAGCCGTCGAGGCCCTGCTGGAGCATGTTGTCGCCCAGGTACATGACGAAGTCCTCGTCACCCAGGAACTCCTGGGCGATGAGGACACAGTGGGCCAGGCCCAGGGGCTCGTCCTGCGGGATGTAGGTGACGTTGACGTCCCACCGGGAGCCGTCACCGACCGCCTCGGTGATCTCGTCGCGGGTGCCACCGACGATGATGCCGATCTCCTTGATGCCGGCCGCGGCCATGTCCTCGATCCCGTAGAACAGGATCGGCTTGTTGGCGATCGGTACGAGCTGCTTCGCGCTCGTGTGGGTGATGGGGCGAAGGCGAGTGCCAGCGCCGCCGGACAGGATGAGTCCCTTCACGGGTGGTTGATTGTTGCAGAGTCAGCACTCAGGGAGCGGAGCCGTGGTGGTGGTCGTCTCGTCGGTGCTGGTGGGGGTCGTGAAGTCGTCGTCGAGGGTGGTGCTGGTGGCGGACGACGTAGTGGTCGACGAGGTCCCGGACGTGCCGTCGGCATCGTCGGCGTCGTCAGTGGTCGACGAGCTGTCGCCCGGGCTCAGGGCTGTCGTCGGCTCGGAACGCACCCCGGCCCAGTTCTGCCCGGTCACGACCACGACGCCGTCGGCCACGCCCGGGGTGTCGGCCGGCACCTCCTGCAGCTCGGCGTCGGACACCAGCCAGCGGGACACCAGCTGCGCCGCCTCCTTGTTGCCCTCGGTGTAGCGGATCTGGGTCTGCTCGATACCGAAGCCCGGCTCCTCGCCCCGCCCGACCACGATGAACCCGATGTCGGTGAGGGCGTTCGCCGCCTCCGAGGCCTGGCCCTGGTTGCCCGAGCCGTTGAGCACCGTGATCCGGACCGACGCCGGGGCGATGTCGGTGACGTCGCCGTCGCCCTGGTCGGTGGGGGTCGAGTCACCCCGGAACTTGGCGAGGATCGGCTCGGCCTGGTCCTCGACCAGCTCGACCACATCGGCCGCACCCTTGAACGTCCGGGTGACCGGCACGGTGAACGTCTCGAGGCTCTCGGGGTCGAACGACCGGAACCGCTGCGCCAGGTCGAAGATGTCGCCAGTGGTCAACTCGTCGTCGATGGTGACGCTGGCCAGGCCGGCGTCGATCAGGCGGTCGAGCGTGCCCGGGTTCCGCGCTCCCTTCTCGACCGCCCGGTTGAGCGCCTGGCGGATGAAGTACTGCTGGCGGGCGATGCGGCCGAGGTCGGACCGGGTGTCGCGCACCCACTTCCCGTCCTTCAGCTCGTCGTAGTAGCGGGAGCGGGCGTAGCCCAGCGCCTGCACCGGGTCGAGGGTGACGCAGCCGGTCTGCAGCACGTTAAGGCCGGAGTGCTGGTCGCGGGCCGGGTACGGGAAGTAGATCGGCACGCCGTCGATGGCTGCCACCAGCTCCCGGAAGCCCGCCAAGTCGACCTGGACGTAGTGGTGGATCGGGATGCCGAAGTAGTCCTTGAGCACCCCGATGAGGACGTCGGGGCGGCCGTTCCCCCGGGAGATGGCGACGTTGATGCGGGCGTGGTCGCCGGTGGTGCCGTAGGGCACCCAGAGGTCGCGGGGCAGCGACAGCAGCATGGCCTTCTGCTTCGCCGGGTCGATCCGCAGCACCATGATGGTGTCGGACAGGAACTCCGAGCCCCGCTTGCGCCGGACGGGGTCGTCGGGGTCGAGGCGGTCGGCGTTGTCGATGCCGACGACCAGGTAGTTCTGCGGCTCACCCGAGGTCTCCGGCGCCTCCAGGACGCTCGACAGCTCGACCCGGGGGATCTTCTCGGCCTTGCGGTAGAAGTAGCCGAACGCGGTGGCGGTAGCCGCCAGCGCCAGGCTGGAGAGGATCCCGCCGACGATGGTGAAGCGCTGCAGCCAGCCCCGGTGCGGCCGCTTCCGCCGCCCAGGTCGCTTCTCGCTTGAGGTGTCGTCCTCCGACTGGGCAGGCTCCTGGGACTTCCGTCGGAACTTCATCGGACCGGCAACCCCAGGTCGCGGGCGATGACCAGCCGTTGGATCTCGCTGGTGCCCTCGCCGATCTCGAGGATCTTGGCGTCGCGGTACTGCCGGGCAACGAGCGTCTCGTCCATGAAGCCCGAGCCGCCGAAGATCTGGGTGGCGATCCGGGTGGCCGTGACGGCCCCCTCGGTGGCGGTGAGCTTGGCGATGGCCGCCTCCCGCTTGTACGGCCGCCCGACGTCCCGCAGCCACGCCGCCTGGTAGGTGAGCAGCCGGGCGCTCTCGACCAGCGCGGCCAGGTCGGCGCACGCGAACGCCACCGCCTGGTTGGTACCGATCGGCCGCCCGAACGTGACCCGGTCGTTGGCGTAGCGCACCGACTCGTCGAGGCAGCACTGGATGACGCCGACCGCCAGCGCAGCGATGGCGATGCGGCCCTCGTCGAGGATCTCCAGGAACTGGGCGAAGCCCCGCCCCCGGGCCCCGAGCAGGTTGGCCTCGGGCACCCGGCAGTCACTGAACGAGAGGCCATGGGTGTCGGATGCGTGCCACCCCATCTTCCGGTACGGCGGCTGCACCTCGAACCCCGGAGTGCCGCTCGGCACGATGACGGCCGAGATCTCGGGCTGCCCGCCCTCGACGCCCGGCCCGGTGCGGGCGGTGACGGTGACCAGCGACGTGATCGGCGTGCCCGAGTTGGTGATGAACGCCTTCTCGCCGTCGATGACCCACTCGCCCGCGGCTTCGTCGAGGCGCGCGGTGGTGCGGGTTCCGCCGGCGTCGCTGCCTGCGTCCGGCTCGGTCAGCCCGAAGCCGCCGAGGGCCTGCCCGGCGCACAGGTCGGGCAGCCACTGCTGCTTCTGCTCCTCCGTGCCGAACCGGGCGATCGGCCCGGCGCCGAGGCCCACGCCCGCCTCCAGGGTGATCGCCAGCGACTGGTCGACCCGGCCGAGCTCTTCGATGGCGATGCACAAGGTGGTCAGGTCGGCGCCCCCGCCGCCGTATTCGACCGGGAACGGGATGCCGAACAACCCCAGCTCCCCCATCGCTTGCACCGTGGCGACCGGGAACGTGTGGTCGCGGTCCCACTCGACCGCATGCGGAGCGATCTCGGACGCCGCGAAGTCCCGCACGACCTCACGCAGTTGGTTCTGCTCGTCCGTGAACTCCAGATGCATGTCGGTCACCTTAGGAGGGGCCTGTGACAGTTAACGGGCAGCGGCTTGCCGCCGCGCCGGAAGGGGTGGTGGCCGGGGTGGTTGGCATGGGGGCACGGGCAATTCGGGACGGAGGAGAACTACCCGGTCCTAGGCTCCCGAGCATCTTGGGTACGACGGATTCCGCTGCGCTGGCCGTGGTGGGCGGCTGGCTGATGACCGACCTGGTCGACGTCACCAGCGACCTGACCGCACTCGAAAGCGAGGGCTGGTGGGCCGTGGTCCTGCCGTTCGACAGCCCGCCCATCTGCGCCCGATTCGCCACCGTGCGCCCGGCCCGCCCCTGGCCCGGGCCGGCCTGGGAGGGCCCAGCCGCCAGCGCTTGGGAGTCGTCGCTCGACGAGGGCAAGTTCTGCGCCGGTGTCGAGGCGATCCGGGAGTCGATCGCGGCGGGCGACGTCTACCAGGTCAACCTCACCCGCCGGCTCTCGGCCCCGCTCACCGGCAGGGCCCGACCCGAGGACCACGACGTCGCCGCCCTCGGAGCGGCGCTCGGCGCCGGCAACCCTGCGCCCTACTCGGCCGTCGTGCGGATCCCGTCGATCGGCTGCCATGTCGCGTCGGCTTCGCCCGAGCGGTTCCTCCGCCGCGACGGCCGCACGGTCGCCTCCTCCCCCATCAAGGGCACGGCGGCCACCCCCGACGAGTTCCTGGCCAAGGACCGGGCCGAGAACGTGATGATCGTCGACCTCGTCCGCAACGACCTGGGCCGGGTCTGCGAATGGGGCTCGGTCGAGGTCCCGGCTCTCTGCGCGGTCGAGCCCCATCCCGGCCTGGTGCACCTGGTGTCGACGGTGACCGGGCGGCTGCGGGCGGGCGTCGGCTGGGCCGACATCGTGGCCGCCACCTTCCCGCCCGGCTCGGTGACCGGGGCGCCCAAGCTCGCCGCCCTCGACGTCATCGCCCGCCTCGAACCCGTCCCCCGGGGCGTCTACTGCGGGGCCGTTGGCTGGGTCGACGCCGACCGCAGCTGCGGCGATCTCAACGTGGCCATCCGCACCTTCTGGATCGAGGACGGCCGCCTCCACCTCGGCACCGGCGGCGGCATCACCTGGGACTCCACGCCCGCCGGCGAGTGGGCCGAGACCGAACTGAAGGCTCACCGGCTGCTGCAGGTGGCCTCTCGGCCCGAGGCGTGAACCCCGGGCCGACCGGCCGCCGCCCACGGACCGCTAGGCACGCCGTGGTCGTCGATCACCGTCGAACTTCAGGTCCACTTCCGACCGTAATGGTCATCGACCACCGGTGGCTGGTCGGCCAAGATGCCAGAACGATGACGAACTCACCTGTAGAGAGCAATCGGGCGGTCTGGATCAACGGGGCGGTCGTCGACGCCGCCCACGCCACCGTCTCGGTGTTCGACCACGGCTACACGGTGGGCGACGGCGTGTTCGAGACCCTAAAGGTCATCGGCGGCAAGCCCTTCGCCCCGACCCGCCACTACGACCGCCTGCAGCGCTCGGCCCAGGGCCTGGGCCTCAACGTACCGATCAGCGCCGACAAGCTGCTGGTCGCCATGGAGGAGGTCATCGCCCTGGTGGGCCCGGATGCCGGCCGCATCCGGATCACGCTGTCGGGCGGGCCGGCGCCGCTGGGCTCGGGCCGGGGTGTCGAGGGGCCGACGCTCGTGGTCGTCGCCGCCAACGCCGCCCCGTTCGAGCCCGACACCACCGCCGTCACCGTCCCGTGGCCCCGCAACGAACACAGCTCCGTCGCCGGCCTCAAGACCACGTCCTACGCCGAGAACGTGGTCGCGCTGGCCGAGGCGGGCAAGGTCGGCGCCACCGAGGCCATCTTCCCCAACCTCGCCGGCAACCTCTGCGAGGGCACCGGCGCCAACGTCTTCGTCGCCATCGACGGGCGCTTCCTCACGCCGTCGCTCCTGTCGGGCTGCCTGGCCGGCGTCACCCGGGCGCTGCTGTTGGAGGAGGTCCCGGGCGCCGAGGAGGACGACCTTCCGATCGAGCGCCTCGCGGAGGCCGACGAGGTCATCATCACCTCCTCGGTGCGCGAGGTGCAGGCCCTCCGAGCCCTCGACGGCCGCCCCCTGCCCGGCGCCCGCGGCGAGTGGGTGCAGCGGGCCACGCAGGCCCTCGAAGCGCTCCAGGCCCGCACGCTCGATCCCTGAGCCGGAGCGGCCCTACGCGGGCCGTAGGTGGACGACGTCGCCGGTGGCGAGGGTGCGGAGGCGGCCGTCGGGGGTCTCGACCACCAGGTGGCCCTCGTCCGTGACGTCGACCGCCACGCCGTCGACGTCTTCGCCACCCAGGTCGACCCGCACCGGCCGGCCGAGCGTCGCCGACCGGGCCCGCCAGGCCTCGAGCAGCGCCCCGGGCGGCTGGACGTAGCGGCGGTCGAGGGCGATCAGGTAGTCGACCAGCAGGTCGGCCCGGTCGACCGGGGTCGGTGTGAGATGGTTCAGCGCCGTGGCGATCTCGGCCAGGTCCTCGGGCAGGTCAGCCGGCCACACCACGTTGATGCCGACGCCCACGACCACGGCCAGCCGCTCCCCCGCCGCGGGCGGACGGAAGCCGCCCGACGCCGTGGTCCCGGCGGGCCAGTCGGCTTCGGCCAGGATGCCGGCCAGCTTCCGGTCGCCGACGACCAGGTCGTTCGGCCACTTCAGCTCGGCCGACACCGCCCCGTGGGAGACGACGTCGACCGCCTCGGCCATCGCCAACCCCGCCGCCATCCCCACCAGGCCGGCGGCGCTGGCGGGAGGTCGCAACAGCACCGAGACCAGCAGCGACGCGCCCGGCGGTGCCTGCCACACCCGGCCCCGGCGACCCCGGCCGGCGCTCTGGTGGTCGGCGACCACGACCGTGCCCTCGGGGGCGCCGCCCCGGGCCAAGGCCATGGCGTCGCTGTTCGTCGAGCCCGTCGAGGCCAGCCACCGGACGTCCCGGAACCGGGTGTCGGCGAGCCGGGAGGAGAGGTCGTCAGGCGTCACGGGCCGAAGCGTACGGGCGTGTAGCGAACCTGCTCATGATTCGCCAGGTCGAGCCGAACGACCCTCTCCGCCTAGCCTCTGGGCCGTGCTCACGAAGATCTTGATCGCCAACCGGGGCGAGATCGCCGTCCGGGTCATCCGTGCCTGCCGGGAGCTGGGCATCACCTCGGTCGCGGTCTACTCGGACCTCGACCGGGACAGCCTCCACGTGCGCCTGGCGGACGAGGCCTACGCGCTCGGCGGCCAGACTGCGGCCGAGAGCTACCTCAACACCGACAAGATCCTCGAGATCATCGACCGCAGCGGCGCCGACGGCGTCCACCCCGGCTACGGGTTCTTCAGCGAGAACACCGACTTCGCCCGGGCCATCACCGCCCGCGGCGTCACGTTCATCGGCCCCCCGCCCGAGGCCATCGAGGTCATGGGCGACAAGGTGTCGTCCCGTATCGCCGCCCAGGAGGCGGGCGTGGCGGGGGTCCCGGGCACCACCGAGTTCCTGACCAGCGCCGACGAGGTCGTCGCCTTCGGCGAGGAGCACGGCTGGCCGGTCGCCATCAAGGCGGCCTACGGCGGCGGTGGTCGCGGCATGCGGGTGGTGCGCGACGCGGCGTCGGCGGCCGAGGCCTTCGAGTCAGCCCAGTCCGAGGCGCTGAAGGGCTTCGGGCGCAGCGAGTGCTACGTCGAGCGCTACCTCACCTGGCCGCGGCACGTCGAGATGCAGGTCTTCGCCGACACCCACGGCAACGCGGTGTGGGTGGGCGAGCGTGACTGCTCGGTGCAGCGCCGCCACCAGAAGCTCATCGAGGAGAGCCCGGCGCCGCTGTTCCCCAACGACATCCGCCAGGCCATGGGCGAGGCGGCGGTCAAGGTCACCAAGGCGTGCGGCTACGTCAACGCCGGCACGGTCGAGTTCCTGTTCCAGGACGGCGAGTTCTACTTCCTGGAGATGAACACCCGGCTGCAGGTCGAGCACCCCGTCACCGAGCTGGTCACCGGCCTCGACCTGGTGGCCGAGCAGATCCGGGTGGCCTCCGGGGAGCCGCTGAGCTTCAGCCAGGAGGACATCGAGCGGCGCGGCCACGCCATCGAGGTGCGGGTCAACGCCGAGGACCCGGCCGGCGGGGCCTTCCTCCCCTCCCCCGGCGCCATCACCAAGCTCCGGGTGCCGCAGGGCTTCGGGGTGCGCTGGGACGGCGGCTACGAGGCCGGCGACGAGGTCAGCCAGTTCTACGACAACCTGGTCGGCAAGCTCATCGTGTGGGGCGCCGATCGTGACGTCGCCATCGCCCGGATGCTGCGGGCGCTGGAGGAGTTCGACGTCAAAGGCATCGCCACCACCATCCCGGCCGACATCGCGGTGCTGCGCCACGCCGACTTCGTGGCCGGCGAGCACTCCACCAAGTGGGTGGAGGAGCGCCTCGACCTCTCGGGCACGTCGGCGCCGGCGCCGACCGGTACAGACGAGGCCGCGGCCGAGCCCAAGGTGCGCCGGGACGTGGACGTCGAGGTCAACGGGCGGCGCTTCTCGGTCAGCGTGTGGGTGCCGGAGTCCCAGGCCATGGCGGCCGTAGCGGTCGCCGGCGCGGGCCGGGCGGTGGCACCCCGGTCCAAGCGCTCGTCGTCGGCGGCGGGCGGTGCCGCCGGCAGCGGCGAGGTCACGGTCCCTATGCAGGGCACCATCGTGAAGGTGCTGGTCGCCGAGGGCGACACGGTCGAGGCCGGTCAGACGGTGTGCGTGCTCGAGGCGATGAAGATGGAGAACAACATCGCCGCCGACCGCGACGGCACCGTGAAGGACGTCAAGGTCGAGCCCGGCCAGTCGGTCGGCTCCGGCGACGTCGTCATCGTCATCACCTGATCGCGGCGTACGCCACTGCCGCGACCACGGCGGCCACCGGGTAGGCCGGCCACGCCGCGTCCACCAGCACCGGCGCGGTCGCAACGGCAGCGGCGAGGGCACCGACGGCCAAGGCTGCGTCGATTGCCACATGCCCCGGGCTGGGCGGCGTGTCCGCCTGGCCGATGCAACCACAGGTGGCCAACGGCGTCCCCGCCTGCAGCGCCGTCATGACGAACCAGGCGAACCCCAGGTAGCTGGCCGCCACCAGGGCCGCGAGCACCGGTCCCCCGACGACGACAGTCGCCGCGCCCAGCGCGACCTCAACGGCGGCACCCGCCCGCACCAGCCACGGCGCCGACGGCCACCCCACTGCCCGCAACGCCCCTGCGGTCCGGCTCGGGTCCACGACCTTGGCCGCCCCGGCGACCAGCACCAACAGAGCAGCTCCGGCCAGCCAACCGGCCAGGAACGTCGTCACGAAAGGACACGTTCCGGGCGCTGCGCCCGGAACGAAGGGTTCGTCGTCACTCGGCGGCTTCGGCCAGGGCTTCGGACAGCGACGGGTGGACGAGCAGGCTGTCGACGATGTCGGTGACCCGGAGGCCGTTGGTGACCGCCACCGCGATGATCGAGATGAGCTCGGCGGCCTGGCTGCCGACGATCGACCCGCCCAGCACCACGCCGGTGGCCGGGTCGGACAGGATCTTCACGAAGCCCCGCGGGTCGTCATTGATCAGGGCCTTCGCCGACGCCGAGAACGGCACCTTGGTGACCCGGATCTTGCGGCCCTCGGCGAAGGCGTCGGCCTCGGCCAGGCCCACGTCGGCGATCTCGGGCTCGGTGAAGATGGCCGACGCCGCCTTGTCGTAGTCGAGGTGGCGATGGCTGCGGGCCTGCTGGCCCATGACCCGCTCGGCGATCTTGCGGCCCTGCATCGACGCCACCGACGACAGCGGCAGCTTCCCGGACAGGTCACCCGCGGCATAGATGTGCGGGACGCTGGTGACGCAGTGGCGGTCGATCGTGACGAACCCGCCGTCGTCGACCTTCACGCCTGCGGCATCGAGGTTGAGGCCGTCGCTGTTGGGGATCGATCCGATGGCCAGCAGGGCGTGGCTGCCGATGGCGGCGCGGCCGTCGTCGCAGCGCACGGTGACGCCCGTCGGCGTCCGGTCGATGCCCTCGGCCCGGGCCCCCTTGAACAGCCGGACTCCCCGGCTGAGCAGCTCGGCCTCCAGCGCGGCCGCCACCTCGGGGTCCTTCTGGGGCAGCACCTGCTGACGGCTGACGATGAGGGTGACCTTGCTGCCCAACGACGAGAACATGTGCACGAACTCGACGCCGGTGACGCCCGAGCCGATGACCACGAGGTGCTCGGGGAGCTCGGCGGGTGGGTAGGCGTGCCGGGTGGTGAGGACCCGCTCGCCGTCGACGTCTGCCCAGTCGGGGATGCGGGGCCGGCTGCCGGTCGACATCAGCACGGCATCGGCCTCGAACTCCACCTCGCCCTCGGCGGTGACGACCTTGACGCGATGGGGGTCGACGAACGAGCCGGTGCCCTTCACCATGCGGACACCCTGGCTCTCGAGCAGTCGGACGACGTTGCCCTCCAGCCGGGATTCGATCTCCTGGATGCGGGTCTTGAGCGCCTCGAAGTCCAGGTGGGCGTCGGTGTCGCTGAGGCCCATCCCCCGGCTGCGCTCGATCATCCCCATGGCCCCGGCCGTGGCGATCATGGCCTTGGACGGGATGCAGTCCCACAGGTGGGCCGCCCCACCCACGATGTCGCGCTCGATCAGCGTGACCTCCGCCCCCAGGCGGGCTGCGGTGGTGGCAGCAGTGTTCCCTGCGGGCCCCCCGCCCACGATCACGAAGCGCACAGGCATGGAGCAGAGCGTACAGACGTCCCGTGGCCGGGCTGGCCACGGGACGTCACATCTGACCTGGAGATTGCGTTGAGAGCCTCAGCCGAGGGGCTGGTGGGGCCGCTTCATGTAGTAGCGGTCGCCACCCAGGTCCTCGCGCTGGTCCGGGTCGACGTCCTTGGCCCGCCAGTAGTGGGCGACGACGGCCTTGTTGGTGAGCGTGAGGTCGTCGATCGGCGCACCGCCGTTGACCATCTGCGGGTGCCAGAGCACCACGTCGCCGGCGTTGCCCTGGTAGTCGGTGGGGGTCAGCTCCCGCTCGGCGAGCTCCTTGGCTAGGTACTTGTCGTAGTCGCCGAGCTCGGCCTTGATGGCGTTGAGGCGCCCGTCCGAGAAGTGGTACGGCGGGATGGTGTGGCTGCCCGGGTAGAAGCGGAACGGGCCGGCGGCCGGCTTGGTGTCCTCGAGGAGCACCATGGCCGCGACCATCTTCCCGGGCTCCGGCGGCGACACGTAGAAGGTGTCGACGTGGGGGCGCTGCTCGCTGCCGCGCTCCATACTCAGGCTGTTGCAAACGATCGGCGCGCCTTCGAGCAGGTCGTCGAGGACCTCGACCAGCTCGGGGTCGAGGAGGGTCTCCCGGAGCAGCTCCGACTCCAGGTACAGGTCGTTGAGGCGGTATGGCTTCGCCCGACCCCGGTCGGTGGCCTTGACGAACGGGATGCGCTTCTCCCGGCTCGTGCCGGTGAACACGTCGATGACCAGCCCGTGGTCGTCCTTCTTACGCTCCCGCCACAGCGCATCCATTTGGCCATTGATCTCGCGGACACGGCCATGGGGCATGAACCGCGGAAGGACCAGGAAGCCCTGCTCCTGCCAGTCGGCCAGCTGCTCGTCGCTGAGCACCTTGCGCTCGCCGGGCGGGCCGGAGAGGCTCCCGGTGGCGACATCTGCCGAGGTCACATGTTGCGCAGAATCAGCGTTTGCGGAACGCGTTCTTTTGCTGAATAGACGACGGCGGGCACGTGTTATGACACTCATGGCGGGCTTTCCCAACGAAGTTCTCGATGCCCACCGGAGCGGAGATGGTAGCTACACCGTCGGCCTAATTAGTGGATATCACTTGAGCAGGCGCTGCAGGCGGTCGCCGATCGGCGAGTACTTCACGATGCAGACCACCGCGCGGACGCCGTCCCGCCAGCCGATCTTCTTGCCGTCGTCGTAGGTCCGGCCGGCGTAGCTGATGCCCAGCTCGTAGACCCGCCAGCCCGCCTTGGCCACCTTGGCGGTGACCTCGGGCTCGAAGCCGAAGCGGTCCTCTTCGATCTCGATCGACTGGATCACCTCCCGCCGGAAGACCTTGTAGCAGGTCTCCATGTCGGTGAGGTTCAGGTTGGTGAACATGTTCGACAGGGTCGTCAGGAACTTGTTGCCGACCGAGTGCCAGAAGTAGAGGACCCGGTGGGCCTGACCGGCCAGGAAGCGCGACCCGTAGACCACGTCGGCCTGGTTGCTGAGCAGGGGCTGGACCAGCGCGCCGTACTCAGCCGGGTCGTACTCCAGGTCCGCGTCCTGCACCACCACGTAGGCGGCGGTCGCCTCGCTGAAGCCCCGGCGCAGCGCCGCGCCCTTGCCCTGGTTGGTGCCCTGGTGGAAGACCCGCAGCTTCTCGTAGCCCGGCTGGTCGACCAGGTCGGAGAGCACCTTGCGACTGCCGTCGGTCGACCCGTCGTCGACCACCACCACCTCGGCGGTCCACGGCGAGGCCAGGACACGGTCGATGAGGGACGCCACCGTCCCTTCCTCGTTGTAGCAAGGCACGACGACTGACAGGCACGGTTCGATGTTTCCCAGGGGTCCCACGAGTGGGACATGTTAGAACCCCCTACCTAGGCTGCCGGACGTGAGCGAGCGCGACGCGAACGAGACGCCGGACCTCGACGCCTGGCGGGCGGCTGCATCCCAGGACCTGAGGGGTGCCGACCCCGATGAGCTGGTGTGGCACACGCCTGAGGGCATCGACGTGAAGCCGCTCTACACGGCGGCCGACGTGGACGGGCTCGACCCGGCCACGGTCGACTCGCTGCCCGGCTTCGAGCCGTTCGTGCGGGGCGTGCGGGCCACCATGTACGCCAACCGGCCGTGGACGATCCGCCAGTACGCCGGGTTCTCGACCGCCGAGGAGTCGAACGCCTTCTACCGCCGCAACCTGGCGGCCGGGCAGATGGGCCTGTCGGTGGCGTTCGACCTGGCCACGCACCGGGGCTACGACAGCGACCACCCCCGGGTGGAGGGCGACGTGGGCAAGGCGGGCGTGGCCATCGACTCGGTCGAGGACATGAAGATCCTCTTCGACGAGATCCCCCTCGACAAGATGTCGGTGTCGATGACCATGAACGGCGCGGTGCTGCCGACGCTGGCGTGCTTCATCGTGGCCGGCGAGGAGCAGGGCGTCGATCAGGCCCAGCTCAGCGGGACCATCCAGAACGACATCCTCAAGGAGTTCATGGTCCGCAACACCTACATCTATCCCCCCGAGCCGAGCATGCGGATCGTGGCCGACATCATCGAGTACACGGCCGCCAACATGCCCCGGTTCAACTCGATCTCGATCTCCGGCTACCACATGCAGGAGGCCGGCGCGACCGCCGAGCAGGAGCTGGCGTTCACCATCGCCGACGGCCTCGAGTACGTGCGGTTCGCCATCGACCGGGGCCTGGACATCGACAAGTTCGCGGGTCGCCTCTCCTTCTTCTTCGCCATCGGCATGAACTTCTTCATGGAGGTCGCCAAGCTCCGCGCCGCCCGCGTCCTGTGGCACCGGGTGATCTCCCAGTTCGACCCGAAGGACCCCCGGTCCGCCATGCTGCGGACCCACTGCCAGACCTCGGGTGTCTCCCTCACCGAGCAGGACCCGTACAACAACGTGGTGCGGACGGCCTACGAGGCCATGGCCGCCGTGCTGGGCGGCACCCAGAGCCTGCACACCAACAGCTTCGACGAAGCGCTGGGCCTGCCGACCGATGCGTCAGCCCGCATCGCCCGCAACACCCAGTTGATCCTTGCCGAGGAGACCGGCGTGCCCAACGTGGTCGACCCGCTCGGCGGTTCGTACTACGTCGAGTCGCTGACCGCGGCGCTGGTCGACAAGGCGTGGGCGCTGATGGAGGAGGTCGAGTCGCTGGGCGGCATGACCAAGGCCGTCATCTCCGGCATGCCCAAGCTGCGCATCGAGGAGTCGGCGGCGCGCCGCCAGGCCCGGGTCGACCGGGGCGAGGAGGTCATCGTCGGCGTCAACAAGTACCAGCCGTCGAACCCCGAGCACGTCGACATCCTCGCCATCGACAACACCAAGGTGCGGGAGCAGCAGATCGCCCGGCTGGAGCGAGTGCGGTCGACCCGGGACGAGGCCGCGTGCCACGCGGCGCTGCAAGCCCTGACCGAGGGGGCCCGGGGTTCCGGGAACCTGCTGGAGCTGTCGGTCGCCGCGGCCCGGGCGCGGGCGACGGTGGGCGAGATCAGCGCCGCCATGGAGGAGGTCTTCGGGCGGCACAAGGCGGAGATCCGCTCGATCCACGGGGTGTACGGGTCGGCCTACGAGGGCGATGCCGAGTTCGCGGCAGTGCAGGCCGACATCGACGAGTTCGCCGAGGCCGAGGGCCGGCGCCCCCGGATCCTGGTGGTGAAGCTGGGCCAGGACGGCCACGACCGGGGCGCCAAGGTCATCGCCACCGCGTTCGCCGATCTGGGCTTCGACGTCGACGTCGGCCCGCTGTTCCAGACGCCGGCCGAGGCCGCCCGGGATGCGCTCGACAACGACGTCCACGTGGTCGGCGTGTCGTCGCAGGCCGCGGGGCACAAGACCCTGGTGCCCCAGCTCCTCGAGGAGCTGCAAGCCATCGGGGGCGGCGACGTGGTGGTCGTGTGCGGCGGCGTCATCCCACCCCAGGACTACGAGTCGCTGCGCTCCGCCGGCGTCGCCGCCATCTTCGGCCCCGGCACCAACATCCCCACCGCCGCCCGCGAAGTCCTCTCCCTGCTGCGGGCGAAGCGCCCTGCGGCGTAGCCGCCCGCCTGTCCTCAACTGTCACAGGCGCCTCGTAAGGTTCGTCCCGTGACCGAGACTGCGCCTTCCGAGCTGGCCGACGCCCTGCTTGCGGGGGATCGGCGGGCGTTGGCGCGGTCGATCACGTTGGTGGAGTCGACACGGGCTGACCACCGGGCCGAGGCGGTGGCGCTGCTCGACGCCGTGCTGCCGGCCACCGGGAAGGCTGTGCGGGTGGGCATCACCGGTACGCCGGGCGCCGGGAAGTCGACCTTCGTCGAGGAGCTGGGCACCCGGCTCACGGGGGAAGGGCACCGGCTCGCGGTGCTGGCCATCGACCCGTCCAGCCGGCGCAGCGGCGGCTCGATCCTCGGCGACAAGACCCGCATGGAGCGCCTCGCCCGCGACCCGCAGGCGTTCATCCGGCCCTCGCCGTCGGGCGGGGCGCTGGGCGGCGTGGCCCGGCGCACCCGGGAGGCGGGGCTGCTGTGCGAGGCCGCCGGGTTCGACGTGGTGGTGGTCGAGACCGTCGGTGTGGGTCAGTCCGAGGTGGCCGTCGCCGACATGGTCGACTGCTTCGTGCTCCTGGCGGCGCCCGGCGGTGGCGACGAGCTCCAGGGCATCAAGCGGGGGATCATGGAGCTGGCTGACGTCGTGGTGGTCAACAAGGCCGACGGCGACCTGCAGCCCGCGGCGACTCGGGCCGTGGCCGACTACCAGCACGCAGTGCACCTGCTGCGCCCCAAGCACCCCGGCTGGCAGGTGCCGGTGCTCCCCGTGTCGGCACTGACCGGCACGGGTGTCGACGAGACGTGGACCGCCATCGAGGGCTGCGTCGATCACCTCCGGGAGACCGGCGACCTCACCAAGCTGCGGTCGTCCCAGGCCGTCGCCTGGATGTGGGACGAGATCCGCGAGACCCTGCTCGACAGCTTCCGCCGCGACCCCTCGGTCGCCGCCCGCTGGCCCGAGATCGAGACCGCCGTCCGCGACGGCCGCCTCTCCCCCGCTTCGGCCGCCCGCACCCTCCTCGGCGACGAGGAGGACAGGTCCTAGGCGCCGAGGATCTTCGCCTTGACGTTGGTGACGAAGGCGTCCCATTCGAAGGTTTGGGCGCGAGCCTCCGCGGCCTCGGCCATCCTGCGCCGCAAGCCTGGGTCCTCGACGAGGCGGACCGTGGCGGTGACCAGCTCCTCGGTGGTGGTGAACCGGAAGCCCGAGACTCCCTCCGCGACGATCTCGGCCTGACCGGCGGCGTCGATGACCACGGGCACGGCCCCGGCCGACATCGCCTCGACCGTGGTGATGCCGAAGTGCTCCTGGCGCTCCGGGTGCCGCTTCGGGTTCTCGCCCATCCCGGCGGCGTGCCAGAAGATCGAGGCCTCGCCGTAGAGGCGGGCCAGCTCGGCACCCGTGGCGTCGCGGTGCAGCGTCACCGGCAGCCCCTCGGCCGCCGCCCGCACCCGCTCGAAGTAGGCCTCGTGCTCCGGGGCACAGCCTCCGACCAGGTGCAACGACCACTCCGAGACGTCGATCGCCTCCTGCTCCCGCAGCTGCCGGAAGGCCTTGACCATCTCCAGCTGCTTCTTGTTGTGGCCGGTGCCGGGCACGAAGAACCGACCGACGGCGAGGATCATCGGCCGCTTCTCATACGGCAGGAACGACGTCACCGGTGGGTAGAGCACGTCGCTCCCGCGCCGCCACATCCGCTTCACCCACTCCTGGGTGTACGTCGAGTTCGAGAGGACCCGGTCGTAGCTGTCGAGGGCGTCGAACCGGTTGCCCTGCTCGCTGGCCAGCACCGGCACGGCCCGGCCCACCAGCGAGCGCCAGCCCGTCCCGCCGTACCAGCCGGCCAGCGGCACGCCCAGGACCCGGGTGTCGGCGCCCAACCCCAGTGAGCTGGGCTGCCACACGGCGCTCTCCAGCCCCACGGTCACGCCGCGGCCGGTATCGCCCGCCGCCGGCAGGTCGACCTCGAACGTCAGCGGCACCACCCGCCGGCGGTCGACCCGACCGAGCGGCGCGGTGATGGTGGCCCGCCCGAGCACCTCGTCGCCGAGGGTCACGATGGCCTCGATCGGGGTCACCGCCGCGGGCACGTAGCGCCCGAGCAGCAGCGTCACGCTGTAGCGACCGGCCTTCGGCGCCTGCAGGACCAGCTCGGCGTCGCCGGCCGACCAGTGCACTGTGTGCAGCCGCTGGGGCTCGGGGGCGTAGAAGCCGTCGCCCAGCCCGACCTGCACGCCGCCCGACAGGCCGAGCCGCCGCAGTCGCGTCACCATCCCACCGAGCGCTCGCTGGACGGCCGACGGCCGAAACCCGGGGAAGTGCACCACGTAGACGCCGCGGCGGGCCCGGTTGGCATCGCGGCTCAGGAAGGAGGCGTTGACGAACAGGTCGTAGGGGGTGGTGGCCTCGGCCACCGCGCCAGCCACGTCGGTCTCGACCTGCTCGACGGTGATGCCCCCGAGGTCGAGCTGCAGCCGCTCACCCAGCCACTTCAGGTCGACCGGCTCGTGGGCCAGCAGCGTGACGTCGTGGTCCTCGGCCAGCGCCGCGGCGATCCCGGCAGCGAACTTCTCCCCGCCGCCCGCGGTCCCCCAGTACCGGTCGTAGACGGCAATCTTCATCATTGCGCTTTCGTGTGGGGCGCCCTCGGGCGAGGGGTCAGGCGGGTTCGGATCGTCTCGTCGCCCACCGTCGCCGCCCGACGGATGCGGCGCCGAGCCACCAGCCCGGCCGGCAGCAGCCGACCCAGGCCGGCCAGCGACTTCAGGCGCCGCAGCACCTGGGTCGGGTTCGGCCGGCGGGCCCGGAGCACCGGGCGCACCAGGTCGCGCCGAGCGTACGACAGCGTCACCAGCAGATAGCGCCATAGTGCGTGCGTCACCATGTCACGGGGCGCGTCCTTCACCAACATGTAGAGCCGGTTGCGCTCGACGTAGTGCTGGAACATGGCCGAGCCCTCGCCGGTGAACGCCGAGTGGATGTGCCGCACCCGGGCCTCGGGAACGTAGCGGTACCGCCAACCCCGGGTCTGTCCCCGCCACGACAGGTCGGTGTCCTCGTAGTAGAGGAAGAACCGCTCGTCGAACAGCCCGACGTCGGCCAGGTAGGCCGGCCGGAACAGGACGCTGCCACCACACCAGGCGAAGACGTCCTCCGGCTCGTCGTACTGGCCCTCGTCGACCTCGAGGTAGCCGCGGTCGGCGCCGTAGCCGTCGTCGAACACCAGGGACCCGACGTTGTTGACGATGTCCCGGGCCTCGCCGCCACCCAACGGCACCTCGTGCCAGGACGGCTCGGTCCCGACCTCGGCGACGACCTCGTGCGCCCCGCACCGCAGGGTCACGGACTTCGCCGCCTCCGCCGCCAACCGCACCGACGCGACCGACCCGGGCAGCGGCACCCGCACCACGGCGTCGCCCCGGGTCCACTCGAAGGTGCCGTCCCGGCCGTGCTCGATGCCCCAGCCGCCCTCGGCGACCTGTGCGTCGCGCCAGCGGTCGACGCCGTCGACCCGCACGCCGCTGACCATGACCCCCAGCTCGCGGCTGTCGGCGACCCCCGGCACGAACGTCGGCGAGGCGACCGCCACGTCGACGAAGCGATCGGCGAACAGCATCCGGGCCGACACCGCGCCCAGCCCGTCGTCGGCGGCCAACGCCGTGACCATCGCCCGGAGCCAGTCGGCCTCCACGAACGCGTCCGGGTTGACCAGGCCCACGTAGTCCACACCGTCGAGGTCCCGCAGCCCGAGGTTGTTGCCCGGGAACCCGGTGTTGGCCGAGTTCCGCAGCACCCGCACTGCGGGGAACCGCTCGGCGACTACTCGCTCGCTGCCGTCGGTCGAGACGTTGTCGACGACGACCAGGTCGAGGCGCTCGGCAGGCCAGTCGAGCTTGCTCAGCGCCTCCAGGCAGCGGACGACCAGCTCGCCGCCGTTGTAGTTGAGGACGACCAACCGGACCCGCGGCACAGAGGCCACGGGGGTCGCCGGCGGCGGCGACGGGTCAGCCGTCGACATCCGGCACGTCGGCCGCCAGGTCGCCCAGGTCGTCGTCCGAGGCGAGCTGCCGGCCCGCCACGTAGTGCGAGGGCGGCACGCCGACCTGGAGCTCGATCCGGCGCACCCGTTCCAGCGTGCGCTGGGTGATGGTGCGGTGGGCGGCGATGGCGTCGGCCATGAAGCCGAGCACGAACACCTGGATCGACGCGACGAGCAGGATGCCGCCGAGCAGCAGCGACTGGAGGTGACCCGAGCGGTCGCCGTTGACCAGCCAGTCCCAGACGAACGGCGCCCAGGCGCCGAGCGACAGGAGCCCGAGGATGATCCCGACCATCGAGAACACCCGGAGCGGCTCGTAGCTGGTGTAGATGCGGAAGATCGCGCCCATGTTCCGGCGGATGTAGGTCCACATCGAGCCGAACAGCCGGGACTCGCGGGTCTTGTCGTTGGTGCCGACCGTGACGTGGCTGATCGCCACCAGGCTCTTGCCGGCCTGGATCAGCGACTCGAGCGTGTAGGTGAACTTGTCGACCACCGTCAGCCCGAGCGCGGCCTCGCGGTTGTAGGCCCGGAAACCGGACGTGGCGTCGGGCACCGTGGTGTCGGAGGCCTGGCGCAGCACCCAGCTGCCCAACCGCTGCAGCCGCTTCTTGGCGAACGAGAAGTGCTCGATCGCCATGACGTTGCGGTCGCCGACCACCATGTCGGCGTCGCCGCCGAGGATGGGCTTGACCAGCTGGGGGATGTCGGCAGCCGAGTACTGGTTGTCGGCGTCGGTGTTGACGATGACGTCGGCGCCCAGCTTGAGGCAGGCGTCGAGGCCGGCCTGGAAGCCGGACGCGAGGCCCTTGTTGTTGGTGAGCCGCACGACGTGGTCGACACCGCACTCGATGGCGACCTCGACCGTCCGGTCGGTGGAGCCGTCGTCGATGATGAGCCACTCGACCTCGTCGAAGCCGTCGACTTTGCGAGGCAGGTCGCCGAGCGTGGCCGGGAGCTGCGCTTCTTCGTTGAGACAGGGGATCTGGATGATGAGTTTCATGTGGGGTCCCGCCCGCAGGGGCGCCGCGTCCGATTCTGCCACACCGTTCGGGCCGGTCTGGCGGTGGGCGGTAAACTCGCCCTCCGTGCCCGAACCCACCCCTACGGCCGAACGGGAAGCCGACGCCGCGGACCCAGTGGACGCAGCGGAGACACCCGAGCCCGCGGACACCCCGACCGACCCGAACGCACTCGCCGGAGGCGACGGAGGCGACGAGAACGGCCAGCGGTTCGGCGCCTACTACTACGCCCACGACTGCGGCATCCCCTACGAGCGGTCGGACCACTGGCTCACGTTCTTCGGCGGGATCGCCGACCGGATCGTCCGCGACCTGAAGCCGACCAGCTCGCTCGACGCCGGCTGCGCCATCGGCCTGCTGGTCGAGCAGCTGCTGAACCGGGGGGTGCAGGCCGAGGGCGTGGACATCTCCGAGTACGCCCACGACCAGATGCCCGAAGAGGTGCAGAAGCACTGCTGGGTGGCCTCGCTGACCGAGCCGATCGAGCGGCGCTTCGACCTCGTGACCTGCATCGAGGTGGTCGAGCACATGCCGCCCGGCGACGCCGCGGCCGCCATCGCCAACCTGTGCGCGGCATCCGACCGGGTGCTGCTGTCGTCGTCGCCCTACGACTACGGCGAGCCCACCCACCTGAACGTGCAGCCGCCCGAGTACTGGTCGTCGCTGATGGCGGCCAACGGCTTCGTGCGGGACTTCAACTACGACGCCTCGTACCTCACGCCGTGGGCCACGCTCTACGTCCGCCACTCGGGCGACCTGCCGGAGGTCGTGCGGGACTACGACCGGGTCTGGTGGCGCCTCCACAGCGAGGTCGCCGAGGTCCGGGCCAAGATCCTCGAGCTGCAGGACGCCCTCGACGTCCTCGACACCAACGACCAGCAGGGCTCGCTGCGCAAGCAGAACGCCGAGCTGAAGGAAGAGGTCCTGCGCCTCCGCGACGAGCTCATCGGCAAGGACGCCGAGCTGGGCGGCGCCCGGGGCCGCATCGCCGAGATGGATGCTCACATCCAGCGCTACGAGTCGATGCGCCAGCGCCTGGAGGCCATCCTCGGCTCCAAGTCCTGGCGGCTGATCTGGGCCGCAGGCGCGCCGGTGCGCAAGCTGCGGCAACCGGGCCAGTAGCAGGCCGAGCAGGAAAGCAGCCGGCCCGTGCGCTTCTCGATCGTCACCCCCGTCTACGACCCGCCCGCCGAGGTCCTCGAGGCGATGCTCGCCTCGGTCCAGGCCCAGACCTTCGGCGACTGGGAGCACCTCCTCGTCGACGACGCCTCGCCCGCCCCCCACGTGCAGGACATCCTGCAGAAGGCGGCCAAGAAGGACCCCCGGGTCAAGGTGCACCGGCGGGCGGCCAACGGTGGCATCGTCGCCGCCTCCAACGATGCGCTGGCGATGGCGGCCGGCGAGTTCGTGGCCCTGCTCGACCACGACGACGAGCTGCACCCCGATGCCCTGCAGCTGATGCACGAGAAGCTCGCCGCCAACCCCGAGGCCGACTACGCCTACAGCGACGAGGACAAGATCGACGAGCGTGGCGTGCACTCGGCCGCGTTCTTCAAGCCGGGGTGGTCGCCCGACCGCTTCCGGACCCAGATGTACACCTGCCACCTGAGCGTCCTGCGCCGCAGCCTGGTCGACGACGTCGGGGGCTTCCACGACGGCTTCGAGGGGTCGCAGGACTGGGACCTGGTGCTGCGGGTCACCGAGCAGGCGCGGGCCGTGGTCCACGTGCCCGAGGTCCTCTACCACTGGCGGACGCTGCCCACGTCGACGGCCAGCGCCAACGCCCAGGAGGCCAAGCCCTACGCCTTCGAGGCCGGCACCCGGGCGCTCCAGGCCCACTGCGACCGCATCGGGTTCGAGGCCAACGTGGTCGCCGACCCGACGCTCGGCGGCGTCTACCACCTGCAGCCGGCGCTCAAGGACCACCCGAAGGTCAGCATCGTCATCCCGACCGCGGGAACCCCCCGGGAGATCCGGGGCGAGACGAAGACGCTGATCACCCACTGCCTGCGCAGCGTCGTGAACACCTCGACCTACGACAACTACGAGTTCGTGGTCGTCGCCGACGACACCGTCTCGGTGGAGACCGTGGTCGAGATGCAGGAGATCGCCGGGAACCGCCTGCGGATCGTCCCGTTCAAACGGCCGTTCAACTACTCGCAGAAGATCAACGCCGGCGCCATCGCCAGCCGGGGCGAGTACCTCCTCATGCTCAACGACGACATGGAGGTCATCAGCCCGGATTGGATCGAGCGGCTGCTGATGTACGCCCGCCAGCCGGGCATCGGGGCGGTCGGGGGCAAGCTGTTCTTCGGTGACGGGCGCATCCAGCACGCCGGCGTGGTGTTCCTCCCGTCGGGGCCGGGCCACGTGTACCGGGGCTTCGCCCGCGACTACACCGGCTACTACGCCAACGCCCTGGTGGCCGCCAACTACACCGCCGTCACCGGCGCCTGCACCATGTCCCGGAAGGCCGTGTACGAGCAGGTCGGCGGCCTGTCCCCCCGGTTCCCGATGAACTTCAACGACATGGACTACTGCCTGAAGCTGCGGTCCAAGGGCTACCGGGTCGTGCTCGATCCCGACTGCCAGCTGTTCCACTTCGAGTCGTCGAGCCGCTCGCCCACGGTGGTCGATTGGGAGCACCACCTCCTCGACGACCGGTGGCTGCACACGTTCGAGCGGGACCCCTACTACAACCCGAACTTCGGCCCGGACTCGGTGGACTTCATCCCGCCCGTGTACCTGGCCGACGGGTCGATCACCTAGGCCGGCGTCGTCGGAGCAGAGGCGCAGGGTGGGCACGACGATCGATACCGAACCAGCCGTCGAGGACGAGGGCGCGGCCGGCGAGGAGGCCGCCGCGGCCGAGGGTGAGTCGACGGCGCCGGGCACCGCGACGACCCCGTCGTCCCGCGGGGTGCGCGGCCTGCCCGCCGCCGCGGGCGACCTGGTCCGCCGCCACCAGCTGTTCGCGCTGGCGCTGCTGATCGGCGCGCTCCCCCGGCTCGGCGCGGTGCTGGGCTACCGCCCGGCGATGTGGTTCAACGATGCCTTCGAGTACCTGGGCGTCGCCCGCCGCTTCGAGCCGTACCCGATCCGCCCCAACGGCTACAGCGCCATGCTGCGAGTGCTGCAGCCTTTCCACAGCTTCGCCCTGGTCACCGTCGTGCAGCACCTGATGGGCCTGGTCATCGCCGGGCTGCTGTACGCCCTGCTGCGGCGGTGGGGGCTACCGGCCTGGCTGGCGACGCTCGGCGCCCTGCCGCAGCTGCTCGACGGCAACCAGGTCCAACTCGAGCACGTGATCCTGTCCGACACGCTGTTCCTGCTGCTGCTCGTCGGCGGGCTGGTCCTGGTGGCGTGGCGGGCGCAGCCGACCACCCTCCAGGCCGCGGCCGCCGGGCTCCTGCTGGCGGGCGCCACGCTGACCCGGGTCGTGGGCCTTCCCCTGCTGCTGCTCGCCTGCGGCTGGCTGGTGGTCCGCCGGGTGGGCTGGAGACCGGTGGTGGCGTTCCTCGTGCTGGCCGCGGTGCCGCTGGTCGGCTACGCCAGCTGGTTCAAGGCGGAGCACGGCCAGTTCGCCCTCACCACCAGCGACGGCGTCTTCCTCTACAGCCGGGTCGCGATCTTCGCCGACTGCGACAAGATCCACCCGCCGAAGCACCTGGCCATGATCTGCGAGGACACCGAGCCCGACAGCCGGGGCGACGCCTCGTCGGACTACCTCTGGCACCCGACGGGGCTCAACCGGATCCCCGGCACCCAGCAGGAGCCGATGCTCCCGCTCGAGCGCTTCTCCGCCGACCGCAACACGCCGGCCGGCGAGTTCGCCCGCAAGGCGATCCTCGCCCAGCCCTTCGACTACCTGCGGGTCGGCACGAAGGACATCGTCCGCACGTTCCAGTGGGGCCGCGAGGCGTTTCCCAACGCGGGCGCGTACTCGCAGTTCCCGTTCGGCGGCCACCTGCACGGCATCCCCAAGGACCGGGTGTTCATCCCCGGTGCGACCGCCCGCGAGGACACCACGGCCTACGAGCACGGCAAGGCCGACACCCGGCGCATCCAGCCGTTCGCCGACTGGATGGCCTGGTACCAGAAGCTGACCGCCGTCCGGGGCCCGTTCCTGCTGGTCATCCTGCTCGTCGGGACCGCCGGCGTCGTCCTCGCCGTGCGGTACCGCAAGACGACCACGGTGGGCGGGCCACTCGGCCTGTTCTGGCTGGTGGCGATGGCCTTGGTGGTGATCCCCCCGTTCACCGCCCAGTACGACCTGCGCTACGTGATACCCGCGGTGCCCACCGGAGCGGTGGCCGCGGCCTGCGCGGTGTTCGTGGCGATGTCCCGATCGTCGGGCTCGGCGTCCTCGGCCTCACTGTCGCCGGACGGCTCCGACGACGACAGCCGCCAGAGCGCCACCACCTGAAGCGCCAGGCCCACGAGGGCGCCGAGGAGGAGCAGGCCGAGCACCGCGCGCGGCCTGCCGATGCCACCGGCGCCGAGCGCGTCACGCAGCTCGGTGAGCGGGTGCACCGGCTCGACCCCGGTCCGCACCCGGATCCAGCGCCCGACGGTCATCACCGTGATCGCTGCCTGGATCCCCACGATGGCGGCGCCGACCATGGCGCCCCAGCGGCCCCGGAAGGCCATCACGGCCAGCGCGACGCCGAGGGCGATCGCGGGCAGGACCCCGAACATGTAGCGGGGATGCGGCGCCCCGGTCTGGGACACGAACCCTGCCAGCTGCACCCAGGCGACCAGCGGCATCGCCACCACGAACCCGACCAGCGCCAACTGGGAGAGCCGGTCCGCCGACCAGCCGCCGAACGGCTGGCGCTCCCGCACCAGCCGGACCATCGCCAGCACGGCGCCGACCGCGACGACGGCGACCACGACGGCGAGGACCTTGCGCTCGTACCACCCGAAGTACGGGAGCGACGCCCAACCGCCGGCGTTCTCGGTCCGCACGAAGAGGTCGGGGAGGCTCAGCCGGTCGGTGAGGTAGCTCCAGGGCGTGTACTTGTCCACCCGGTGGAGGAACTCGAGGTTGCCGTTGATGCCGGCGAAGTCGCCGTACTCCCGCTTGTTGCGCAGGTAGAACCACCCCGAGGTCACCAGCACGGTGGCCACCGGCACCAGCGCGAGGCCGGCGGCGTTCAGCACCCGCCGCCGCCTCGATCCCGCCGTCCGCCAGAGGCCGGCGCACGCCAGGGCGCCGCAGCACAGGGCGACGATGCCGAGGCCGCTGAACCGCGTCGCCATCGTCAGGCCGGACCCGATCGCCACGGCCGCCACGTTCCAGCGGGTCGGCCGGTCGACCAGCGCGGCGGCAGCGCCGACGTAGGCCAGCACCAGGGTCGCGACCGCGAGCATGTCGTTGTGGACGAAGGACGCCGTGAAGACGTAGGTCGGAACGGTGGCCACCAGGCCGGCGACCAGCACCATCGCCTCGGAGCGCCGCCGCTCCCCCGTGCGGAAGCCCCGCAGCACGGTGCCGGCGAACAGGGCGGCCAGCGCCACTGCCGCCGCCCCGAGTGCCACCGAGAGCCCACGGGTCAACCGGATGCCGGCGTAGGGGTGCCCGCTGTCGCGGCCCCAGCGCAGGATCGGCCCGGCCACCACGTAATACAGCGGCGGGTGGTTGGCGGTGAAGTAGCGGGTCGGCCGCTGCCCGGGGAGCTGCACCTCGACCAGCTCGTCGACGTTCGGGATCTCGCCGTCGGTGACGCGCAGTGCGTAGCCGGCGTGCGAGCTCTCGTCGGCCGGCACGAACGGCGGCACGGCGAAGACGAAGAGCACGCCGATGCAGAGGAAGGTGACGACCGCGCCGGCGACGCCCATCCGGACGAGCGTGCGGGTCCGGGGGGTCACGGGCGGCGGCGCCTCAGGATCCGACTGCGGCCAGCTCGGCGCCGGGAGCCGCCGCCGGGGACGTCTGGGCCTCGCCCTCGACCGCGGGCGAGCGACCCGCCGACCACAGGGCCTTCGCCTGCAGGCCGATGCCGACGGCGCAGCCGAGGAGCAGCAGGGTGAGCACCGCCCCCGGTGCGGGGATGTCGGCGGCGGCGAGCGACCGCTCCCACTGCCGCAGCGGGTTCACCCGCGGCAGGAGCAGCCGGTCGTTCAGCCAGCGCCCCCCGGTGGTGACCACCAGGTAGGTCTGGAAGCTGATCGCCACGACACCCAGCCCGGCGCCCCACATGCCCTTGAAGCCGCGCATGGCCGCCGCGACGACGACTGCGACCGCCGGCAGCACCGCGAAGAGGTACCGCGGGTTGGGCGTGCCGGTCTGCGCCACGTAAAGGGCGAGCTGCAGCCAGGCGAGCACCGGCAGCGCCAGCAGCAGGCCCCACACGGCGATGCGGGCCAGCTTGTCCGGGTCCTGCACCAGCCGCGACCAGGGCCGCTGGGCCCACAGCCGGCGGGCGACCCGGACGACCTCGACCGACGCGCTCGCCGCCAGGATCACCAGCAGAAGGGCGAGGAGCTTCTGGTCCCACCACCCGAACCACTGCGGGTTCCTCCACGGGCCACCGCCCTCGCCCCGGGTCAGCAGGTCGGGCAGGCTCTTGGGGTCGGTCAGGTAGCTGAACGGCGTGTAGTTGTCGGCGCGGCGCAGGACGGTCCAGCCGTAGCTCATGCCGCTGTAGTCGCCGTAGTGCTGCTTGTTGCGCTGGTAGAACCACCCCGCTGTGACGGCGGCGACCCCGATGGGGAGCAGCCCGACGCCGGCCCCGCGCACCAGCCGGCGGCCGAGCGGCCCGTCGGTGCGAAGCAGAACTGCGAGACCCAGCGCGGCGCAGGCCAGCAGGACCGGCCCGATGCTGCTCAACCGGGTCGCCATCGTCAGGCCGCTGCCGACGCACACGGCGGCCACGTTCCAGCGACGGGGCCGATCGACCAGCGCCGCGATCGCCCCGGTGTAGGCCAGGACCGCGGTGGCGACGGCCAGCAGGTCGTTGTGGATGACCGACGCGGTGCCCAGGTAGGCCGGGACGCAGGCGGCCAGGCCGGCGGCGATGATCATCGACTGGGTGCGCCGCCGCCGCACGACGATTCCGGCGAGCACAGCGGTCAGGGTCACCACCCCGAGGCCGAGCACCACCGAGAAGAGGCGGGCGGTGCGGATGGCGGCGATGGGGTGGCCGTGGTCGCGCCCGAGCCGCAGGATCGGCCCGACGATCGCGTAGTAGAGCGGCGGGTGCTGGGCCACGAACTGCCGGGTCGGCTTCTGGCCGGGGAACTCGACCTCGACCGTCTCCTTGACCGACGGGATCCGACCCTCGGTCACGTCGACGGCGTAGCCGGCGTGCGCGCTCTCGTCGTACGAGACGAACGGGGGCGACGCCAGCGTGAACAGCGTCCCCAGGCAGAGCATGAGGAGCAGGGCGCCGGCGAGGCCCACGCGGACCGGCCCGCGGGGTAGCAGGGCCCGCTTCTCAGTTTCCACGCGCATGCCGTTACCCATTCCTACCCATCTACGTCCCGCCGGTTCGACGTGCTCTGCCAGCACGTCAGCCCGAAGATGCTAGTCAGCGCCGGCCTGGCGAAAGGTTTCGCCCACCCCGGGCCTACGGCCTGACCGGCCTAAACGACCCCGTGCGCTAAGGTGCCAAGCCGTCGGTCTCAGGTCCCTCGGGCGCGGGCGGCCGCCGGGCGGGCAGCACAAGCGACACGACGAACGACTACCTGCGGAGCGGAAGTCTTGGCGATCCCCAGTGGCATCAGGAGCGGCGCATCGCGTGCACGATCAGCGCTCAGCCAGGTGCCGAAGGTCGTCTGGTGGATCACCGGGCTCCACGTCTGCATCCTGCTCGCCTACTCGATCCTGGTGCCGCTCTACAGCTCCCCGGACGAGCCCCAGCACGTCGACCTCGCCCACCTGTGGTCCTCGGAGCTGCACTACCCGGCCTGGGACGAGCGGGACAACTCCACCGAGGTCCTCGCCTCGCTGCGGCTGGAGCACTTCAACCCCGGCCACTCGCCCGAGCTGACGGCGGACGAGGCCGTCCCGAAGGACGAGCGGCCGTCGCTCGAGCAGCTGCACACCAGGACGGGCGCCCGCAGCATCAACCAGCTCTCCCAGCACCCGCCGCTCTACTACGTGGCCGCCGGCACCGTCGAGCGGGGCGTCGAGGTCGTCACCGGCGACCCGAGCTGGGACCTCGAGGTCTGGATCTACCGCTGCGTCAGCATCCTCGCCATCGCCCCGCTGCCGCTGATCATCTGGCACCTCGCCCGGCTCCTGCGCCTGCCCACCGCGGTCGGGGTCGCGGCCACGCTCGTCCCGCTGGGCATCCCCCAGTTCAGCCACATCAGCTCGGCCGTCAACAACGACAACCTGATGCTGCCGTTCATGTGGCTCACCGCCCCGGTGGCCCTGCGCATCGCCCGCGGGAACCTCACCCGGCCGACCGCCGTCCTCGCCGGCGTGCTGACGGGGCTCGGGTTGATGGTCAAGGGCTTCGCCATGATCCTGCCGCTCTACGTGCTGGCCGCCCTGGTGGTGGCCTGGCGCCGGGGCGGCCGCGACGCGTTCCGGCCGGCGGTCGTCGCCGGGCTGACCTACGGCATCACCGCCTTCGTCATCGGCGGCTGGTGGTGGGCCCGCAACCTCATCGTCTACGGCAACATCTCGCCGTCCCGCTACGACGAACTGGTCAAACCGGTCGACGACGTCAAGGTCGAGTGGGGCACCTTCCTGCCGGAGTGGGCGTCGCGCACCACCCGCCGCTTCTGGGGCGAGTTCGGGTGGTTCGACGTGGCCATCCCCTCGTGGACGGTCACGCTCGCCACCGTCGTGGTCCTGGTGGCCATCGCAGCCGCGCTGGTGCGGCGCGACCGGGTGGCCAACACGGTCATCGGCGACCGGCTGCTGGTCGCGGCGCCGCTGCTGCTCCTGGTCATCACGCAGTTCCTGTTCGCCTTCCGCGGCTACCTCCGCACCGGGCAGCTTCCCGGCATGCAGGGCCGCTACTGGTTCGGTGCGCTGGCCGGCATGGGCGTCATCGTGGCGCTCGGCCTCGCCAACCTGGTGCGCCGCCGGTGGGTCGAGTGGCTGCCGCTGGCGACGCTCGCCGGTGTCGCCGCCATCCAGCTCGTCGCCACCAAGACGATCCTGTACTTCTACTGGGGGACCCCGGGCACGTCCGGCCGGGAGCGCATCGACGCCGTCGTCGCCTGGGCGCCACTGCCGGGCGAGGTCATCGGGCTCGGTGCGCTGCTCGCCGCCGTCGTCGGCCTCGCCATCGCCGTCCAACTGGTGGGCATCGGCCGGCGCGCCCCGAGCGACGAGGACCCGACCGCCGACCCCGGCCCCGCGCCGGTGCCTGCCGTCAGCGCGCCCGCCGAGCCGGTGCGGACGGGCTAGGGGCACGCCATGGGCGGTAGGGATGACACGCACATCACGTTCGTCGGGCCGGTGCCGCCCTTCTGCAGCGGCATCGCCCAGCACGGCGGCTTCCTGACCGACGCGCTCGCCAAGCGGGCGGACGTCACCGTCCTGTCCTGGCAGCACCAGTACCCCACCCTGCTCTTCCGGCACTCGCAGCGCGACGACAGCGCCCAGCCGCACCCGCTGGCGCACTTCGACCTGCGCTGGTGGGACCCCCTCTCGTGGTGGCGAGCGGGGCGGCGGGCCGGCCGGGGCGACGTCCTGGTCCTGACCTGGACCACCCCGTTCCACGCCTTGCCGTACCGGGTCATGATGGGCGCCGCCCGCTCGGCCCGGGTCGTCGCCATCGTGCACAACGCGCAGCCTCACGAGCGGCTGCCGCTGCAGACGCTCCTGACCCGCTGGGTGCTCCGGCGCTGCAACGCGCTGGTGGTCCACGCGTCGACGGTGGCCGACGAGGTGGCGCGGCTCGACATCGACGTCGAGACCATCACCACCCCCATGCCGCCGCTGGTCGACGTCACGCCGCAGGCATTGCCGGCCGCCGATCCCTTGCGCCTTCTGTTCTTCGGGTTCGTCCGTCCCTACAAGGGCCTCGACGTGGCGCTCGACGCCTTGGCGCTGCTGCGTGACCGCGGCATGCGGGTCGAGCTGAGCGTCGTCGGCGAGTTCTGGGAGGACGTCGGCCCCTGGGAACAGCGGGTCGCCGAGCGTCACCTCGACGACCAGGTCGTCCTGCGTCCGGGCTACGTCCCCGACCGTGATGTCAACGGCCTGCTGGCCGCCCACCACGGGGTGCTGCTGCCCTACCGCAGCGCCAGCCAGTCGGGCATCGTGCCGGTCGCGCTGTCGGCGGGCCGGCCGGTCATCGCCACCCGGGTCGGCGGCATCGCCGAGGCCGTCGACGACGACGTCAACGGCGTGCTGGCCGAGCCCGGTGACCCCGACTCGCTGGCCGCCGCCATCGAGCGCTTCGCCGAACACCTCCCCGACCTGGCCGCGCACGCCCGCGACAACCTGCCGACCTGGGAAGATGTCGCGGTCGCGGTCATGAAGATGGCGGGCGTCGACCAC